>Ga0265327_10000988_pt1 | contig 40530 bp, 35 predicted proteins | sample 41621metaG_FD_202089 | JGI IMG/M metagenome (GOLD analysis project Ga0265327, IMG submission 202089) | Rhizosphere microbial communities from Carex aquatilis grown in University of Washington, Seatle, WA, United States - 4-16-21 metaG | ecosystem: Host-associated > Plants > Roots > Rhizosphere... | reverse complement strand
TGAAGTGATCGTCGGTGACGATCAGATTGTCATTCGCGGCCCAGTGCCTGCCCTGGCCGGAGGCGTCAATGGCACCGATGGCGAAAGCTTGCCTGCGGTGCCCACTTTTGTTCGGAATTGGCGTCCCCTACGGGATTCGAACCCGTGTCGCCGCCGTGAAAGGGCGGTGTCCTAGGCCTCTAGACGAAGGGGACGTACCGGAGGCGAGGGGGGTTAGATAGCGGAAGCCGCCCGTCAGATCAAGGGCTGTCCGAGCCCAGCCGACGGATTGCTGTACAGGGACGGCCACATGGCGCTAAATCAAGGCGGGGCGTGAAACGGGGGCAGGGTGATGGACGAGGATATCGGCCGGCCGCGGGCCGACGGTTATCGGCGGTTGATCGGCGAAAGCGGGGACGGCGCGCGGATGATCAGCCGCAACGAGCTGGGCGCCGAAACCTACGCGGTGTTCCGCCGCTGGGTGGCCTATTGCCACGAGAACGAACTCGGCGACGCCCCATACCACCACCTGTCGCGCGGCGATCTCGCCGCCTTCCAGGGCTGCGTCGACGATCTGGTGGTGGCGCTTCAGCGGCTGCTTGCCCGCAATGGCGGCGAGTAGCTCCCGGTGACCGTTCCGGTCGTGAAATTCCGGGTCGGCGACGCGATCGTGACCCGCGTCTTCGAGATGGCCCTGACCTCGCTGACGCCCGAATTCCTCTATCCGGACTGGGACCCGTTCGCCCTGACCGATCACGAGACCTGGCTGGCCCTGGGGGCGGCGCCCGCCGGGCGGCGCGAGGTCGGGCTGTTCGTCAATGTCTGGGCGGTCGAACTGGACGGTCGGGTCGTTCTGGTCGATACCGGGATCGGCAACGCCAAGGAGCGCCCGTTCAATCAGCTGTTCGACCATCTGGACACGCCGTTTCTCGCCCGGCTTGACGCCGCCGGAATCGCGCCCGAGGCGGTCGGACATGTGCTGCATACCCATCTCCACACCGATCATGTCGGCTGGAATACCCGTCGGGCCGGCACCCGCTGGGTCCCGACCTTCCCCAACGCGGTCCACGTCTTTCCGGCGGCCGAGCGCGATTACTACGCCACCCCGGCCGGCGAGCGCCGCCGTGTCGTCTTCGAGGACAGCGTCTTGCCGTTGATCGAGGCGGGCCGGGCGCTGGCGTTCGATGATGGCGACGCCCCCGATCTGGACGGTTTCCGCCTGTTGCCGACGCCGGGGCATTCCGTCGGCCATCACTGCGTCGCGTTGAGCGCGCGGGGGGCCGAGGCGGTGTTCTCGGGCGACGTCATGCACAACCCCGTCCAGGTTCATCATCCCCACTGGAATTCGGCGTTCTGCGCCGATGCCGCGATGGCGCGGGCTTCCCGCCGGCTGCTGCTCGAATACGCCGCCGAACGGGATGCCGTGCTGTTTCCGCCGCATTTTCCGGAGACCTCGGCCGGCAGGGTGTCGCGCCGGGGCGACGGCTTCGCCTGGCGCTACCTCGATCCCGACGTCACCGTATAGGATTCATCCCCTGGCCGGGGCGCCGTCCTCGATGGTCAACTGGACGCTGGCGCCGCCGCCCCAGGTGTCGACGCGCAGGCTGCCGGCCAGATGGAAGGCGCCGCCCCGCGACGCCAGCAGAGCCTGGCCCAGGTCGTTGTCGGCGGCGCGAAAGGCGATGGCCTTCAGGCGCTGGCCGCCGCTTCCCGCCAGGATGCAGCGGACATGGCCCTGACCGACCACGTCGGCCTTGACGACGCGGGCGGCGATGACGGCGAAGCGCGGTTCGGGATTGCCCGAGCCGAAGGGGCCAAGCGTCGCCAGTGTTTCGACCAGTTCGACGGTGGCGCCGGCGCAGTCGAGCGCGCCGTCCAGTTCCAACAGCGGCGTCAGTTCGCCGGCCAATTGGGCGGCCAAGCGTTCGCCGACAAAGGCGCGGAACTCGGCCAGTCGGGATTTCGCCACGGTAAAGCCGGCGGCCATGGCGTGGCCGCCGCCGGCACTCAGCAGACCGGCCTGGCGGGCGGCGATCACCGCGGCGCCAAGGTCGAGCCCGGCCACCGAGCGTCCCGATCCCTTGCCGGTCTCGCCCTCGAAGGCGACCACGCAGGCGGGACGGCCGTAGCGTTCCTTCAGCCGGCCGGCGACGATGCCGATCACGCCCGGATGCCAGCCGTCGCCGGCCGCCACCACCAGCGGCGCGCCGTCGTCGGGGGCGCCCTCGACCTGATCGATGGCCTGTTGCAGCACCGCCGCCTCGATCTCCTGGCGGTCGCGGTTGAAGCCGTCCAATTGGCGGGCGATCTCGGCGGCCTCGGCGGCGTCGTCGGTGGACAGCAGCCGCGTTCCCAATTGGGCGCCGCCGACGCGGCCGCCGGCATTGACCCTGGGCCCCAGCACATAGCCGCAATGATAGGCTTCGGGACGCTCCTTGATGCCGGCGACGTCGGCCAGCGCCGCCAGGCCGATATTGGTGCGCCGCGCCATCACCTTCAGACCCTGGGCCACCAGGGCGCGGTTGACGCCGATCAGCGGCACCACGTCGCAGACGGTGCCGAGCGCCACCAGATCCAGCCAGCGCAGCAGATCGGGGCCGGAGCCTTGGTACCAGCCGGATTCCTTGAGGCCGCGATTGACCGCCACCGCCAGCAGGAAGGCGACGCCGACGGCGGCCAGGTGGCCGTGCTCGCTGGTTTCGTCCAGGCGGTTGGGATTGACCATGGCGAAGGCGGCGGGCAGCGCCGCCTCGGCCGCATGGTGGTCGACGACGATGACGTCGATGCCGGCCGCCTGGGCCGCCTCCAGCGCGGCGAAGGCGGTGGTGCCGCAATCGACGGTGACGATCACCCGGCAGCCCTTGTCCCTCAGCGCCAGCATCGCCGGGGCGTTGGGGCCGTAGCCCTCGGCGACCCGGTCGGGGATGTGGACCAGCACGGTGGCGCCGACGGCGCGCAGGAAATTGGCCAACAGCGCCGATGAGGTGGCGCCATCGACGTCGTAATCGCCGAAAATGCCGATCGGCTCGCCGGCGGTCACCGCCGCCACCAGGCGGGATGCCGCCTTGTCCATGTCCAGCAGATGGCTGGGATCGGGCAGCAGGCTTTTCAGCGTCGGCGCCAGGAACGATTCCGCCTCGTCGATGCCGATGCCACGCGCGGCCAGCACCCGGCCGACCAGTTCGGGCAGCGCCAAACGCTGCGACAATGTCGCCGCCACCCGTTCGTCGCCCGGCCTCAGGCACCAGCGGCGGCCCGACAGCGAACGTTCGACGTCCAGGAAGGCGGCGGTCATTTCGACGGCGACGGCGTCGCCTTCTTGAGGAAGTCGTGGATGGTGGTCAGGGTGCGGATGGTGCCGGTGCGCGAGCGCATCACCAGCGAGTGGCTGGTGGCCCGCTGGGCGCCCAGCCGCACGCCCAGCAGCAGATGGCCGTCGGTGATGCCGGTGGCGGCGAACATCACCTCGCCCTTCACCATGTCGTCGATGTTGTATTTGCGGCGCATGTCGTCGATGCCGGCGCGGCGGCAGCGGGCGCGGTCCTCGTCGGTACGCACCACCATGCGGCATTGCAAAAGGCCGCCCAGGCATTTCAGCCCGGCGGCGGCCAGGACGCCCTGCGCCGCCCCGCCCGAGCCCATGTAAAGGTCGATACCCAATTCGGGCATGCCGGCGGCGATGGCCCCCGACACGTCGCCGTCGTCGATCAGCACCACCCTGGCGCCGGCATCGTAAAGCCGGCCGATCAGGTCGGCGTGGCGCGGCCGGTCAAGGACGCAGACCGCCAAATCGGCAATGGCGACCCCCTTGGCTGCGGCGACGCGCTTCAGCGTTTCCTCGGGTGGCAGGTCAAGATCGATGGCGTCGGCGGGCACCCCGGCGCCGACGGCGATCTTTTCCATGTAGGCCTGGCCCGGGACCTTGAGGAAACTGCCGCCGACCGTCATCGCCACCACGGAAAGGGCGTTGTGGCTGCCCTTGGCGCAAATGGTCGGGCCTTCCAGCGCGGTCAGCACGATGTCGACCTTGGGCCCATGGCCGCTGCCGACCTTCTGGCCGGTATGCAGGGCGTGGGCGGGATCGTCGCTTTCGCCGTTGGCGATGGCGCCCTCGATCTCAAGCACGTCGATGGCCTTGCGCATGGCGGCGACGGCGGCCTGGTCGGCCGCCTTCTCGTCGCCGCGCCCCATCCAGTGGGCGGCGGCCAACGCGCTGGCTTCAGTTACCCGCACCACGTCGAGGGCGAGGTTGCGGTCCACCCTGTTCACCATCGTTCCGTCTCCTAAAGCGCCTCGATGCGGATCAGCCTGGGCGGCTCGGCGATGCTGGGCAGCGCCGCGATCCGCTCGACCGCCCGCAACAGGGCCGCCTCGCCGGTGTCATGCACGGTCATCACCACCGGCACCGTCTGGTTGGGGGCGCGGCCGCGCTGGATGACCTGCTCCATCGACACCTTTTCGTCGCGAAGCGCGGCGGCGATGTCGGCGAACACGCCGGGTTCGTCCTTCACCATCAGGCGGATGTAGAAGGCGCTGTGAAGCGCGTCGGCGGGGGCCGCCGGCTTGGCGGTCAACGCCCTCACCGGCACGCCGAAGGTCGGGGTCCGCCGCACCATGGCCAGGTCGACCAGATCGGCCACCACCGCCGAGGCGGTGGGGCGCGCCCCGGCGCCGCGGCCTTCCAGCACGGTGCGACCGACGAAATCGCCCTCGGTGACGATGGCGTTGAAGACGCCGCCGACATGGGCCAGCGGGAAGGACATCGGCACCATCGCCGGATAGACGCGGGTTTCGACGCCGGCATCGGTCAACGAGGCGACGCCCAACAGCTTGATGCGATAGCCCAGTTCCTCGGCGTAGCGGATGTCCAGCGCCGAGACGTGGCGGATGCCCTCGGCCTTCACCGCCTTGATGTCGACCGGCATCGAGAAGGCCAGGGCCGCCAGGATGGCCAGCTTGTGGGCGGTGTCGATCCCGTCGATGTCGAAGCTGGGATCGGCCTCGGCGTAGCCCAGCTTCTGGGCCTCGGCCAGCACGTCGTCGAAGTCGCGGCCCTGCTCCAGCATGGTGGTCAGGATATAGTTGCAGGTGCCGTTGAGGATGCCCATCACCTTGCCGACGCGGTTGCCGGCCAGGCCCTCGCGCAGGGACTTGATGATCGGGATGCCGCCGCCGACCGAGGCCTCGAAGCCGATGGCGGCGCCGCTTTTCTCGGCCAGTTGGGCCAGCGCCACGCCGTGATGGGCGATCATCGCCTTGTTGGCGGTGACCACCGACTTGCCGCGTTCCAGCGCCGCCTTGACGATGTCGAGCGCGATGCCGCCGGCGCCGCCGATCAGTTCGACCAGCACGTCGTAATCGGCGTCCTTGGCCATTTGGCGGGCGTCGGTGAAGAAGGGGATGCCGTCGACCGGCAATCCTTGCGGCCGCGCCAGGGCGGCGACCGCCACCAATTGCAGACGGCGACCGGTGCGTTCAGCCAGCAGACCGGCCTGCTCGGCCAGCAATTGAACGGTGCCGCCGCCGACCGTGCCCAGTCCGGCCAGTGCGATTTTCAGGGGTTTTGCCGCATTCATCGTCCGCCCACCACCTGTTTCTTTTCCGCGTCCTCGAGCACCTTGTCGGTGGAGGACAGGAATACCTTGATATTGCGCACCGCCTGACGCGTGCGATGACGATTCTCGACCAGACCGATACGGACGTGGCCGTCGCCGTACTCGCCGAAGCCAATGCCCGGCGCCACCGCCACCTTGGCCTCGCTCATCAGCAGCTTGGAAAATTCCAGCGAGCCGAGATGGGCGAAGGCGGGCGGGATCGGCGCCCAGGCGAACATGGTGGCTGGTGGGCTGGGAATCGACCAGCCCGAGCCCTCCAGCCCCTCGATCAGCACGTCGCGGCGCGCCTTGTACATGTTGCGGATGTCGTCGACGCAGTCCTGTGGGCCGTTCAAGGCCGCCGCCGCCGCCACCTGGATGGGGGTGAAGGCGCCGTAATCGAGGTAGCTCTTGATCCGGCCGAGCGCGGCGATCAGCGTCTTGTTGCCGGCGGCGAAACCGATGCGCCAACCCGGCATGTTGTAGGTCTTCGACATCGAGGTGAACTCGACGGCGATGTCCTTGGCCCCCGGAATCTGCATGATCGAGGGGGGCGGATTGCCGTCGAAATAGATCTCGGCGTAGGCGAGGTCGGACAGCACCCAGATCTTATGGTGGCGGCAGAAATCGACCACCTGACCGTAGAAGTCGAGGTCGGCGACCAGCGCCGTCGGGTTGCTGGGATAGTTGATCACCACGGCGATCGGCTTGGGCACCGAATGGCGGACGGCGCGGTCGAGCGCGGCGATGAAGTCCTTGTCGGGCGCCACCGGCACGAAGCGGCACGAGCCGCCGGCGATGATGAAGCCGTAGGGGTGGATCGGATAGCTGGGATTGGGCACCAGCACGATGTCGCCGGGCGAGGTGATGGCGTTGGCGAGGTTGGCCAACCCCTCTTTCGACCCAAGCGTGACGATCGCCTCGCTCTCGGGGTCGATGTCGACGTTGAAGCGGCGCGCGTAATAGCCGGACAGCGCCTTCCTCAGGCCGGGGATGCCGCGCGACATCGAATAGCGGTGGGCGCGCGGATTGCGCGCGGCCTCGACCAGCTTCTCGACGATGTGGGCGGGGGTGGGCTGATCCGGGTTGCCCATGCCGAAATCGATGATGTCCTCGCCGGCGGCGCGGGCGCGCGCCTTCATGGCGTTCACTTCGGCGAAGACGTAGGGGGGAAGTCGTTTGATCCTGTGGAATTCCTGGTCCATGGTGCGATCGCTGGAATTTCTCAAATGACGAGGGAAGGGACGTCGCCCAGTGGCGGAAAACGGGCGCCGAAGTGGCCATGTTTAGCGCGCCGGGGCGTTCTCGTCCAGGGCGGTGCGGAGGGGGCGCCTATGCGTCGCCCTCGTCGGCGGACAACCGTCGTCGGCAGCCCCATTCGGCGAGGGTGTCGTTGATGGCGGTCAGGGTGAAATGGCGGGCCGCCTCGACCCCGTAGCCCTGTTCCAGCAGTGCGTCGTATTCGGTGTGGACGTGGCGGATGTGGGCCACCGCCGACAGCCAGGCGGCGGCTTCGGGCGAGGCGCGGAGAAGGCCGGGCGACAGCAAGGCGTGGTCGACGATCTCGGTGCGGTCGAAGGCGGGAACAGCGGGCAGCAGCCGTGCCAACGCGTCGCCCACCAATTTCCGGCGACTGGGTGGGGTATTGGCTGGCGGGGCCATTGGCCCCTCAGTATTCGAGATAGACCTGGGTTCCCTCGCTCGACGCACCGGCGCCGACGAACAGCTTTCCAACCGGTACGCCCAGGCGGGTAAGCTCTTCCGCCACCCGATTGGCCCGCTGAATCGCCAGCGGACCGCCGTAATAGCTGTCCGGGGCGCTGCCGACGATGCGGATGACGCCGCCGGTCTGGCGATAGAGCTGGGCGACCGAGGCCAGGGCCTTGCGGTCCTGGGCGGTGAGCCCCGAGGCGGAGCCGCCGAAATCGACGGCGGCAACCTGGAAGGACGAGGTCGATTGCGCCTTGGGAAGCGGCGCCGACATGCCCTTGCCACGTCCGCCCGACGGCGGCACCAGCCGCACGCGGTCGGAGTCGGAGGCGACCAGGGCCGCCGGGGTAATGACCTCGGTGACGGGAACGCTGGTGGCCGCCGATTCGTTCAAACGGCGGCGGTACTGATCCTCGACGCCGCGCTGGCCGCGCGGGCGCTGGCCGGCCGAGGCCACCTGGTCGGGAATGTCGGGGCGGGCCGGCGGAATCATGTTGGGCGCCTGGCTGGGCGGCGATTGCGGTCCCAATTCGCTGCGGGCGCCGGCCAGCCGCGCCTGGGCGGCGACGGTGGACGGGGCGGTGGGAGCGGGCAGCTGCGCCACCGAGATCTCGGATTCCTGCGGTGCCGCCGGACGGCGGACCAGCGGCTTGGTCGGCGCCACTTCGCGGCGCACGGCGCCGGCGTAATTGGCGTTGCCGCGATCGGCCGCCAACCCCTCGGCCGGCGGCTTCGGCGGCGTCTTGGCGATGCCGTTGACGTCGGGGTACTGGCCCTGGGGGGCGCGCGGCGTGGCGATCTCGGGGCGCTCGTGGCCGGTGAACAGATCGGTGGCGCCCTTGTACCATTCCACCGGATTGATGGCGTCGGGGACCGACGAGCATCCCGACAACAGGCAGGCAACCAGCAAGCCGCGACCAAGCGCGGTCAAACGTTCCTTCGAAGCGAAGCCTTCGACCCGGATGCTAGACTTCATGATTAATGGTTTTCCCCGCCATAACCAACGACGCCATGCCCGCGACTCCGGGTGGGCTGACGTTTAACAGCCCCGGCAACGGAAGTATATAGGACAGTGTCGGAAATGCGAAGGGGGCGGGATCGCCGTCCGACGGCTACTCTTTCCGGCAGCGCTTGCAGGCGATTTCCGGCTGGCCGCCGATGGCGACGGCGACCGCCGCCGGGTAGACGAGGTAGAGGCCGGGCGACCAGATGGTGGGGCCGAAATCGGTCGGCGGCACCGCCGGGCTGACATAGGGGCTGGGTAGGACCAGGTTGGCGGCCAGCAGCAGCCGTCCGCCGCCGCGCTCCAGACGCGGCCAGAAGACGGCGAAGGCCAGCAGCAGGACGACCGCGCCCATCCCGGCCATGCGCGAGGTGTCGTAGGACGGCACGCACAGCGCCACCGCCGCCACCATCGGCAGCGCCAGCCGGAGCGCCGCCCAGGCGCCGTTGCGCCGCCAGGCGATCACCGGCAAAGCGAGGACCGGCAGCCAAAGCAGCTTGTTGGCGACGATCAGGCCCAGCAGTTCCGCCCCCGGCCGCGCCAGCACCAGTTGGGGGCCCGAGGCGCCGTCGAAATCCACCTGGGCGTGGAAGCCGGCGGCGACGTCGAAGCCGAAGCTGGCCGCCCAGGCGACACCATAAAGGACGATCGGCGCCGCCACCGCCGGCCAGGCGCGGCGCGGTAGCCACAGCGCCAAGGGCGCCAGCACCGCCACCGCCAGCGCCTCGTGGCTCAGCAGGGCCAGCACCATCAAGCTGGCATAGCCGTGAACCGGCAGCCGGGCGAGGACGAACAGCAGGCCCAGGATCAGCACCAATCCGTCGGGGTAGCCGGGGAACTGGAAGCCGTGGAAGGCGAAGGAACAGGTCGCCAGACTGACGAAGGCCCAGGCCGGCGGCCGGCATCCCTGGCGGCGCAGGAAGCCGCGGGCCAGGGCCAGCAGCGCCAGCGTCAGCAGGGCGTGGAACAGCGGGAACAGGCCGCCGCCCAGATGCAGCCAGTCGGCCAGGACGACGTGCAGCAACCGCCGGTGCAGGCCCCAGATATCCGGCCCGAACGGCGCCAGCGACATCCGCTGATAGCCTTCGCCCAGATTGAGCGGCCGGAAGCCGGTGCTCAATGCCTGCAAGGCCAGATAGGCGATGGCGGCCTGGATGAGGTCGGCGCGGTCGACGGTGGCGCGGCTGGCCCGCCATAGCGCCGGCAGATGGGGCGTCGCCACCGCCACCACCCCGCAAAAGAACAGGAAGCCCTCAATGGTGGCCAGCAGGGCGGGGCCGTCGGCTTCGACCGAATGCGGGCCGCGCAGCGCCGCCAGTATCGGCGCCAGGGCGTCGGCGGCGTGGCCGAACTCGAAGCAGGCGATGGTGAACAGCAGGGCGGCGGCGGTCCACAGTACCGCCCACCACGCGATTGGCGTCGACCGCTCCTCGATGGCGAGTCGCGGGTCGAAGGGATCGATGGCGCGGTCGTGCATTGCCGATACCGCCCTACGCCTTGCGCTCCAGCACCGCCGCGAAAAAGCCGTCGGTGCCGTGGGCCAGCGGCGACAGGCGCAGCCAGGGGCCGCTGACCGGGCAGGGGGTGGTGGCCAGTTCGCGCCACAGCTCGGGCGCCGGCACCGGGGCGAAGCCGGGATGGGCGGCGAGGAAGGCCTCGATCCGGCCCTCGTTCTCGTCGGGCAGCAGCGAACAGGTGGCGTAGATCAGCCGGCCGCCGATCTTCACCAGGCGGGCGGCGCTTTCCAGGATGGCGCCCTGGCGCACCACCAGTTCGTCGATGTCGACTTCCCGCATCTGCCACTTGGCGTCGGGATTGCGCCGCCAGGTGCCGGTGCCGGTGCAGGGGGCGTCGACCAGCACGCGGTCGAAGCTGCCGGCGGTGCGCTTGATCCACTTGTCGGCCTCGCCGGTGATCACCCGGCGGGTGACGTTGTGGACGCCGGCCCGGCGCAGGCGGTCGCCGGCGCGATCGACCCGCCACTCGGCGACGTCGCAGGCGACTAGCCGGCCCTTGTTTTCCATCGCCGCCGCCAGCGCCAGAGTCTTGCCGCCGGCTCCGGCACAGTAATCGGCCACCGCCATGCCGGGGCGCGCGTCGGCCAGCAGCGCCACCAATTGCGAGCCCTCGTCCTGGACTTCGATCAGGCCGTCGCGCCAGGCGGTCAATTGCACCAGCGCCACCCGTGTCGCCAGGCGCAGGCCCAGCGGCGACCAGGCGGTGGGCGTCGAGGCCACTCCCTGGGCGGCCAACGCCGCCTGGGCGGTGTCGCGGTCGGCCTTCAGGGTGTTGACGCGCAGATCCAGCGGCGCCTCGTCGCGCATCGCCGCCATCTCCTGGGGCAGCCGCTCGCCGAACAGGGCGGTCAGGCGGCCCTCCAGCCACTCGGGATATTCACCCCGTACCCAGCCCGGCATTTCGTGGTGGAACAGGTTCTTGCCCTTCAGCATCTCCTGCAACCGCCGCTCGACGGCATCGGGCGGAATGCTGGAATGCGGTCCCTGGAACAGGTCGGCGGACAGCACGCCGCCCTCGAACAGATGGTCGGCCAGCACCTGGGCGCGGGCCGAGGTCTCGGGGTGTTCGATCCGCTCCAGCCACCACACCAGCCGGGCGCGGCGGCGCAGCACCCGCCACACCGTCTCGGCAATGGCGCGACGGTCCTTGGCGCCGATGTAGCGCCGCGACTTCAGATAGCTTGCCGCCACCTGATCGGCGGGCCGGGCGCGGGCGTCGATCTCGGCCAGCAATTCGATGGCGGCGGCCAAGCGGGCGGCGGGGGTCACGTGGCGATGCTCCGTCGATGTTCGGCGCGTGGTGTAGCACAGGGCGGCCGAATTGCACCGAAAACTTATCCGCCCTGGCCGATCCAATCCTTGATCTTGCCCACCACCTCGTCCTCGATGCCGTTATAGCCGTGATGGGCGCGGGCCTGGCAGGGGTTGCCGATCGAGATGCCGCCTTCGACGCTGATGAAATCGGTGCCGTAGTGCTCGTGGTTGTGGGCGGCGGCCGAGTAATTGGTCACCTTGCAGCCGTCCTGGCGGTGATGGACCAGCAATTGGCGGCTTTTCAAGCGGGTGGTGTCGAGGCCGGCGATGCCGTCCATCGACGAGGTGTGGACGAAGCCGGCCACCTGTCCGTCCATCTTGACCGCCAGCGCCATGGTGGCGTCGGTGCTGCGGCTGGTGCCGATGACGTAGACGGCCAGGTTGGGGTAGGTCTTCTGGACATCCTCGGCGATCGCCAGGATGTTGGCCGGGTCGAAGGTGGCGTCGGCCGACGCCACCAGCGTCCGGGCGTCGGCAAAGCGGGCCCGCGAGCGGATCAGGAAATTGTCGGCGCCCTGCAGCACCACCCGGCCATCGATCATCTCGGGGGCGACCAGCCCGGCGCCGCCCGGCATCAGGATCAGCAGGTATCTGGGCGATTCCGGCTCGGCCAGGGTAAGGACGTAGCGGATGGGATCGCCGGTTTTGGCGTCCTTGGTTTCCATCAGCCGGTCGCCGGTCTCGGCGGCCCTTGCGGCCAGTCCGAAACACAGCAACGTCGCCGCCAGGATCGGTATCCAAAGACGCTTCGTCACGGCCTACTCGCTCTTGTAGTTGGGCGCTTCCTTGGTGATCGAAACATCGTGGACGTGGCTTTCCCGGAGGCCGGCGCTGGTGATGCGGCGGAACTGGCAGTTCTTCTGCATGTCGGCGATGGTGGCGTTGCCGGTATAGCCCATGCCGGCGCGCAGGCCGCCGATCAGTTGGTGGATGACGTTGGTCACCGGGCCCTTGTAGGGGACGCGGCCCTCGACGCCTTCCGGCACCAGTTTCAGCTTGTCCGAGACCTCGGCCTGGAAATAGCGGTCGGCCGAGCCCCGCGCCATGGCGCCGATCGAGCCCATGCCGCGGTAGGATTTGTACGAGCGGCCCTGGAACAGGAAGGTCTCGCCGGGGCTTTCCTCGGTACCGGCGAACAGCGATCCCATCATCACGCAATCGGCGCCGGCGGCGATGGCCTTGGCGATGTCGCCGGAATACTTGACGCCGCCGTCGGCGATCAGGCCGATATTGGCGGCGCGGGTGACCTCGGCCACCTCCATGATCGCCGACAATTGCGGCACGCCGACGCCGGCGACCATGCGGGTGGTGCAGATGGTGCCCGGTCCGATGCCGACCTTGACCGCGTCGGCACCGGCGGCGACCAGGGCGCGGGCGGCTTCGGCGGTGGCGATATTGCCGCCGATCACCTGGGCGGCCGAGCTCATCTTCTTGATCTGGCGGACCGCCTCGATGACGCCCTGGGAATGGCCGTGAGCGGTATCGACGACGATGATGTCGGCACCGGCCTCCAACAGGGCGCCGGCCCGCTCCAGGCCGTCGGGTCCGACGCCGGTGGCGGCGGCGGCGCGCAGGCGGCCCTTCTCGTCCTTGCAGGCGTTGGGGTGGGCCTGGGCCTTTTCGATGTCCTTGACGGTGACCAGCCCGACGCAACGGTATTCGGCGTCGACCACCAGCAGTTTCTCGATCCGGTGCTGGTGCAACAGGCGCTTGGCCTCGTCCTTCTCGACGCCCTCGCGGACGGTGACCAGCTTGTCCTTGGTCATCAGTTCGCTGACCGGCTGCAAGGCGTCCGAGGCGAAGCGGACGTCGCGGTTGGTCAGGATGCCGACCAGGCGGCCGTTGCCGCGCTCGACCACCGGTATGCCCGAGATGCGGTAGTCCGCCATCAGGTTCAGCGCGTCGGCCAGGGACTGGTCGGGGTGGATGGTCACCGGATTGACCACCATGCCCGATTCGAACTTCTTGACCTTGCGGACCTCGGCGGCCTGCTCGGCGATATCGAGGTTCTTGTGGATGACGCCGATGCCGCCATGCTGGGCCAGCGCGATCGCCAGCCGGCTTTCCGTCACCGTGTCCATCGCCGCCGAGACCAGCGGGATGCCCAGGGTGATGGTGCGGGTGATGCGGGTGCGGGTGTCGGCCTGAGCCGGCAACACGTCCGATTCCGCCGGAACCAGCAGAACATCGTCGAACGTGAGGGCTTCCTTGATTTCCATGCCACCTCCGGGTCGGGAATGGCGCGCCATCATACACGAACCGGGCCGGCCCTCAAGCGGACTCGCCGGGATTTTTCCCCGATGGGCGGATATCTGCTATACTGATTTGGCCGGTGTGATTCGCTGCGCGCTGAGTGGCCCGTCGCGCCGGCGACAGGGAGGCCGATCATGCGCCATGCCGACACTTGGATCTGCATTGCCGATGCCGCGCGGGCCCGCTTCTATCGATGCGACGGGCCCGGCCGGGGGATCGAACCCATGCTGGATTGCGCCCTGGGCGCCCATTCCCGCACGTCGTTCAAGGGTGAAACACCGGGTCTTGCCGAGACCATCGCCGGCCGGCTCGACCGCGCCGCCGAAGGCCACCTGTTCGAGCATCTGGTGCTGGTGGCGCCGATGCCGGTGCTGGGGGCGGTGAAGGGCAGCCTGAAACCCGCGACCCGCGCCCGCGTTGTCGGCGAGGTCGATCGCCAACTGACCCATGCGACGCCGCGCGAGGTGGAAACCCACATCCGCGATACGTTGCCGCATTGAATGGCGGACCGCGGTCCGCCTTGAAGATTGCCCTTGCCGGGCGCTCACTCCGCGCGCTTGGCCGCCGCCTTGATGGCGGCAGGATAAATCGGTGACGGTGCGCTAATTGCCGCCGCGAAAACCGGTGGCGACCACGTAGGTTTCGGCCGATTCGGCGCGGCTGGCCGGCGGCTTGGCGTGGCGCACGGTGGCGAAGCTCTTCTTCAACTGGTCAAGCAGAGTCCGCTCGGTGCCGCCCTGGAACACCTTGGCGACGAAGGTGCCGCCCGGCGCCAGCACGCTCATGGCGAAGTCGAGCGCCACCTCGACCATGGCGACGATGCGCAGATGGTCGGTGGCGGCGTGGCCGGTGGCCGGCGCCGCCATGTCCGACAGCACCACATCGGCGCCGCCGCCCAGGGCTTCGCGCAGACGGTCGGGGCTGTCGTCGGCGAGGAAGTCGCCGACCAGCGTCACCGCCCCCGGCACCGGATCCCAGTCCAGGATGTCCATGCCGACCACGGCGCCGCCCTTGGATTCCAATGGTTTCACCCGTTCCACCGCCACCTGGGTCCAGCCGCCGGGGGCGGCGCCCAGATCGACCACCTTCTGTCCCGGCCGCAACAGGTGGAAGCGGTCGTCCAATTCGCGCAGCTTGAAGGCGGCGCGCGAGCGGTAGCCCATCTTGCGGGCCTCGTGAACGTAGGGGTCGTTCAATTGGCGCTGCAGCCAGCGGGCCGACGAGGGCGTCCGCTTCTTGGCGGTCTTGACCTTCTCGAACAGCATGCGCGAGCCCGAGCCCTTCTTGGCCCCGCCGGACTTCTTGTCTTGGCTCATCGGATTTGTTCCGCCGCCATCGCGTCGGCTTCGATCAGCCCCTGCAACACGCCCTCGCGGACGCCGCGGTCGGCGACGCGCAGGCGACCCAGCGGCCACAACCCGCAGATGGCTTCAAGGATGGCGCAGCCGGCCACCACCAGATCGGCCCGCTCGGGGCCGACGCAGCCCAGTCGCGCCCGCTGGTCGGCGGTCATCGCCACCAGCCGGCGGCTGACCGTGGCGATGGCGTTGAAATCCAGTTCCAGCCCATCCACCAGCCAGCGGTCGTAGCGCTCCAGACCCAGATGCAGGGCGGCCAGGGTGGTCACCGTGCCCGAGGTGCCCAGCATCTGCATCCGCCCGCTCGCCAGTGCCGCGCCGATCCGGTGATCCGCCTCGAAGGGAACCAGCCGTTCGGCGACCTCCGCCACCACCAGCCGATAGCCCTCGGCGGTCGCCAGTCGGGCGGCGTGGCGTTCGGCCAGGGTGACGACGCCCAAAGGCAGCGACAGCACACCGTCGATGCGGCGCCGGTCGACGGCGTTGTCGACCCACACCAATTCGGTCGAGCCGCCGCCGATGTCGAAGACCAGCGCCCGGTCGCGGTCGCGATCGAGCAACGAGGCGCAGCCGGCCAGCGCCAGGGCGGCTTCCTCGTCGGCGGCGATGACGTCGAGTTCCAGGCCGGCCTCGGCCCTGACGCGGGTGGAGAATTCCTGATGGTTGGCGGCGCGGCGGCAGGCCTCGGTGGCGACCAGGCGGGCACGGGTGACCCGGTTGCGGGCCATGCGGTCGGCGCAATAGCGTAGCGCCGCGACGGTACGGTCCATCGCCTCGGCCGACAGGCGGCCGCTGGCCGCCAGGCCCTCGCCCAGACGGGTGATGCGCGACCAGCAATCCAACACCTTGAAGCCGTCGCCGGAAGGCTGGGCCACCAGCATGCGACAGTTGTTGGTGCCAAGGTCGATGGCGGCGTAGACCGGCGCGAGGGCGGAAGCGGGAACGAAACTCAAGGCGGCGCCTAATCGGTTGGAACCGGTTGATGTTAGAGGACCCGGCCGCCCCACCCAAGGGGATTCTCGCCGCCGGAAATTCCGCTACACAAGGGGGGATCGTTGTGATAGAAGGTCCGCCTCTCGCGCCGGGGCCAGCTTCCGGTGGGTCCTGTTGGGGGATCGTCTAGCGGTAGGACAGCAGACTCTGACTCTGCTTACGGTGGTTCGAATCCATCTCCCCCAGCCAACCACGAAATAAGTGAGATCGAATCGGGCCCCCATCGCGGGGCCCGATTCGTTTCCGCGCGCGGAAATTCCTAGGCCACCGCCACCTCGGCCAGGGTGAAGGCGTTCTTGCCGCTCGCCTTGGCGACGTACATCGCCCGGTCGGCGGCGCGCAGCAGGTATTCGGCCTGATCGCTGTGATCGGGGAAGCGGGCGATGCCCACGCTCAGGGTGACGGCGACCGAGGTTCCTTGCAGGGTGAACGGCACCCGGAACGCGTCCAGCAGCCGTTGGGCCAGGATTTCCGCGCCGTTGGCGGTTTCGGGGTCGACCAGGATGACGAATTCGTCGCCGCCCAGCCGGCCGGCGGTGTCGGCCGCCCTCAGGATGACGCGGAACCGGTCGACGGCGGCGCGCAACACCTCGTCGCCGAAGGCGTGGCCCATGGTGTCGTTCACCGCCTTGAAGCCGTCCAGGTCGATGAAGAGCAGCGCGAGAGTGGCGTTGCTGCGCCGTGCCCTTTCGATGGCGTTCTCAAGGTGGCTGGTGAAGGCGCCGCGATTGAGCAGGCCGGTCAGCGGGTCGTGAATCGCCAGGTCGCGGAATTTGTTCTCGGTGACGTCGCGCCGCGCCTCTTCCGCCGCCAGCCAGTATTTCAGCAGGGCGGCGGTGGCGATGACGAAGGCCCAGCCCTTGTAAAGACTGATGGTCGGGAACAGGGCGGGGAACAGATACGACAGCGCCGGATCGGAAACGCCGATCCAGGCGACGGACAACGCGAGATATCCCCCGGCGATCCGTGTGGAATGTTTCATGGGAGATTCCCCCTGCGTCACGCCGCCCCCTAGCCGTAGGACTCAGGTGGGGAGCCGCCGCGAAGAAGTCACGAGGCGCCGCGAAAAAGTTCGACGAAACCGCGGCACTTGTGGCGACCGCCGTCCAATCCCGTTCAGCTTCGCCGGAACAGCCCCAACGGCTGGGCGGCGAAGCCGGGAAAGACGGCGGGGGGCGGCGGCACCCCGTCGACCGCCGTCAGCGCCTCGGCCAGCACCGCCCGGATGTCGTTGGCGACGGCGAGGTCGACGCCCTCGTCCAGCCGGTCGGCCGCCAGTGTCGGCCAGGCGCCGGCGACGCGGCCGCCCGCCACCTTGCCGCCCAGCACCAGGGCAACGCCGCCGCGCCCGTGGTCGGTGCCGCCGCTCTTGTTGGAGCGCAGCCGGCGGCCGAATTCACTCCAGGCCACCACGACGGCGCGGTCGTGCCAGGGGGCCAGATCCTCCCACAGCGCCGCCAGTCCGGCGGACAGTTTGACCACCTGGTTCCGGAAACGGCCGGCCTGGTTCTCGTGGGTGTCCCAGCCGCCGAGATCGAGGGTGGCCGAGGTCAACCCCACCTCCATCCGCACCAACTGGGCCACCGTCTGCAACGGCGTCGCCAATTCGCCGGCCCCGGCGTAGGCGGCCTTGGTCTCCAGCGTCACCTTGCCGGTGGCATCCCTCGGCAGTCGACGGTCGATGGCGGCCAGCGATTCCAACGCCTGGCGGCCGGCGGTTCCGAAGGGGCCGCTGGCGCCAGCGTACAGCCGCTCCAGTGCCGCCGCGACCGGCGGGCCGCCGGCCGGGGCGACACCGCCGGCCAGATTGGGCAGCGCCAGCGCCGAGGCGGCGCCCAGCAATTCGCCGCCCGGCGTGGTGGCGGCCGACACCGCGTTTCCGCGGCCGGCGCGGGTCAGCCAGCCGGTGGTGGCGCGGGCCAATTGGGCGTTGTCGGCGATGCCGCGATCGATCATGTCGATGGCGACGAAATGGCTGCGGGTGCCCGCGGCCAGACCGGCGGCGTGGACGATGGCCAGATGGCCCTGCTTGTAAAGTTCGGCCAGGCCGGGGGCGGCGGCGTGAAGGAAAAAGCCGTTGCCCAGCGGAAAGCCGGCGTCAGTGCCCTCGGCGGCCACCCGCAGGTCCGAGGCTCGGGCGGCGATGAAATCGCCATCCTCGGCCGGCGACACCAGATTGAGGCCGTCGCAGCCGCCCCTCAGGTGCAGGAGGATCAACAGGCCGGGATCGCGGCCGGCGGCGGCGAAGGCCAACTTCGACAGGCCGGGGCAGGCAAAGGCGGCGGCACCGGCCGACAGGCGGAACAGGTCGCGGCGGCTGAGCATGGCGCGCTCCCTCAAATCTGGTGGAAAGCGGGAGCCATCGCCGTCAGGGCGGCGAGGCGATTGAGCTTGCGGGCGGTATCCGGCATTCCCGGTCGGCCGGGGCTTTGGTCGGCGGACCAGCCCAGCCCGGCCAGAATGGCGTTTCCCGCTTCGGGATCCGGCGCCCCCAGCAGCATTATTTGCCAGGCGCTCACCGCCTGGCCAAAGGTGGCGGCGGCTGGCGGCGTCGGGTTGCCGCAGCCCCACCAGTTCTCGGCCAGGCCCAGCGTCAGGGCCCAGCGTTGGCGCAACGCCTGGGCGCCGAGGAACTGGGAATCCTCGTCGGGTAGGCCGGTCGGTGTCGGCCAGCCGAACAATCGCTGGCCGGCACCGGCGATGGCGTTGACCAATCCTTCGGTGGGCAGCAGGTCGATGCCGGCGGCGCGGGCGAAGCCGGCTGCCACCGCCAGGGGGCGCCGCACCTTGGCGCCACGGGCGGCGGCGAATTCCGGCGACAGCAGGATCAGCCTCACCACCCGGGCGATCTGGTCGGGGGCCTTGGCCTGGCGGCTCCATTCGGCGGCGGCGGCGGCGACCAGCCTGGGCGGGCGGCCGCCGACCAGCCGCTGGCACAGCTTGCCGGCGAGATGTCGCGCGGTGGCGGGATGGGCGGCGACCAGATCAAGCACCTGGCGGCCATCGGCCATGGCGGCGGCGAAGGGCTGGAATTCGGTGGCCAGCACCCGCTTCTGGTAGCCGTCGTGCCAGGATTCGACATAGGCGAAGCGGCCGCTTTCCGGCAGCTTGCGGCGGCCGTCGATGCCGGCGCCGTCCTCCAGCGACCAGCCGGTGAGCGCGCGGGCGGCCTCGTAGACGTCCTGGTCGATATAGCCCTCGGGCTGGCCGGAAAGCGCGCCCGGCACGGCGCGCCAGCGGTCGTAGCGGTCGTTGAGATAGGCGTCGCGACCCAGCGTGTGCAGTTCGAACAATTCGCGGGCGTAGTTCTCGTTGGCGGCGCCGGCCCGCGACGAGCGGTTGGACAGATAGGTCAGCATGGCGGCACTGGTCGCCACCGCTTCCAGGAATTGGCGGAAATTGCCCAGCGCGTGGGCGCGGATGACCTCGCGGTCATAGACCGGCAGCGTTGCCGCCAGGGTGTCCGAGCCGTAGAAGTCGACGTTGAAATGGTCGTGCCAGAAGGCGGTGATCAGCTCCTTCAATTGCCATCGGCTGTGCACGGCGGCCAGCAGGGTGGCCGCCACCACCTCGTCGCGCGGGCGGCGGCGTTCGGCACCGTCCATCTTGCGTTTGCCGTCGGCCAGCGGCCACAGCGCCTCGATCGGCTTGCCTAGCCGCTCCAGCGGACGCATCTCGTCGACCGCGTCCCAGCCGTCGCCGCCGCCGTGGCGGATGCGCAGCAGGGTGCTGGCCAGACGCGGCGCCAGCACCGGGTCGTCGGCGGTGGGGGCCAACTGTTCCTCGACCCAACCGCTCCAGCCCTGGCGCGCCGCCTTGTCGATGTCGCCGGGGGCGGGGCCATAGCCGGCGCGGGCCAGGGCGTAGGTCAGGAAGACGGGGTCGCGGGACGAGGGCATGGACATGCTCCGGCGGGATGCGAGCCCGATCATGGTGACGGCGCTTCACGGCAAAAGAAAGGCGGCTAAGGCGCCTGTGGCTGTAGGCAAGCCGGGGGATCGCCAAATGCGATCACCCTGGCGACCCGCCTTGCCGCCGGAAGCCGGCCGTCGTAAGGTCGGCGCCATGCGTCTGATCTGGACTTTCTTCGCCGGAATGCTGTTGGCCGTCATCGCGCTTGTGGTGACGGCGCCGATCGTCGCTGGCGTCGGTCTGGTGGCCTGGGCGACGCGCGGCGATTTGTGGACGGTGCTGTCGGGCCCCACCTATTTCGCCGTCCGCGACGACCATGGCCGTCTGGCCGGGCGCAGCGTCAATATCGCCTTCCATCCGATGGCGGTGCTGGTGCCGGGCGATCCCCGGCCGCAGCGATTGCTGATCCGCCTCGAGGTCGCCACCACCGAATTCGCCGCCGCCACCGGCGACGGTCGCGTGCGTCTCGACGTTTGGCCGGTCGAGTCGGTGGGCGATCTCAGGAAGGCGCCGCTCTATACGGTGGTGGTGCCGGGGCGAAGCGCCAACCTCGACCCCGAGGGCATGATGCTGGTCGAGCGTGGCAACGGCCGCCGCTCGGCCTATGCACTGGGCGACGGCGCCTGGCTTTACGACGCCGACGTTCCGGTGGCCTCGTTCGTCATCGATGCCGAGCACCGCCGTTACGCGGCGCTGGCCCAGGCCGATGACGATATGCCGCTGGGGGCGGTGGCGGTGCTCAGCTTCGCCTCGCCGCAGCGGGTGATCCGGCGCCTGCTGATCTCGGCCGACGACGCGGCGCGCGGGCGCTTCCTGCGTGGCTCGGTGGCGATGACCCGCCCGGTCGCCCGCCTGGAGGACGCCAAACGCCGGGTGCTGGAGGTGCCTCTGCCCGCCGGCATCCTGCGCATGGCCTTTGTCGGCGACGACCTCGACCTCGCCACCGCCGAAATACCCGCCGGTCTCAAACTGACCGAGTTGAAGCCCTGGCGGGCCAAGGGCAACTAGGCTGGATACAAGGCCGGAACTTACACCATCCGCTGCCACCAACGCCGTGCCGCGGCGGCGCTCCAGCCGCCGCCGTGACCGCTGAACAATTGGCTGTCGTCGGCGACCAGGCTCAGCAGCCGAGTGATCGAATCCCACAGCTTGGCTTCGCTGCCGCCCGGCAGGTCGGTGCGGCCGACGCCTTGCTGGAACAGCGTGTCGCCGGTCAGCACAAAGGCGCCGAAATCGAAGCAGACGCCGCCCGGGGTGTGGCCGGGGGTGTGGATTACCCGCACCGGGACCGGCCCCAGGGACAGGGTGGGCTCGCCGTCGAAATAGACCAGCGCCTCGGGCCCGGCCAGTCCTTCGCCGGTGAACGAGCGGTTGAGCGCGGCGGCGCGCTCGATTACCGGGGTCTCGGCCAGGTGGGCGTGGGTTTCAAGTCCCAAGGCCTGTTCGACGGCGCGGGCGGCGCCCAGATGGTCGGGGTGGCCGTGGGTCAACCAGATGGCGGCGGCCTTGCCGCCGGTGGCCGCCACCGCCGCCAGGACGCGCTCCGGATCGCCGCCGGGATCGACCACCAATACCGCGCCCGACGGGCGGTGGTGAACGATGTAGCTGTTCTCGTACCAGGGCGGGCTGGTCACCACCACCGAAAGGGAGAGATCGCCGAAATCGCCGAGGGGCTGATGGGTCATCGCGGGCCGGAATCCAATGGAGGGGGGTACCCTATACCGCAGACGGTGAAGCGTTTACACCCTGGTAAGCAGACTGGCCCGAGGATGGCCGTTCGATTATCGAGGTCACCCATGAGCGACAGCGCCATTGTTCCACCCACTTCCCAGGCTCCCGATGCGGTGGGCAATGCCGGGGACGGCTTCGAATCGTCGCCCCAGACCGCCTCGCCTTCGTTCCGCCTGGCCTTCGAGGATACCGACTTTCTGGCGCGCGAGGACTTGCGGCCGGTGCGGCTGCAACTGGAATTGCTGAAACCCGAATTGCTGCAGCGCGAGCACGGCATCCGCTCGACCATCACCGTCTTCGGCTCGGCCCGCATCGCCGAGCCGGCCGCCGCCGCCGAGGCCTTGGCCGCCGCCGAGGCCGCCGCGCTTGCCAATCCGGGCGACCGCGAGGCCGCCGGCCGCCTGGCCATCGCCCGGCGAATGGCCGCCAACAGTCGCTATTACGTCGAGGCCCGCCGCTTCGCCCAGATCGTCACCAGCACCTGCCTGGGCGAAAGGGTCTGCGATTTCGTCATCAAGACCGGCGGCGGCCCTGGGATCATGGAGGCGGCCAATCGCGGCGCCGCCGATGTCGGCGGCAAGTCGATCGGTCTCAACATCGTGCTGCCGAGGGAACAGGGGCCCAATCCCCATATCACTCCGGAACTTTGCTTCCGCTTCCACTATTTCGCCATTCGCAAGATGCACTTCCTGACCCGTTCGAAGGCGTTGGTGGTGTTCCCCGGCGGGTACGGCACGATGGACGAATTGTTCGAGGCGGCGACGCTGATCCAGACCGGCAAGATCGAGCCGATGCCGATCCTGCTGTTCGGTCGGGAGTACTGGCAACGGGTGTTCAATCTCGACGCGCTGATCGAGGAAGGCATGATCGCCGCCGGCGACAAGGACATCTTCACCTTTGTCGAGACCGCCGACGAAGCCTGGCGCATCATTGCCGAATTCCATCGATTGCCGAAATAAACGGACGGTATCGGGTCCCCACCCGATAGATATGATTTGTTACAATCGCTAATCTCCCCTCCGTCGTCGTCGTGGCTGTCGCGGCTTGGGCCAAGGGGGGCTTTGGACCCGTCAGCGCAGCCGGCCCGACGATCCTCCTGGGGGGGAGGGTAGCGCTCCGGATTTCGTCGGCCATCGGCCTGGCGGTGCCGGAGCGCTTCGTTTTTCGGCTCTTCGCTTTCCGATCGGCGTCCGTACGGGGTGCTGCCATGTCGGTTGCCCCTTTGTCGGCGCACCTCGGCGGGTGTAGGATAAATTTCATCTTCACCGAGGTTGGAGGGCGTCATGGGCCACAACATCCTCAATGTCATCTCGGCCATGGCCGAGGTCGCCACCGTCCAGCCGCAAGCCACATCGGGGCGGCCCCAGCGGCCGGTTATCACCATCTCGCGCGATTTCGGTTCTGGCGGTGATATCATCGCCACCCGGTTGGGGCAGCGCCTGAAACTCGACATCTATGATGATCAGGTGTTGGCCGAGGTGTCCAAGAGGCTGGAATCCGATCCGGCGGTTATCCGAATCCTCGACGAAGGGTTCGGTCGGGCCAAGGACATGTGGCTCTATCGGCTGTTTTCGGGCAAGGCGATCAGCCCCGATTCCTATCGTGACACCCTGGTCAAGGTGGTGATGAGCCTGGGGCGGTTGGGCGGCATCATCGTCGGCCGCGGCGCCCATGTGATTCTCGCCGAATCCTGCGCCCTCCGGGTCCGCATTGCCGGATCTCCGGAAATCTGCGCCCGGCGCATGGCGGCCGCCGGCCACGGGGTCGAGGCCGATTTGCTGAAGCAGGCGCAGGAAGTCAACCATCGGCGCGGTAAGTTCGTCTGGGAAGTCTTCCATTCGCGCCTGTCCGACGCGGCTCAGTTCGACCTGACCATCAACACCGACCGCATGGCCGATTTTGAGGACGTCGTCGATATGCTGGTGGGCATGGCCAGCGCCGTCCACGAGGGGCGGGTTTTAAGCGAGACCCGGGCGTAGGCTGGGTGCCGCGATCGGGCCGGGCCACTAACCGCCGATGCGGCCGAGCGGCACGCCGCCGGCCGGCGGCTGGGGGGGCGGCGGGGCGCCGGTGCCGGCGACCTGCTGCATTAGCTTGTCCATATCCTGGGCGGCCCGTTGCGCGGCTTCGACGATTGGGGGGTAGCCCAGCGGGTCGATGATGCGGGTCAGCAGCGCCTTGGCGTGGGCGAGTTCGACCAGGGCTTCCTCTTTCCTTCCCGCCGCCGCCATTTCCTGGGCCAGCCGGCGCATGCGGATGGGCATCCGGCGCAGCAGACCCAGGCGGCGGTTCGACAGCGCCTTGATATCCATCACCTCGACCATTTCGTCCTGGTGGAAGCCCGGATGCAGCGACTCGAACGCCAGTTCGATCAGTTCGATCTCGCCGAAATCGAGGATCAGGAAGTTGTCCTCCGTCCGTCGCCAATGGCCGATGAAAGCGAGAATGTCGCGCAGCAGCGCCGCCAACTCCCGCTGATGGGTATGGGCATCCAGCATGCGCCAGGCTCGTACCGTCGCCATCGGCAGTTTGTCCGGGCGGCCGAAGCGGGTGGCGAGGTTGCGGGCGACCGCCAACAACTCGGCGTCGACGATGCCCGTGGTTTCGCGCGGCCAGCAGGTGGCCAACAGGTCGAGGGCGGCGAAATCGTCGCTCGGCGGCGGGTCGCCCAGCAGCGCGGCGAGCGCCGCCTCCCGACCGCCCCCGGCCGGGGGGGCGGCGGCTTTCTCGCCGGACACTTCCTCGATGGCTTCGGCGGCATCAATGTCGGGTGCGGAGACGGCATCGTCTTTAGGACCGGCGTCGGTGGCGACGTCCTCGGTCGGCGCCTCGTCGACGGTAACGATATCCTCGCCGCCCAAATGGGCGGCCTTCAGGGCGGCGACCATCTGCTCGATCGTCGGTCCCGGCGGTGGGTCGGGAAGCGTGTCGATTGCGTCCGGCGCGGCGTCGGGGATCGGATCGTTCTCGCCGTCGTTCACCGCGAGGGGAACCTTGGCTTCAGGCGGATTCTCGTCCCGGGCCTCGGTGGCGACGTCCTCGGTCGGCGCCTCGTCGACGGTAACGATATCCTCGCCGCCCAAATGGGCGGCCTTGAGGGCGGCGACCATCTGCTCGATCGTCGGTCCCGGCGGTGGGTCGGGAAGCGTGTCGATTGCGTCCGGCGCGGCGTCGGGGATCGGATTGTTCTCGCCGTCGTTCACCGCGAGGGGAGCCTCGGCCTCAGGCGGATTCTCGTCCCCGTCCTCGGTGGCAACGTCCTCGGTCGTCGTCTCGTCGACGACGATCGCATCCTCGCCCTCGGCTCGACTCAGGCCGAGGGCCTCGAGGTCGGCAACCATCTGTTCCAGCGTCAGCGCCGGCGGTTCGGCGGGCTTCTCGTCCGTAGCGGGGGGGGCCTCTTCGACGACCACTTCGCCTTCGACCGTCAGGTGGGCCGCCTTTAGCTTGGCGACCATCTGTTCCAGTGTCGGGGACGGCGGAGTGGTGGTGGTGCCCTCAATTTCTCCGATCGGCTCGTCGGCCGGGGCCTCCAGTGGCAGCGATTCGGCCAACGCGCCCGCCAGGTCGGCTGCCGGCGGCCAGTCGATGATCGGTGGTGGCTCCACTTCCTGGCGTTCCGCCACGGCCGCTTCCGGGATGCGCCTCAGCAGCGCCGCCAATTGGGCGGTCGTCAGTCTGGGGGGCGCCGCCATCGTGCGGCGCGGGCGAAAGGCGGGCATCGACATCGGCTTAGGATAGCCGAGGGCTCGCCGCGCCTCCATCCTCTTGGCAGTCGAGGGCGCGGGCGAGCGCGCAGAAGGCGGTCACCGGCAATTCCTCGGCGCGCGCCGTGGGATCTATGTCGACCGCCGCCAGCAGGCTTTCGGCATCGCCCAACTGCTTGAGGCTGGAGCGCAGCATCTTGCGGCGCTGTCCAAAGGCGGCGGCGGTGACCCGCTCCATGGCGGCGAAGCGGGCAGGGGCCAGCGGCTCGGGGCGCGGCAGCAACTGCACCACCGTCGAGGTCACCGCTGGCGGCGGCGTGAAGGCGCGGCGGTCGATGTTGAACAGTGGCCGCACCTCGCACAGCCACTGGGTGATTACCGACAGGCGTCCGTAATCGGGGCTGCGGGGCATCGCCGCCAGCCGGTCGACCACCTCTTTCTGAAACATCAGGGTCAGTCCGGCGAAGGCGTCGATGTGAGCCAGCCAGCCCAGCAGCAGCGGCGTCGAGATGTTGTAGGGCAGGTTGGCGACGACGCGGCGCGGCGCCTCCCCCAGGGTGGCGGCGTCGATGACCAGGGCGTCGCCGGCGACGATTTCCAGGCGACCGGGATAAGCGGCGGCGATTTCCTGTTGGATGGCGATGGCGCGATCATCGCGCTCGATGGCGATGACTTGCCGCGCCCCGGCCGCCAGCAGGGCGCGGGTCAACCCTCCCGGTCCCGGTCCGATCTCGATCACCGTCCCCACGCTCAGGTCTCCGGCGGCGCGGGCGATGCGGCCGGTGAGGTTGAGGTCGAACAGGAAATGCTGGCCCAGCGATTTGCGGGCGCTCAAACCATGGCTGGCGATGACGTCGCGCAGCGGCGGCAGCCCGTCCGACATCAGCCGCGCCGCCGGTTGGCGGCGATCGCCGCCGCCATCGCCAGCGCCGCCATCAGGCTCGATTCGTTGGCGGTACCGGTTCCCGCGAGCTCAAAGGCGGTGCCGTGATCGGGCGAGGTGCGGACGATCGGCAGGCCCAGGGTGATGTTGACGCCGCCGTGGAAATCGATGGTCTTGAGCGGGATCAGCGCCTGGTCGTGGTACATGCACAGCGCGGCGTCGTAACGGGACCGCGCCTCGGGATGGAACATGGTGTCGGGCGGCAACGGGCCGAAGGCGTCGATACCGGCGGCGCGTAATTCGGCCACCGCCGGGGCGATGAACGCGATCTCCTCGCCGCCCATGGCGCCGCCTTCGCCGGCGTGGGGATTGAGCCCGGCCACCGCCAGGCGCGGCCGGGGTATGGCGAAATCCCGCTCCAGCGCCTGGGCGGTGGCGCGGCCGGCGGCGACGATCATCTCGCGGCTCAGGCCGCGGATCGCCTCGGTCAGGGCGACATGGATGGTCACCGGCACCACCCTGAGGCCGGGTGCCGCCAACATCATCACCTCGCGTCCGGCATGGCCGGTCAGTTCGGCGAGAAATTCAGTGTGGCCGGGGAAGCGGAAGCCGCCCTCGCGCATTACCCCCTTGTGGATCGGGTTGGTCACCACAGCGGCGGCCTCGCCACTGGCGGCCAAGGCCACCGCGCGGGCGATGGCGGTGGCGACAACCGGGACATTGGCGGCATCCGGCCGCCCTGGTTCGATCGCGGCGGCGAGCGGCAGCGCCAGCACCGGCAGGGCGGTGGCGAAGTGGCTCGCCGCCTGGGCCGGATGTTCGATGACGGCGATCGGCGCGTCGAAGCCCAGCCGCGCCGCCAGCGCCATCAGCCGCGCCGGATCATCGATCAGGAAGAACGGCGGCAGCCCCTCGGCGCGGCGGCGCCACGCCTTCAACGCGATGTCGCCACCGATCCCCGCCGGCTCGCCCATGGTCAGCGCCACCGGCGGCGGGGATTGTTCGGCCGTCATCGGCGCCTCACATGCGGATGTCGATGAAGGCCGAACGGCGCAGGTTGCGCATGTAGCGGGTGGTCATGATGTCCATGCGCTCCGCCTCGAGAATCCTGCGCACCTGGTCGCGCGACGGCAGCGCGGTGGCGGCGCCCTCGACCCGCTCGCAGACCATTACCACCTGGAGCGCCTCGGGGACTTCCATCGGCGCGCTGACGCCGTTCTTGGGCAGGTCGACGACCGCGCGCTGTACCGCCGACGGCAGCGCGCTGATTCTAATCATCTGGCTGCGTTCCACCTGGGCGGCGCCGGCTTGGCGGCCACGGGCTTCGAAATCGTCGCAACTGACGGCGCCGTGGGTGATCTGAGCGGCACGGGCCAGCAGTGCCTCCTTGGGTGGCCCCTTGGCCGGCAGCGGCAGCACCATCTGCGAAATCACCAGTGAGGGTTCGCCGATCTGCAACTCGGCGCCGGCGATGCGTCGGTCGATGACGCCAAGGATGCGGTAGCCATCGGCCGCGTGCAGAAGTTGGGTGATCTGACCCTTGCCCAGCGGCATCAGCGCCGCCAATTGGTCGTCGTCGATCATCCCCTCGGAAACCCAGCCCATCGAGCCGCCATTGGCGGCGGTGGCGGATTGCGAGAACTGGTTGGCCAGCATCGGGAACGGCGCGCCCTGGCGCAGCTGTTCGAGCAGCCGTTCGCCTAGCGACCGAATTTGGTCGTCGTTGGCGAGGTTTTCCACCGGCAGGAATATCTCGCCGACGTGGAATTCCGGCTTTCCCCGCCGGGCCTTGATAATCTCCAGCCGGTCGGTGACCTCTTCCTCGCCGACGCGGATGGTCGGCATTACCGCGGCGTTGGCCAGCTTGTACCACAGCATATCGGCGGCGATCTGCTGGCGGATTTGCGTGATATCGACGCCCTCCTTGGCCAGCCCCGGAAGCATCGATCCCCTGGGCAGATTGTTCTGGCGCTCGACATTGGCAACGCCCTCGTCGATTTCCGCTGGCGTCACGGTGACCCTGACGCGCTTCGCCTCCTGGCTTTGCAATTGCTCGTCGATCAGCTTGCGCACCACCTGCGGCACCACCCGGCGGCGGGTGTCGACGGTATCGGGCAGATGCGATAGGAGGATCGCCAGCTTCACCCGCGCCTCGACGTCCTTCACCGACAGAATGTCGTCGTTGACGACGGCGGCGATCCTGTCCGTCTGCTGGGCCATGGCCGGGGCGCCACCAAGAATGGCCGCCAGGGTGAAGGCCGCCGCCAGCGGCATGCGAAGGTGACGAGGCAACATTCGATGCGTTTCCTTTGCTTTATCGCCCCGCTCAGAAGGCCGTCAGGGGAAGCTCGCCCAGTGTCTTGAAAACGACCATCAGCGATACCGAATACCCGGCCAAATAATCGCGGTCAGATGTATAGTTCCTGTGGAAATTGGTCGTCACGGCGAAGCATTCGTCGTTGTAGATCACCCGCGCCAGCCATTCGAGGTTCGCGCCGCCATCGTTGAGGTCGAAGGTGCTTGACGCGTCGACGTGCCAGTATTGAGTCAACGCCGATACGAAGTTCAAGGTAAGGTAATGCCGGCGGGGAAACACCGAATCGGCATCGCCCGAGGATTTTTCGAGGTAGCCATAGCTGATGGCGGCATTGAGGGTCTGCGGCCCGACACCGAAGCCGGCCTCGTTGCGTTGGGTATGCAGGGTTTCACGGTCCAGGCGGACCCGGTCGAACAAAGTGAGGTGGCCGGTCGGGTTAACGGCCACATTGCCGACGTAATCCGAGAAATTGCCGGTAAAACCGCTGCTGGACGAGAATGTGGTGTCGGCGTGGGCGCGCCAACCCTGGGCGATTTGGGCGGTGACCGAACCGCCGGCATAAGGGTAGGCGGCGTAGCGGAACCCATAGGCGCCGCGCAATCCGCCCTCGACCCGGTCGAGCCCGGGTAAGCGGTTGGCCCGGAAAATATTGGTGTCGTCGAGCTCGAAGTCGGTCGAGTCCTCGTTGGGAATGCGGACGCTGTTGCCGCCAAGCGGGCTGACCGCGACCATCGCCAATGGCGTCACCACCTGGGGCAGGGTGCGTGAGCGATTGATGAAGGGGAAGCTCCAGTTGACGGCCATGGTGGGGACGCCGCGTCCCGAAAAGGCGGACCCGGTGCCGGGCAGCCCGTCGCCGTGGTAGGCATCGCCGCGTACTGACGCCGTCACCCGGTAGAGGTCGCCCAGCGGGCTGGTGAATGGCTTGACCCAGGCGATCTGCTGGGACAGCCGGGTGGCGCTGGTGCCGTTGGTACGCGTATAGGCCAGCGCGTCGCTGTCCACATGCCAGGCGCCACCCCAGCGGTCGGGGGCGCTGATGTGGCTGAGCGCCATATGGGGCAGCACCAGCGGCGAGCGGCCGGTATCATCGTCTTCGACGGTCACGCCCTGGAAGGCGAAGGCCTCGGCCACCGCGTAGTCGCGTCGTCCGAAGCCCTCGGTGAAGGCTCTGGAGGTCAGCCAGGGCTTGTCCATCGGGATGCGGTAGCCATAGACGCTGGAATAGGTGTCGTCGCTCTGGCGCTGAATGTCGTAGCCGGCGCGCCAATGGCGATTGAGGTTGAAGGTGCCCTGGGCGTCGACATGGCCGCGCAGGTCGCCGGTGGTCTGGTCGGCGGTCATGCTGCCGATCGTCTTGCTCTCGCCCCAATAGCCCGACCAGCGGTGTTCACCAGCGATCACCACATGCTGAAGCGTCGTGGTTCCGGTATCCTCGGCCGAACCGAATTGGGTCGTTCGCGTTGCCGCCGCGTTGTTCATGATCCAGCGCGGGCTGAAGGTCAGGTCTTCGTGGTCGTTGAAGACGAAGTAATAGGGCGTGGTGACGCTGGCGCCCAGGCTGGTGTTGTTGCTGACGGTCGGCATCAGGAAGCCGCTGCGGCGCTTCACCGTCGGATCGGGGTGGGAGATGTAGGGAACATAAGCGACCGGAATCCCGCCCATTTCCATCCACACGTCCCGGTATTCGACCAACTGCTCGTCCTGATTATGGGTGACGCGCTCGGCCTTGGCCTGCCACAGCGGCGCCCGCTGGGGATCGTCACGGCACGGCTCGCACGGAGTATAGACGGCCTTGTCGAAGTCGGTGCGGTTGCCCCCCACCCGGGTCGCCGAGGCGGCGGCAAGGCGCGAGCGGTCGGCCATCAGCACCTTGATTTCCTGGGCGACGCCGTTCTTGAAGTCGCCAGTCAGCTCGAAATAGTCGGCGAAGGTGGTATCGCCGCCGCGTTCGGCGAGGATGACGTTGCCCGACGCGGTGATGATGTCCTGCTTCAGGTTATAGCTGACGGTGTCGGCGGTCAGCGTGCGGCGGGCCTGGGCGATCTCGACCCGCCCCTTGGCGGTGACGATGCTCAGCTCGCGGTCGTGAACGATCTGGTCGGCGGTGAGATGGACCGGCTCTTCGATGTCGCGCTCTTTGTCGGATTTGGAATTGTCGTTCGGCCCGCCCTTTCGCTTGGGCGAGGCCTTTTCGTTCGGCGTGACCGGCGCGGTCGCTGGGTTTTCGGCGGCAATCCGTCGGCTGGGTGGTTCGGCGGCCGGCGGCGCCCGCGTCAACGCCACCGGCGGCGATGCGACAGGTGGCGGGGAGGCGAAAGCGGCCGGGTTGGCGCCGAGCGGCGGCGGCATCGGCGTACGCGCGGTTGGCGGTGCGGCCGGCAAAGGCTCGTCGTCGCCCCAGGCCTGGCCCCAACCGCCCATTTCCGGGGACGGCGCATAAGACTCGGTTGTGGCGGGCGCGGCGGCGGCCCGGTCCGGTCGCGAGGGGGCCGATCGGACCGGTGGCGGCGATGGCAGCGTAAGCCCGGTGGCTGGCGGTAACGATTGGGTTCGCGGTCCCGGAGTGGGCGTGGGCGGAGGCGGCGCCTCGTCGCCCCAGGCCTGTCCCCAACTGCCGGTGTCGGGCCAGGCCGGGTCGGCGGCGGCCGGCAGCGGCGACCCGATGGCGGCGGCGGCGATGGCGATGGCGATGCGGCGGGAGGCGTTCAAGGCCCGGGTCTCCGTCACGCGAAGGCTGGAATTGAGGGAAGGCGCCACTTCCGTCGGCTGCCGCCGCCCAGCATCCAGGCGCAGACCGCCGCCGGGGCCACCGCCGCCGCGTACATCGTCGGCGCGAAGGCGAGGTTGGCGGTCGACAGGTTCGAGGTGCCCAGCGACAACGCCTCCAGCGCCACCATCAATCCCACCGCGATCATGATCTGCACCCCCTGGCCGCGTCGGTTGAACGAGGCGGGAAGCAGGCAGGCCAGAGCGATGAGGACGAAGGAGAGATTGAAGAAGGGCGAGCTGAACCGCTGGTGTAATTCGACTTTGGCCTTGCGGTATTCCGCCGGACCCAACTGCTCTTCGCTGGCGGCCAACAATTCGGTCAGCGGCCGCTCACGGGCGTCGCGAAGCCGTTCGCCGTTGGCGCCGGTGGCTGTGGCGAAATCGACGGTGTAGCTGTCGAAATAGAGCAGCGACAGCCGGCCGGAATTGCGTTCCAGCTGCTGGCGGTTGCCGTTGACCATCAACACCCGGGGGCCGGCCTCGGTGTAAACCAGGGCGCCCTTTTCGGCGACCAGCGTCACCGGCTTCTCCGGGTTGCGGCGGTCGTGCACCAAAAGGCCCAGCAATTCGCCGCCGCCGCTACGCGAGCGGACGTAGATGGTGACGCCTTCGCCGAACTTGTTGAAGGCCCCTTCCTGCAATAACACGCCGGTAATGTCGTTGCGGATGTTCCACTGCATCTCGTGGAAGGCTTCCATGGTGCGCGGGATGACCCACAGCGACAGCAGGAAGCCGAGCAGGACGCAGGCGCCGCCCAGGACCAGGGCCGGTCGCGCCAGTGCCCAGTGGCTAAGGCCGGCCGCCCGCATCACCACCAGTTCGCGGTCGGCGATCAGCTTGTTGTAAGTGAACAGCACCACCGCGAACAGCGAGATCGGCACGATCACCACCAGGAAGCTGGGCATCAGCAGCATGGTCAGGGACAGAAAGGTGCCGAGCGACAGCCCCTTGTTGACGATCATCTCGACGAAGCGCAACGACTGGGTCAGCCAAATGACGCAAGCCAGCGCCGCGGAGACGAACACCATCCCCACGGTCAGCTGCCGCAATACGTAGCGCGTGATCCCCGTCATCGGCCGGATAATACACATCCGTCCGGGGGCGGAACACAGGGAAATCGGGCGGGCCGAACCTTCGGAAAGCGCCGTCAACGTAGGATCTTTCCGGGGTTCATAAGTCCGGCGGGGTCGAAGGCCGCCTTGATGCGGCGCATCAATTCGATCTCGACCTCGGCTTTGGCGCGGACCAGTTCATCGATCTTGAGCCGGCCGATGCCGTGCTCCGCGGAAATGCTGCCCGCCATGGCGACGACGATGTCGTTGACGATACGGTTCAGCCGTTCCCATTCGGCCAGGAAGGCGGCCGGTTCGGCATCGGCCGGCTGGCTGAGGTTGAAGTGGATGTTGCCGTCGCCGAGATGGCCGAACGCCACCACCCGGATGCCGGGAGACGCCGCCTCCACCGCCTGGGTGGCGCGGCGGATGAATTCGGGCGTCCGCGCCGTGGCGACCGAAATGTCGTTCTTGATGCTGGCGCCTTCCTTGCGCTGGGCCTCGGGCACGCTTTCCCTCAGACGCCACAGGGCCTGACGTTGGGCTTCCGATTCAGCCAGCACGGCATCGGTGGCGCCGCCCCGCTCCAGCGCTTCGGCCAGCACCGACTCCAGGGCCTCGCGCAGGCCGCCGGGACGGGACGAGGACAATTCCAGCAACAGGTACCAGGGATGCGGGCGGTCGAAGGGGTCGCGCAGGCCGGGTAGATGGGCGAGGTCAAGGTCGATGGCGATGCGGGGCATCAACTCGCAGGCGGTGACGGCGTCGCCGCTGGCCTCGCGGGCGCGCCGCAGGATGGCGACGGCCGCCTCGGGGTCGGCGATCGCCACCAGGGCGGTCTCGACCTCGCGCGGTTTGGGATAAAGCTTCAGCGCCGCCGCGGTGATGATCCCCAGCGTGCCCTCGGCGCCGATGAACAACTGCTTGAGGTCGTAGCCGGTATTGTCCTTCCTCAGCGTCCTCAGGCCGTTCCAGATCCGGCCGTCGGGCAGCACCACCTCCAGGCCCAGGACTTGGTCGCGGGCGTTGCCGTAGCGCAGCACGTTGACGCCGCCGGCATTGGTGGACAGGTTGCCGCCGATGCGGCAACTGCCCTCCGAGGCCATGCTGAGTGGAAACAGGCAACCGGCTTCGTCGGCCTCCCGTCGCAAATCGGCGAGGATGCAACCGGCCTCGGCGACCACCGAATTGTCGAGCGGGTCGATGGCGCGGATGCGGTTCATCCGCTCGGTCGAGACCACCACGGCGCGGCCATGCTCGGGCGGCACGCCGCCACCGCACAGCCCGGTATTGCCGCCTTGGGGCACCACGGCAAGATGTTCGGCGACGCACAACCGCACCACCTGGGCGACCTCGGCGGTCGAGCCGGGCCGCACCACCGCCAGGGCGCGGCCATGGAACAGGCCGCGCTGCTCGACCAGGAAGGGGGCGATATCGGCGGCGCTGTGCAGGCAATTGGTGGTGCCGACGATGGCGGCCAGGCGTTCGATTACCGTCATCGGCAGTCCTCCGGGCGCGGCGCGGCGGCGCGGCGCAGACGGTCGTTGATGGCTTGGCCCAGCCCGTGACGGGGAATGGGCGCCACCGCGATTCCGGTGAAGTCGGGGCGGTCCAGCGCGCGGAGCATGGCGAACAGGTTGGCGGCGGCTTCCTCCAGATCGCCGGTCGGCGACAGGTTGAGCGCGGCCCCCTCGGCAACGGGTCCGAAGGCGAGCAACGCCTCGCCCGGCCGTGGCGCGCGCGCGTCCAGGCGCACCGGTAGGCCGGGGGCGTAATGGCTTTCCATCATGCCGGGAGATTTCAGCGTTTTCGACGCCTTGGGCGTTGCCGGAATTTCGCCCAGCGCCGCCGCCAGATCCTCGACGGCGACCCCGCCCGGCCGCAGCAGCAGCGGACGGTCGCCGGTAAGGTCGAGCACCGTCGATTCCACCCCGACCCGACAGGGGCCGCCGTCCAGGATCATCGCCACCCTGTCGCCCAGGCATTCGGCGACGTGGCCGGCGGTGGTCGGGCTGACGCGGCCCGAGCGGTTGGCCGACGGCGCCGCCAGCGGTCGGCCGGCGGCGGCGATCAGGGCGCGGGCGACGGCATGGTCGGGCTGGCGTACCGCCAAGCTGTCGAGCCCGGCCGAGGCCAACAGCGAAACCGGTGAATCGGCCAGCCTTGGCAGCACTAGGGTCAGGGGGCCGGGCCAGAATCGCTCCATCAGCCGGCGGGCGCGCTCGTCGACCACAACCAGCGCCTCGACCTCGTTCGCCTCGGCGACATGGACGATCAGTGGGTTGAAGCGCGGCCGTCCCTTGGCGGCGAATATCGCCGCCACCGCCCGGTCGCAGTTGGCATCGGCGCCCAGCCCGTAGACGGTCTCGGTGGGGAAGGCCACCAACCGCCCCTCGGCCAGCAGGCGGCCGGCGGCGGCGATGGCGTCGGGGGTGGCGGCAAGGATGGGCGGGGCGACTGTGCGCATATTCGGATGATGAAGCGGAAAGTCCCCTTTTTATAGAGTCGGCGGTTCCCTGGGAAGCGCCCTGTCCGCGATTTCTCCAGGGCGTCGGCGGAATTGGGCGGTTTGTGGATATCTCTGTGCAAGACTCAATGGCGAGCCGTGCAAAATATGCATGCAAAATAGCGGTGATGGTTGATTCCTTGGGCCTGTCGGTGTTCCGCCTATGATCTTCGTGGTGCTGCGAAAACAGATTGCGAAATTTGGGAGGCCATCGCCTCCTGGGGGCGGCGCGGCGGCGGCTGTTCGCCTTTGGGGATCACAAATTCGTCACGGAATCGAGGGTGAAGATGCCTGCGATATATCCGTGCAAAATACGCGTTTCCGCGAATTCCAGTGGATTTTCGGCGGTGGCCGCGATCACTGCGAATACCGGCTGCGAAAACCGCCTTTGCAATTGTCCAGGCTGTCGGCATACTTCCCGCCCATGATCATCGGCTATTTTCGCCAGCTTCCCGGGCCGCCGACCAAGGGCGCCGCACCGCCGGCCGCCATCCTGCGCGCCCAGCGCTGCCTGCGCATCGAGACCGACGAGGGAGGCTCGCGGGCCGGCCTGGGCCGGGCCCTGGCGGCGCTCGGCCGCGACGACGTGCTGGTGTCGCCATCGATCGATTGCATGGCGGCATCGGTGCACGGTCTGCTGCTGGTCGTTGATCAGGTCCACCGCAAGGCGGCGACTCTCCGGCTGGTGGCCGAAAAGATCGACACCGCCAATCCGGCGGCGCGGCGCATCCTGGTGGCGCTGGCCGATTACGAGCGCCGCGCCGTCGAGCGCAAGCTGAAGGTCGGATTGATCGAGGCCGAAGCGCGTGGTGCCCACCCTGGCCGGCCACCCAAGTTGGGGCCCAACCATCTCGACCATGTGCGGGAGCAATTGGGGTTGGGGCGGTCCTACGCCTCGCTCGCCCGCGAGTTCGGCGTCCACCCGACCACGGTGATGCGTTTCGCCGGCCGGATCGGCGAGAATTAAGCCGCCGCCCGCGCCAGGAAATCTGGGTTGAGGAACTTCGGCTTGGAATAGGCCAGCGGCCTGCCGTCGAAATCCACCAATTCGCCGCCGGCGGCCAGCAATACCGCATGGCCGGCGGCGACGTCCCACTCCGAGGTGGGGCCAAAGCGCGGATAGAAGTCGGCGCTTCCTTCCGCGACCTTGCACAGCTTCAGCGACGAGCCGGCGAAATCGAGCACCGGTTCGACCAGCGGTGCCATCCAGGCCGCCAGCGCCTTGGGGTCGCGGTGGGATCGGCTGGTCAGCACCACCGCCCCCTTGGCGGGCGGCTTGCGGCAGGCGATTGATCGCCTGGCCGTGCCGCGCACGCTCAGGGCGGCGGTCCCCGGCCCGGCGCCCGACCACAATAGCCCCAGCGCCGGGGCCAGCACCACCCCGACCACCGGCCGCCCATCGGCGACCAGGGCGATGTTGACGGTGAACTCGCCGTTGCGCTTGATGAATTCCTTGGTGCCGTCCACCGGGTCGATCAGCCAGAAGCGGCCACCACCGATATCGGGGATGCGGCCGGCGGCCACCTCCTCCTCGGCTACCGCCGGAACGCCGGGCAGCAGCGCCGCCAGGCCGGGCAGGATCAGCGCCTCGGCCCGGCGGTCGGCTTCGGTGACCGGTGAATCGTCGGTCTTGGTGTCGACGACGAAATCGCTGTCATAGACCTCCATGACGACGGCACCGGCGCGCCAAGCCAGTTCCTCCAGGCCCGGCAGCAGGGAATCGTACGTCACGGCTTGTCCTTTCAAGTTTCGCGGCAGGATAGGAAAGACGCGGACGGAGGACAACCCGTTACCGCATCTCGACCGCTTCGAAACGGCTGGCCCGGAAGGCGGGCGACCAATGGTCGGCGGCCATGCCGGCCTTCAGCTTGAGATGCCCCAGGAATTGGCGGCGGTCGGGCAACTGCTCCCAGACGCTGGGCAGGAACAGGGCGCGGCGGTTGCCATCCTCGATGATCAGGCCGTCGACGCCCGGCCGCAATTGGGCCAGCAGGTCTGCCTCGTTCTGGATGGTCATCGGCGACGGCGGCGTCAGCAGCGACACCGACATCTGGACCGACGCCCATTCCTCGGCCTTCAGCGGCGGGAAACGTGGGTCGCCGAAGGCGGCCTTGAAGGCGTTGTCGACGACATCCTCGACCAGCGGTCGCCAGGCGGTGGCCGAGCCGATGCAACCGCGCAACTGGCCGTCCTTCTTCAGCGTGACGAACACCGCGCCGGGCTGGGCCAGGGCGCCCTCGGCCGTCCCGGACGGCTTGGGCCGCCCGTTGGCCAGTCCGTGGGTGATGGACTCGCGGGCCAGCGCCAGCAGGGCCGGCGCCAGCGGATGGGCCCGCTTCTCGGGCTCGAACAGCGCCCACGAGCCGTACCCCACCACCCGGTCCTTCGGCCCGGCGGTGTCGCCGGAATTGCGCACGTCGACGGTCTCGATGGTCATGCCGTGGCGGCGGGCGGCCAGCAGCAGTCCTCCCACCGGCACCCGGCCGCAGGCGCCGTCGCGGCCGATGGCGGCGCCGTCCAGGCGCTCGATGGCGGCGACGGTGGCGCCGTCGGCCAGGCCGCAGGCGGCGTAATCCAGATAGTGGGAAAGGTCGGTGGAAATGACGATCAGCGTTTCCGGCCCGCCCCAGACCGATTCGAGTAGGGCGGCCACCTCGTCGGCGGTGGCCTCGCCCGCCACCACCGGCACCAGTTGGAAGTCGCCCAGCACCAGTTGCAGGAAGGGAAGATGAACCTCCAGCGAATGCTCCTGGGCGTGGGCGGCGTCAAGGACGCCGACCATCGGCAATCCCGCCAGGCGCTGATAGGCGGCGCGGTCGACCTGTATCAGCCCCAGCGGCGTCCGCCATGCCTCGGCGCCGGAAAGCGCCAGGCCGCGGAAGCCGACCCGGTGCGACGGACCGATCAGCACCACGCGGCCGACCCGGCCGCGGGCCGGAGCCAGCCGGGCATAGACCGAGGCGGCGACCGGGCCGGAATAAATGGCGCCGGCATGGGGGGCGATGATCGCCTTGGGTACCGGCGCGTCGGCTGGAACCTGGGCGGCGGCGAGGAACCCGGTCAATTGGCGTTCAAGTTCGCCGGCATCGGCGGGATAGAAGGCGCCGGCGACGGCGGTGGGGCGGATGGCGGTCACGGTTTCCAGCCTCCGGCAAGCGATGATCCCTCCAAGGTAGGCGGGTGCGCCCGCGTTGAAAAGGGGGATGGGGGTGGCGTAGGCTGGGGGCATGAGCGAAAGCTTGGAGGGCTCGCATTTCCCCGCGCGGCACTGGCATCGGCTGGACGATGGCCGTGTCCAGTGCGACGTCTGCCCGCGTGCCTGCAAGCTGGCCGATGGCCAGCGCGGCCTATGCTTCGTTCGCGCCCGAATCGGCGACGGCATGGTGCTGACCACCTATGGCCGTTCGTCGGGGTTCTGCGTCGATCCGATCGAGAAGAAGCCGCTCAATCATTTCCTGCCGGGCACGCCGGTGCTGTCCTTCGGGACTGCCGGCTGCAATCTGACCTGCAAGTTCTGCCAGAACTGGGATATCTCGAAGGCGCGCGCCTTCGACCGCCTGGTCGACGCCGCCCAGCCGGAAGCCATCGCCCGCGCCGCCAAGCAACTGGGCTGCCGTTCGGTGGCCTTCACCTACAACGATCCGGTCATCTTCCTGGAATACGCGGTCGACACGGCGCGGGCCTGCCGGGCGCTGGGGCTAAAGACGGTGGCGGTCACCGCCGGTTACGTCACTCCCGAGGCGGGGCGCGAATTTTTCGCCGAGATGGACGCCGCCAACGTCGATCTCAAAGCCTTCACCGAGGATTTCTACCGCACGATCTGCGGCGGCCACCTCGAGGCGGTGAAGGACACCCTGGTCTATCTCAAACGCGAAACCAAGGTGTGGTTCGAGATCACCACCCTGTTGATCCCCGGCGAGAACGATTCCGATGACGAGATCGACGCCCTCGGCCGCTGGGTGGCGGAAGAGTTGGGGCCGGAGGTGCCGCTGCATTTCAGCGCCTTTCACCCCGACTGGAAGATGGCGGACAAGCCCAATACGCCGCCGCCGACGCTGTCGCGCGCCCGCGCTCTGGCCAAGGCCAACGGGCTTCGTCACGTCTACACCGGCAACGTCCACGACCCCGAGGGCGGCAGTACCTGGTGCCATGGTTGCGGGGGGCTGCTGATCGGCCGCGACTGGTACGAGTTGTCGGCATGGAACCTCGATGCCGCCGGAAACTGTCGGGCCTGTCGGACACCCTTGGCCGGAATCTTCGAGCCGCGGCCGGGTGTCTGGGGGCGCAAGCGCCAACCGATCCGGCTGACGTCGTGACGTTGCTGCCTCGTCCCGACGAACGATATTCACCGGGCGGCATTTCGTGCTAAAGCTTCCCCCCTCCGCAACGGGTGGTACTTTGGACAATGGTTAAGCGTTTGGCGCCCTGGGTGCTCAAGGGCGGCATCTCGATCGGTCTGATCGTCTGGGTTCTGTCCAAGGTTCACCTCGCCACCGCCTGGGAACAGGCCAAGAGCCTGGACGCCGACATGCTGCTGGCGGCGGTGGCGCTGTCGGTGGTGCAGATCGTGCTGGGCGCGGTGCGCTGGGGCATCGTGCTGAGGGCGCTGTCCGCCACCTTCGCCACCGTGCAGACTTTGATCGTCTATTACATCGGCGTCTTCTTCTCGATGGTGCTGCCCGGCGCGGTCGGCGGTGACGCCATGCGCATGTGGTTCGCCCGGCGCGCCGGCATGTCGCTGGCAGCCGCCGTCAATTCGGTGATGCTGGAAAGGGCGGTGACGGTGCTGGGCTTGGTGCTGTTGGTCGCCGGCTTGCAGCCGCTGCTGCTGGCCCGCGCGCCCACCATTCCCGGCACCTGGGTGTTTCCGGTGCTGTCGGTGCTGGGTGTGATCTGCGTCTTCGTGCTGGCGGTGCTCGACCGGCTGCCGATGTCTTTCCGCCGTTGGCGCCTGGTGCGAGGTCTGGCCCAGTTGGCGGCCGACACCCGCCTGCTGTTCTTCCGGCCGCGCTTCGGCCTGTCCTGCCTGGTCGTCGCCATCATCGGCCACGTCAACCTGTCGCTGTCCTGCTACATGCTGGCGGTCGGGCTGCATCTGCCGATCGACGCCGTTGATTGCCTGGTGCTGATCCCGCCGGTGATTCTGGTGATGACGCTGCCGATCTCGATCGCCGGTTGGGGCCTGCGCGAAACCGCCATGGTCACCGCCTTCGGCTTCATCGGCCTGCCGCAGGAATCGGCCCTGGTGCTGTCGATCCTGTTCGGCATCCTGGGCATGGCCACGGCGCTGCCGGGCGGCCTGGTGTTCCTGCTGTCGTCGGAATACCGGACGCCGCGCGCCGTCGTCGAGGCGGATCAGGCGGAAGCCTAGTCTTTTCTTCCGCGCCGGGATCGCTACATTGGGGGCAATCGCCGCTCTCCCATGAGGTTGCCCAGCATGAAGATCGCCTTTGCCAAGCCCCAGACCCCGACCGAGGGCGCCGTCATCGTCGGCGTGCTCGAAGGCAAGGTGCTGACACCCTCCGCCAAGGACCTTGACGACAGGAGCGGCGGGGCGCTGACCCGCGCCATCGCCGCCAGTCGCTTCGACGGCAAGCGCGACCAGGTTCTGGCGGTGCTGGCGCCGTCCGGTCTGTCGGTCGGTCGGGTGCTGCTGCTGGGCCTCGGCAAGGCGGACGGTCTGGACGCCCTGGCGGCCCAGGGGCTGGGCGGCACGGTGGTGGCGCACCTGGCCGGCTCGGGCGAAGGCCAGGCCTGGGTGGCGGTCGACCCGATCGACGGCGCCAAGCTGAATTCCGGCGAGTTCGCCGCCAATCTGGCGCTGGGCGCGCTGCTCCGGGGCTATCGTTTCGACAAGTACCGCACCAAGGAAAAGAAAGAGGACAAGCCGTCCCTGAGGAAGCTGACGGTGACCACCGGTGCGCTGGCG
>Ga0265327_10000987_pt1 | contig 40539 bp, 64 predicted proteins | sample 41621metaG_FD_202089 | JGI IMG/M metagenome (GOLD analysis project Ga0265327, IMG submission 202089) | Rhizosphere microbial communities from Carex aquatilis grown in University of Washington, Seatle, WA, United States - 4-16-21 metaG | ecosystem: Host-associated > Plants > Roots > Rhizosphere... | reverse complement strand
GCCGACGGCGACGTGCCAACCCAGGCGACGACCGACATCTTCACCTACTTGAAGAACACGGGCTCGTCGCGCAGCATGGGCATCTACTCAACGACGCAGGGCGGGACCTACCCGAACAACGCGTACGGCGGAGCGGCGATGATGGGTTGCCTGCTCGCCCTGAACACCGGGCTGGCCGGGAGCTTCTACACCGCGAAGTTTAAGACGATCACCGGGGTAGCCTACGAGCCGTTGACCGCGACCCAGGTTGGCTACGTTTGCGGCCAGCAGGGCGTGGGCGGCAAGAACGGTAACATCTACGCGAGCTACGCGAACGTGTACACTATCCTGCAGGAGGGCATCACGCCGGGCGGGACGTTCTTCTATCAGACGATTAACCGCGACGTGCTGGTGGCGAATATCCAGTACAACGTGATGAATTTGCTGGTAGCGAATCCCGCGATTCCGCAGACCGACCCGGGAGAAACGCAGCTGATGCATGCGGTTAACCTGGCGCTTGACAACTCGGTGTCGATCGGCTACATCGCGCCCGGGGTGTGGAACGGCGTGCCGATCCTAAAGCTGCTTCCGGGCACCCCGTTGCCAAGCGGCTACCTCACCCAGGCGTTGCCGTACTCGCAGCAGTCGCCGGGCAACCGCGCGGCACGGCAGGCGATGCCGATCTATGCTGCGCTGATCGAGGCGGGCGCGGTGCACTTCGTGACGATCAACGTGCTGGTCCAACAGTAAAGGAGCTCTAGAAGCAAATGACTACCTACTCATTCAAAGATCTCAGCGGGGCGTTGTTCCATCCGTTGGTCGGGGGCTTTACGCTCAACGGCGGTAACATCGGCCTAGGGCGCGTTACCATCGAGATGCTGACGGAGCGCACGACGCACGACGTTTCGGCCGACGGCAGCGTGATGGTTTCGTATATCGCGGGCGACAACGGCACGGCCGACATCGAGGTGCAGCAGACCAGCGACCTGAATGACTTCCTCGTTACCTGGTTCAACGCGGTAAAGGTACCGGCCGACCTGGGCGACGTTACGCTCTGGGCGGCGATGACGATGACGACGCGGAACATCGTGGACGGCACGTCTCACTACCTCAGCGGCATCAGCCCCACCAAGCTGCCAGCAAAGGTGTACGCGGCGCAGGGCGAAAAGTTGGTGTGGCACCTGATGGCCGCTAACAGCATTCAACTCGTAACCGGCTAACTAGTTTTTGGGAGAAAACTATGCGCGAAACTAATAAGGTACTAGAGCTCAGCGGGCATCGTTACCAGATCAAAAAGATGGACCCGCGAACGGGAAGTTGGCTGGCGGTACAAATCGCCAGCTACCTCCTCCCGTCGGCCGTTGAAAGCTCCCTCGCCAGCGAGGGCATGAACCTTCCAGGCGGCGCCAAGCGCTCGACCCACATGGACGAGAAGGACTTTCGTAACCTTCAGGACCACTGCCTTAACGCGTGCTACCGCTTAGAACCCGTAGGGCAGAACGGCGAAGAGGTGGCGCAGCCCATCGTGCACGGCTCGGGCCGCTTCAGCTTTCCAGACTTAGATACCGACGTGGTCACGATCCTCGTACTGACCGTGCACGCGCTGGTGTTCAACGTCGCGGGTTTTTTCGACCCGGCCGTCCAAGAAGAGATAATGAAGTCGTTCTCGGCTTTAAGCCTGCCAACGGCCGCGGGCTAGATACCTTCTTGCTTCGGCCCGTCGTCGCGGGCCTGTGGCGGCAGCATGAAACCTGGGATGGTACCTATAACATCGACGACCTGCTCGAGATAAACGACTTGCTAGACGTGATGGAAGAAAACCGCTTGAACGAGGCCGAGTACCTAGACGGCATAAGGAAGCGTTAGTGGATACCGACGTCATAAAATCGTACCTCGTTGCCCTGGGCTGGCAGATCGACAACAACCAGCTGCGCCAGTTCGAGCAGACGCTGGCTAAGGTGCAGCGCGAGGTCGAGCACCACACGACCGGGCTCGGCAGCATGTTCGTTAAGCTGACGGGCTCGATCGTGGGCGCGTACGCCGCCATCAGCGCGGCGACGATCGGCCTCGCCGATCACGTGTCCCAGGGCGAGCTCGACTTCCAGCTGTACGCGATGCAGATGTACATGTCGGTCGACGCGGCGAAGAAGATGAAGATCGCGTCGGAGGCGCTGGGATATTCGCTCGATCAAATCGCGTGGAACCCGGAGCTTCGCCAGCGCTTCCGAGAGCTGATCCAGGAGCAAGCGATCCTGCAGAAGCAGCTAGGCGGCGACTACCAGAAGCAGATGAAGAACATGCGCGACATCCGCTTCGAGTTTACCAAGCTCGGCGTCGCGTTCCAATACCTCGGCATGAGCGTCGTGGCGAACGTGGCGCGGGCCTTCGGGCTCGACAACGAGGAGGGACTGAAGAAGCTCGACGGGTACCTTACCGATTTCATTCGCCGCATCCCGGAAATTTCGCAGGGCATCGCGACCGACCTGGTGCCGGCGTTGAAGGAAGCCTGGCAGATCGCGAAGGATCTTGGCGCGGCCACGCGCGAGGTGGGCACCGTGCTGGTGCACGGCATCGGCGAGGTGATGAACGATCCGCGGCTTTCGGGCGAGCTCACGTTCCAGAAACTGCTGTGGGCGATCGACGACGTCGACAAGGCTGTCAAGACGACGTGGAACGACATCAAGGTGCTGTTTCAGGCCCTTAATACTTTTGGCGACGTGCTGGACGACCTCCAGCAAGGAAAGTGGAAGAAGGCTGAGGAAGATTTTAAGAAGGCGATCGCGCAGGCGCAGGGCATGGAAAACCCGGCCCCGGGCACGACGAGCAAGGGCGGCCCGATTATTCAACCAGGAGGTCTGGCCGACTGGGCGCGCTGGCTTTTTGATCCGCGCAACCGCTACGGGGCTGGGTACCCAATGCCTGGCGCTACGCCGCTTGGTCCCGATACGATGCCTCCCGCGGCGCGCCCTCCAGGCGTACCAGAGATGTCGATGCGCGATAGCATCTCGGCCGCGCGCGACAGCATGGTAAAGACCATCATCGCTACCGCGCAGGGCATGGGAGTTTCGCCGGCGTTCGCGCTGGCCCTCGCGAAGAGCGAGGACCCGAGCTTCGACCCTAAGGCGACGAGCCCGAAGGGAGCGCAGGGCCTTATGCAATTGATGCCGGACACGTCGAAGCAGATGGGGGTAAACGACCCCTTCGATCCTGCGCAGAACGTTACCGGCGGGCTGAAGTACTACATGAAGCTGCTGGAGCGGTTTGGCACCGAGACGCTGGCCCTCGAAGCCTACAACTGGGGGCCGGAAAAGCTGGCCCGGGCGCTCGCGACGGGGGGGAGGATTCCGGCCGACGTCCAGCAGTACGCGCGCGACGTCGAGGCGCGTGAGATAGCCGTTGGCGGCGTGACCATTAACATCGTGAACCCGCACGCTACGAAGGAAGAGATAGAGGTCGCCGTGGTGCACGCGCTGGAAGACGCGCTAATAAAAAGAACGCAACGCACGCTGTCCCAGACTACGGGGGTGTACCGCTAAATGGGCTCCTTTGGTTCGCAGTCGATAATTGGAAACCTAGAGGCTCCATGGTCGGTGCTACGCATCTCGATCGCGCCGCCGCCGGCGCCGAGCACGCAGCGCGGCCCATGGCGGCCGCCGCAGTGGACGAACGCGCCGCCGCAGACCAGCCTGACCGTGCTGACGACGTCGAACGGAAGTGACGATGGAAGCTCAGGCACGACGGACTACTTCTTCGACGCGGTGTTCAAGGTCCTCCACCAGCAGCAGCTCGTGGTGACGCAGCACCCGGTGCAGACGGGCGCGCCGATCGTCGACCACGCCTACCTCTTGCCGGCCAAGGTCGTGCTTAGCGTGGGCATCTCGGAGGCGATGGACAGCTACGACGCTGAGGCTTACTCCAACGGGCCGAAGTCGGTGTCGGCGTACCAGACGTTCCTGAGCGTCCAGGCCTCGCGCAAGCCGCTGACGCTGACGACCCGGCTGCGGACGTATACCAACATGGTGATCGAGAACATCGAGGTAATCGACGACCATAAGACGGTGGCGAGCTTGCGCGCGGTCATTAGTTTGGCGCAGATCATCCCGGCCGTTATCAATGTAAGCGCGGAGCCGCTGCCGGAAACGAGCCAGCGCGACCAGACCTCGCAGAGCACCCACGATGGCTCGCTCCAGCCGCTGTTGCCTAACGACACGCTGCTGAATACCCACGTGGTGGAAAACGCTACCAACATTCCGGGCGCCGGCACGTGGTCGAGCCTCGCTACCCAGATTACTGGACCAACGCCATGAATCAGGTTATTCCGCTGACCAACGCGCCGAACCAGAATTTTCGAGTCACAGTTACCGTCGACGGAGCCAACGTCACGTTGGGCTGTCGGCTTCGCTACAGCGAGATGGCGGGGTTCTGGGTGCTTTCGATCAGCGACGCGAACGACAACTTACTGCTCGATAGCGTGCCGTTGCTGACGGGCGTCTGGCCGGCCGCGAACATCCTCGGCCAGTACGGCTACCTTAGGATTGGCAGCGCCTACGTCATCAACGCCGGCAACGATACGGCGTCTCAGTCCGACTCGCCGGACGACACGAACTTAGGGACGGGCTACGTGCTGGTGTGGGGAGACCAGCCTACGACATGAGCGATGCGCAACAGCAGCCGACGGGCGCGACCGGGTACCTACGGAAGTGGGAGATTAAGGTTTCGCTCACCGACGGCGGCACCGAGGTCTTTTCAATTCGTTCTTTTCCGGACCCCAATGACTCTAACGATCCCGGGCCTGGCCCTAACGCGTTGCGCGCGACGTTCGACATCGTCCAACCAGGCTACGTGCAGTTCTGGTACGGCGACATCGTGCTGTATAACCTGAACACCGAGACGACCGAGATGTTGCTGCGGAAAGACATGTCGGTGACGGTCAGCGCTGGCTACGAAAACGGAAACTACGGCCAGATTTTCAAGGGCCGCCTCTTCCAGCCGTTCTGGGAGCGCGACAACGTCGTCGACTTCAAGATGACGCTGCATTGCGTCATCGGGCCGGACAAGCTGGGAAACAACTTCGTCAGCTTCGCCCAGTCGGCCTACGCGACGCAAGCGCAGATTATCCAGCGCATCGTCGAGGAGTCGCTGCACCCGCTGGGAAACCTCACCCTGCCAAAGGGAATCAAGGAAACGCAGTTTCCTCGCGCGCAGACCGTCTTCGGTACGCCCGATGAGTTTTTATCCTGGGCCGCGGCCGACAATAAGTACGGCTACTACGTCGACGACGATGGCCTAACGTTCGACGACCTGAGCGACGACGCGACGAGCGGCAACCTTTACACGTATTCTCCGCCAAGCCTGGGGGGCCAGGTGACGGAGGCCCCGGGTACCATCATCGGGGTACCGCAGCAAACGCAGGAGGGAATCAGCTTCCGCGTGCTGCTCGATTCGCGCCTCAAGGTGCAGTACCCTCCGGACCAGGTGAAGATCGACAACAGCTCGATTCGATTTTTGAAGGCGCAGATCGGCCAGAAGATCAGCATCCTAGACAAGGACGGAATCTATAAGGTGGCCGCGGTGCGCCACGTCGGCGACACGCGCGGGCAACAGTGGTACACCGAGGTGCACGGGGTGACGAACGCGGCGTTGTTGCTGCTGGGGTATGGTCAATGAAAGATACCGGAACGCCTCCGCAGGTAAGCCTCCCCGTACGCCTGGGGATCGACGTCAACAAATATCGCCTGCCGCTGTGGCAGTTCGGCTGCGCGCTGCGCGTGGCCGTTCCCGGCATCGTGCGCAGCTTCGACGTCGACACGCAGCTCGCGGTGGTAAGCGTAGCGCTGCGCGAGGTGACGATCCAGGACCAGGAGCTGGCGGTCGAGGACATCCCCGACCTCGCCGACGTCCCGGTCGTGATGCCGCGCGGCGGCGGCTACTCGCTAACCATCCCAATTCAGGCCGGCGATGAGTGCCTCCTGATCTTCGCCGACCAGTGCATTGACAGCTGGTGGACTACCGGCGAGGTGCAGGACCCGCTCGCGGTGCGCCGGCACAGCCTCTCCGACCCGTTCGCGCTTCTGGGCTGCTGGTCGAAGCCCAACGTGATCCCGAACTACGACCCGAGCAACTGCCAGCTGCGCAGCGACGACGGCAAGGTCGTCGTTACCCTTGACTACGATAATGAGGAACTAAACCTTGACGTCGCCACCGGCACCGTCAACGTCCGCGCGCAGACCGTGAACATCACGGGCAGCGACGAGGTGAACATTGGCAACTCTACGGTAAACATCGGGGACGATACGACGATCGACGGAAAAGTTTTTCTTACACATAAGCACAGCGGCGTTCAAACCGGCGCGGGCGATACCGGCGGGGTGGTTTAATGGCTACGATCCGGTACCGGCAGCTTGACGCGAACCACGATCCCATCTACGGCCAAGGCCGGGCGAACTACCTGACCGACGTCGACGCCGTGGCGCAGGCCATCCTGACGCGGCTGCTCCTGTTCCAGGGCGAGTGGTGGGAGAACACGTCGGACGGGCTGCCGCTGTGGCAGAAGATCCTCGGCTCGAGCGCTAGTCCGTCGAACCAGCAGAAGATCACGCTGCTGATTCAGCAGCGAATCCTAGGCACGCCGTACGTCTTGCCCGATGGGGTACAGAACCTCCAGGCTAGCTACGATCACGTCTCTCACACGTTTAAGTTTTACGCGGTAGTCCAAACGACGTTCGGCGCGGTGGTCGTGACCAACATTCCACGGCCGCCCAGCGCGGGGAGCTTTTAACTCATGGCTTATACTCCGCCCGTCATCGGTCCGGCCGGCCTTACTATTTCGCAATATCTTGACATCCTCGATAGCCTGCTGACATCCTTCGATGGCATCTATGGCCCCGGCGTCTACGAGGGAAACGACAGCGCGGAATATCAATGGATCTCTACCTTTTCGCTCAAGCTAAACGACACGCTCCAGGCGCTGCAGCTCGTCTACCTCAACCGCAGCCCGGCGACCGCGGTGGGCGCGGGCCTCGACGGGATCGTTAAGCTGAGCGGCATTGCGCGCAAGCAGGCTACCGCTAGCTCCGCGCTCTTGACCCTGACCGGCACGGCCAACGCCGTGATCATTAACGGGGTGGCGCGCGACGTCAACGGCTTCCTCTGGGACCTTCCCGCGTCGGTGACGATCCCGTTGAGCGGCACGATCAACGTCACCGCAACGTGCGAGACGCTGGGCGCGGTCTCGGCGTCGCCAAACACGATCAACATTCGCAACAACCCCACCGCGGGTTGGACCAGCGTTAACAACGCGGGCGCGGCCGCGATTGGCCAGCCGATCGAGACCGACTCGCAGCTTCGCGCGCGGTTTTACCTGAGCGTAGCGCTGCCGTCGCAGACGCGCGTCGACGGCACCCTCGCCGGTCTAAAGGCGCTGGCCAACGTGACGCGCGCCGTCGTTGCTGAAAATCCCACCGGCGCGACCGACCTCTATGGAAATCCGCCGCACTCCATCACCGCGGTGGTAGAGGGCGACACCGACCAGCACGTGGCGCAGGTAATTTACAACAACAAGACTCCGGGCTGCTATACGAACGGCACGACGATGGTGCCGATCACCGATCCGTACACGAGCTTCGTGACCCCCATCCGTTTCGACCGGCCTACATACGTCGCGCTCGTCGTCGCGGTCCAGGCGCACGTCATCAATGGAAATAATAGCGCTACGCAGGCGGCGATCAAGGCGGCGATCGTCGATTACCTCAACTCGCTTCAAATCGGAGAGCTGCTTACCACCAGCGCGCTGAGCGCCTACGTGATGGCGCAGGCCGGGAGCCTCGAGGCGCCGACGTTCTCCATCCGTGGTCTGACGCTAGCCCACTCCGGGCTGCTGCAGACCGCGGCCATCAACGCGGCCGGCACGGGGTACGTGGTCGGCGACGTGCTGATCGTCAACCAGGCGAACTCAAGCAACGCGGCCATGGTGAAGGTGCTCACGGTTGGCGGAGGCGGCTCGCTCGCCAGCGTCCAGCTGATCCAGACCGGCACCGACTACGTGACCGCGTCGGGCGTCGCGCTGCTTGAAAATACCGTGGGCGGGGTAGGCACGGGCGGCACGGTGAACATCACGGCCAGCTCTACTCCGCTGACGCTCGACATCGGGGTAAACTTCAACGAGGTGACGCAGGGCATCGCGGGAAACGTCACCGTGACGCTGGTCTAGGGAGAGACGCATGGCAAAGGATCCTATCGGTTACGGGGTCGGTGGGTATGGCGCGGGCGTCTACGGCGGCGGGGGCGTGCCGATCTTTTCGGAGCCGGTCGCGTACTACCTGGCCCGGTTTACCTCGCAATACCAGCAGGCAAACAAGCTGCTCGCGTGGTCGGCGGCCGCGTTGCAGTTCTTAGACGACGTTACCGCGTGCCTGTATAGCTTCTTCGCGGCGTTTGACCTAAGCACCGCAGTGGGCGCGCAGCTCGACGTCCTAGGTGAAATCGTCGGCGTCGGCCGCGAGCTGCCGTTCCAGCCGAGCGTGGGCTCGCCGGTTCTTGGAGACTCGGACTATCGCGTCTTGCTGCAGGCGCAGATCGGGCGAAACACGTGGAACGGTACCATCGACGGGCTGCAGCAACTGTGGTTGCAATTGTTTCCTAACGGCCAGATCGTTATTCAAGATAATCAGGACATGACCTTCAACGTGATCCTCAGCGGCGCGTTTACCACGATCATCGAGGAGATGATTACCCACGACCTCATCGTGCCGCGGCCGGAGGGCGTACTGATCAACTACTTCTTCAGCATGCTGCCGATTTTCGGCGCCGACCTCAACAACTCCTTCATCGCCGGCGCGGACCTTGGGCACGCGGCTTAAAAACGAGGCTTAGCTAAAATGCCGTCTACTACTAACTTTCTCGAATGGAACCCCACCGAAGCGAACCAGGAGTCGGACGCTACGTACCTCGCCGACACCCAGCGGCTGAACGGCATCGCCGTCGATGACATCATGCCGTCGGTTCGCATGAACAAGATGTTCCGGCAGTGGTCGGTGTTCGTGGCCGCGATGGGCCAGATGCTGGCCGCGAACGGCTACTCGACCTCGGACGCGAGCGTAGCGACGCTTGCGTCTACCCTCCAGGTGCTGCTGGACAACAGCCTTGCGCTTATCACCGGCATCGTGGTGGTGCCGTACAGCGCGTCGCCGGTGTTCGACTGCTCGCTAGGCTGGAACTTTTACATGCTGCTGACGGGCAACGTCACCGCGCCGACGCTGATCAACGCGACCCCGGGCCTACCCATAGAGTTTCAGTTTCAACAGGACGGGGTAGGCAGCCGCACCGTCGCCTGGCCGAGCAACGTGCGCGGCGGAGGCGACGCCTGGCCGCTCGCTAACCAATACGGTATCCAGCGCTTCCGGGTTTGCCCGGACCATATCCTCCGCGCGGTCACGCCGATGACAGGAGCCTAACGTTTATGTCCGCTAAAAAGAAAATAAGCCTACTGGCCTTTGCGGTCCTCTGCGCCGTCGGTGCGATCGCGGTCAGCTACACGAGCGTCAACACGGTGCACATCTTTAACTCCTTGATCGACAACACGACCATCGGCGGGACGAACCCGGCGCCGGCGACGGTCACGACGCTGAGCGCGACGTCCTCGTTGACGACCCCGGCCGCGACGATCGGCACCCTTACCTCTACCGGCATCGGCACTAGCGGGCTGACGGTGACGAGCTCGCTGCTTACGTCGTACGTGGGAGCGAACGTTCAGCAGCTTGGCACCGACGGCAGCGGAATCGTTCGTGCGCGTACCGTCTACAAGGACCTCACCATGGTGATCGACGGGGGCGGCTCGACGATTACTACGGGATGGAAGGGCGTGCTCGAGGTCCCGTTCGCCTGCACGATCCAGGGCTGGACCCTGCTGACGCGCGATACGGGCTCGCTCACCGTCGACGTCTACCAGTCGAACTACGGCGCGTGGCCAACGGTAGTAAGTATTACGAACGGCCACTTCCCGGCGTTGACCAGCTATAAGGCGCAGGACTTCGGGGTCGGCGGCGAGGGCTGGACCACGAGCCTAGGGACGAACACGCTGATCGGCTTTAGCGTGGGGGCGGCGAGCGGGGTGCAGCAGGCCACGATCGCGGTAAGGGTTTCGATACCATGAAACTTCGCCGGCTGACTTTTCTTCTCTTCGTAGCGACGTCGTTCGCCCAGCTTTCCCAGGGGCCGAACGGGCCGGGCACGACCACCGGCGCGTGGGCTAACCCGAGCTACGCCCTAGCGCTCGACGGCCGCTACGCGTCGAACTCCATTCCGGCTAACGCTAACTCGCTAAGCTTCCTCCTGCGATCCTACGGCTTTACCGTACCCACGGGCGCGGCCGTGCAGGGCATCGTGGTGACGGTCTACCGCTCCGACCTCACCGGCTTCGGCGACCTCACCGACCGCACGATCCAGCTGACCTCCGGCGGCTCGCCTATCGGAAGCAATAAGGCGCTGACCGCTACGCTTTGGCCGCCGGGCGCGTCGAGCCAAGCGTACGGCTCGCCGACCGACGTTTGGGGCCTCAGTTCTCCTACCGGCGCGACGGTCGACGACGCCTCTTTCGGCCTGACGGTCGTAGTGCACAACCAGAACACCGACGCGGCGGAGACCGCGGGCCTTGACTTCGTTTCGATCACCGTGTACTACCGGGCCGGCGGCGCGCACTCCTATGGCGCTATCGTTGGCCAGACGCGCGTAGGACCGCTGAGAATCGTCGCTGGCTCAGCCTCTAGCGCGTCGAGGCCGCTCGCCCTGAGTATTCCTATGTCAGACGCGGAAGCCCCGCGTAGAGAGGCACTACCATGAAGGTAAAAAATCTTGCCCTAGCGCTCGGCCTGCTGTTCGGGCTTAGCGCCTGGGCCCAGTTTCCTACCGACTGCGTGCTTGTAGTTGCGCCGACGTCGGGCGGGTCCTACGTGAACGTTTCCTCCGGATGCACTAACGTTCAAACGGCAACCGTATCGACGACGCCGTTGACGGTAAACAACAGCATCCGGGCGCTGATAGTAAACTTTGGGCTGACGATAGCTGGCTCGCCGAGCGCTATGTCGATCCCGGTCCAGGGCTGCAAAACGGGCGGAGTGTGTGACGCCGCGGCCGCGACGTATACCAGCACGTCGACCGGCAACCAGGCGGTAACGTTCACCGCCGTCTATGACTACTTCAAGTTGACGCCTACGTGGACGGGCGCCGGAGTTTCGGTCGTGATCAGCACGACGGCCGCGCACTAGTGACTAAAGGTCATATACGAGGGACAAAAAAGCCCCGGTCGCGGGTTCACCGCGCCGGGGTTCGTGCGTAGGATCGCAGGTAACGCGCGCTAGCTGGTTCACTAGCGCGTCGGCGACGATCGCCTCAGGTACGACGATGTGGCTCGCCGGCGACCTCCTCCTAGGGTCACCAGAGCCACGAGGTACGACCAGCTGCTCGGTGCCCGGCTCTTCCTTCCCCCCGCCCTCTGCACCAGAACACGCCTTCCGTCGGCCAATACGTACTCTGTGCAAGAAGTGCGCCGACCTCGATCGGCAAGGCCGTTAATTCTACGGCGTGAAGGTCAATTCCCAGTACGGCCCCGTGGGTTCGTAATCAAGAACTGGCCACACACGCCGTAATTCTGCAACCTGCAATCCGCACTGCAAGGCTACAGATAGCGCTCTGTAGCCTTCGCTTTTTCCGCCAGCAAACCGCACCGTAGGCTCTGGATACGCGTGGCCATCGCCGCCCTCGCAGGACTCAATCGTTTCTACGCCATGCTCCCGTAGAGCAAAGACGACAGCCTCAATACCCTTATCGAGATGCTTCAGCGCGTGATCGCCCGCATTGTCAAGCAATTCTCGGAGTGGAACAAAGATGCAGCGCCCATGACTGTGCCGGTTGCTAACCTTCTCCTTGCAGCCCAATTCCTCGGCAATGTCCTGTACCTGTTGAGCAAGGCGCTCGTTCTCCCGCTGCAACCCTGCCGATGCAGCACGGGCTTCGGACAGGCGGGAGAGTAGTTCCTTGACAACGCCTTCCAGTAGTGGAGCTTCGATAACAGGCTGATTTACCAATCGGTGCCACTCTTGTTCATCTTCCCGCAGGTGTTTCATCGCTCTTCTCCAATGCCGACCATCGCGCCCTTGGTTTTTCTAGACGTTACATGGTAGGCGTAACAGTCGTAGCAGTAATAAATTCCCATGTTCGACGGGTGAGGTTTGTAACTATGGGCAATTCTGTCAACGATGCTGGCAGCAGCTTCTTTCTTTGTCCGGTAATCTATCTTCTTGCACCTCATATCCGTTAGGTGGGTAGATGGTGGGTTACTGGCCATGCGCTTCACCTTCCTTTGCTGGAACCGGGTTGCGGCTCGATGAAGCGAGAACGCCGCTTGGGAGCAGCGTCCTTTCGGGCTGCTTCGTCGTCATGCGACCTCCTCCCGGGTCACGTACGTCTTCTTCAGCCAGTCGTTCATGTAGAACGCGACGACCTTCTCCGCCGGCTGCTTCCCGGCCTTGAAGCCGAGCGCCTCGATCCCCTTCGCGACGTCGGCGACCGAGCCTCCCTTCTTGTTCTTCTTGAACCAGTTCAGGATAAACTCCTGCTGACCCTTGAGCTCCAGCTTCAGCAGCTCGGCCGTCGGCGAGTAGCGCCAGTTGGTCGCGACCTTGTGCTGAAGGTTCGCCGCGCCCGTACGCTTCGCTTTTTCCTTCTTCTCGGTGATCCGCGGCGCGAGCTCGGCGAACTTCTCCTTGTACTTCGCGACGCGCATCTCCTGGTTTTCCTCGCAGCGACGCGGCGGCTCGCCCGTAAGGTCGGTGCGCCACGCTATCTCTACGATGCCCGACACCAGCAGCCGAAGCATTGGCCACACGACGTCACGGCTGAAGGGCTGGCACGGCCAGCCGTTGGCCTCGGCGAGCGCGATCACGGTCTTGTCGGGCAGGTCGTCGATAACGCCCTGGCCGCCGTAGCTCGCGGCGCCGATCGTGCGCTCGAGGCTGAAGGGGTCGATCTCGAAGCGCACCTCGCCCTGCACGAAGAACCCGGCGCGCTGCTTGTTGTCGTGGATGATGCGGGGGATCCGGTCGGTCGACGCGTCGGGCAGCTTCACGCGCTGGACCTTCTCGGCGACCGCGTCCTCGATCTTCGATTTCTTCTCCGCTTCCTTATCGGCAAAGGCGGCGTCGACGTTCGCGGGGTGATGCTCGGTATTCTTGCAGGCGGGGTTGAGCAGCTGGGTCAGGCCGCAGTCCGGGCACTTCGTTGTTGTTTTCTTCTTCGTAACGGCCTTGTCGACGTTTCCCTTCGTCGGCCCCGGGGCTTTCTTCTTTGCGGGTTTCGCGTTCGCGCGCGCCGCGGCGACGCTTCCCTTGTCGGCGGGGTTGACGGTCGCGCTCGCGTCCGTCTTGATCGTGGTGGTTTTCTTCGTGGTAGTTGGCATTTCAAAAATCCTCGCTTTCAATAAAAGTTCCGGCCAGCTTTTTAGGGCTGGCCGGCGTGCGTTTTCAGGAGGGAACTTCGAGAAAAATCTTTTACTTCGCGAGCCCGTTCTTGACCCACTGGGTCATGTAGTAGGCTGCGACGCGCTTCGTGGGCTGGTTCGTGGTGATCTTGCCCTCTGCCGCGGCGGCGAGGTCGGCGACGGTGACCGGCGCCTTTTTCTGGAACAGGCCGAACAGCACGCTCTCCTGCGGGCCGAGCGTCTTGACGTCGACCTTCACGCCCTTGGCGGTCGGCGCGTAGGCGGTGCCGCGAGCGCTCGCGACCTCGACGTTCTTCTTGGCGGCCGTCTTCTTGGCGCTCTTCGCGGGCGCGTTGCTGGTGAACTTGGCTTTCTTCGGGGCGGCGGTGGTGGTAGTCGTTTCGGTCATGGCATTCTCCTTAGATTTTTCGCTTGGCGCGGTGCGCCGTGAAATTGGTACGACGGGATCATTATACCGCAGAATGACCCCGCCTGGTCCATTATTTTGTGAAAATCTTTCCGTGGGCGTTGCGCCTGGTCGGCACGCGGTCCGGGACCCCGTTCAGGACGTAGGCGCGGTGCCGCGGGCACCAGACCGGGATGAGGTGCGCTTTCTTCGGGGCGCAGCGGCAGCGTGCGCTCCCGCCGCCGCGCACCTTGCGGTTGCCGTGGTGGAACGGGTTCGCGTCCTTGAACTCCTCGTGCTTCTGGTCCTCGACCTGAAGCTGCTTGGCGGTGGTGGTCGCGTTGCGCTGCTGCTCGACGAAGTCGGCCTGCTTGCGATCGCGGTTGAAAAGCTTCGATACCGTGTTGCGGATCAACGCTGTCAAATTCATCTTTCCTCCTAAAACCAGTTCTTGGGCTGGCGACGCAGCGCGCCGTCCTTGGGGCGACGGGCGTAATCGCGTTGGCGGGCGAGCGGGGTGCGCGACGCGTCGCGACGGTGAAGGTCGTGCAGATAGTCTCGCAGGATACGCGCGACCACCTGCTCCAACGAGGGATGCTGCCTAGCGCGATGCCTCACGGTTTTAGCTCCTGGGTAACCGAGTCAAGAAGCGCTAGGTCTTCTTTTCGCGTGCACTCTCGACACGTTCTACTCCCGGCTTCGGTCAGCTGCACCCAGCGCTTGCAGTCTTTTTTCATGCATTTGACGAGCTCATACCGCAGCTTCGCCGCGCTGCGAATACGTATCTCACGATTCGTCCGGAGGTTAGTCCCGAGCCACGTGTTGCGTATCGTGCCTTTTAGAACGCTGATACGAATTTTGTCCTCCGCGTCGAGCCGCACCGGAACGATCGAACCGCTTACCTTAACCGCGTAGACGGCGCCGACGCGAACGTCCTTCTTGTGTACCTTGTTTGCCGGCATGGTTACGCCTCCCCTACGATGTTGAAGTCGTACTCAACCAACCGGTATGCCACGAGGGCGAGGTCTTCTATCTCGTTGCGGGTCAAAGCGCTGAGGTCACCGTTCGGTGCCTCCTGCTCGACGATCGCGACGACTCGGCGCGCGGTCCATTGGTTGCAGCCGCACACCTGCATGATAATTCGCTGGTACATTTACAACCTCCCTTTCTTCTAGCTTTCGAGCTGCTGGTTAGGGCGGCCCGCGTGGACCGCGTTAGGTTTGAGGTTGACGCCGTCGGCCGCGCGCTTGCCGGCTTGATCTTCGCTAGCTTATCGAGGATCTTATCCTTGTCGGTCATCGTACCTCTCCTTCGTGAATTTTACTCTGCGCGCCGGGGCTTGGAACCCGGCCTGCCGCATTACGGCGCGATCCTCTGCGCCGTCCTCTGCGTTACGTTTTCAGCTTCAGCTTCGCCTTGTTCTCCTCCAGGAACTTGGCGAGCTCGTCGGCGTGCGCGAGCAGCATCGTCCACTGCTCGTAGTACAGGGTCACCGGGAAGCGGCCGAGGCCGTACGCGCTGACCCCGCCCTTCTCGCTGACCTTCAGCTTGAACTCCCGGGCGGCCCCGAGCTTGGCTTGGGTTTCGGCGAGCTGCTTCTGCAGCTCCTCGTAGGTGGGTTTTGGCATTATTTCCTCGCTTTTAGCTTTGACTTTCGGAGCAGATTGGCGACGCGCCCGCAGATGAGCCTGCGCTGGTCGTCGCTGTGGTCGTTGTAAAACAGGGCGACGTCGAGCAGCTTCACGACGTCGATGTCGTCGTCGACGTACAGGCGGCCGCGGAACTCGTTGAACTCCTCGCCGCGCGCGGCCGTAACGTCGCGCGCGTCGTGGTTCTGCAAGAACTCCAGCGTCATCTGCTTCTCGTCGTCGTTGGTGTTGGCGAACCAGAAGTCGACGTACATTTATTTTCCTCCCTTCTTAAAATTATCGCTCACAAGGTAGCGCAGCTCGCGGCGGGCGCGGGTGATCGCCACGTAGTGGATGTTCGTCTCCTGCGCCAGCTGCCACGCCTGCCGGGCGTACTTCGAGGGCATCAGCTCGCGGTCGAGGATGAATACGCGGTCCCACTCGAGGCCCTTCGACTTGTGGATGGTGCAGAGCGTCAGCTTGCCCGCTCCGTTGTCGGTGAACAGGGCGTCGATCTTGGCGAACAGCGCTTCAATCGTCCGCTCGCCCTCGTTAAGCTGGTCGATGAACAGCCGGACGGTGTCGACCTTGTCCTCGAGGGCGGCGACCTTCGCGTCCTGGTTCTTCGCGAGCAGCCGGCGCGTCTCGCGATCGAGGTAGGCGTCGAGCTTGGTTTCGAGCGCGTCCACGTCGGCCGCGTTCATCTTCTTTATTAGCGACTGCAGGCCCTGGCCGATGTCGCGCCCGAGCACGCGGCAGCCGCGCCCGCCGCGGATCAGCTGGAAGGCCAGCGCGACGAGCGGCTTAGCGTTGCGGCACACGATCACGTCGCGATCGTCGAACAACGACGCGTCGTATTTGTCGACGGTCTCGACGAGGCCCATCGGCGCCGATTCGTGGGATTGGATGTGCGAGACTATCTTCTGCGCCTCAGCGACCACGGCCTGCGGGCAGCGGTACGAAATCGAGAGCGGCAGCGTCGTGGTGCGGAAGCGCTTCTGCAGGTTTTCCATGCTCGACGCGTCGGCGCCGCGAAAGCCGTAGATCGCCTGCCGCGGGTCTCCCACGGCGACGAGGCGGCCGGCGCCCGGCCTGATCGCCATCGCGATCAGCTGGTGCTGGATGCAGTTAAGGTCCTGCGCCTCGTCGACGAACACGAAGTCGAATTTCGACATCGGGGCGCGGTAGACCACCGTCATGTAGATCTGGTCGTCGAAGTCGACGTAGCCGGCGAATGCCTGCCGGATCGACTCGCTGAGCACCTTGCGCGCCAGGTCAATCGCGCGGTTAACGTTTCCGTCCTCGGGAACCTCGAGGTCGTGGTAGTCGATCATGTCCAGCCACGTGTCCAGGGAGTCGTCCACCAGCGGGTAGGCGTTCGGCGCGCCGGCGGGCGCGAGCCCGGCGGACTTCGCCAGCGCCACGAGGCGCGTGACCAGCGAACCGTACAGCTTGCGGTCGGCCTCGACGAGGCGCTTGTCCATGATGGCGCGCGTTTTGTTGGCGTCAAGCGTGAGGCGCATCGGCCGCAGCTTAGCGGCCCAGGCGCCGTGGCCCAGGCTGTTCAAGGTTTTCGACGTGACGTGCGACGGCAGGCGCGACGCGAGCTCCTCGGCGATCGACTTATTGAACGCTAAGAACAGGTTGCGCGTGCCCGCCGGCAGGCGGTTCGCGGCCTCGACGATGGTCGTCGTCTTGCCGGACCCCGCGACCGCCTCGATCGAGGCGTTGCCGCGGCCGTCGCCGATGAACGTAAAGATTCGGTTCTGATGCTCGCTCCACGTACGTTCCATGATTCTCTCCAACGCGGTAGGATTCGCTCGGACTTGGAACCGAGCCGCCGCATTACGGCGCGCCGTCGCGCCGTCCTCTGCGTTCAGTAGCGCGCGGCGCGCGAGCGCCGCTGTGACTGAGTTGAGATTCGGTCCAGCTCGCGAAGCAGCATGAGCCGCTGCATCGCGTTGGCGCAGGCGTCGCACAGCTTGCGGCCGGGTTCGGCCGCGTGGGAGCAAAGGTCACACCGCTTGGGCTTCGCCACCGGCTTCCTCGCTTTCTTCAAGCTCGCGCATCGTTAGGATGGAATCCGCAACCTCGACGTCCCAGTCGACGATCATGTCGCTGTCGAAGTCCTCCTTGAACATCATGTAGGTTTCCTTGCCCGCCCCCTGGAGCTCCTCGGGCGTCGCGTGGATCGCCTCAAGCTTCGCGCGGCCAAGGCGCTGCAGGGTAGCGATGGCCTCGTCGATCGCCAGCGTGATCGCGGTCAGGCGAAGCTCGTCGACCAGCTTGGTCCGCTCGGCGTGGAAGGCGGCGAGCGCCTCGGCGACGTCGTCGGTCTCGCAGGTGTAGGTCCACTCGTCGTTGTTATTACAGACGCTGATGGCGAAGCGCTTGTTGTCGGGGAACTCCCGCTCGTCGACGTCGACGTGCTCGACGTACAGGGTAACTCTCCGCGTTTCGGGGTCGGCGAGCGCGTACGCGAACGACGCGCAGGTATCGTTGTGCCACGAGGTGTCGTCGGCCAGGCCGTCGGTCACCAGCGCGTCGACCTCGGCGGGGACGCCGTAGCCTACGCCAAACTCGAGCTGCCAGTTCTTGTACTTCGCCGGGCAGGGATGCGCGTCGACGCAGGCGCTGCTGCAGAACTCGCCGGCGCAGCGCTCGCAGCCGAGCGACTTGCCGAAGCGGTCGTCCAACTTCGTCTTGCAATTCGTGCATTTCATAAACGTCTCTCCTTTTGAATGCGACCGGGCTTGGAACCGATCCGCCGCATTACGGCGCGACGTCGCGCCGTCCTCTGCGTTACCTCAGCTTTTCTCGCTTCGGCCGCACGGTGATTGCCCGCGACCAGCCGCAGCCGTTGCAAACCTTGTACCTCAAACCGGGAAGGCCACCGACCTCCGCGCCGTCCCGTTCTTCTAACCCCAGGGCGCCGCAGCTGCCGCACTTGCGGCCGCGTTCGCGGTTGGCCTTTTGAATCGCGCGCAGACCTTCTTCGCTCAGGGCCATAACTCTCCTTTTTATTTACTGACGATCATCAGCGGTTTGCCGTTCTGGGTGTGGAACGAGATCGACGGCGGCAGCGCGCGGTGCACCTGCACGCCGATGCTGCTGAACTCGCAGCGGTCGTTGATCGCCTTAAGAATTTCCTCGGCCGTGTCGCTCAGGTCGAGGGCCTCGTCGTCGGGCACGGTGATGGTGAACTGCGCCATGGTTAGGCCTCCTTGCAGTTGTTCTTATGGTCGTGCCACGAACGTAGAATTTGCTTGCAGGACGGGCACGCTTCGCGCTTCAACATCCGCTCAAGCTTATCCGTCGCTTCGTCCAGCCCTTCGACGGGCAGCGCGGTCGTGGTAAGCGCGACGGTCATGACCGCACTTTCCTCGACGATCTTTACGGCGGCCTGAAGGTGCTTCAGGGCGCGCTTAACCTCAGCCTTCGTCATAATCGCTCCTTATCTTTATCTATACGTCCGCTCGGGCTTGGAACCGGGCCGCCGCATTACGAGGGCGCGCGGTCTGGTCGGGTTCGCTTCATCGACCCGATCGACCGCGCCGCGCCCTCGTCCTCTGCGAGGTTAGTATTTTTCCAGCGTCCCGCCCAGCTTCGCGACGACGTTCTCGACCAGCGTAACGTGCGCCGCGTCGCGGTCATTTTCTAACGACGCGTCGCGCTCGACCTGGAGGAGGCCGACGAGCAGCTGCTGCTCGACCGCAGTAAAGCAGGCGGCGAAGGTCTGAATCGGCGTGTCGCTCTCAAAGCGGCGGACTGCGTCGATGATCGCGTCGGCGACGACCGCGGGATCGCCGCAGTCGATGGGGCACGTCGTGTCGAGGTTCTCGCCGGTGGGGCCGTCGCCGGTGACCACATTCACGTCGCAGCCGATCAGCTCGTTGGCGTCGCCGAACCAAAGTTTGTAGGTCATGCCGTTCTTTACGACCTTGACGTTAACGTTGCGGGGATACTCGATGAAGATCTTGTTGGTAGGGAAGGTCTTCAACAATATGCTGCGGACGCGTTCGACCTTCGCATCGCTCGAAAATACCGCTTTTGCCTTTGCCATAATTTTCTCTCCTTCGTTATTTATACGTTCGCAGGACTTGGAACCTGCGCGCCGCATTACGGCGGGTTTTGCCCGCCGTCCTCTGCGTTAGTTGTAGTAGACCGCGAACGTGCGGTCGTCGATGTTAACGGCCATGTATTTCTCGCCGCCGCAGGCGTCGCCCGTGTCGACGTCGTCGACATGGCCGCGAAGCGACTCGTACACGTTGTTCAGCATGCGGGTCGTCGTCGAGTAGCGGCCCTTGCAGCCGCACATGCAGCCGCGCTTGCCGCTGTACGCCTTCACGATGCGCGAAGGCGTTGCGAAGACCTCGTCGATCGCTCTCAGCTTCGCTTCGCGCTCGGTCGTCGCGTCGCTGACGATCTCCTCGGCGGCGTGCAGCGCGAGGAGCGCGCTCGCCACCTCGCCGCGCTTTTCGATCAGCGTGAACTTCGCGTCGGTGAGGTGGTACGTGAACTCATTTTCCTGCTCGTCGAGGTACTGCGCCGCGCGGGTCAACATGTCGGCGGCGCGTGCCATAACCATACCAGCGGAACGGGACGTGAAGATCTTGTCGAAGCTGTCGTGTTTCATAAGTCTCTCCAACGCGGTTTGAGTTTCGACGGGCTTGGAACCGTCGTGCCGCATTACGCCGCTCCGCGCGGCGTCCTCTGCGTTATGGCAACAGCGTCGTGCGGCCGAACGTTCCGGCGCCGACCAGCTTGACCTCGACCTTCTTGTTGAACTGCTGGCGCGCTTTTTTCTTCGCGTCGATGACGTCGAGCGCGTCGATGAACCCGAGCTCCTCGTAATCGTCGCGAACTTCTCCCATCGTCGGGCACGCGGGGTCGATCCTATTCTTTGGACCGACGCGCTGCCTGTTGTTTTGATAAACGATGTACCTGTACGTTTTCATTATTCTCTCCTTTTTTAGTGGACGGGCTTGGAACCGTCCCGCGCATTACGCCGCTCGCGCAGCGTCCTCTGCGTTCGTTTAGAAGTTTAACGAGTTGCCTCGAAGTAATTTCAATCGCGCCGGCTTGAACTGCGAGCAACTTCTTTTTCTGACAAACGTCAAAATGCTCCTTGTACGTACCGGCGTATTGAATCCAACGTGGATCAACTCCGATCTTATTTATCATTTGAAGAAGTTCATCCGTTGTATCCGCGATCACGTGGCACATAATCATTCGGCCGTAGTGCGTCTTAGCGTTGTCAACGTAGGTCGCCATCTTATATCCAGCAGAACACCACGATCAGACCTGAGCCCGTCGAGTGAACCTCGAAGGACCATTCTTCATCGCGGCTGACATTTTCTTTGATCGTCTTGGTAACGAGCGAGTCGTCGTCCTCGTCGACCCAAACGTTGAACACGTAGTAGCTGTCGTTGTCCTTGGAAGGGTGAAGTTCGTCGACGCGCTTAACGCGGTCCAGCATTCCGTTGAGGAAATCGAATTTTTGTGGGTCGGACTTTACCTGCTTGGTAATCATTTCATGCAAGCGCATGCTCATAATTCTCTCCTTTTTAGTCGGACGGGCTTGGAACCGTCCCGCGCATTACGCCGCGATCTGCGCCGCGGTCGTCCTCTGCGTTTTTTCTTTTTTGCCCGCCCATGTCGGTACGGGGCTTCGCACGTTTTGAAAAATTCGCGCGACTGGATGGAGTTTAGTCGTCGCCCGTCGTACACCCGCCCCGCGACCGGAACCGCATCGACCGCTCCCCCCGTTGGTGGTCGTACAGACCCAACCGCCTCTCAGGTTCGCTCACGTCGTTCGTTTCCCGTGCCGCTCGTGTCGTTTCGTTCTCGACCTCTACCAGCTTCCCAGCTTCGTATTTCGACCGCGCCTGCCCCGCTCGCCTTCATCGTCTCACGACGAGGAGCACTTCCCTGAGCGGCTCCGATTCTCTCGGGCCTGACACGCTGTCTTTGTTTTCAAGGACCTTACAACCACCGTCGTTTGACGGAAGAATAATCATAAGGCCCGCGGCGCTCGCTGTACATATAAAAATAAATGTTTATTTTCTTTATTATCAGCAGGTTACGAGCGAAAAAAGCCGGCCAAGCGCGCTTTCCGCGCCCGCCGGCCAAAGAACGTATAGTTAAGAAGTTCTTAAACTACTAGCCCAGCCTCGAGGAGGATCGCGCGCAGGTTCGGCAACTCAAACTTATCTCCCTTCACTCCGCCCTTCGCGCCGCGCGCGACCTCCTCCTTGGTCAGCGCCTGCTTCGTCATGTTCGACCGCTGCACCTCGCGGAAGCACTCCTCAAATGGAACGTCGTACGTGGCAAGAAGCCTCGCGGTCGCGAGGACGGCCAGGTCGACCGCGCGCACGATTCGCGATGGCTTATCGGCGTACCAGCCGAGCTCATAGATCAAAACGTTGACGGCCTCGGTGACGTACCCAAGCATCTTCGGCGCGTCGATGGCCTCCGTGTTTTTAGCGTCGAACGCCGACTCTGATTTCAACCCAGCGCTTACCGCGGTGCCGTGGAGCACGTACGCGAGGTCGGCGCCGGCGTCGGCGACCTCGACGAGGTTGCTGGTGTGGACCGCGATCGCCAGCTCGCCGAGCTCCTCGAGGATGAGGCGCTGGCGCAGTAGCGCAATGTGCGGCTCCAGCTTGGTTGGTTCGTCTGGCGCCGGGAAGCCCTGGCGCGCGTGAAACTCTCTTACCATCTCCCACGCTTCGTGGTTCATTTCGTTCTCCTTTTCTTCGTAAAGCAAGCGGTGCAGCTCGTTCAGCTGGTCGAGCTCGCCGACCACCGCGATCAGCTCTCGACGCTCGTTCTGCACCTCGATCGCCCAGTACATCAGCTCGTTGCACTGGGCGATCCGTTCGTAGCGCGTCATTTCTTTTCGCACACCCACATGTTATTAGACGCTTCGTTCGGGTGGTGCACGGCGAAGAACACCGACATCGCCTCGTGCGAGTAAAACTCCGACATCCGCTTGAAGACGACGCGCTCCTCCTTGGTTAGGACCTTTTCGATAGCCGGCAGGCGGGCAAAGGTCCCGTAACGTTTCAGGACGTTGAACCCGCGCGTCTTGATCTTCTTCGCCAGCTCCTCGGCCTCATACTCGTGGATGTGGTTCGCCGCGGCCGCACCGCTGAATACCGGCGTCGACAGGTACAACCGGCCATTTGGTTTCAAACAATAAGCGACGCCCTCAAGCAGTTTGTCTCCATCTCGCACGCCCATGTGCTCTATTACCTCGAAGCACACCACGCGGTCAAACGTCGCCTTAGAAAGTTCCTTGTAGCGTGCGGTAAAGTCAAACTCTCCTCGTACGTCGGCCCACGCCGGCACGCTCTTACGGTTGATCTTATTAAGATCGACTCCGGTGTAGTTATTAGGCCGAACACGACCACGGTTCGTCGCCACGACACCTAATAGCGGGGCGTGCGCGCCGCAGCCGACGTCGAGGAGCTTCGCGCCGAAGCGAACCTCGTGCTGCACCCACGACCAACGAAAGAAGTGGGCCGCGTAGTCACGGTGTACCAGCTCGGTGTCCACGAGCTGCGTTTTGTCGAACCGCCTTTCCTCCCGCGGTTTGCGCGAGGTGTGGTAGGTGCGTTGTTCCATCTTTTTTCCTTTCAAATTCGTCGAAATTACGTCTAATGAACGTTGTGCGTGGAACTTCGCCACAAGCACTTTTCGCTTCGTCATGCGACCACCTTCAAAAATCCAAAATCGTGCTTGATGAACAGCAGGATCTTTCTTCGGTTCAGCAGGTCGAGCCCGGAGGCGTCGGCGTACCGCTCCAGGCAGAAGATGTTTTGCAGCTCGGGCAGCGAGCACAGCAGCTTGCAGCAGGTAAAGCACGGCGACGTCGACACGTAGAGGTCATGGGCTCGGGCGAGGCTGCCGCTCAGCCCTGCCTGCACGATCACATTCTGCTCGGCGTGGATCGCCACGCAGCGCGACGTGTCGCCGGCCGCGTCCGCGGCGCCGGGGCACCGCGTGCGTTCGTCGACGCAGTGCGGATACCCTGACGGTACGCCGTTGTAGCCCGTCGCGAGCACGCGGCCCTGGGCGTCGGTCAGGATCGCCGCTACCTGGCGCCGCGGGCAGGTCCCGCGCGTGGCCACCAGCTTCAGCATGTCGCAGTAGTACTCATGCACGTTTTGACGCGGCACGCAGCACCTCCAGCGCCTCGAGGCGCGTCTTCGCGACGTGGAGCACGTCGTAGTAGGGGAACGTTGGAAAACCCTCGCCATCGTAGCCAAGCAGGACTCGCTCGGCATCGCCCGGCGACAAGTAGCGCTGCAGCGGCGCCATCGCGAGCGTCGACGTTTCCTGCCGGCGTAGCGCCTCGCGCGCGGCCTCGAAGTCCGTCGCGTAGAGGTGCGACGACCCCAGGTTGAAGGTAAGCGAGCCGACCCGGACCTCGAGCGCGGCGGCGCACGAGTTGAGCAGCTGGCTGAAGGTGAAGAAGTCATACGGCAGCCCTAGCCACACGTCCGACGACCGCATGGTAACGATGCCGTGCAGCCGGTGGTCGCGCCGCAGCAGCTGGAACGACAACGTGCATGGCACGTCCTTCGACGGGGCGGGCATCGGGGTGAAGACCGTCGCCACCGCCTGGCGCGTGTCGTGGTCGCGGCGCAGCGCGTCGAGCAGCCACGGCCATTGCGGAAGCAGCCGCGGCCCGTACGCGCCGGCCAGGGTCACGCCGTCGTCGCTGAAGTTAGCCATCTTGCCGTTGAAGCGCGCGAGCGAGGCGACGTCTCGCCGGCCGGCCGTGATCCACAACCACTCCGCTACCATGAACCGGTAGTTGAGGTTGCGGGCGGGGTCGACGAGCACGCTGGCGAGCGCGTTGGCCACGGTCAGCGATACCGCGCAGGTCTCGCGGGTTTCGATCCCGCGCGGCGTCGTGGTCTTTCCCTCATGGTACAGGTGGTCGAGCAGGTTATACCACGCGTGGCCGAACGATCCCTTGGCCTCGTTAAAATGCGACACGTTTCACCTCCCGGAGCATCTCGATGTAGGCGTCTTCCTCTCGCGCGTGGAACCGCTTCCAATACTGCGGGTGCGGCAACGGGTGAACGTCGAGCCCCTTAAGCGTCAGGCGCCGCGCGGCGCGCGCCGCGGCGTTTCCCAGCGGGACGACCAGCGAAAGGCCAGGCAACGCGCTCGCCACCTCGACGAGGTCGAACGCGCGGCCGTCGTCATGGTACGCGTTGACCAGGGCGATATGGTTCTCCCCGAGCCCCGCGCGCTCGAGCGCGTCGTTAAGGTACCGGGAGCTATTGTCGAGCGCGTGGAAGGGAAGGTCGAAGACGCCGTTGGGCCGCTCGCCGATGAGCAGCACCGACGCGCTGGGCGAACCGGTGACGCCCATCGGCAGCACGCGTCTCTTTTCCGCAAGAATAGTTGCGAGGTCCACGAGGTCGGCCGTCACCTCGTAGTCATAGCCCACGTACTGGTTTTTAAGGCGAGCGTAGGCCTCGTAGATTCGATCAAACTGCTCTTCTTTTTTAACGTAGTCTACCGCCTTCGCCTGCCAGTTGGTGTAGCACGTTTCTTTTAACGGCAGCGCGACGACGATGGGCACGCCGTACGCCGAGCAGAGGCGATCGATGAGCCGGACGCCGAGCGCGCCCATCTTCGATTCGCCGCGGCAGATCGGCCCGTAGACGGTCTCGCCGAGGTGGAAGCGGTCGAGCACGCGCGGCACGCGGGCGTGCAGGTAGCGCAGCAGCCGGCTGGTGTAGTAAGTAAAGGGATCGACGCCCTTCGCGGGAGGGCCCTCGTGCTCCACGATCGGCTTCACCCCGCCATGCCACGAGTACGACATGCTCGTCAGCTCGGCGCACAGCATCGTCTTCCCCGCGCCGTCGGGGCCCTCAACGATGACGACCTTATTCAAAGGCATACGCCCCCTTCTTGTTCCGGTTTTTGATCAGCTCGCGAACGCGTGCCTTGTTAATTTGAAGGTCATTGATCACGTCGCTGCGCAACTCGAGGTTGCAGTTCTTCTCCTGCTGGTTCAAAGTTTTCAGCACCCACGCGGCGATGGGCGGGCAGACTCCCTTGCTGAGGTAGATCTTGAACTGACGATACATGTTCGCCGGCCATTGCCAGCCCTCGGGGAAACCCATGATGCGCTCGTACTCCTCGACGTACAGGAGCCGCCCGGGCACCATCCACACGCAGTCGTGCAGCACGCACGGCGCCCACTCCTCCATGCTGAGCATGCGCGGGTAATAGTTTTTGAAGACGACACGATCGCTGGCCATCCACCGGTCATAGACCTCGTCGCCGTACAGCTTCTTGACGCGCGCGAACATCGTGCCCGGCTCGCCGTCGAAGACCTCGCTCATGATCCTCTTCCGCGAGATGCCGCTCTTGACGAGGTTCGCGATCGTGCGCTCGTAGAACGGCACGTACTGGTCGATGGTGCCCTTCTTCATGACGATGTCCGCGATCGGCCGGCACTCCGGCGCGTAGCGCGTCGCGAGGTCCTTCTTCTTGCTGAACAGAAACCATACCCGCGGCCGCCACTGGGGAAGGCCGAAGGTGATGGCGTTCAGCTTGACGGTGAAAACGTTATAGCCAAATTTCTTAGCATATTTTTGATAAACGGGAAGCGCCTTGATCGCGCCCTGGACCGACTCGATGGCGAGGCCCGAGCAGCCGCCGCGCAGCGCGTAGTCGAGCACCAGCTTGTGCGGCCCGAAACTGTTCGCCTCGACGCCCATCAGGGCCGGGTTGTTGTTTGCGATGTTCTGCTGCGAGAACGCCGCGCACGGCGGGTGCGCGATGACGAGGACGCCGTCGAGGTCCGGCTTCTTCGGCCAGTCCTCGCGCGTATCGCGATAGTCTATCTTCGGGTAGTTCAGCTTCTGGGCCGCGACGCCGTAGCCGCAATCTTCATAGGACCCCACGACCTTGGACCCGAGGCTTTGCGCGGCGATCGACAACGACCCCGCGTAGCTATTGATGACGAGCGTTGGCTTCATTACTTCTCCTTCCCTAAAATCCAGAGGTTGTTGGAGGCCTGGTCGGGGTGCAGCGGCGCGAAGATAACGCTCATGGCGTCGTTGCCGTAGTACGGCCGCAGCTTGTTCCACGTTTCTTGCTCTCCCGGCGTCAGGGCCTTCTCGAGGTAGTTGAGGCGGCCGAACGTGCCGTAGCGCTTCTTCACGACGAAGCCAGCCTTTTTAATAGCGGCCTGGAGCTCGGGGAGGGTATACTCGTGGATGTGGTTGAGCGCCTGCTTCTTAATGAACACCGGCGTCGACATGTAGAACTCGCCGTTGGGCTTCAGCAGCGCGTGGACGTTCTTCAGCAGCTTCAGCCCGTCGGGCGGCTTCATGTGCTCGAGGACCTCGAAGCATACGGCCTTGTCGAACAGGCCGTATTTCTTCTGCAGCGTCAGCCCGTCCTTTACGAAGTTGAAGCGATCGTGGAGGCGTGCCCACTTCATCACCGTCGGCTTCAGCGCGTTCATGTCGACGCCGACGTACAGCTTGGGGTGCAGCCCCGGGTTGGGGATCAGCAGGCGCATCAGCGACCGGTCAGGCCCGCAGCCGACGTCGAGCACCACGTCCGTCTGCTTGAACCGGTTCTTCATGAACGCCCAGCGGAAGAAGTGGGCCGCGTAGTCGCGGTGGCCCCAAAAGCCGTAGGTGGTCTCGCGGCAGCTGGTCTGGTCGAAGGGTTTTTCTCCTCCGCGGTAGTCGGGGTTAAGCGGCATTGGTAATTCTCCTTTTCTCTTTCGATTAACGGGCCTTGCTCATGTTGTCGATCTGTCGCGCGTTGGGGACGATGTCCTCGTACAGCACGGGGATCGCGGCCTGGAACTCCGCTAGCAGCGGGATGGTAACCTGGCGCATCTGCGGGTGCGCCTCGGCCGACGTGCGCATCAGGAAGAAGTGCCGCCAGGTGCGCAGGTTCATGGTGATGACGATGCGCGACGCCAGCGCGTTGGGAAACACCGACCGCGCCTCCTGCGGTCTCCATTTGCTTAGCAGCTCGCGGTAAGAAGCTTCAGCCTGCGCAATGCTTAATAACCACGCTGGGTCGTACGTACACTCGAAGATACCTTTACCTTCAGGATCTCCATGATACCACTCGCCGTCGTGCCACACCTCCTCTCCCTCTAGGCAGCGCTTACATTCTACCCCCACGATGGGATAGATGAACGCCGGCGGCATCTTCTTGGCGTAGTTCACGAAGCGCGTCGACTCCTGGGTGTACGCCGCGATACGGTGGCGCACGATCTCATGGGTGATGCCGCGGTCAACCAGCGCGTCGACCGAGACCGAAACGTGCTCGGCGATCGACCAGTCGCCGTGGCCAAGGATGACGGCGCGCAGGAAGCGCTCAACGTCCTGCTTCTCGGCGTCCTCCGAGCGATGCGAGATGCGCCCGCACCAGTTTACGAACTCAAGCGCGCCTATTTCGTTAGGAGTATGCGTCGGAATTGTTGGCATTACGTGCCCGGTCGTCAGCATCCGCATGTACGGTCTTACGATCTTCATTTTTCCTCCGGCTTTCCGTATATTTCGTCGTGCGCGCGTTCGACGTCCTCGCGCGTGATCGACGGGTTGTGCATCGCGCCGTTGCCATACGCGAAGCTGATGCGCTGCTCGCGCCGTTCGGCCGCGGTCATCGGCGGCAAAGGCAAAGCTCTCGCTTCCTCGAGCAACCGTCTTAGCTCATCATCGACGAGCGGGACGTTCAGAAACGCCCGCGAGTGGTACGGCTCAAGGTAACGCACCCGCTTGCCGTGCGCGACGGCGTACGCTATCTCCGAGCGCGTGCTCTCGCCCACGTAGGCATCGACGTTCAGCACGAGCACCTCGTCGCACAGGTCGATCTTGCGCTTGTGCAGCTCGTCGAGCCGGACCTTCTGCTCAGGGGTAATTCCGAGATACGCGTCGCTTTTGGCGTCGCAGCCAATGCTTAGTACGATGCGGCCGGCAAGCGTTTCTTGGAAGTTCATTTCCGCGAACTTGTCCTTAAAACGGGTCGAGCCGCAGAGGCAGACTATCTTTGGCCGTTCCATCAAAACTCCTCCTTGCCCTTCACCCGGCGCTTGTCCATGAGGATCGCGCCCGGGGTTTCCTTGCGCGACGTCGACGCGAAGAACGCCTTGGGGTCCTTTGGCCGCATGAACTCCATCATGTTGAAGTTCGCGCGATCGATCAGGGACTCCGTGTTGTGGGTTTTGCGGTAGGCCTTCAGCCGAAGCCTGTCGCACGCGATCGCGTCGGGCGGGCACGCCTGCCGCATCACGTGGCCGTAGCTATAGAAGCCCATGGCCATGCGGTCGAGCATCCCCTGGATGAACTCAACGCTGATCTGGTCGACGGGCACCGATTTAGGCCACCGCAGTTTAATTTCGATAAAGCCTGCCATTACTTTCCTTTCTTCTTTCTTGTACCTACGTACTCTTTAAGCGCGTCGAGCAGCCCGCGCTGCGTCTTATCTTTTCTTCTTAACGCCGCCATCTTCGCGACGTCGACCGTCGCCTCGGCGACGAGATGGTGCACGAACACCTTGGCGTGCGGCGACCCGCTGCGCCGGATGCGGCGGTTCGTCTGGTAGTACATTTCTAGGTCCCAGGGGATCGAGTACCAGCAGATTTGGTTGCCGCCCTCCTGCAGGTTAAGCCCGTGGCCCATCGCCGCGGGGTGGCCAAGCAGCAGCGGCAGCTCGCTTTGGTTCCACCGCCTGACAAGCTCATCCGTCCGCTTCGGCGTAACCCCTCCCCCAAGGTAGGGTACGTCACGCAGCGCCAGCTTGGGAAACAGCGCGCGGTGCAAGCGCTCCAGATCGTGGTGGTACTCGTACAGCACCAACAGCGGCGCGCCGTTCAGCTCGTCGATCAGCTCCTGCAGCGCCTCGGTCTTCGCGTCGTGCAGCTGGAGCGTCGCGCGCGGCGCGCGGGCCGTAAGCTCGGCGCCCGGCGGCTCGTCGCAGTACAGGCCGCCGTTCGCCACCTGCGCGCACTTCTGGGTGACCACGCCGGCGTTGACCGCGAGCACCGTGCGGTCGCCCACGCGGGCGATCATATCTTCTTCGAGCTGGTCGTAGGTCTTGCGCGCGGCCGGCGGCAGCTCCACCTTGATCTGGTGCTCGGTGGGGTCGCCGGCGACGCCGACGAACGCCGGCAGCTTGATGTAGTCCTTATCGTCGAGGCAGAGGATCAGCGGCTTGATCTGCCTCTGGATCAGTTGGTCGGCGCCCGGCATCAGATTCCACTTCCACCCAAACTTGTCGACAGCGTAGAAGTAGTTATTGCGGTAGTGCGAGTAATACGGGCTCAGCGCGCCGCCCAGGTCCAAAATGTAGATCTGGCCAAAAATATCGAGGTAACCGTTAGGATTCGGCGTGCCGGTCAGGATGTAGCGCCGCTTGAACTGCGGCAAGAACGGCTTCAGCAGCTTAAACCGCTGGGTATTAGCGTGCTTGAACGAGCTCGACTCGTCGATGACAAGCGCGTCGATTCCCATGCGGCGCAGCCGCAGCTTATCGGCAAGCAACCACGGAAGCCCGCCGGGGTTAATGATATAGATGTCCTTCTTCTCCTCGAGCAGCCTCTCGCGCTTGCGAAGGTCGCCGTGCAGCACCACGTAGCTAAGGTCGTTGAACTCCCGCCACTTCTGGATTTCCTTCGGCCACACCAGGTAGCACGGGCGCAGCGGGGCAACGACTAGTGTTAACCTGATCTGACCAGTATCACGCAGCGTCTTGATCGCCTTCAGCGTGGACGATGTCTTGCGTAAGCCGGGAGGCCAGAATAGGCCCGCGGCGCCCCGCCCCACCAGGAACTCCACGCCGTGGATTTGATAAGGCTCCGGGTCCCACGGGCGCGGCGTTGCTTCGTTATTGTTTTCCATGCCTGTCTTTCCATAAAAGGATAGCGTCCGACGCGCAGCCGTCGATGAACGCTCGCCCGTCCGCCTCGTTGTCGACCCAGCCCACCACGTAGCCCAGCGCCTCGAGCTCGGCGATGCGAGCGTACTGCAGCTTCGACGGCTCCTCGCCCGCGCGCTTGAACTCCAGCCACGCGGCGTGCTTGGGAAACAGGAAGATCCGGTCGGGGTAACCAGCATTTCCCATGACGTTAACCTTGATCGACGCGACGCGATAACGCTCGAGCGCGTAGGTGGCGACGTTCGTCTCGATCGCGGTCTCTCGCTTAATCAGCCACGGCATCGTCATTCTTTTCCTCCCGTTCTCGCTTCTGCCGCTCGCCCCAGAACTCAACGAACGGCGTGCCGCAGCTGTTTGGTTCAGTCTGTACGTGCAGCATGCCGCGGCGATACGCCAACACGACGCGGTACTCCTCGAGGGTGAGGTTTCCCTTGTCGCGGTTGCACGCCTGGCACGCGCGGACCTTATTGCCCTCGTGGTTCGGCCCGCCGCGGCTGGTGGGGATCAGGTGGTCGACGCTCGCCCGCCGCGGACTGCGCGCCGCGGGCGCCGTCGTCAGCTCGGTGCCGCAGAAGAAGCATCGCATCACGAGCTCCTATACATGAGATAGAGAAACGCCAGCGTGGCGACGGCGATCGCCACGCCGCCCCACACCTGGGCCGTCGTTTCGGCCTCCGCAAGCAGCGCTAGAATTTGCATTGCCCACCCCCCGCGGCCTTGTTGTCCTTCCGGAAAAAGCAATAGCGGCAGTGCGGCCCCGGCATCATGGCGAACGCGGTGTCCGACAGCAGCTCCTTGGTCGCGCCGATCCACTCCCGCTTCAGGTCGTCGAGCTGCGCCCGCGTCCACACCTTCGGCCCGCCGATCGTGCCCTGGTCGAGGTACCAGTCGGCCACCGTAACGCTCTCGACGTTGGGGTACACTAGGAAGGCGCCGAGCGCGTACAGCGACAGCTGCTTCTCGTGCTCGGGGTAAACCTTGCCCGTCTTGATGTCGACGACGACGCACGCCTTGCCCTTGCCGGTCAGGTGGTGGAGGTCGGTCTTGATGCGGACCCAGGCGCGGTCCCAGTCCTTCCAATCGCACTGAACGAACTCTGCGGTGAACGCCCACTCCGCCTGCGCCACCACCTTTTCCTTGCGAATCAGCGTGAACTCCTCGAAGAACGAGTCGAGCTCCTCGGGGCAAGGTTTCAGCGGCAGCTTGCCGAGCGCGTAGTCAGCCGCTAGCTGGTCGATGCGCCCGCCGCGGTCCATGGCCGGGTTCGACGGCTCCTTGATCCGCAGCACGTGCTTGCAGAAGGCCATGAAGTGGCATTTGACGTAGTCGTTATAGCGCGAGTACGACCACGCGGTGATCTTCTTTTTTCTAAGGGTAGGCATCGTTCTCCTTTAATACGTCGTATTGAAAATTCGTTGTCTCCCAGGTCGATCTCCGCGTCGCCTAGAATTTCTCGCTTGCACTTGAGGCAGACCGTCGCCGGCACGAACGTTCCGTATTGTTTAGCGTCCTCGCCGGTGAACCGGTAGCCTTTAAAGTATTTCTCGTCGTGGTCCGAGATGACCTCACCGCCACATCCTTTATGCTTCATCGTTGAACTCTTTCAGCTCGGCCCAGTTCGGCCCAAGCTCTCCGTCGCTTAGCACCTCGAGGTCGAGGTGGAAGGCGTTCTCCATCGCGTCGGCCAGCACCACCATCTGCTCGCGCTGGCCCGTCTTTGATTTTGGCATCGAGGCGTCGTTCTCGTCGTGCACCGATAGCAGCCACCGCGCCTCCCTTTTCGGGTGCTCGTGGTAGTTGATGATCGACTGCTTGATCATGTCGGCGCCCGACGGCTGGATCAGGTAATTCAGCGCCTTGTACTCAAAGCTTACCACGCGATTTTTCTTCTTAATGAACTTCGCCGGCTCGCAGTAGTACTCCCTTCCGCCTAAGGTTCTAATGGCGCAGCCCGTCCGCCAGAGGCGCATCAGCTCCTTGCGCAGCGACGCCACGCCGGGCATGAGGTGCGTGTCCTTGATCTTTCGCAGCAGGTGCATCTGCGCCACGCTGATGCCGAGCGTCGCCGCCTGGAGCCCGATGCCCTGGCCGTAGATGTCGGCGAAGTTAGCGTTCTTCACCGACTTGCGCGGGCGGTCGACGTTCGCGTATTGGATGAAACCCTCGCGAACCTCCTGGTGGATGTCGACGTGCGGGTCCTCGAGGTAGCGCGCGAGCAGCGGGCCGTCCTCGTAGTGGGCGAGGATGCGCAGCTCCTGCCCGTTGTAGTCGCGCTTGCCCCACGCCTGCCCGGGGTCGGGAAGGAAGTAGATACGCATGAGCGGTAGCTCGGGCACGCGCAGAAACGCGGGGTGAACGTAGCCTTCGCCCTTCGCCTTGGACCAGTCCACCGGCACGTTGGAGAGGCTAGGCTGGTTCGACATGCGCCCGCTGCGCGCGCCCTCCGCCGCCGTGCCGCCTCCCTCCGACGCGCGCACCTGGTTCCAGCTGGTGTGGATGCGCGAGTCGTTCTCCTCGGCGAGCGCGATCCACGGCTCGAGGAAGGTCCCAAGGCAGGTGCTCAGCTTGTTGCGGTACGCGTACGCCGAGCATACCTGGGGGTCAAGGAACATATCGGGCGTCAGGTTCTTGCCGCTGACGCTGGGTTGGCCGTGCGGAAACTTCTTCGACGGCGCGGTATACTTCAAACCGGTGACGACGCGCGCGTCGACGAACGCCCGGGCCATCAGCTGGTCGCTGTCGATGTTCGCATCCTTGGAAAGACCAAGGCGCCGGCGCAGCCACGCGTCCGCCTTTTCCATCGCCGCTTGAAAGACGACGAGGTCTTTTTTCATGCGCGGCAGGTCGACGCGCACCCCCTCGCGCTCGTTCTCGAGGAGGATCGGCATCAGCCGGCGCTCGCGGTCGTACGCCTCGCGCATGTCCCAGCCAACGACGACCTCGTTCCAAAGGTACGTGAGCAGGTCGCCGGTACGGTCGACGTCGCCGCACGCGTACTCGCCGGCGAGGTCGCCCGGCGCGCGGCAAATGTACGCGCCCCACTCCGTTGGCTTCTTCCGCGCCTCCGGCACGTGGGCGAGGACCCACTCCCTAAGGCGATCGCGCTCCGTGGGCTTCTGGCCGAGGAGCCGCTCCGCGCTCTCTTTCAAGCCGAGCGACGGCGCGTACGGGTCCTTGAAGAAGATCAGGTACTTGGTATCGTGGATGCGATCCCACGACGGCGGCTTGAGGCCGAGGTGCACCTCGCCGACGTCGACGTCGAACTTCGCGGCCTGGAAGCAGAGGTCGCCGCCGCGCCACACGTCGCGCAGCTCCCGCGTCGCCTGCTCTAGGGTACAGTTGTTCCGCGTAGGGTGGCCCCAGGCGAGGTACTTCGACCGCCGCCCGGGGTAGCGCAGCGCGCAGCCCACCGGCTTCGGCGGGTAACGCGGCCGCGACCGGATCGCCTCGGTCTCAAAATCCACGATGGTAACCTTCGGAGCTGGCATCAGTAAATCCTCCGCCAGGTAAGCACCCGAAAGCACGCGCGGCAGAACTCGCCGGTGAAGGCCCACGTCTCCTCGTCGAGCGGGCGATCGCGCTCGCTGCGCCACGTGAAGTGCCCGACGTCGTGATGCTTGCAGAACAGCATCCCGTACAGCGGGCGCGGCGCCGGCGAGATGCCCACGAGCACGGTCAACGACGTCTCGAACAGCTCCTCGTGCGGCCCGCACTCGTGCAGGAAGCGCGGCCGTGACGGCGCGCTCACGCCTCCACCTCCCGGTTCGGCGCGCTTATCCTGACCTTGTTCGGGCTGATCTCGTGGTGCATTTTTTCGCACGTCGCCTCATGCGCGTCGAGGCACGCCTCGCAGCCAATGAAGTAGCAGAACTGCGCGCGGCAGTAGAAGAACCTTACCCGGCACGTCTCCGCCGTCTTCGTCCCGTGGTGCTCGCATACGTCTCGCATAGCCTTCTCCTTGGTGGCCGGTTACCGCGCGGCGCTCTTCTCGATCGGTGAAGGATTGCGCTTTCATCCTGCCAGGGAAACAGCGCTTTCTTCAGCTATCGACGGCACGGTGGACTATTCGCCTATCAAAAGGCCTTTTTCGTCGCACCAGCGCCGCGCGGTAACCGGCCTGGGGACGATCTAAGGCGACCGCCCCCCACCCAGCATAGGTTTTATCGACGGGCCTGCGGCCGCTGCCCCTTAAGCGGCTTCTGGCGCGCCGGCGCCGGCTTCTCTGCGCCTTCGGCCGGCGCGATGTACGGAAACTCGATTTCCTTCGCGACCTTCTCCGACTTCGCGAGCAGGGCGTCGAGGACCTCGGCGTCGTCGATCGTGCGCACCATCTTGAACAGCACCTTGAGCTGAGTTTTCGCGTCGGGAATCACCGACACCTCGGTGACGACGGCGAACGTCGGCCGCTGGTACGTGCCCTCGAGGTCGCGCACGTAGCCGGCGTAGGCCTTAAGCGACGTCGGTGGGATCTTCAGGTAGCCAACCTCGGCCGCGCTGATGTCCTTCTTCAGATCGCCCTCGGTGATCAGACCCATGCGGATGCGGTTCTGGCACGCCTTGCCCTTGCCGCGTTCGCTGGTACCGAACTCATTTTGCGGGCAGCCCTGGCAGCCGCCGCCCGGCCCGCCCTGGGGATCGGTCGCCACCTCGTGCGGCCGCATCTCGGCCATCGACTGACCGAACGCGAAGCAGCCCGGGACCGCGATATTGTCGGGGTCGAAGCCTTCCTCGTAGTAGTCGTTTTCCTTTACGTCGCAGAGGATCACGGCGTTGAGCTTGTTGCCGGGAATCTCCGCGCCGTTCCACGTCATGACGCCGCTCTTGATGGAAATGAACTGCCCGCCGCCGATGTCGGCGACCGTCTGGGAGCGTTGCTTCGCGAGGTCCGCGAGCTTCTGGTCCCACTTCGTCATCGAGTTGCTGGTTACCGGTTTCTGTTTCGTTGGCATTGCGTTCTCCTTAAAGATTTTTTACGCACTCTTCGCAAAGGAAGCAGGTGTAGGCATTTTCCCACCCGCTCCACGCTAATTCTCGAAACGCAGGCTTGTCGTGCTTATGGCACCACAAGCCTAAACGCTTCAGTAGCCATATTCCTAACAAGAGCTTACGGCTAGTAGGCTTTTCTAACAGCATTTTTTATTTTGTTAACCTCGCTTTCTTTAAGATACAGTTAAGACGCTCGCGCCACGTCGGCCGCGACCAAACGTGCGCGGCGAACTCCGCGGCCCACCGCGCCTTCTGCGCCCGCAGCAGCTCGTGGATGCGGCACCAGCGCTGGAACTCAGACAACATAGATCCCCTCCGGCTTTCCCATCAGGTAGCCCAGGGTAACGCCGAACTGCAGCATGGCCCCGAGAAGGTTGAGCGTGTCGTCAGCCGACGTCGCCGCGGCGATGCGGCCATAGAACAGCTTCAGCTGCGCCGCGATGACCGGGTTCCGCTGCAGCGCCGTGGTAATCGCGGCGTGGTCGTCGGGCGTCAGCCGAAGCAGCAGGCGCTCGAGGTTCTTGTCCTTCTGCAGCTTCGCTACCAGCTGCTCGACGTTCGACATCATTTTTTCCCTCCTAGCTTCGTGCAGCTTACCTTCTTGTAGCCGAACGACGTCACGCCCGGTACCTTCTTCTTGGCTTCCCACAGCTCGGTGATCGCCTTATCGTTGAGGCGGCGCTGCAGCAGCTCGAACGCCCCGCGCTTTTTGATGTAGGCGTAGAACGTAGGCCAGTCTTCCACCTGCGGAACGCTTGCCGGTTCGATCTGCACCCGCGCCACGCAGCCCGCTACCCCCGACGCCTTGGACATTGGCAGCTCGGCGATGATCTTGTCCTTGAGCTTAGTCTCCAGCTCGGCGATGGCGTCTACCCGGCGTTGCACCTCCAACCGCTTGTTACGCGCATGATACAACAGGTCGGCGCAGCGCGCGAGCTCCTTGGGAAGCGCCTTGGGAATTTTGAACTCCTCAATCTTCTTCATCTTCGTCCTCCATTTCTACAAGCTTCTGCCCGCACTTAGGGCAGTAAACGTTTTCCTCGTCGGCGTCAAAACCAACGCCATGGTTGGTGCACCCCCCGTTGGGACAAGTTCTCATAGGCCGTTCTCCCCTCGGAAGCGCGCGACCTTCTTCGGGTCGCACGCGTGAACGTCATCGTCGGCCGGCGCTACGCGCTCCCCGCAGCGCGGGCATTCGCGCGTTGGCCGTTCTTCTTTGCCTAGCCATAGCTGGGCTAGGCCATGCAGTAGCAGCAGCGCCGCGATCGCCAGCGCCCCGGTGTTGCACCCATCCCCAGCGGGACGCTGATAGCACTGCGGCTCGGGCACGTCCAGCCACGCAGGGTCAAACGGCATCCCCAGAAGGGCGTACAAGACAATCAACGCTGGCATTTCTTCACCTCGCGCAAGAACACCTTGCCACGGTCTTTGTCAAATACGAAACAGCCGTCGCCATCATCGAAATCAATCTTCACCGCATTGCCCATGCCGTACTTGAACGAGTGAACGCCTTCGATGACTCCGACCTTCCCGGCGTGCGGATGGTCGCCCTCGATCAGAACGCGACTTCCGATATTGAGGCTCATAGCGGCATCCCCAACAGGGCGAATACGAGAGCTAGGGCCGGCATCACAGTTACTCCATGCCGCGCAGAGCTTCATCGAAGCGTTCTCGCCATTCCTTCTCAGGGAATGTATGTGCGTAGAGAAATCCGATAAGTTCTCCCGCCCCGAATCCTCCACGACAATTCCCCTCGACCATAGCGCGCTGCTCACCAAACAGCCGCTTGTAAACTTCATAGGCCCGAAGAGTGACGATTTGGGGACACTTCGCTCCGCTGTGAATAGGCTGCCGTGTCTGTACTGGATGAACGGGAATCTCGTGGTCGATTACTTCTTCTCCCTTCGCGTCGGCCATAGCAGCAGGCTTCGGCAAGACTCCATCAATCTGATGGATTATCCGATGCCCCTTGGTGGCGTAACCTTCCATGACTAGATAGCTACGCGCTTCCCCCAGAACAAATCTCAGCCTCTCGCTGTCCTGTTTGGCTGCAGCTATGCGGGATTCAGCGTAGGCTTCCATGTTGTCGATAACGCTGCGGTCGCACTGCTTAACCATATCCTCACCATATCGCTCAATCATCCATCCTCTTGCCGTGTCGCTCATTGGCCCTCCCGCGTGCTCTCCGGTGGGGAGAGCGCGCTCATTTCCACGCCGGCCCGAGGTGCAGGGTCCAGGCGTCTAGCAGGTGGCGCGCAGCGTACGAATACGGCAGCCAGAAGTTGCCGTCGTTTCCCCACATTTCGCCCCATGAGTTGCGCTTATGAAACGCTCCCCTGGACCCGTCGAGGTTCGTATGGTTGTCGTCGTAGCCGAACGTCAGCGTGCAGTGCCCGCCGAGCGTCTCTTCGTTATCCTTTGGCAGCGGTACCTCGCCGGTCTGCGCGACGGCCTTCGACTCGAAGCTGCTGAACACCTCGATCCCGTCGACAAAGCAATAGCCTGACGCCAGGCACGCCTTCATGTCCTCGACCATCTGGAGGCGGTGGTACGCGCCGCCCTTGAAGGTCAAGGCCTTGAGGTAGACGTCGTCGGAGGGCTCAACGTTTAACGTTCGAGGACCGTACGGGTCATAAAGCTCAGCGGTCGCGCCGTACCGGTTAAGCGCCCTAGCCCCGGCGCGGATCGTCGCACCCGCGTCCTGGGGCAGCGTGCCGTCAAGCTTACGCGCGAGGTAGTAGATAAACTGCGGCGAGAAGTCGCAGCCCTGGATGTTTTCAAACTTCGCCCACAACCAATCGAAGTGCGCTGCCCAGCCATGCCCGACGCAGCTCGACTCCGCGCCCTGGTCGCGCACCGGCCCGAGGTATCTCGACTCGTCGGCCGACGACGGCAGCGGCAGCGGCGACGAGATCTTCATCAGCTGGTCGCGCGCGTCGACGGTGTCCTTAACGGCTCCGTACCTGCGCGAGGGGTAGGCCATACCGCCGACCTCGGCATGGACATCTTTCTGAAACGCTGCCTCGGCGTAGGGCTTGAGCAGGTCGACCAACTTCGCGATCGGCAGGCTGTCGTCAATAATTATTATCTTCATTTAAGCTCTTCCTCGGCGCCCGCGCGATTCGCGAGCGCCCGTTCGTAGCGTTCTCCTTACTTCAGCTTTGCCGTCGGAGGCGCGGTCGCGTTCCACGCGTTCTTGTAATCAGACTTCGACGCGTACGTCCGCACGCCGGCGGGCAGACGAGGCGCGCGGGCGCTAGCGGGCACCGGCGTCGGGCTGGACCGCTGCGCGATCTGCACGCCGGTCTCGACGAGGCCAACAAAAACTACGACGATTCCCTGACAACGCGCGTCGCAGTTCGGCACGTCAACGAGGTCCTGCTCAACGAGGTTTCCTAGGGTCGCCACGTTGTTCTGCCAGCCGACGCCGACCTGCCACGCGGCGATCATACCGTTAGCGTCCTGCGCCAGCTTCGCGCCGTTCCAGCCTGGGTTATAGATCGCCATCGCGGCGACGAAGGTGTTAGTAGCGACCTGCAGCCACGCCTTGGCGTTGTTAACGTTAATGGTATTGCACGCGACGACGCCGACCAGCAGTGTAGCGACGAGCGCGACGATAAGAAGCTTTTTCATGATAAGGTCTCCTTCTTGATTTTGCGGATGGTTAGGTACAGCAGCGCGCTGGCCAGCAACGCGCCTAGGATCGCGCCGAAGAAATCGTGCCCGACGAAGTCGTCGATCGACCAGGCGAACAACATCCCCACGACGATGAGCAACGTGGCAAGAAATTTCATATCTTCCTCCCGTCGAGCTCGACGATTTCGCCGGGGTGATAGGTATAGCGAAGGTTTCCGTAGCGCTCCGTTTCCTCGACGCCGCGCCCGCGGTAGACCGACCGCTTGCCGTCGGCGCCGACGACGATCGTCAGCTCGTCGCCCGCCTCCCAGGCGACGCCCGTCGGCGCCAGCCTGGTGCCGTAGCGCACCTGCTCGATCGCGTACACCGGGTAATAGATCTTCATACGATTACCTCGCCCGGTATACCGGCCTTGCGCAGCCTGCGAACCATGTCACCGGTGCCCTTGCTGTTTTCAAGGTCGGGGTGGAACGCTAGCCAGTAGGTCGGCTGGCCTTCCCTCAGCTGCTGCTCGTTGCGAATAGACCCGGCCGCGCGGCCGTAACGCGTCCAGTCGGCCGGAAATTTCAACACCGGCACCCCAAGCTGCTCGGCGGCCGCGCGGCCTAACCTGTCGGCGCCCTGCGCTTCTCCTTCGATGACAAGCGCGACGGGCATCAACTTTTTAAGCGCGTCGTAGATCTTCTGGTAATCGCGCCACCCGCGATCACCGCAAATCAGCACGCGAGGCTTAGCCTTCATCAGAGGCCTCCCAGGTAATCGTGCATCTGGATGACCTCGCCGTCGTGGTGCCCTTGCTGTTTTCAAGGTCGGGGTAGAACGCTAGCCAGGCCGCGCGGCCGTAACGCGTCCAGTCGGCCGGAAATTTCAACACCGGCACCCCAAGCTGCTCGGCGGATGCGGTAGATCGCTCGGTGAGCAGCGTGACCGTCGCCGGTGACTTACGCACGACCTTAACGGCGCTCTTAGGCACGCGTTTAGTAGCCGCGCGTCGCGCGACAACTTTCTTACTAGTTTTCAAGGGAGGTTTCCTCGCTTTCTCTAGGGTTGAACTACGTGATAATTATACGACCGCGCGACGCGCCCGGGAACGGCTAAGAAGCGCGCGCGCTTTCCTCGAGGAGCTTCAGCACGACGTGCAGCAGCCCCAGGCTCAGCGCGTGGTTCTCCTGGCCCAGGAAGACGCCCACGCTGAGGTCGGCGCCCTGGCCTACCACGACGAAGGCCCGCGACCCAAACCTAGCCTCGAGCGCGGCGGCCGCGTCGTCGCCGATGGGCGCATCTTTTTCTTCGTTCTGGTTCGACACCATGACCAGACGTTTATCGCAATTGAAAATTCCATCGGCCGAAAAATTGTCCGTAAAAAACTTGAAGAAGCCGCAGGTGCACTCATTCTTAGCGCACGTCGAGGTGTGGCCGAGGTAGGTGGTGAGCTGGTCGAGGTCGATCTTAAGCATTAGCTTTTCCTTTGCCGTAATCGCGGCGAGCGAGCGCAC
>Ga0265327_10000986_pt1 | contig 40541 bp, 36 predicted proteins | sample 41621metaG_FD_202089 | JGI IMG/M metagenome (GOLD analysis project Ga0265327, IMG submission 202089) | Rhizosphere microbial communities from Carex aquatilis grown in University of Washington, Seatle, WA, United States - 4-16-21 metaG | ecosystem: Host-associated > Plants > Roots > Rhizosphere... | reverse complement strand
TGGTTCCGGAATAAGCATGGGCTAAATTCAGTTTCTCGATGCGTTCGCGCAAGCGTTCGGCAATCTGACCGGCGGCGTCCTTGTCGGTGTCCGGCAAAATAACCACAAACTCCTCGCCGCCGTAACGGGCGACCAAGTCGCCCGGACGCACCACGCCTTCGGCAAGTTCCGTCGCCACTCTTTGCAAACACACATCCCCTGCACCGTGACCGTAAAAATCGTTGTATTCCTTAAAATGGTCGATGTCGATCATGATCAACGAAAGCGGCGTCTCATCGCGTTTCGCTCGCGCCCATTCCGACGCCAAGGTTTCATCGTAACGGCGGCGATTGGGAATATCGGTCAGCGCATCAAGCAGCGACAACGATTCCAGCCGGTCGGCCTGTTGCTTGAGACGGATGTGATTGCGGATGCGGGCCTTGGCGATCGGAATCACGAACGGCTTGGTGATATAGTCGACCGCGCCCAAATTCAAACCCCGCTCCTCATCGGACGTGGAACTCATAGCCGTGGCAAAAATCACCGGGATTTTTTGAGTCCGCAGATCCGCCTTCAAGCGTCGGCACACTTCAAAGCCATCCATGTCCGGCATCATCACGTCCAGCAGAATCAGGTCCGGATGCGGTTCACGTTGGGCAATGTCCAGCGCATCGTTACCGTTGCTTGCGACTTTTATCCGGTAAAGCCCGTGCAAGGCCTCGGCCAGAATCTGCACATTGGTCGGAACATCGTCAACCACCAAAATCATCGGTTTGTTCGAGGCTTTATTCATCGGCTTTCCAGGATAAAGATGAGTCAACAAGCTGCCGCAGAATGTCGCGCGCCGGGTCGTAGTTTAAATCGTTAATCAGTTTGCGCAAGCGCCCGAACAGCTCCAGTTGATCCGTTGCCAGATGGGCCTTGAAGGTATTCAGCAAGGTTTCGGAAATAAAATCGTTTTCTTTAAGCAACAGGTCGAGTTCGGCCGCACAGCGGCTCAAGGCTTCGCTATCGCCGCCGGTCGGCAACGCCGGTTGGTCGGCGCGCCGCACTGTCGCAATAGTTGACATGGCTTCGTCAAAAGCGTCGCGGAAGGCTTTAAACGCGATAACGCCGGAGTGCTCCTGTGTAAGTTCGGCTTCCAGCGCTTTGCAGGCTGCGTGCAGCCGCAGCGCGCCGATGTTGCCGGAGGTTCCGTTAAGCTTGTGAACCAGCGCCTTGGCGGCGGCAAAGTCGCCTGCGCCGATCAGGGCTTCGATTTCGCCGGGTACATTTTTCATGGTCTCCCCGAAATCCAGCAACAACTGCATGATAAAGGCCTGATTATTACCCAGCATCGCCGCCAAAGTGTGCAGCTCAAAACCCGGCAAGCCATCCATAGCGCTCATCGGCGGAGCTGCGGCAATATCCGCTAACGCCGCTTCGGCAGGCGCCAACCATTGTCTTAGCGTCGACACCAGTTGTTTGGGATTAATCGGTTTGGCGACGAAACCGTTCATGCCTGAAGCCATGCATTTGTCCTGCTCTTCTTTAGTCACCCCGGCGGTCAGCGCAATTACCGGCAACCCGGCAAAACGGGCTTGGCGGCGGATCAGCCGGGTCGCTTCAAAGCCGTCCATTTCCGGCATATGTATATCCATCAGTACCGCATCGAACGGACTTTTTTGCAACAATTCCACTGCTTCCTTGCCGTTATTGGCTATCTCGACGATCATCCCGGACAGATTCAGGAACTCGCTCACGACTTTCTGGTTGATCAGGTTGTCTTCCGCGACTAAAACCCGTATCCCGGTTAATAACGGGCCGGAACCTCCCTGCTCGAACAGAAAGGCCCTCGCTTTGCGCTGAGTCATGCGCCGCGAGCAGAAAGCCGATACATCAAGAACAAGCTCGAAACTAAAACGACTGCCTTGACCGGGACGGCTGACCACCGAAAATTCGCTGCCCATCAGCTGCAGCAAGTTTTGGCTGATGACCAAACCGAGACCGGTTCCGCCGAAGCGCCGGGTAATCGAGCCGTCGACCTGGCTGAAAGGATGGAACAGTTTTTCTAGATTCGGTTCCGAAATGCCGATACCGGTATCGCTGACGCAAAACAACAGCCGGGCTTGTGAAAGATCGATCTGTTGAGCGCTGATGCTAAGCTTCACTTCGCCGTGCTCGGTAAACTTGACCGCATTGCCCAACAGGTTAATTAACACTTGTTGCAAGCGGAGCGTATCGCCAATCAGCTGACGGGGAACATCGGGCGCAACGTCGATAATTAAGTTAAGGCCTTTCTCCTTCGCATGTTCGGCAAACAGGTTATCGATAGTATCCAGTATCGCATCCAGACCGAAGCGGCTGTGCTCGATGGTTAAGCGCCCGGCCTCCAGTTTGGAAAAGTCCAGGATGTCGTTCAGGATGCTCAGCAAGCTATTGGAAGAACTGTAAATTTTTTCCAGGTAATCGCGTATCTCAAAGGAAAGCTCTTTATTCAACGCCAATTGCGACAGGCCGATGATGGCGTTCATCGGGGTGCGGATTTCGTGACTCATATTGGCGAGAAATTCGCTTTTGGTCCGATTGGCCGATTCTGCCAAAACTTTCGCCTGCACCAGTTCATTTTCGATTTGTTTCTGGCGGGTGACGTCGCGGGCAGCGGCAAAGATGCCTTCCACTTCGCCGTTGTCATTGTAATAAACCGACGCATTATAGAGAACTTCGGTAAAGCGGCCCGAAATATGGCGTATAGCCAACGGGTAATCGGTGATTTGCCCGGCGGAAAACGCTTGTTGATAGCCGCGGCGCGCTTTTTGCGAATCGGTAAAATAATCCGAGAAATCAGTGCCGATCAGGCGTTCGCGAGAAATGCCGGTGATTTGCTCGGTAGCTTCGTTAACATCGGTGATTTTGCCTTGTACGCTAATCGTTACCAAGGGGTCCAAGCTGGCCTCAATCAGGCTTCTGGCGTAATTCGACGATTGCCGCGCATGAGCCTCGGCTCGAACCAATGCGGCCGTGCGCTGGCTGACTTTGTCCTCCAGCTCCAGATAGAATTGGTGCAGCCGCTTGAGTAAGTGATTCAATGCTAAAGCCAGCCGCCCGATTTCATCGTCGCCTTGAACAACCAACAAGTGGTCGCCAAGATCGTCGGCGCCGGTTATTGCGTTAGCTTGTTTAACCAAGGCCAGTAGACCGGCGGTGACATGATAAGCGATGCGACGGGCTAACCAAGTCGCCGCTAATAACAAAGCCGTGGCTAAACCGATGTACCAGTCCGCCATCCGGTATAACGACGCAAAGGCTTGATCGTGCGCTTGGGCAACCGTCATCTTGAATGCCAAGCGATCGACAGGCGCCGGTAAGTCCAAGTTGTCTTCCAGTTCAATGAGGCGTCCCTCATTGAGCGATGCACCGCCTATATAACACCCTTGGCAGTTAAGATCGAGCCGCATATTGAAGCGCTTGGCGATAGCCTGGACTAAAGGTGTTAAATGCACTTGATAAACGACAGCCCCTTCTGTGGTGCCGGTTACCGGAAATATAATCGGATAGGCGATGACCAGCCTATTGTCATTCACACTGATTGCAGCTAACGGCGTATTTTCAGCCAGCACCTGCGCAATTAGCGATGACTCATCGCTTTCATGGTTCATCGCCGGGTTGGTCGAAAGGACAACCCGGCCTTTAAAATCAACCAATAGCAAATCGGTGTGCGCTTGTTTGGCTAACTGCTGTTCCAGAAAGAACGGCCCCAGGTAGGTCTCACGTCCGACCGAATCGGTCAAGGCATTGGCAAGCAGCGGGTTAGTCGATAATTGCCCTAGCGTAACGGTCGCATTGCTCAATAAATGTTCAATTTCCAGAGAAGCCCGCTGCAAATCCAAACGTAACTGAGCGTTGACTTGTTGCTGAAACAGCTTATACACCACCCAAAACGAACCGCCTCCGATCAGCAAACTGAAGGTCAATATCGAAAATAAGGCATACACCATAATCCGGTTGGCCAGGCTATGGCGAAACCAGCGTCGCAACTTACGCATGTTGTTATCTTAATGAATAGACGAGAGCAAAATACAACGCCGATGCCATCGATAATCAGGATGGAATAGATTTTTTTCGCATGCCCTTGAAAAAACCCGTTGATCGTCCTTAGGATTTGGCGAAAAATAACGTCCTCTTATGGTTCCCACGCTCTGCGTGGTAACCCAGTGAGGGACGCTCCGGCGTCCCGAACCGCAGAGCGGTTCATACTGCATTCCCACGCGGAGCGTGGGAACGATAAGTTCAAGTTTCGGGAAGTTATTGTGGGCCAAATCCTTAGGCTTACCCGTGCTCGCCCTCATCGTCTGCGTTCCATGGGTCTTTTAACAGCGCCGCCGTCCGGCTCAATAGCGCCATCCACTGCATACTTGGCGATAAAAACGTCTTCCGGACTTAAGGCATCGTGACGGTCGGCGCTAAACGGTTGCCGGTAGATTTTGATTAAGCCGGCGTAGTCTTTAATTTGTTCCAGAGCGCTACGAATTTTTACCCGATCCAATACCCCGGCGGAATTAATCGCCTTAGCTAGAATATGCGTTAAATCATAGGCATGCGCGACACCGACCGGGGCTTCCAAATGACGAGCATCGGCAACGCCGAACAAGCGTTTGGCGGCCGCCAATACCCGAAGCGCGGCCGGATCTTGCTTACCGATGAAACTGTAGGTTTGCACCACGGAAAAATCGACGTCACGCAAAAGGCGGCCGGCCGTAGCGGCAAAATCACCGCCGGTAACGCCCCAATGACTGACAATCGGTAAACGTTGGCTTAGCGGCAGGCCGGCTTCGGCTTGCAGCAATTTAATGGCGTCGCCGGGATTGCCGACAAAAACCACCGCCTGCGCGCCGGCCTGATACAGCGCCAGATATTTTTCCAGCAAAGACTCATCGGACCAGTTATACCAATGCGTGGCGACAATCCGGTAATCCGGATGCTGTTGCACATAAGCTTCCGCCGCCTTAAGGTTGCCGCGCCCCCAACTGGTGTTCAGCAGTAATAGTCCTATGCTGTGAGCGTTTTTAACGCCTGCGTAAGGAATCATCGTCCGCATGGCCCAATTGTCGCGTAATGACAGACGAAACACATAATTGGGTTGATAGCCGTTATCGATAATGCCGTCGGCCGCCGCCCAAGGGTCCAGCATCGGAATCCGCGCTTGATGAATCGTTACCAGCGAATCCAGCACTGTCGGGCTGAAACGGCCGCAAAATACCGCCGCTATATCCGGGTTAGCGGCCAACTCTTCAATATTGGCCACACTGCGCGCGGGTACCGAATGATTGGCGCGTTTTAATAAGGCCAACGGGCGGCCGTTTAATACGCCGCCGGCTTGATTGATTTCTTCGATAGCGATCAGTATACCGCGCTCAATCGCTTCCGCCGAAGTGCTGCCTTTATAACCGAACTCGGCATCCAAACCGATGTAGACCGGTTTGGCTGGCTCTGCGTGTAGCGCGGCACACCAAAATAGGACAATCCAGATTAATTTACGCATGGGTTTTCCTGTTAAAATTTCCACAACAACAAGGCTTGAGGCAGGCTTTCCTGCAACCCTTTAATGCCGTATTTGTTATTCCAATATTGATATTCGATACCGGCATAGAGATGACCGGCAACGCCGAAAAAGTCGCCGACATCCAATCGTATCTGCGGTTGCGCCAGCACACTGCCGGCATAGTTAGGTCCTTTGGGGCCGATAAAATCGGCAAATCCTTCCAGGCTCCAGTGAGTCCCGGCAAGCGTGAAAGGAAATTTCCAAACCGGTGTAATTTGCCAGGAAGTTCCGAAAGCGACAGGTTCTAAAACATTATGCTGCAAGAAATCGACGGTAAACAGCTTAAAGCCCGGCAACTTAAAATCGACCGTGAAGCCGTACAAGATAACGCGGCTGCCGCTCCGGACACTGTCCATGTTCTCACCGGCATTAACGCCGACCGTCAGGTTCAAGTCTTTAAATAAACCGTAAGCCAAATTTTGGCCGGTCATTTTACTGAAACTTAAATAGCTGTAAAACTCGCCGTAGAGATTCACTTGCGAAGCTTCGCCTTGCTCCGAAATCAAGGTATCCATAAACAAAAAATTACGGCCCAGCGCCCAGCCGTCGGCATGGCTTAAGGTAATAATGGAACGGCTGATGTCATTGGCGTTTTTAGGCATGCGGTAGCCGTCTCCATGCAAATATTGAATTTCGGTATCGCTCCAAGTAAACAATCCGGCTTCGGCGCTGCAAGGCCAAGCCCAAAGTAATGTGAACAGTAATAGGTTTATCAATACGATAGCAGGTCGATATTTTAAAACATAATGTGTTGCAAGGTCGTAGCGCATGTTTTTCTATTATTTTCTAATGATTTTAGCCTTATGGGTTCAACTTAAGCCGGCGCTTAAACCAGCGCTTTCATGGCTGAAACGCTAAGCATTAGCGAAGCATTTTTAGAAAGAGGCGTTGGCTCAAGTAGGCTCCGGCTTTTCAGCGGCCCTGTTTAGCGAATATGGATAGGAAAAAGGTCTGTTTTTACAAGGCGGTAGATCCGGGATGCGGTGAGTGAATTAAGGCCATCCGCAGCTAATTCCACCTCTGTGCGGGTTTACTAGGTATTGGACTGAAGTGTTGCGCCCGCCCATGCATTTAAAACATTTGAGCCCTTAACAAATCAGGGCTTACAAAAGATTACGTAGGGAAATACTTACAACGAAATAAGTTTACCCCCCCTCTCAGCAATAAGGCAAATAGTGGTCGTTAATTTTGGGATTTATTTGTCACGGGGGAGTTTGTATAGCCGATGCGGATCGCGGGAATCCTGTTGTCGAACTGAGTCCGCGAACAGCATGAAAATATTCGCGGCAAGATATAGCGACGCAAAATCTGTAGAGGGCCTGCTATCGTTGCCATTCCGGCGTGGTATCGAACAGCCGACGTAGGGCGTGCCGTGCGCGCCTTATAACGCGCATGAAATCAGGATGTAGTCCGGAATAAGCCTGCCCGGCGACAGCAAGGGTGGGCGTTTCCGGCACTTCGGAGTCTATATAAGGGCGAGCCCTGCTCGCCAAAGGATTTAAAAGCCAAGTAGGCCTATTTTAAATCCTGAAGAAGGCGCGCACATCGCCCTGTTGCTGACTCATCGTCTTTCGTGACCGAAATTTAAAATCAACGGCGAACCTTGATTATGAATAATGATTTGCTTACGGCCTTCGCTATTACGGGTAACGGTTTTGCCTGAAACATCGGTTTTTTCCGATGCCGTCGGGGGGCTTACGGTTTCGATGCGCACCTCCGGTATCCACGTGGGTTTAGCGCTCGAAACCGGCTGGTTTTGTGCTTTATCCGGCCAGTTCAGTTCGTTTAACAGATTAAAACAAACCGTGCTGATGTGATCGAGCAGCTTATTCGCGCTGGGGGCCTGTTCGCTAAAACCGCTTTCGGCGGCAAAGTCCATATGCAGATAGACGCTTTGCTCGGGATGTGCGATAGATGCCAGTTCGCAACTGATCGGCAGAACGTCGGTTTTTTGAAAATCAATCGCTCTCGGATCGGAATTTCCGGCTGAAAATGAAAATCCGGTAGGCGTATCGCCATGTTTAATCGAACCGATTTCGGCGCTTAAAGTATGGCTGAAAATCCGCTTATCCTTAACGCCGACCGGATAACCCCAAGCCGCCAGATTGGCGCTAATCCGGGCAACTACATCCGGTTGAGCCAACGTTGTCGTTAACCCCGCCGATTTAACCGCGCCGATTTTAAATTCAATTTGTTGAATCGAGGCCGTGTCGAGTTGAGCTTGTTTTGTTTCCAGAACCGGCGCGCAAGCACTCAATCCCCAAACAACTAACGATAGACTCCAAACTGCGTTTGATATTGGCTTAATCATATAAATCCGGTTTATTAAGGACAGGTACACAAACTCTAAGTGAGTTAGCGATTACCGGCTATACGTCATTTAACTGATGAGTCAGATGACGCATTGTGCAAATTCCCCCCGGACAAAATAATGTCTCCCAGCCAACATTGGCCGCATTCGGCATACCCGGATGCAACAAATCACGTTTTTAAATTCTGGGGAACCTGACATGAGTGATTCTACAAAAACAACCGTCGGATTACGGAGTAACCGGCTTATTTCGGCCATCAGCCTGTTAACTTTGGCGGCCGGATATACGCCGCTTACGCAGGCCGGGGCGACCTTTAAAATTGACGACACCAAATGGGTCAGCATCGGCGCGGGTTTACGCACCAGCTTTCAAGCGGCCGAGAGCGGAGCCGGTGTCGGCGGTAATAAGTGGAGCAACGACTTTAACCTGGACAATATCCGTTTGTACCTCAACGGGCAAATCCACAAATACTTGAAAGTCGAGTTCAATACCGATTGCCAAACCTGTAGCAACGGCGGCGAAGTGCGGGTATTGGATGCGATCGGCAAGTTTGAGTACAGCCCTTACGTTAATCTTTGGGTAGGCCGCATGCTGGTTCCTGCCGAACGCCGGGAAATGAACGGTCCGTTTTACAGCGCCATTTACAATATTTTCAGTTCCGGTACGCCGTTCGAGCCTGCCGATTACAATCTGACGATTAAATCGGACGGCACGTCGGCCGGTTCTTTCGGCCGTGACGACGGTGCGACTTTTTGGGGGGCGGCGTTCAGCGGCCGCCTGCAATACGCGCTCGGTTTTTTCCGCGGCTTAAGGGGCGGCGCTAATGTCGACGACAATATTCTGTACAGCCAGCGTGTCGCCTACAACTTCTGGGAAGTCGAAAAAAATCCCGGCTATTACACCTCCGGCACTTACTACGGCAAAGGCGGCGACATCCTGACCGTCGCGGTGTCCAATCAATATCAGGAAGACGGCGCCGGCACTTTCTTTGATCACGGCAACTTTCGCGGCACCTCGGCCGATGTGCTGATGGAAAAAGTGCTGTCCAACAACGGCGTGGTTACCTTAAACGGCGAATATAAAAACTACGGCATTACCGACGGCTACAGCCAGGCTTCGCGCGATGCGGGCGGCGGTTTCTCGATGTTCGAAGGCAACGCCTATGACGTCAGCGGCATGTACCTGTTCCCGCAAAAGATCGGCATCGGTCAAATCCAGCCTTATGTGCGTTACGTCAATGTGATGCCGGACGGCAGTTCCGACCGTAATTCTTACGAAGGCGGCGTCAACTACGTGATCGACGGCCATAACGCCCGCGTGTCCTTGAGTTGGGAGTACGGCGATCTTATGAGTAAGGGCCTGAATTACACCTCAACCGCCACCGGCGATAAAAATAACGCGGTTAAACTCGGCTTTCAATGGCAGATTTAAACCCTCTTTAATTATGGGATGAACAATATGAACAGATTATCTTCACAACTGCGCTTACTCGGTATTGCCGGTGCAATAGCGACATTGGCCTTGACCGCAAACGCGGCAAACGCCGAAGACACCATCAAAGTCGGCGTACTGCACTCCTTGTCCGGCACCATGGCGATCAGCGAAACCACGCTGAAAGACACCATGCTGATGCTGATCGACGAGCAAAACAAAAAAGGCGGTTTATTGGGTAAAAAGCTCGAAGCGATGGTCGTCGATCCGGCGTCCAACTGGCCGCTGTTTGCCGAAAAAGCCCGCGAATTACTGACCAAGGATAAAGTCGCCTCGATCTTCGGCTGCTGGACTTCCGTTTCCCGTAAATCGGTATTGCCGGTCATCGAAGAATTGAACGGCCTGCTGTTTTACCCGGTGCAGTATGAGGGCGAGGAATCGTCGAAAAATGTGTTTTATACCGGCGCCGCGCCTAACCAGCAGGCGATTCCGGCGGTCGATTATTTAATGAACGATTTAAAGGCGAAACGTTGGGTACTGGCGGGTACCGACTACGTTTATCCGCGCACGACCAATAAAATCCTTGAGGCCTACCTGCTGTCCAAAGGCGTCGCCAAAAAGGACATTATGATTAATTACACGCCGTTCGGACATTCCGACTGGCAGGGCATTGTCGCCGACATCAAGAAATTCGGTTCCGCCGGTAAGAAAACCGCGGTTGTTTCCACCATTAACGGCGACGCCAATATCCCGTTTTACAAAGAATTAGGTAACCAAGGCATTTCGGCGGAACAGATTCCGGTTATCGCCTTTTCGGTCGGCGAAGAAGAGTTGTCGGGCATGGACACCAAACCCTTGGTCGGGCATTTGGCCGCATGGAACTATTTCATGAGCATCGATACCACCAAAAATGCCGCGTTTATCAGCCAATGGCACGACTTTATCAAAAACCCGAAACGGGTAACCAACGATCCGATGGAAGCGCATTACATCGGTTTCAACATGTGGGTCAAAGCGGTTGAAAAAGCCGGCACCACCGATCCTGACGCAGTGCAAAAAGCGATCATCGGCGTCGAATTCCCGAACCTGACCGGCGGCATGTCAAAAATGCTGCCTAACCATCACATCAGCAAACCGGTATTAATCGGCGAGATTCAGGATGACGGCCAATTGCAGACGGTTTGGCAAACCAACAAACTGGTCGACGGCGATGCCTGGTCCGACTTTTTGCCGGAAAGCAAACCGATTATCGCCGACTGGACCGCGCCTATCAGTTGCGGCAATTACAACACCAAAACCAAGAAATGTTCCGGTCAAAACTTTTGATATGACTTAATCGGACAGGTTGGGCAAGGCTCAAGTTAAGTGTAATAACGCCGTAGGAGCGGGCCGCGCCCGCGACATGGGCAACACAGATTGTCGTCCTTTCATCGCGGGCATGGCCCGCTCCTACAGCGAGCAGCCACACCCAACCTGACAATTTCAAAAATAGACAATGAATATCCAACTGCGTCTTTAAACCAATTTGACGGGCACGGCGCGCCCTACGGCCTGTTCAAAATGATATGCCGATTTATTTCACTCATTCCCAAGCACCCGCTTGGGAATGCAGTACAGGAAGCCCCTGCTTCCCTCCTCGCGAAGCTGGAGGCCGCCCGACTTGACTGTGGACTGTCCCGGATTAAATAGATAGCCCGCTTATTGATGATTTATGGAGATAACATGAAACCGAATTCTTTCAGATGGTGTTGCCGGGTAATCCTCGGGTTTATCCTGATGTCGCCAACCTTGAGTATCGGTCAGGAAATTGCCGCCGAGGATGCGTTTTCGGCCGCTTTGTCCAATCTTAAAGCCGGGTCCATGCAAGAGCGCGGACAGGCTATCGAACAACTGGCCGCAGTGCCGAATCCACGTGCTATCGCTATATTGCAAGCCCTGCTCGATGGGCGTTTATTGATTCTTAAAGCCGATGAAAAACTGGTCATCGGCGAAGAAATCGAGTCCGGCTATAAACTGACCGACGCTAAAAACGCGGAAAGCCTCGGCATAGCCGAACGCTCCGCTGCGCAAAAAATCACCGTAAATAACAGCCTACGAACGTCGCTACGGAAAATAATCGGCCGTTTGCAATTGAATGACGACGACCCGGAGGTAAGGCTTGCAGCCGTCGGCGCAATGGGAAAAACCATCGATGACCAAAGTTTGGCTCTGTTGCGCGGTCATCTTCCAATGGAGCAGGATGACAAGGTACAAAACGCGATCAAGCTTATTTTGGGTCTGGAGCAATTGAACAGCCCCGACAAAAGCGTGCGCTTGGCCGCGATAGACTTATTAAAGGAACAAGCCGGCCAGAATGTGGTTAACCGCTTGAATGAACTGGTCGAAAAAGACGGCGAAGACCATTATCTGGAAGCGGACAACGATGTGCGCCATCAGGCCGAAGCCGCATTGACTAAAATCAATTCGACGCTGCAAGCCTATGCCGCTATCGAAACCCTGTTTTTCGGTTTAAGCCTCGGCGCGGTGCTGGTCTTGGCCGCAATCGGGCTGGCGATTACCTTCGGCGTGATGGGCGTGATCAACATGGCGCACGGCGAGCTGATGATGCTCGGCGCTTATACCACTTACGTCACGCAACAACTGATGCCGAATCATTTGGGACTGTCGCTGGCGATTGCGGTACCGGCCGCGTTCATTATTTCGGCATTGACCGGGATTGTGATCGAGCGCGGTATTATCCGGTTTTTATATGGCCGTCCGCTGGAAACATTATTGGCGACTTTCGGCGTCAGCCTGTTTTTGCAACAAACCGTGCGCTCGATATTTTCGCCGTTGAACCGCAGCGTCGCGACGCCGGAATGGATGAGCGGCACCTTGCAAATCAATGACTTTTTATCGCTAACCTGGAACCGCTTGTACATACTGATTTTCTGCCTAATGGTGTTCGTCTTGTTGCTACAAATCCTGAAACGCACCCGTTTGGGTCTGGAAGTGCGTGCCGTGGCGCAGAACCGCAAGATGGCCTTGGCCATGGGCATTCCGACCGGCCGCGTCGATGCGTTGACCTTCGGCTTGGGCTCCGGCATCGCCGGGGTCGCCGGAGTCGCATTAAGCCAGATCACCAATGTCGGCCCGAATCTGGGACAGGCTTATATCGTCGATTCGTTTATGGTCGTGGTGTTCGGCGGCGTCGGCAATTTGTGGGGCACGCTGGTGGCGGGATTTTCGCTGGGCATTGCGAATAAATTGCTCGAACCTTATGCGGGTGCAGTGTTGGCAAAAATACTGGTGCTGGTGTTTATCATACTATTCATCCAAAAACGCCCGCGCGGATTGTTTCCGCAACAGGGCCGCGCGGTGGAGGGCTAAGCGATGCTGTTTAAAAACGATAAAGCCGCGCTCTCGGTACTGGCTGTTCTGGCTGCAATCAGCCTGATTATTCCGATATGTAATTTGATTTTTTCGCCGGGCTCGCCGTTGTATTTCTCCGCTTATACCGTGTCGCTGCTGGGCAAATATATCACTTTCGCGCTGCTCGGCATGTCGCTGGACCTGGTCTGGGGTTATTGCGGCATCCTGGCCTTGGGTCACGGCGCTTTCTTTGCGCTCGGCGGCTACGCGATGGGAATGTATTTAATGCGCCAGATCGGTAATCGCGGCGTTTACGGCGATCCGTTGCTGCCCGATTTTATGGTGTTTCTCGATTGGAAAGCCCTGCCCTGGTACTGGCACGGTTTCGACCAGTTCTGGTTTGCCGCGATCATGATTATACTGGTTCCCGGTACGCTGGCTTTTTTATTCGGCTGGCTGGCGTTTCGCTCGCGGGTGACCGGCGTTTATCTGTCAATTATCACTCAGGCGCTGACTTACGCACTGTTGCTGGCTTTTTTCAGGAATGAAATGGGCTTCGGCGGCAACAACGGCTTGACCGATTTCAAGGAAATCCTGGGCTTTAATATTCAATCCGATGCCGTGCGCGCCTGTTTGTTGATGGCTTCCGGCTTGATCCTGATCCTGGCTTTTTTGCTCAGCCGTTGGATCGTCAACAGTAAGCTGGGTCGGGTGGTGACCGCGATTCGCGACCAGGAAATGCGCGTGCGTTTTTTAGGCTATCGTGTTGAGCTGTTCAAATTATGGATTTTCGTGTTTGCCGCGATGCTGGCTGGGGTTTCCGGGGCGTTGTATGTACCGCAAGTGGGCATTATCAATCCCAGCGAATTCTCGCCTTTAAACTCATTGGAAATCGTCATCTGGGTCGCTATCGGCGGGCGCGGCACGCTGTACGGCGCTATCGTCGGCGCGGTGCTGGTCAATTACACCAAAACATTGCTGACCGGATGGGCGCCGGAAATCTGGCTGTTTTTTCTGGGCGCGACTTTTATTCTGGTGACCGTGCTATTGCCTGACGGCCTGCTCGGATTCTGGCAACGTCGTTTGCAGGAGCAAAAACAATGAACGGCTTAGCGCTAAAACCGGGCCAATTGGATGTCAGTCACGGCCCGATTCTGTATCTTGAAGATGTCAGCGTCAGTTTCGACGGCTTCAAAGCTTTAAATAACTTGTCGCTGTATATCGACGCCGGAGAATTGCGTTGTTTGATCGGGCCGAACGGCGCCGGTAAAACCACGTTGATGGATGTGATTACCGGCAAAACCCGCCCGGATACCGGCTCGGTGTTTTTCGGGCAAACCATCGACTTGCTGCAAATGGACGAACCTGCAATCGCCCAAGCCGGTATTTGCCGCAAGTTCCAAAAACCCAGCGTGTTCGAAATGCTCAGCGTATTCGAAAACCTGGAGCTGGCTATGGCGACCGACAAAGGTGTCTGGTCGACTTTATTTGCGAAATTGAGCGGCGCGCAACGCGACCGTATCGAACAAGTGCTGGACACGGTAGGTCTGGTCGAATTGAGGCACCAACCGGCGGGCATCCTGTCGCACGGACAAAAACAATGGCTGGAGATCGGCATGTTGTTGATGCAGGAACCTAAAGTCATGCTGGTCGACGAACCGATAGCCGGCATGACCCATCAGGAAGTCGAACGCACCGCGGAACTGCTGTTATCGTTGCAGGGCGAGCGCTCGATTGTTGTGGTCGAACACGATATGGAATTTGTCCGGTCGATAGCCAAACATGTGACGGTGCTGCATGAAGGCTCGGTGTTGACGGAAGGCACGATGGACGAGGTGCAAAACGATCCACGCGTAATACAGGTTTATTTGGGGGACTGATGCTGAAAATTAGCGGATTGAATCAATATTACGGCGGCAGCCATACTTTGTGGGATATGAATCTCGATATAACGGCCGGTTCCTGCCTGTGTTTAATGGGCCGCAACGGCGTCGGCAAGACTACTTTGCTTAAGTGCATCATGGGACTGATCGCCGTGCGCGACGGCGCTATCGACTACAATGGCGAGGCATTAACCCTTGCCAAACCGGAACACCGCGCCGAACTCGGCATCGGTTTTGTGCCGCAGGGCCGGGAGATTTTTCCGTTGCTGACGGTCGAGGAAAACCTGAAAATCGGCCTGCGCGCGGTGCGAAAACAAGGTATTAAAAAAGTCCCGGAACATATCTATGAACTTTTTCCGGTGCTGAAACAAATGCTGAAACGGCGCGGCGGCGATTTATCCGGCGGTCAGCAGCAGCAATTGGCAATCGGCCGGGCCTTGGTGCTGAATCCCAAATTGCTGATCCTGGACGAACCGACCGAAGGCATACAGCCGAATATCGTCAGCGAAATCGGCGATGTGATTATTCGTTTGAACCGCGCCAAAGGCATCACGACGCCGTTGCTGAAACAAGGCGACGAAGCGAAAGATGAAGTGCGCGAAGGCATTATCAAAATCAAAAACGAATTGGGTGTGACCGTGTTGCTGGTCGAACAAAAACTGCCGTTTGCGCGTAAAGTGGCGGACCGGTTTTATATTATGGATAGAGGTCGCGGCGTGGCGGCCGGGGCGATGGATGAATTAAGCGATGACATGGTTAAGCGGTATTTGACGGTTTGATGATTATAGCGCTGGCGTTTAATTGCAAACTTGGATAACTTGTTGGTGATTTTAAATACAGCCAAATTTAAGTTTACATATGATTGAAACTAAAACGCTATTGATTGTTGGTGCAGGCGCAAGTGTGCCTTATGGATATCCTACTGGTAAGGAATTAAGAGATGAGTTATGTGACCCAGACCAGCTAGCTGATTTGGCCCGTTCTTACTTTAGGGTTGATGAAAGAGGACTCACTCTTTTTTGTGAACAATTTTTGGCATCTCAATTGCTTTCTATTGATGCTTTTCTTGCAAAAAGAGGAGATGATCATATTGGCATACAGTCGTCCTACCTTTGTCAAACTTTTGGGACTTTTGCCGACTGTGGAAAATTTGCGATTGCAAATCGTTTAATTAAACGTGAAAGTTTAATTAACTTACTTGAGCCTGAAGAAGATCATTGGTTGCAATATTTATGGAATCACATGAATGATGTTGTTAAAACAGAATTCCAAAATAATCAACTTAAGATTATTTCATTTAACTACGACAGAGTCATAGAGCAATATTTTCAAACGGCTATATTAAACTCCTATGGTATCGCTCATAAAGAAGCAGCTGAATTGCAAAAATCTATTGATATAGTTCATGTTTATGGTGATTTACAAGACTTAGAGGAAAGACCTTATGGTGTAAAACCAAAAGACATCGAAAAGGTTGCGGCCTGTATCCGAGTAATTCCTGAATCCAGAGAAGCTCATGATAATCAGTTTAACAGGGCTAAAGAAATGATTACTTGGGCGGAAAAAATTTGCTTTATTGGCTTTGGATTTGACTCAACTAATATATCCAGGCTTGGCTTCCCTGATCATAATTTGTCTAGTAAAAAAGTCTATAGCACATTGTATGGGGTGACTCTTCCAGAAATCTTTGTTGCTCAAAAGAGATTGGGGGGAGATTTCTATGGTTCAGAAATTGATTGGCTTAATCATTCCATACATAAAACTCTCGATTATATAAGAAATACTGGAGCCTTATTATCATTATAAGCACATGATAAATAATATAAATTAATTACAACCCCAACTACTTCAATTTATATAACGAAGAGTCCAACAATATTTCGTGAACGCGGTTAGCGGTTTTATTTTTTCTCAAGAGAAGAACCACGAATGCATGTTCATGTCGATCATGCGGATGGCGAAGCAAAATTTTGGCTGGAACCGGCTATCGAACTCGCCCAGAATTTTGGTTTATCTGCCCAGGAACTACGGGAAGTAAATAATTTGGTAAATTTACACGAACAGGAGATTAAAGATGCTTGGCACAGACATTTCCCCGGTTGAGGTTTCCGGCGTTACCAAACACGGTTTCTGGATACTGCTTGATGAAAAGGAGGAACTATTCGTTTCATTTTTGGAGTTTCCGTGGTTTTGCAAAGCGCCGGTAGCGGAACTTTTCCATGTTGATCGTCCCCAACCACACCATCTTTATTGGCCGGAATTGGATATTGATTTGCATGTCGATTCAATTCGTCACCCGGAGACTTTTCCGTTAGTTTCACAACCTACAGCGTAGGGTACGCTGTGCGTACCCTATGCAGATAAAACAAACACCAAATAATAAATGGTAACACTGCTTTGAAACCTGATACCCTGCCTTACGCTGAAATTGCTGACTGTAATGTCGCGCAAAACCAAGGCTGGCAAGCAAACCTGGAGCTCGGCTTTGAGCAAAAACACGGCAAGACGCTACTTGCGCACCGTCGTCATCAAGGCCCGCTAACGGTACAGCGGCCTTTTTACCCGGAAGGCGGTGTATGCCATGTGTATATCCTGCACCCGCCGGGCGGTATTGTCGGCGGAGATCGGTTAAACCTTTGCATCAATGCCGAACAACACAGCCATGCGCTGATTACCACACCGGCGGCCGGAAAGTTTTATCGTAGCGGTGGCGAGTTGGCCGTCCAAACCGTATCGATAAAAGTGGAGAAAGACGCCGCGCTGGAATGGCTGCCGCAGGAAACGATTATTTATCAAGGCGCGCAGTTAAAATCGTCTGTTAATGTTAAATTGGCACAAGGTGCGCGCTTTATCGGCTGGGAAATACTGTCTCTGGGACGACCGGCTTGTGGCGAACGTTTCGATGAAGGTTTAGCGGATATGAGCTGGCAAATTTATTGCAAAAATCAGCCTTTATTTTTGGAACGCCTGCATTTGGATACGAAAGCTTTTGCGGCCCGGTGGGGATTGCAGGGCTTTTCGGCTTGTGGAACCTTGTTTGCCAGCCCTACCGGCGCTGAAAGTTTGGCTGCTGTTCAACAGTTAATCGGCGATAGCAAGGGCCGCGGCGTAACGCTGATCGATGACCTGCTGGTCTGTAGAGCTATTGATGACAGAAGCGACCGGCTACGCGGTTTTTTCGAACAGGTTTGGGCCATTGTGCGGCCGGATTCGGTACAACGCAAAGCCTGTGCGCCGCGAATTTGGGCGACTTGAGTTTTATTCACCACGAAGACACGAAGAAAAAATTTAATAATTCATCGTTCCCACACAGATATTAAGTTAAGCACATCGACACTTCGTAGGAGCGGGCCGTGCCCGCGATATTTGCACAGCGATTGCAGACTTGTAGCGCTCTCATCGCGGGCACGACCCGCTCCTACAAGGCTTAACTTAATGACTGTAACGCAGACCGTGGGCATCATAAGCGGAAATCTGAATAAAATAGACGTTGGAATAATGACTGGAATAAAACAATGCAATTAACACCACGCGAAAAAGACAAACTGCTGATATTCACCGCAGGCCTGTTGGCCGAACGCCGCAAGGCCAGAGGCTTGAAGCTTAATTACCCGGAAGCCGTGGCTTTTATCAGCGCCGCGATTATGGAAGGCGCGCGCGACGGCCGCACGGTCGCAGAATTGATGGAATTCGGCCGCACCCTGCTTTACCGCGACGATGTGATGGACGGCGTCGCGGAAATGCTTCCGGATGTGCAGGTTGAAGCGACCTTCCCGGACGGCACCAAGCTGGTCACGGTCCATAACCCGATCGAATAACAACGTACATGCCGATGAGCGAAACAGGCGCGCACGGCGCGCCCTACGCTGAATATTAAGCATTAGGAGTAGTCATGATACCCGGAGAAATCATCCCCGCCGATGGCGACATCGAACTGAACGCAGGCCGCGCGACGATTAGCGTGGTGGTTGCGAATAGCGGCGACCGGCCGATTCAAGTCGGCTCGCATTATCATTTTTTCGAAACCAATCCGGCTTTGCAATTCGACCGCGCCGCAACGCGTGGATTCAGGCCGGATATTCCGGCCGGTACCGCAGTGCGTTTCGAACCCGGCCAACAACGCGAAATACAATTGGTGGCGTTTGCCGGATTACGCCGGATTTACGGTTTCCGCCAGGACGTGATGGGCGAATTGGAGAATAATCTATGAGCAGGATCAGCAGGCAAGCTTATGCCGATATGTTCGGACCGACCACCGGCGACCGGGTGCGTCTGGGCGACAGCGGCTTGTTTCTTGAAGTCGAAGCCGACCGCACGGTTTACGGCGACGAGGTCAAATTCGGCGGCGGCAAGGTCATCCGCGACGGCATGGGCCAAAGCCAGGTTGATTCGACCGTGGCGATGGATTTGGTGATCACCAACGCGCTGATCGTCGATCACTGGGGCATTATTAAAGCCGATGTCGGCATCAAAAACGGCCGTATTGCCGGAATCGGCAAGGCCGGAAATCCCGATACGCAACAGGGCGTCGATATCGTCATCGGCCCCGGCACCGAAATTATCGCCGGTGAAGGACAAATTCTGACTGCCGGCGGCATCGACGCGCATATCCATTTCATCTGCCCGCAGCAAATCGACGAAGCGCTGATGTCCGGCGTAACCACGATGATCGGCGGCGGCACCGGGCCCGCGACCGGCACCAATGCGACGACCTGTACGCCGGGACCGTGGAATATTCACAGTATGCTGCAATCGCTGGACGGGTTTCCAATGAACTTCGGTTTGCTCGGCAAAGGCAACGCGAGTCTGCCGGGTGCGTTGGAAGAGCAAATTCGCGCCGGTGCGATGGGCTTGAAGCTGCATGAAGACTGGGGCACGACACCGGCGGCTATCGATTGCTGTCTTTCGGTGGCCGACCGTTTCGACGTGCAGGTCGCGATTCATACCGACACCTTGAACGAATCCGGTTTTGTCGAAGACACCTTTGCCGCGTTCAAAGGCCGCACGATTCATACCTACCATACCGAAGGCGCGGGCGGCGGCCATGCGCCGGATATTATCAGGGCTTGCGGCGAGGCTAACGTGCTGCCGTCGTCAACCAATCCGACCCGGCCTTATACGATCAATACTGTCGACGAACATCTGGACATGCTGATGGTTTGCCATCACCTTGATCCAAGCATTGCCGAAGACGTGGCTTTTGCCGAATCGCGGATTCGCCGCGAAACCATCGCGGCCGAGGATATTCTGCATGACTTGGGCGCGTTTTCGATGATTTCCTCGGACTCGCAGGCGATGGGCCGGGTCGGCGAAGTCGTCATCCGCACCTGGCAGACCGCGCATAAAATGAAAGCGCAGCGCGGCAGTTTGGCGGAAGATTCGTCCCGTAACGATAATTTCCGCATCAAGCGTTATATCGCCAAGTACACGATTAATCCGGCGATCAGCCACGGTATCGCGCATGAAGTCGGCTCTGTCGAAGTCGGCAAACTGGCCGATTTGGTGTTGTGGAATCCGACTTTTTTCGCGGTCAAACCCAGCCTGATTCTTAAAGGCGGCTTTATTGCCGCCGCGCCGATGGGCGACCCGAATGCCTCGATTCCAACACCGCAACCGGTGCATTACCGGCCGATGTTCGGTGCGTTTGGCCGGACCGCTTCGTCGACGTCGATGTTTTTTTTACCCAACGTTGCAGTCGAATCCGATGTTGCCAAGACTTTAGGATTGAATAAACGGGTTGGCGCGGTGGCGAATACACGAACCATCGGCAAGAAGGATTTGATCCATAACCACTACCAACCGCATATCGAAGTCGATCCGCAAACTTATTCGGTCCGCGCCGACGGCCTGCTGCTGACTTGCGAACCGGCCGATGTGCTGCCTTTCGCCCAACGTTATTTTTTGTTTTGATTATGCTGAAACTGACTGAACTGGCTCCTCTGGAGACCGCAACCGACGACGTGGTCACCTTGCCGTATGAATCGCGCCAGAAAAGCCGCTTGCTGCTTAAAACCGACAGCGGCACCAAAATCGGACTGTTTTTGCCGCGCGGCCAGGTGTTGCGCAAAGGCTCGGTACTGACCGGCCCCGACCATTACCGGGTGCTGGTCGATGCGGCGCCGGAGTCATTATCGGTGGTGCGCACCGACGACGCGCTGCAATTTGCTAAAGCGTGTTATCACTTGGGCAATCGCCATGTCGCGTTGCAGATTTTACCGGGCGAGCTTCGCTTCCTGACCGATCATGTGCTGGATCATATGTTGGAAGGCTTGGGCTTGACGGTCAGTCATGAAGTGTTGCCGTTCGAACCGGAACAAGGCGCGTATCACGGCCATGGTCACTGATCTGGCTTTATTGCGTTTGCTGCAACTGGTCAGTCCCGGCCTGCCGATAGGCATGTACTGTTATTCGCAAGGCTTGGAGCGGGCGGTTGACGACGGCTGGATAAGCAATGCAAGCGATACCGATGAATGGCTTGACGGCTTGATGGCCGTTTGTTTGACCCGCATCGATTTGCCGATTCTGGCGCGGCTTTACGATGCCTGGGAATGCGGCGATATTGAAAAAGTTGAATATTGGAGCGGAACGCTGATTGCGTGCCGGGAAACTTCCGAATTGAGGGCCGAAGACCGGCACACCGGCCAAGCACTGGCGCGCCTGCTGGATTCATTGGACATAGCCGGTATGCAGCCCTGGATACGCAAGTCCGAAACCACGTTGGCTACAATCTTCGCTTTTGCCGCTGTGAACTGGGGCATTCCGAAACGCGAAACCGTGATCGGCTATTTGTGGAGCTGGCTGGAAAACCAGGTGTTATGCGCGGTCAAACTGGTGCCGTTAGGCCAAGTGGCCGGGCAGCAATTATTAACCGATTTGGCCGGAAAAATACCGGCTTTAGTCGAGGAAGCGCTGAGTATTGCCGATCATGACATCGGCGGCAGCGCGTTCGGCTTGGCCTTGGCCAGCAGCCGGCATGAAATGCAGTATTCCAGATTATTTCGTTCTTGAGAGAATATATGAGCACTAAACAAATTTTAAGAGTAGGCATCGGCGGTCCGGTCGGTTCCGGCAAAACCGCGTTGGTCGATGCGCTGTGCAAGCAAATGCGCGACAAATTCGAAATCGGCGTGGTGACCAATGACATTTACACCAGGGAAGACCAGCAGTTCTTGATTCGCAGCCAGGCGCTGCCGGAGGAACGCATCTTGGGCGTCGAAACCGGCGGTTGCCCGCATACCGCGATTCGGGAGGACGCGTCGATGAATCTGGCTGCGGTCGATGAATTAAGCCAGCGTTTCGATAATCTCGACTTCATCATGGTCGAAAGCGGCGGCGACAATTTGAGCGCAACGTTCAGCCCGGAACTGGCCGACCTGACGATTTATGTGATCGACGTATCGGCCGGAGACAAGATACCGCGCAAAGGCGGGCCAGGCATTACCCGGTCGGATTTGCTGGTCATCAACAAGATCGATCTGGCGCCTTATGTCGGTGCATCGCTGGAGGTTATGGACCGCGATGCGCGCAAGATGCGCGGGGAACGGCCGTTTGTGTTTACCAATTTGAAAACCCAAGAAGGTCTTAAAGCGGTTGAGCAGTTTATTATTCAAGCCGGAATGCTGGGCTAGATTTTTAACGGCCGAAGTTATGACAGAATTTAATAGCTTATCGAAGTCTCTCAAAAAAAACAGCCATTGCTGTGCAAGATCAAAACCAAGCGCACCAATGTAGACCACTGTTTTTTAAGCCCTTACCCTTACTGACGCATTATCATTGAGAACGGTCTTTGGTGCGGTTATTGCTATCGATGACTGATGTTCGATTGCGCCGTCACTCACCGTTCAGGCCGAGGACAGGCCTTGTATAAACTGCCGAGGACGCCGGTATCCAACAAAATATCTCGAAAATCCGCCGCGACTATAACGCCTGGGTCGGCAACGAAACGCTGGAAGACTACGCGCTTAGGTTTGCCCCCCGAAGCTTCCGCAAATGGTCCGAATTTCAGGTCGCCAATACCGCGTTCGGCTCTACCTCATTTTTGGTGCTGGAAGCGATAGGAGGATTTCTATCGGTCAATTACGGTTTTACCAATGCTTTTTGGGCCATTCTGACCGTGGGCTTGATCATCTTTATTATCAGTTTTCCTATCAGTTATTATGCCGCCCGCTATAACATAGATATAGACCTGATGACCCGTAGCGCGGGTTTCGGCTATATCGGCTCAACCGTCACTTCGCTGATTTACGCATCGTTTACCTTTACTTTATTTGCTCTCGAAGCCTCTATTATGTCCTTGGCTATCGAGCTGTATTTTCATATTCCGATTGCGATAGCGCATGTTATCAGCGCCGTTACCGTCATTCCTTTGGTGACTTTCGGGATTACCACGATCAGCCGCTTGCAAATGTGGACGCAGCCGTTATGGCTGGTTTTATTGATCACGCCTTATGTTGCGGTGTTCATACGCGAACCCGATTCGCTGCTGACGTTGCAAACCTATTTTTGGATTGCAGGCAGCGGCCAAGGCTTTAACTGGCTGTTATTCGGCAGCGCGACCACCATCGCTTTTTCAATGGTGGCGCAAATCGGCGAGCAAGTGGATTTTTTGCGCTTTATGCCGGAGCTCACCGAAAAAAACCGGCTGCGCTGGTGGCTGGCGACTATTACCGCCGGACCCGGTTGGATTCTATTCGGCATGGTCCGGCAACTGGGCGGCGCGTTACTGGCTCATCTTGCCATTCGCCACGGCATAGACCCGATCCATGCGCATGAACCGACGCAAATGTATTTAGTGGCTTACGGTAACTTATTCGACAATACCGAATTAGCGTTAGCGGTCACTACTTTATTTGTCGTGGTGTCCCAGCTAAAAATCAATGTCACCAACGCGTATGCCGGTTCATTGGCCTGGTCGAATTTTTTTTCGCGGCTGACCCACAGTCATCCCGGACGCGTGGTATGGTTGGTGTTTAACGTTTCCATCGCGCTGTTGCTGATGGAATTCGGTTTATTCGGCGCTTTGGAAAAAGTGCTGGGCTTGTTTTCCAATATGTCGATCGCCTGGATTAGCGCGGTTGCCGCCGAATTACTGATCAACAAACCTTTGGGTTTGAGCACTCAAGCGGTTGAGTTCAAGCGCGCCTACCTGCCCGATCTGAATCCGGTCGGCATATTGTCTACCTTATGCGCCTCGGTAGTTTCGATATTGGCTTATTTGGGCTTATTCGGCGATTTCGCCCAAGCGTTTTCAGCGTTCATCGCCTTGAGCCTGGCCTTTTTGTTAGTCCCCTGCATTGCCTTGCTCTACGGCAGTCAACGTTATCTGGCGCGCGACCTTGATTTTAATAATCAGGCTCAACTCAGCCGGTGCAGCATTTGCGAGAACCATTTCGAGCGCGAGGACATGGCTTTTTGTCCTGTTTATGAAGGCGGCATTTGCTCGCTCTGCTGTACTTTAGATTCGAATTGCATGGATGCTTGTAAACCGGGCTTGCGCCTGGATGATTATCTGCACAGCTTTGCCCAATGCTGTTTGCCGAAATGGCTGAATCTGGGCGTCAGGCTGCGCTTGATACGCTTTAGCTTGTTGTTTTTATTTTTAACCGTGTTGACCAGCGTATTTGTCGGGATTATTTACTACCAGGATTTATTAACCGTCGAAAACTATTTGCCGTCTTTTAATCTGTTACTGGCCAATTTTGTTAAGGTTTACGCTTCGCTGCTGGTCTTCATCGGTTTATGCACGTGGTGGCTGGTATTGAATGACGAAAGCCGCCGCGTTGCGCATGAAGAAATTGCCAAACAAACCCAACGTTTGTTGATGGAAATCGACGAACATAAAAAGACCGACGCCAAGTTACAGCAAGCCACCCAAATGGCGGACCGGGCCAACAGTGCGAAAAGCCGTTTTCTGAGCAGCATGAGCCACGAAATACGCACCCCGTTAAACAGCATCATCGGCTACGCCTACCTTCTGCAAAAAGATCCGGCGATACCGGCGCATAGGCGGCAGGCGGTGGATATTTTAAAACGTAACGGCGAACATTTATCCGCGCTGATCGAAGATATTCTGGATATTGCCCGCATCGAAGCGCGTAAATTTGAATTACGCCAAGAACCTATCGACTTCCCTGAGTTTATTGACCATCTCAGCAGCGTTTTTAAACCGCAAGCCGAAGCTAAAGGCTTGGTTTTTTACTGTCAAATCGCCACTACCCTGCCCCAACGGGTGCGCGGCGATGAAAAACGCGTCGGGCAAATTTTGATGAATTTGCTCGGTAATGCGATCAAATTCACTGCGCATGGCGAGGTTATTTTTCGCATCGGCTACAGCTGCGGCGTAACCACTTTTCAGGTCGTCGATACCGGCCCCGGCATACATCAAGATCAACTGCAAAATATTTTCCAGCCTTTTACCCAATTACCGAACGAGAATTTCGACTCGGGCAGCGGTTTGGGCTTAACCATCAGTAAAATCCTTTGCGAAATTATGGGCGGCGAACTGGTCGTGGCCAGCAATCCGAACCAAGGCTCCACTTTTACCGTGCGCCTGTTGCTGCCCAATCTGGGCGGCGAACAGCAATATATTCAAGAAGAAGACATTATCGCTTATCGGGGAAAATCCCGAAAAATTCTGGTGGTCGACGATCAGCCGGAACATCGGCAGTTAATTGTGTCGCTTTTGGAGCCCTTAGGTTTTGACTTGATTGAAGCCGCCGGCGGTGAAGAGTGTCTGAATCAAGTTGCCGCAAACCTGCCGGACCTTATTTTATTGGATTTATCGATGCCCGGACTCGACGGCGTCGAAACCGCACACCGACTGCGTCAACAAAATTATACGACGCCCATCATTGTATTAAGCGCCAACGCCTATCCTTCCGATCGACTCAATGCGATCAATGCGGGCTGCAACGATTTTCTGATCAAACCGATACAAGTTAGCAATCTGCTGTACAAACTTAAACTGCATTTGGCCTTGGACTGGCTGCACCAGAAGCAGCACGATGAAATTGAGGCGCAAAACACCGATCAAAAACCTTCGCCGGAAGTGCTTCAGGAATTAACCGGCTATGTCCGCATCGGCGATTTACGGGGGCTTAATCACTACTTGAGCGAACTCATTCAGCTTCACCCGGAATATACCCGTTTCGCCCAACATATGATGACGCTGGCAGGCGAGTTTCGTCTTGTTGAGATCAAAAAACTTTTACCTGTTGCAAACGAGGAATACAGCGGCAATGACGAGTAAATCTTCTTCCACTAACGGCATCGTCATGATTGTCGACGACACGCCCGGCAATCTTGCCCTGTTATCCGATACGCTGTCGGAAGCCGGTTACCGTGTGCTCGTCGCCACCGACGGCTTATCGGCCTTGGAACAAATCATTTACCTGAAGCCGGATATTATTTTGCTGGACGTTATGATGCCCGGCATCAACGGTTTTGAAACCTGTAAACGGCTCAAATCCAATCTTGAAACGGCCGACATTCCGGTTTTGTTTATGACCGCGTTAAGCGAATTGGACGATCTGTTGCGCGGTTTCGAAGAAGGCGCGGTTGATTACCTGGTAAAACCGATACGTCCGCCCGAAGTACTCGCCAGGGTGGATGTACAGTTAACTCAGTCCCGCAATTTGCGCCGCGCCGAACAGGCTCTAAGCAATAGTCCTTTCTCCGCCTTGGCCATCGATTCATCCGGCGCCGTCACTTGGTTAACACCCGGCGGTAGCGGCTGGTTAAACGAGTTTATACAAACGCACGCGTTAACCGATAGTATTGAGCTAGGTTCCCGGCTACCCAAACCGATGCTTGAATGGCTTAGAAAATGCCTGGACGCTGAAAAATCCGATAATGCGTCTTTTGAAAGCTACCGGGCCGGTGTCGGTTTCGCCGCCAAAATAACATCTTGCCAAAATAGCAATGAATATCTTCTGGTGTTGGAAAAACATTCGGGAGCCTGGGACCTTGATACGGTAAGAAACACGCTAGGCCTTACTTTTCGCGAAGCGGAAATACTGATGTGGATATCCCGAGGTAAAACCAATAAAGAAGTGGGCGCCATTCTGGGCAGCAGCCCGCGCACCGTCAATAAACATCTCGAACATATCTTCGAAAAACTGGGCGTCGTCACTCGTGCGGCAGCGGTTTCAGCCGTTCTACAACGAACAGCCTTAGGTAACTCGCAATAAATAACCCCACTGACCCGAATAGTTCCCACGCTCCGGCGCTCATCGTTATACACAAGTCTGTTCAAGACGGGATGTAGGCCGGAATAAGCCCGCCCGGCGATAGCCAGGGTGGACGTTTCCGGCGCTTTTGAGTCTCGGAATGCCGGAAACGCCTGTCCTGCGCTAAAGCGCGGACAGGCTTATTCCGGCCTACAGCGAGATGTGTATAAAGACGAGCGGCTCCGGCGTGGGAACTATAGCTGTGGGGATTTATTGTTGCGAGTTACCTTAGTTATGGTAACCGGACATGAATTGTATTCTATAGTCGGCTACCACGGACGGATTGGCGAAAGGCGTGGTGGCTTTGGCAGACCCGGTATCGTTTGGAGAAGATGTGGTATTGTATTCGGTCAACGTTTTCGGATTACAGGGTGCGCTTACATTAGGATCGTAAGAATACGGACCGCGATTGTAAACCAAAAATACACCTGAACTGGCATTGCCAACCAAAGTATAAATATTGGCGTAAGCGGTCGATTTTATATCGGATGCTTGGTCAATCGTCTTAAGCAAGGCCGGGCCTGCGGTCCCTGAGTTTTTTATACTGTCGCCATTACAATCGGTAACGAAATTACCGATTAAGTGGGCGTCCGAAGCGACTTCACCGGTGTGTAACCAATAAACTTCATAAAGACTATACGGATCGGCTAAAGCGCCGGTAACGGTAACCGACACTTTGCCGGTAGCGCTGACTTGAATAATGCCTTTAGTTAAATTATCGCCGCCGCACGAATCCGCACTTGAGCCGACATAGCCGGTTTCGCTGCAACGAACGAGATCGTTTTTGCTAGTCGCCTGAGCATTTGCCGGAACCAGCATGGTCAAGGCCAAGGTTAGCATTGAAGCGGTTAATTGCATGGTTTTCATATTATTATCTCCTGCCTACAAAAAAGAGTTTGCATTGTTTTCAGCTCATTACGCTGAGGTCAATACCCGTATCGCATCCATTACGTCTTGCTGAAATATCCTTTTGTGAAGAATAACCAAGGGGAAACAGCCTGACAATGGAGCGGGTCACGCTTTTATGCTTTGGTTAATTCTTCCGTCCCGTAACGCTGGAGCGGGCTCGCGCCCGTGGTGTTTGAACCGCAGTGGAGGCCTTATAGCGGGCATGGCCCGCTCCTACGACGGTTAACTTAGACATATGGATGGAATAACTTAAGCGGGGGCTTTTTCAAACCCCGTATTAATCGCTCAAGGAAAGGCGCAAAGGAATCATCGCCGAAAAACCGAAGCCGTGCTTTTGATAAAAACGTTGCGCCGATTCATTGCTACTGTCGGTAAGTAAAGTGATGCGTTTGCAGCCGTTCGAGCGGGCAAGTTCTATGGCTTGCTCCAACAACAGCGAACCGATGCCGGAGCCGCGAACGCCGGGACAAACCACCATGTCTTCCAGTAGCGCGACGCGTTCGCCGAGCGCGGTAGAAACCGTGTAGAGCAGATTGACCATAGCCACCACGCGGCTGTCTTGCCGGGCGACGACGATAAGCCCGATGTCCGGATTGTTAATGATGCGGGTCAATCCCCGGCTCTGGGCGGCGTAATCCGGCTTGAAGTCGGCCTCTTGAGTAAACAAGATAGCCAGCAAGTCACACAGTGCCGGAATGTCTGAAAGGGTTGCAGGGGTGATTTGCATGCTTAAGTCTCTGTATTGATGCATAGCCGGGAAGGCCCCCGGCTGTCGTTCCCGTTTTATTGCTCGGCATAAAGATATGCGGAAAAATATAAACTTCGTGATGAATAAAAATAGATACGTAGGAGTCTGTCTGACTTGTATGATTTTACAAACCTCATCTTCAAAAAAACACTATCACCATGAAGAAAAGAAGACTTCGTGTCCTTCGTGTCTTCGTGGTGAATTTTTTAAGATTTTTAACCGAATCGCTATTCTTTGATGAACATACCCTACTGCCGACTTTCCTGCGCCAGCGTATTCAACTGTTCAAGCAAAGCATCCCGGAGGCCATGAAGTTCATCCAGTCTCGACAGCGCTTCCGGGCTGCGGCCTCCATGGCGAAGCTCACATAGCTCCAGCGCCCGCGTATGCACTTGCAGATGCAACGGTTCGATGACCTCAAAAGCCTGATACGCATCATAATGCGCTAATCCATCCGCATCCAGCCAGCGGCCGAAACGGCATTGCCGCGGATCCAGCGGCGGCGGCGCGTCGCTTCTCCCCCTGAGGTAGTCTTCGATGGCCGCAATCCAGGCACGGTGTTCTACAGCGGCATGAAGCACCGACAAATCGTTGCGGCTCACCGAAGGCAAATCGGCCCACGCCCGATCTGTCCGCCAAGTGGCCAACCAAGCGGGTAACTCATGTGCAGGCATGGGGCGGGCAATACCGTAGCCTTGAGCCAACTCGCAACCGAGTTGCAACAGCATTTCGCCATGTTCCACCGTCTCCACGCCTTCGGCAATCACTTGGCGATAGAAAGCGGAAGCTAAGCCGAGTATGCCCTGCACAATCGCCAAGTCATCCGGGTCTTCCAGCATGTCGCGCACGAAGCTTTGATCAATCTTGAGTTGGGTGACCGGCAAGCGTTTCAGATAAGTCAACGAAGAATAACCGGTGCCGAAATCATCCAGCGCAAAACTCACGCCGAGCTTACGGCAGGCGTCGATCACTTGGGAAACTTGGCCCCAATCGTCCAAAGCGCTGGTTTCCAGGACTTCCATTTCCAAGTCGCCCGGCTTGACCTGGGGATGAGCCGCTAACAGATCGCGTAAACGACTGACAAAATCCACCTGCTGTAACTGGAGAGCGCCGACATTGACGCTGACCGGGATATTCAGTCCGGCCGAGCGCCAATGCTCTATCTGGGTCAGGGCGCTATCGATCACCCAATCGCCCACATCAATGGACAGCGGATGATTCTCTATCACCGGCAAGAACAGAGCCGGCGGCAACAGGCCTTGTTCGGGATGGCGCCAGCGGATCAAGGCTTCAACGCCGATGATAGTCCCTGTGCGCATATTTACCTTGGGCTGGTAATACAGCACGAATTCGCGTTCGAACAGGGCGTTGCGGATATGCTCCAAACTTTCGTGATAGCCGCGAACGCTACGGTCTTGCTCGGCATCGAAGACGTGGTAACGGTTCTTACCGGCCAACTTGGCCTGATACATGGCTTGATCGGCTTGGCGCAGCAATTGGTCCGCATCCACGTCTTCCGCCTGCGGATAGAAGGTAACGCCGAGACTCGCCGAAACTTGGAGGATAAGGTCGCCGACAGGCACCGGCTGGGCGGCCGCGGTCAACAGGCGAGTGAGCATCGGCGCACCGGCTTCGATGTCGGCCAAGTCGAGCAGCACGGCGACGAACTCGTCGCCGCCCAGACGAGCAAGCGTATCGCCTTCGCGCAAGGCCTGCTTCATCCGGGTAGCAACGCTGATCAGCAATTGGTCGCCGACTTCATGCCCATGACTGTCGTTGATCGCCTTAAAGCCGTCAAGGTCGAGAAAAGCCACCGCCAGCCGTTGCTCGCGCCGCTGTGTCTGAGCCATGGCTTGGCGCAGGCGGTCAGCCAACAGCACACGATTGGGCAGGTTGGTCAGTGCGTCGTAGTGGGCGATATGTTCGAGCTTTTTTTCATGCTCTTTCAATGAGGTAATATCGGAGAACAGCGCCACATAATGCTGGGTGTTGCCCTGGGCGTCGCGCACCGCGCTGATAGTGAGCATGATGGCATATATTTCGCCGTTCTTGCGTTGGTTCCAGATTTCCCCATACCAATGGCCATGCTCGATCAAATCGCCCCACAAGACGCTGTAAAAATCCTTGCCCTGAACACCGGAACTGAGCAGGTGCGGAGTGCGGCCCAACGCTTCGTCGCGGTTGTAGCCGGTAATGCTGGTGAAAGTATCGTTGATATCGACGATGGTGCCGTCGGCGGCGGTGATCATGATACCTTCGCGGGCATGGGTAAAGACTCGGGCGGCCAGCTGCAATTTGGCTTCGACTTGTTTGCGTTCGGTAATATCTTGAATGGTGCCGCGCATTTTCAAGACTTGTCCGTGTCCATCGAATTCCAACTTGCCGAGCCCATGCACCCAGCGCTCAGCGTGGTCGGTCTGACGAATGATGCGGTATTCCTTATCGAACCGCTTGCCTTGAGCCAGCACTTCATTTGCAAAGAACGCTTTCATCATCGTGCGCTCGTCGGGATGAATCAAGTTCGCCCACCCGTCCACCGTGCGTTGGTATGACGAGTCTATGCCGAACAGCTTATCAAGCACATCCGAACTTTCCCACCAGCCGCTTGAAATATCCAGCACATAGCTGCCCAAACCGGCAATAATTTGCGATTCTTTAAGCGATTCTTCACTTTTCCTCAGCCTGTCTTCGGCCTGTTTACGCTCGCTGATGTCAGTCGAAATCCCGCACAACGCATAGATTATTCCCGCTTCATTACGTAGCGGCAGTTTAACGGTCAAAAAAGTCGATATTCTTCCATCCTTGAGGTTCAGGTTGGTTTCTTCGGTTTTTAAGGTTTCCCCCTTATCCAAAACCCTGCGATCATTGACACGCAGCTTCTCAACGGTGTCGGCATCAAAGAATGCTTCATCGCTCAGGCCAACGACCTTGTCTATCGATATGCCGAATAATTCCCGCACCGGACGGTTGGCAAACAGGTAGCAACCTCGGTTATCTTTGAGATAAATATGGGCATCAACGCTTTCCAAAATCTCGAAGTGCTTACGCTCGGCTTCCTGCAACTGTTGTTTTTGCAGCAATACGGCGCGATGCGCAACCTCCAGTTTTTGCTTGGTCAACAGCAAGCGAAAACCCAGCAACACAACAAATCCCCCGGCAAGCAAAGTGGCCATCATTTGCAGGCGATAGCGCATCCAAACATCGTGCAAGGTAAAAGTGGGCGTCGCTTCAAAAGGCGGTAATCGCAGTTCTTTAAGAAGATCGGCTACCGGCGTGTAATCGGCGGGCACGGCAAAGCCGTAAATATCCATCGCCCGAGTAACCGCGGTGTTTTCTTCCAACAGAAAAAGAACGGCGGCCACATGCCGGGCGAGATCTTCATCAATGTGCGGCAAAGAGGCAATAGGCCACTCCGGATAAAGCTGGGTGGAAACCACGGAGGGAAACCCCGGCAACTTCTGGCGATTGAAAATCCTGAGCTGGGCCATGTCCAATTTGCCCTCGCGCACCCTGCTTTCCAATACGCCGCTACGCACAAAACCGACATCGGCACGGCCCGACAGCACCGCCTCGACAACATTGTCATGAGGCATGCCGGTAACGATCAGTTTGGCGTCTTGCGGCAAATGAACCCCGGCTTGCTTCAACTCATAAGCTTCCGTCTGATAGCCACCCAAAGACTCGGTACTGGTCAGCGCGATGGTTTTTCCCTTCATATCGCTCAGCCTGTTGATAGTGGATTGCCCCGCACGACTGAAGATAACGCCGCCGAATACCGTGGCCGGTCGGCCTTGGTCATTAACCGCCAAGGTGGCCAAGGGCGCGGATAATCCGCTACGCCTGTTCAGCAGCACATAATGTCCGGGATTAGTCAGCACAAAATCCAATTGACGACTGGCGACGGCCAGATTCAACTCGGGAAAGTCGAGCACCTCTATCACGAAATCGCGCTCCGGCATGGCTTTTTTCAAAACAACGGTCAGCGGCAGCCATTGCGCAATCGTTTGCGCTTTCGGACGAAAGGCGAGTACGCCGATCTTTACCGGTTCCGCCGCATAAGCAGGTAACGGCGGCAGCGCCACGTAGGTCAGGCAAACCAACAGCATCGACCTGCGGATGAATTGATGGATTCGAATCAAGCTATTCATAATCGACAGGACCGGAAATCGGCGGCAAAAAATCGGAGCGTATTAATGAACTCAAGGTATCGTTCCGCTTGAGCAATTGATTTCTGACCATGACATCCGACAGCTTGCCCGCACAAACGAGCAGTTCGGGCGACGCTCCCGACAGCCAACGGTAATTGTTCGCGCTATCGGGCAATACCAAGCCTTTAAACGCAGTCAGCACCTTGGCTGCGGGTAGACCGATATGCGTCGCCATGCGATAAGCGGCATCTTGCGGATTGCGGTTCAAGTAGTCTAAGGCACGAAAATGGGCGGCAATTAAGTGACGAATCGCGTTTGCATGAGCAAGATCGAGGACCTCGTCGCGTATCGCCAGCACATCGACAATGGTATTGGGAATCTGCCGACTATCGAACAGCCTGACGCCATCCAGCCCGAGCAATTGGCCGGCCACCGGTTCATAAGTGGTAAGGGCATCCACTTCGTTACCGATCCAGGCCTCGCGGTGCTTGTCAGTATTGATCCTTACCGGCTTGATGTCGTCTTTGGTCAAGCCGGCAAGCTGCAAAGCTTCGGTCAAGGTCAACTCACCTACCGTACCCGGCTCAAAGCCGATGCGCCGACCTTTAAGATCGGCGAGTTGCTTGATGCCGGAACGCGCAATCAGCATATCGGCGCCGGCTGAAATATCGAAAATCATCACCACGGAAAGCGCCATGCCTGCCGCCCGTGCTTTCAATACTTCATCCAGCGTCAACGCCGCGCCATCGGCTTTGCCTTCGGCGAGCGCCTGCAAGGAATCCGTGGCTGAAGCCATTTCAAGCAAATGCACCTGTTGTGTATTCAACCAACCTTTATCGCGGGCAAGAAACATCGGCTCATAGCCGGGCCAAACAATCGTAGCGATGGAAACGGGTTGGTCAAACCATTCGCATCCCGGCAAGGTTTGCGCAAGCGCCAGGCCGCCCAACAAGGTAATGAACCGGCGGCGGGAGATTATGGGGAAGTTTTTTTCCAGAGAACCCACTATTTTTAGGCCTTGTGTGCTTATTTTTGATTATGCAAGTAGATTGATCCAGCATCAAAACATGGAATTCATGAAGATAGTTATAATTTATCGTCTTAAGTCATCATGTTACGCTTTCATCCATTGACGCTCTCAAGATGAAATAGTAAGCATGATTTCTCATTTTATTTTTCATGCAGCCTCTTTCCGGCATCCATACGGCTATGAAGGATACCAATGATGTCAATGTATTCAGTGCCGACACGATAAAAGACCAAGTGTTTTTGTATCTGTAGGGATCTTAAATCCTTCTTGATGTCCGGTCTGGCTTTGCCGATATAAGGATTACTCGGTAATTGCATAACACCCCGTTCGATCAGGCCGACATATTGATTCGCCTGCTCTTCACTCCATTCGTTTAGTGTGTAAAACCAAATATCCTCAAGGTGTTGTTCGGCCGTTTGAGTCAATCTGATTTTCAGCACAAGGTCCCTTTATGCTGTGCAACACGGTCAACCGCACGTTTTTTTATGCTCTTAAAATGCTCCCCCAGTTCCTCCTGCTTGAGTTCCGTATAGCGGCCGTCAATAAGATCATGATCGCCCTCCGCCAGACTCGACCGTAAACGATCCAGTTTCATGTCATTGATCAGCTCTTCGTTGGTTTTCATCAAGCTCAGCGCTTCGCGGATAACTTCGCCGGCGTCGTTATACCGCCCGGATGCGACTTTTTCTTGAATGATAGTTTCGAGTTCCGGTGTTAATGAAATATTCATGATAACTGCCCCCTGAATCTTAGAATGAATTGAAACCGCAACTATTGTCTTGAATCAAAATGCAACAGCCTTGATTATTTGACTCTTTCAATATGGATCATGGTCGCTCTTAAAGAAGCCAGCACATCGATAAACAAACACACCATAGAGCTGAAAATAAACAACACGCTGAACACGACAAAGACAATCAAAACCTCGGCGCTGATTCGGTCGCTAAAGCGCAACGCTATCGAGCCCAGCATAAACACGCCGCTGCTGATCGCGCTGCACAACAGCAAGCCGAAACTCCACTTGAGCACTTGACAGCGGTACACCATGGTATTGAGTTCCCGTTCCAGCTTTCTGGGATTTTGGCTGGTTTTCAGCTCATCGTAAATATCCCTGACCCGGCCGATGGCATGGGTGTAACGGGCGTTTAGGGTCAATACAAAAATGCCGATGCTGGAAAACAACACCAGCGAGCTGGTGATCAGCTCGACGACACCGTCCAATTTAGACAGCATTAGCCCTCCTGACCGTCAATTCTGGGACGGGTTAGAATCGGCGCATACACAAACACAAACAGCGAAAATGCCGCCAACCAGAACAGCGTCGACACGTAAATTAAAGCTTCGTACCAGTGCGGCAGCGCTATCGGCAATAAAATCCGAAACAAGGCGGCGAAATTAATCGACACAAACGCGACGGCTATCGCATTGGACGCTTTCAGCGCCCGGCCGGTGTGGCCTAAGGAGACTCTCGCCATCATCCCTAAAGTTAAGACGCCGATGCCGCCCAAGGTAAAAGCATGCAGCGCCAATGACGGCGACACGACGGCATAAGCCGCTAATGCGGTCAAGATAAAACCTAAAACCACCCAGCCGTAACCGACATACAGCACCCATAACAACGGCACGTACCAGATGCGCGGCACATACCAACCAGCAAGCCTGACCACATTAACGACAACCGCAAGCGTTGCCGCCAACGCAAGCCAAGTGCCTGAGATGCCGGCTATTTGCAGGGCAAAGACCATAACGGCGGCGGCTATCGATACCTTATCCAGTATCGGGTTTCTGATAATCAGCGTTCCCGGTATGCCGCGTTCGGTAAAAAACGGAAACACGCGCCCGGCAATAATCAATATCATGACGATGATCGTCGCGACGATCAGCTGGATTCCGGTTGCGGCCGCGCTTGCTTGCAGGCCCAGCATTTCGGCATGGATCAAGCCGTTACCCAAGGCCAATAGCAGCAACAGCCCGATAAAAAACAGGTTGTTATAGTTTTTGGCCGCAATAATCGGCTTGCTGACTTGATAAGCCAAGACCGGCAAAAAGGCAAAATCCACTAACGCAATCAAGGCGTCGGGCAACAGCCCCGCATAAAACGGCAGAATGCGGCCGTAAAGCCATAACAAACACAAGCTCGCCAATTGATCGCCGGTTAAGGTCGGCTTGCCGGTCCAGTTTTTAACCGCGGTCAATAAAAATCCGGCAATAACGGCTACCGCGTAACCCAGCAACATTTCGTGCGCATGCCAATAGCTATCGGGAAAATAATGCTCCAGCACAAAAGCGCCTTTGAACATCGCATTCCAAAAAACAATCAGAATCAGCGCGGCAAGACCTGCCAAAGCAAAAAAGGCTCTAAATCCCAAAGCAAAAAGAGGGTAATCGAATATAGGTTGTGATTTCATAGCGATGTTTTCCAGGCGGTTCAACGTTCGAGAATGGCGGTAATTATACCCATTTCTCGCAACTCTATTCAGCCCTTGGCCATTGATGAGCCGGCACGAAGGCACGAACGACTACATGGGCGCAGTCTCATTTCTCTATGACCGGAGCCTGTTGAGCGTCCGTAATGATTTTTTTGATTTTGCCCAGCACTTGCTGTTGCCGTTCCGGCGGCAGTTTAGCGAAGTCCTGTTCAAACGCGCTCAAGCTATAGCCAGGCTCGGCAGCGGTAGTATCGGATAGGCCAAGGCCGCAATCGGCCAGCACATGCTTAACCGGTTCGGCCGCATTTGCCAAGGGCATCGCGGCGGACAGAACCTTTTGTATCATCGTATTGATACGAATAAAAATGGATTGCCCGGCCAATAAATCATCGACGATGCGTTTGGCGGATTCTTCCGTATAACCTTTTCGCTTTGAGTCCGGGAAGGTTTTCATTTGAATCGTCACCGGAGGGTTTTTGTCGATTTGATATTCGAAATCGAAAGCACTGCCTTGCGAGGCGATCAAACTGTCGGCATCGACGCTCACTTGCAAGGTATTGTCCTTGCAGAGGATTTGCAGCTTGATGTCGTCATAAAGGCCGTGCGCCGGAATCGGCGACAGGGCAAAACTATAGCTTCGGTTGCTTAAGCGGTCGTTTTCTTGGTGATAACTCCAGGTGTTGGCTGCGAAAACGTTGGAAGAGCAAAAAAACAGCAGCGCCAAAATCGATTTCTGTGCGGTTTCGATCAAGAATATAGGGGGAGCCAGCGCTCCCGGCTCGCGCCTCTGACGGACCTCCCTGTAGGCAACGCAAACAGCACGCTTATGTTTCATTTTGATCTCCCAGGCTCCAGGCGCTCGATTATTCCATCAACTTGAAAAAACTTTTCGGAGCGCCGCATATTGGGCAATCCCAGGTCTCGGGAATATCCTCCCAACGCGTTCCCGGTGCAATACCGCTATCCGGGTCGCCTTTGGCTTCATCATAGATATGCTCACATTCCAAACAATGGTACTTTTTAAAATCCGACATGGTCTTACCTTAACGATATTAAAAAATAGCTTGCGCATGAATAGCCGAAGCCAATCCGGCGCTTAACCTTTACCGCGAGTACGGGTTCTGGCGGTGGTGCTGGTGGGCGATTTGTCTTTAGAGATTTCCAGCGTCTCAAAGCGTTTTTCGATAAATTGAATGATTAAATCGGCAATATCCTTGCCGCTGGCCGCCTCAATACCTTGCAGTCCGGGAGATGAATTAACCTCCATAATCACCGGGCCGTGATTGGAACGCAGCATATCGACGCCGCACACATTCAGCCCCATGATTTTGGCAGCACGCACTGCGGTAGAACGTTCTTCTGGCGTTAACCGCACTAAAGCCGCGGAACCGCCGCGGTGTAAATTCGAACGAAACTCGCCCGGCGTGGCTTGGCGCTTCATCGCGGCGACCACTTTGCCGTCCACCACAAAGCAGCGAATGTCGCTGCCGCCGGCTTCCTTGATAAATTCCTGCACCATGATATTGGCTTTGAGCCCCATAAAGGCCTGAATAACGCTTTCCGCGGCATTATGGGTTTCCGCCAAGACTACGCCGATGCCTTGCGTGCCTTCCAGCAATTTAATCACCAACGGAGCGCCGCCGACCTGGGCAATTAAATCTTCAATATCGTCCGGATTATTGGCAAAGCCGGTGACCGGCAAGCCGATGCCTTTTCTGGCGAGAAGCTGAGTCGATCTTAATTTATCCCGCGACCGTGAGATGGCCACCGACTCGTTCAAAGGAAACACATTCATCATTTCGAATTGTCTCAATACCGCAGTTCCGTAAAAAGTAACTGAAGCGCCGATCCGGGGAATAACAGCATCGAATCCGGTTAAGTCTTCACCCCGATAATGAATCGACGGACTATGCGAAGTAATGTTCATATAGCAGCGTAATACATCAAGAACCCGTACCTTATGACCCCTTGATTCTGCGGCCTTGACCAAGCGAGTAGTCGAATACAGTTTGGGGTTACGGGATAGAATGGCAATTTTCATAAAGACTTAAGTTCTCGCTTTAATACATTTAGGTAAAAGCATATTTTGACATGAAATAAGCGAGGGCGCTTTAGAAATGGGGACATCGGCGGGCTATTGTTTTTTATGTTAATAAAAAATACAGGGGCTGTGCTTAGCTAAGCCGCAAAAAACAAACCGCAAAAACAATGGAATGCCGACGCCAAAGTAGGCCTTCTATTTTGGTTGATTCGTCGCGTAGTTTATTTATTGCAAATTGCCTAGAGAGTAATGCAGGGCTGAAAAATGCTCCTCGGTAATTGCTCCTGCATTACTCTATTACAGGCCATCCATGGCATTATGCATAAGCTGCATTCATTACCGCCATGTAACTTAGCAATTGCCGCGAAGGTTGGGGTGAGGAGAATAAAACGTTCAATTTATTTCGTGCATATTCCTTATCATCTTGCCGATGAATTGAACCAGCCGTTCATGACCGTCATTTTCAATATCCGCATAACGCAGTCCGATTTTGCATTGATCGCTGGATAAGCGACGCGAAAAAACCACATGACAACGCGCCGCTATTTTGGCTGCCGATTCATCCGCGCCGGGCAAATTAAGATCGACGAATACAACTACCGGCTTACCGTCACGGACAAAACTCCCGCCCGGCGTAATGATATTGCGTTGTTTGGTATTACACTCGACACCTAGCCCATCACTGGATACATCGACAGCAGCCACATTAATACGCACCCCATCCTCGGTAGTGACAATAGCGGAAACCTGTACCGGAACCCTTTGATAAAGCCTTCTTTCTGTAACCATCCACACCTCACTATCAAAACCATTCAAAAGATACAGGCATTCGCAATAAACTAGAATACCTGATGAAGTAGGACAAACTGCGCGCCCTTTCCGCTATCGGTATTTAAAAAGCGGGAACACCGAGCTACAAATTAGACGTTTAAACGGATCTTCAGAGCTCAATACACAGACGCATTCATTGGTTTTAGCGTATTTATCGGCCCGATCCGTGGCGTCCGCGTTCTCTTGCATTTAACTCGATACTTTAAATTTATTACGGCCTACCTTAATTTAAACAATCGGCTCGCCCCGAGCCAACTTGGGTAAGTTGCCTTCCAAACCCATGGCGCTGCGCATCACCTTATTTTTAGCGGGCGCAATTCGCTCGGCTAAACCTAAACCCAAGTTGCGTAAAAACTTGACCGGTAGCACTGGGTTGCTGAACACTCGATAAAAGACATCCATGACCGTCATCATTTTCAGATTTTCGTTGCGGCGCATTTTTTCATAGCGCCTTAAAACCGCCATATCGCCCACATCAAGACCTTGCTTGCCGGCGTCGATCAACACTTCAGCCAAAGCCGCCGCATCCAGCAAACCGATATTAACGCCCTGCCCCGCCAACGGATTGATCATATGCGCCGCATCGCCAACCAGGGCGACACCGGGTTTAACATAGCTTTGCGCATGCTGGCGTTTTAACGGAAAGCTTGCCGTGCCCAGAACGGCATTAACCTTACCCAGGCAATCGGGAAAAGTCGCCGTCAATTCATGCATTAAATCGGTATTGGATAACGCCTTCAAGCGGCGCACTTCATCCGGCGAGTTATACCAAACTATAGAACCGTAATGCCCGGTTAACGGCAAAAACGCTTGCGGTCCGCTCGGGACAAAGCGCTGCCAGGTTATGTCCTGCTGAGCGTAATCGGTTTCGATATAGATCACCAAAGCATGCTGCTTATAATCCCAGCTGGTTACCCCCAAACCTACAGTTTGCCTGACTCTGGATTGACCGCCGTCGGCGGCGACCAGCAGTTTTGCCGATAAAATGCGGCCGTCGCCTAACTCCAGTTCGGACGGTTTTCCCGCCCAATAATTGATTTTGCCGATGGTAGCCGGACATATCAGCTCGATATTGGCAAAATCCTGCAATCGCTCCAATAACGCCAGCTGAGTTACCCGGTTTTCGACGATATAACCCAATTCGGGATAATTAATATCGTCGCTGCAAAATTCGGTATCGCCCGCTGTTTCCCATACCCGCATCCTGCGAAACGGGCAAAGCCTGCGTTTAACCACGCCATCCCAGGCGCCCACAGCTTCAAGTATGTTCTTTGACGCAATACTGAGCGCGGACACTCTTAAATCATGCGGCTGATCGAGGGCAAAAGCTTGAGGCGGCTCGCTCTCTATCACCGCTACTTTGAGTGAACTTCCACCGAGACTACAGGCAACCGCTGCGCCAACCATACCGCCGCCAACCACTACAACATCGAAGTTTTGTTTCATAATTAACCAGTCAAAATGTGAATCCACTTAAATAGCATAACTACTTAGGCCTCTTCCCTTCCCTGCCGACTGCATAAATGCAGAGCAACACAACGTAGCGAAATGCCGGTTGTCTGCTCATAACGACTATGAAGCAGATAGATTATTAAACCACGAAGATACGAGAGACACGAAAAAAAGCCCCGGTAAAATTTT
>Ga0265327_10000985_pt1 | contig 40550 bp, 33 predicted proteins | sample 41621metaG_FD_202089 | JGI IMG/M metagenome (GOLD analysis project Ga0265327, IMG submission 202089) | Rhizosphere microbial communities from Carex aquatilis grown in University of Washington, Seatle, WA, United States - 4-16-21 metaG | ecosystem: Host-associated > Plants > Roots > Rhizosphere... | reverse complement strand
GAGAAATTCAAGACGCTCGACAATCAGGAGCGCACGCTGACAGGTGACATGCTGTTGATTGCCGACGAACAAAAGGGCATTGCCCTGGCCGGGGTGATGGGCGGGGCGAACACGGAAATCAACGACCAGACCGTGGATGTGCTGATTGAAAGTGCGTATTTCCTGCCGACAAATATTCGGCGCACCAGCAAGGCACTCGGCCTGCGCAGCGAATCGAGTTATCGCTTTGAGCGCGGGGCGGATGTGGGGATTTCCGACTGGGCCAGCCGCCGGGCTGCCCAGTTGATTTTGGAGACCGCCGGCGGCCAACTGGCCGAGGGCGTGGTGGATGCGTATCCGCAACCGGCCAAGGCCAAGGAGCTGACGTTGCGTTTCTCCAAGTCGAAAGATTTGCTGGGCATTGGTATTTCGCATGCGGAACAGATTTCATTCCTGAGCAAACTCGGGCTGAGCGTGACCCGGCAGGAGCCAGGCGAATGCTCGTTTGCGATTCCGTCCTGGCGCGTGGATTTGAAGCGCGAGGTGGATTTGATTGAGGAAGTGGGCCGGCTTTATGGCGTGGACAAGATTCCTTCCACGCCGCCGCGTGGAGCACTGGGCGCGAACGTGTTTGATTCTGTCTATGACCAGATTGCGGAAGCGCGCCGTATTTTGACCGGCCTGGGCTTGAATGAAGCACAGGGCCAGACCTTGATTGCCAAGTCCGAAGCGCGGGCGCAAAACTCCGCGGAAATCGTGGCGCTGGCCAATCCCTTGAGCAGCGACATGGATGTGTTGCGGCCGAGTTTGTTGCCGGGCTTGATTCATTCGTTGCGCCATAACGTCAGCCGCAAGAATTATGATGTGGCGCTGTTTGAAATCGGCCGTGTGTTTTCGAGCGTGAACGGCCAGACGAAGGAAGAACGTCGCGTGGCGATTGCCATCACGGGCCAGCGCACGCTGTCGTTTTGGAGCGGCGAGGACCGTGACGCCCGTTTCGACGCCAGTGATTTGAAAGGTTTGGTGGAGGAATTTATTGAGCAATTCGGTTTGCGTGGCGTGGCGTTTGGCAAACGCCCGGAAAGCACGGCGTTGTTCCTGGAATCCGCTGCTGTGACGCTGGGCGGAAAATTGCCGCTGGGCGAGCTGGGGCAGTTGCTGCCGCCGCTGGCCAAGAAATATGATTTACGCGACGCGGTTTTCCTTGCGGAATTCAGTTTGGATTTGCTCCTCAGCAAGCGCAACCCGGCCAAGTCGTTCAAGGCGCTGCCGCAATTCCCGTCCAGCAGCCGCGACGTGGCCATGCTGGTACCGGAAGCGGTGACGCACGAGTCAGTGCTGCAAACGGTGAAACAGGCCAAGGCCGCCAACCTCGAATCTATCGAATTGTTTGATGTGTTCCGGGGGCAGGGTATTCCCGATGGTCAAAAGAGCCTGGCGTATGCGTTTACATATCGCGCGGCGGACAAGACCTTGACCGATGCCGACGTGAACGCGGCGCACGAGAAAGTTTTAACCTCCTTGAAAACCCAGTTAAACGCAGAGTTACGCGCGTGAGCCGCTAGATGCGGTTTCGGCGGCGGCGGGATCGCTGACGCCGAGCGGCGGCATCGGGCAGTCCAGGGTGTCGGCAATGGCGCGGAGCAATTCGGCTTCGCTTTCGTGAATGACGCCGTCTGCGCCGACGACTTGGGCACAGGCTTGCACCAAATTTTTCTTGATGATGGGCGCTGCCAGGGCCAGGCGGTCGAGTGCGGTGTTGATTTGTTCCACGCCGCATTGTTCCGAAGGCACCAGCACCAGCGCGGAATCATCAATGGCGCGGATGAACGGCGCGCCGGTGTCAAAAGCCTTCTGAATTTCGCCCGGATCGTTGCTTCCAATGTTAGCCAGCGCTGACAATACCAAGGTGCAATCGGGTAGCAGCGGCTTGAGCGTATAATATTGAATCACCGCTTTGCGCGGGCCATTGAATTGCGCGTCGAGATGCCGCAGGACAATCTTCTGGATGACGAATTCGAAAAGTTCCACTTCACCGTCACTGTTAATGAGCCATTCGAGCGTGTCTGAAAATTGACGGAACTGGCCGGCATCCAACTGGCGCAGGGCGGGCAGCGCGATATTCACCAGCGGCAGCCGTGCGCGCGTGGCGGTCTTGGACACGTTGGGAAACAGCGCGGTTACTTTGTCTGCAACGGCAGGCGGCACGCGCGTGGCCAGCCCGCTCAGTTGCGTGGCGCGTTGGGAATCATCCGGGCTCAGGATGAGCGCATAAATCAGGGCCGTGGCGTCGAGAGGTTCATGAGCGGCGTCCTTGAGATTTTCCGGCAGGGCATCGCGCAATTCTTCGGCATATTTCAAATGCAACGGCGTCGGATTGCCGAGATTGGGCAACACGTAATGCGGTTTGATGATGGGCGGATTTTCCATTCCGGATGCAAGCACCGCACCGCCGACCATCGTGCCAAAGATGTTTGGCAGGGGCGGGGCCGTGCGTGTGCGCGGCGGTCTGGGCGGGGTCGAGAGATGCAAATTTTCCGGTGGGTCGTCCGTGATCCGTTGGAATTGGCCGTTCCAGTTGGGGTCGATGGCCCGGATACGCTCCTCGATAGGCGGATGTGTGGCCATCAGGCCAATAAACGAATCGGTCAGTCCGCTGGCGAAGAACAAGTGACTGGCGTCGGGAGCATGGGGCGATTCCATGAACGAGCCGTAGCCACCGATTTTTTGGAGCGCACCGGAAAGTCCGCCGGGGTTGCGGGTGAACTGGACCGAGGAGGCGTCGGCGAGAAACTCGCGCTGACGGCTGACGGCAGCTTGAATCAGTCGTCCGAAAAAGACGCCCAACGAGCCAACGGCCAGTAACAATAAGCCCACCATGACGATGCCGCCGCTGTTGCGGCCGCGCGCTTGCATCAGGATGCGGCCAATCGTTGCAATGCAGAAGATGCCAAAGAGGATGCCGATGAGCCGGATATTCAGCCGCATGTCGCCGTTGAGGATGTGGCTGAATTCATGGCCAATCACGCCCTGCAATTCGTCCCGCGTCAATTTGGTCATGCAATTGCGCGTAACGGCCACGGCGGCGTCGCTCGGGGTATGCCCGGCGGCGAAGGCGTTGATGCCGTCCTCCGCTTCGAGGACATACACCTTGGGCATGGGCACGCCCGAGGCGATGGACATTTCCTCGACCACGTTGAGGAGTTTGCGTTCGTTGGGATTGTTCGTGTTGGAGGCGATTAACCTGCCGCCCAAGGACTCGGCCACGGCGCTGCCGCCTTCGGACAAGGCCATGGTTTTGTAAGCGCTGCCGATGAAGATGACCGCAACAGTTCCCAATGCCACGGCGATGAAAAGTTGCGGATTCCACAACTCGAGTTGCGGGGCATCTATATAATGGTGGTGATGTGAGGAAAACGCCAGTGTGCCGGCCAGCAGCGTCACCCCGTAAACCATGATGATAATGGAAATGACCGCGAGGACAAAGTAGACCACCAGCATCTTTGTCTTGTGGTGAGCTTTGGCTTGTTGCTCGAAAAAATCCATGGCTCAGGACCGCAAACGAGTTTTGCCGCCGGTCAAGCTGTCGGGCTATCGATTTCTATAATCGAAGCCAGCCGGCCATAAAATCAGGTGAAGGAAACCTTCGGCGCGTCTTTTTGTTCCGGTTTGTCGATGACGAACAATTCAGCCGGCGCGAAGTTGAACATGCCGGCAATTAAGTTGCTCGGGAATACTTCGCGGTCGGTGTTGTAGACCATGACGGAGTCGTTGTAAGCCTGGCGGGCGAAGGAAATTTTGTTTTCCGTGGAGGTCAACTCCTCGGTGAGCTGCATCATGTTCTGGTTGGCCTTGAGGTCAGGATATTGTTCGCTTACGACCATGAGGCGGCTCAAGGTGCCAGCGAGGCCGCTTTCGGCGGCGATCAGGTTTTTCACCGCGCCGGTATCGCCGGGATTTTCCGCCGCCGCCTTGGACGCCGCATAAGCGATGTTGCGCGCCTGGGTAACCGCCTCGAGCGTGCCGCGTTCGTGGGCCATGTAACCCTTGGCGGTTTCCACGAGATTCGGGATGAGGTCATAACGGCGCTTGAGTTGTACGTCGATTTGCGCGTAGGCGTTCTTGTAACGGTTGCGCATCGTGACGAGCTTGTTGTAAACGCCAACGGCCATGAGGGCGATGACGACGGCCACGAGGACCAGGCCGCCGAGGATGATTAGTGCAATGATCATGATACCCATAAAAATGTCTTTGTTATTTGTACTAACAGTCTCCCCAAACCATGCAGCCGGGCAATGATAAACTGGCGGCAATTTTGGAATCGCCCGCGTTATCAGGGCACGACTTCCACCGGCATGCCCACCCACACGAGCTTCACGAGATATTCCGCATCCCAGTTCGTGAGGCGAAAACAGCCGTGAGATTCCGTGCGGCCGATTTGCTCGGGGCTCGGCGTGCCATGCATGCCGTATCCCGGCTTATCGAGGCCAATCCAGGCGACGCCGACGGGATTATTCGGGCCCGGTTTCAGTACGAGTTTATGGCCGATGGCTCGCGCCTCGGGGGACTCGGCAAATATCTCCGGGTCGAATGTGTAATTAGGATTCGGTGCGATGACTGAAACGTGCAACTCACCGACGGGGCGTTTCTCGAATTTGGCGGCAATGCTGCAAGGGAAATGTGCGAGCAAATTGCTGTCCGTGCCAAACGCCTCAAGATATCTGTCCGAGAGATGGATAACGACATACGCGGCTTTGTCGGACGGTTTTGGGTAAGCGATATGGGGGATTTTTACAATGGTGCCGACGGGCACTTTATTCCAATCAATTTCAGGGTTTAACTTTTCAACAAGTGATTGGTATGAGTGTGCTTTTTCAGCCACCAGTTCGAGCACGGTTTCGTAATCCAGTGCCGATTGCTCTGACTTGGCAATCCAAGTTTTGCCCAGCGGCTGTAATCGTGCCAGGTCGTTACTGGTTACCACGTAATCGGTCAACAACGGGCCATCTAGTTTCAAAGCCATTATAGTATTGGTATCCAACATGCGCGTGACCGGTAAGTTTTCAAAGTGTTGAAAGGTTGCCAGGGCGGCGCGTGTTTGCGAACCCATCGCACCATCGATGGCACCTGGGGATATGGCGTGTCGCGCCAGGGCAACTTGTGCTTCCAGCAAGGTTCGCGCGGGCCGGGGAAATTCCGTGACGGGTGGCGTATAGACGACGACGGGCGGAGTCGAAGTGACGGCCACTGGAGTTGAAATGACAACCGGTGGAGTTGAAGTAATGACTACAGGAATGGCATTCGACTGTTTGAGCGGTATATGGTTGGTTGATTCGGGTTCGCGATGCACCAATACCAAAGAGGGAACCACGACATGGGGCTCAGGCTTGGTTTCAGATTGGAGAGATACCTGGTGCTGAGGTTTGGCAGTCTGGTGCGAGTGATGTTCCTGCCACCACAAATAACCGGCTCCCGACAACACTCCAAGCAACAACACAACCGCCAGGAAATCACCCAGGTGGCTGCGGCGTTTGGACGAGCTTTTTTCCAAATGAGGCACAACACCATTTAGCCAGAGTCATGGTGCCAACCCAAGTGGAAATACCCGGTTTGGCTGCACTTGCCGTATGCCTTACGCACCCATGCGCAAGACCGAATCACCGATCAGGCGCACGGCATTGTCAAAACCCAGCCGGCTGGTATTGATGACCAGGTGATATTGCAGGGCATCGTTAATGTCCGCATGGTAATATGTCCGGACGTAACGGTTGCGCGCCTGCTCTTCTTCCAGGCAAAACCGGCGGGCTTCGTCCGGCGTGCGGTGATCGTCCCGGCAAATGCGCTCGATGCGATCTTCAAGCGGGGCAACCAGCCGTACATGCAGGACGTTTGGCAGCTTCGCGGTAACAATGTTTCCCGCACGACCGATGACGATGGCACCGCCCAACTCGGCCAGTTGCAAAATGGTTTCAGCAGTTTGTTGCACTACGGTGTGGGTGGGGGGATGTACACCAAAAATATCCGCCAGCGTGTCTTCGATCTGTGACATGCGGTCTTCCGGCAAAAATTTGGCGAGATACTTGGGCAGTTTGTGGTCGGCCAACACCTTGTCCATCAACTCCCGGTCAAACACCGTCCATTTGGCCGCTTCGGGCGGCGAATGTTGTTGCAGGTAATTCGCGAGTTTTTCGGCAATTTTCACGGCGCCGCAGCCGACCTGACGGGAGATGGTGACGCAGCGTCGCACCTCGGGGAGGGTCTCGACTTTGCCAGCCGGCGTGGCATGGCTATTGATGAAGGAGAAACAACGGTCAAGGCTTGCGTTCATCATATATCACCTCGTGGTTACAAGCTACCATACGCCCTGAAAGCGGCTGATGGCAAGGGGCTGATGAACGATTTGAAGTCAGCTTATACTAAGAGTTACTTTTATTCACGAGACAGCATGTCATTGTACGCGGTTGCAATCTGGTCTACCAAGGGCGATGGTGCCACTGGCAGGCCATCAAATGACACCACCGGAATGATTCCCAAGGCACTTTGCGTGACAAAAATGCCTTCGGCGTTGCGCAACATCTCGGGCTTGATGACGCGCTTGTTGGTTTCTAAACCGAGCGACTGGCAAATTTCCAGCACGACCGCGCGCGTAATTCCCGGCAGCACACCCCGGCCCGACGGCACCGTGCAGATGTTATCGTGATAAACCCAAAAGAGATTTCCGCTGGCGGTTTCCGCCACTTCACCGTTGGTGTTCAATAGCAGGGCCTCATCGGCCTCGCGTTCCTCGGCCTCGAGGCGCGCGAGGATGTTTAACATTTTGCTGGTGGATTTGAATGACGCCAACGCGTCGCTGGCGGGAATCCTCAACGATGACGTAATCAGGCTCCATTGCAAAGGTTCGTCATCGGGCTGCGGCGGCAACGCATGCAAGGTCATCGCCAGGGTGGGCGTGGTTGCTCCCTTGGGCGAATAACCACGGGAACCCGGCCCGCGGGTCAGAGTGATGCGCAAGACGGCATCGGTCAGGCCGTTCTTCTCGATTAATTCTGTGGCAAATTTTTGAATCTCCCGGGCCGTAATGGGCAATTTTATTTTAAAGAAATCAGCCCCGCGAGATAGTCGTTCTAAATGTTGAGCGAGGCGAAATGGACGGCCATGAGCAACCCGCGTAGTCTCAAACAATCCATCGCCCAGCAGAAAACCGCGGTCGGTTATCGGCACGACGGCATCTGCTTCAGGCACAAAATTTCCGTTGAGAAAAACTACCATGGGTTGTCCCGTTCCTAATGGCGATTAAATACGTGACTGGGGCAAAAACCGCGAGGAGAAAATCATGACAACTTCGTCCTCATTTATCTCCTCTGAATATGTCCGCGCGGTGAACCGATTGCTACGTTCCTGGTAAGACTCTCCTATGTTGGCTTGATGTATTTAAACCAAAGCTGGCTCAAACAACATCACGGATTATTCAGCCGGAAAAATACATTGCCGGCCGGATTCGTGACGCTCATGTAGTTTGTGCCGCTGATGGTGTTGATGCTGGAACTGGCAGACCAACTGGCAACCGGGGTGGTCAAAGTGCCGTTTTGATGGAGATTCCAGCCGGTCACGTTTTGCCAGTAAACAGTTACCACGTTGTTGGAGTGGCTAATGTAAAGCGTGGGTGCGCCGGGAGTTTGAACCACTTGCACCATGGCCCAGAAGCCGCCGGTGACCGAATAATTGCCGCCGTTCAAGGCACCGCTGGCGTCAGGCTGGCCGATGGTGCCGCTTAAAGCGTAGTTGCCGCCCGTGCTGGTGCCACCGCCGCCAGCAATTTTATACCAGTTAATGGAATAGCTTTGGGCCCGCGCGGAGAGGCTGAGGCTGGCAAAAACAACGAGGAAACCGGCAAACAACGCGAAGCGGGCAAATTTAGTTTTCATTGCAATATGAGTTTTCTCGGGTTAAGGCTCTACCTACTTGCCGGTTATTCTAAGTCAAACTTCCGCTTGTTTCAATACTTAGATTTTGCGCTGTAAACTGGCGTTTGGGCCAGAAATAGACCGTAAACTGCGCTGCGAACACATTTTACATGGCCGGTTTTGCTGGTATACTGGGTGGCCAGTGAATTCGCCCAAGCGACAACGTGTAGTCTGTGGCATGAGTGGAGGAGTCGATTCCTCCGCCACGGCAGCGCTTTTGCTGGAACAGGGCTATGATGTCGTCGGCATCACGTTGAAGCTGTGGCCGCAGGATTGCGTGAACCGCGCGGAGGACAAATGTTGCGGGCCACAGGCGGTGACGGATGCCCGGTCGGTTTGTCACAAGCTTGATATTCCCTATTACCTCATTGATGAGGCGGCTGATTTTCAGAAGCACGTCATTCAATATTTTGCGGATGAATACAAGGCCGGGCGCACGCCCAACCCATGTGTCATGTGCAATCAAAACCTGAAGTTCGGCCGGTTGATTGACCGGGCGGACCAGCTTGGCGCCGATTTCATTGCCACGGGACATTTTGCGCGGGTGGAGCGGGCTGCCAACGGGCGTTATTTGCTCAAGCGCGGATGCGATCTGCGCAAGGACCAGAGCTATTTCCTGTTCTCATTAAGGCAGGACCAGCTCGCGCGGGCCATTTTTCCGCTCGGTGAAAAGACCAAGAGCGATACGCGCGAAGTGGCGCGGCATTGCAACCTCAAGACGGCGGACAAGGAGGAGAGCATGGAAATCTGTTTCGTGCCGGACAATAACTACGGCGGCTTTCTTCAATCGGCCAATCTGGTGCAGAAGCATCGCGGAAATATCACGGATGTTTACGGCAATGTCTTGGGGCAGCACGAAGGCATTGAATTTTACACCATTGGCCAGCGGCGCGGGTTGGGCATTACCACGCCCAAGCCGGTTTACGTGGTGGAACTGGATGCGGAAACCAATCGCGTGGTGGTGGGTGATGAATCGGCACTGGACCGTGATGAATTTACCGCCGAACGCTGCAACTGGCATCCTTTTGAAAAACTGGATGGCCCCATCGAAGTGATGGCTAAAATCCGTTACAATCATCCGGGCGCGATGGCGACGCTGACACCCGCCGAAAACGGACGGGTAAAAGTAAAATTACATACGCCGCAACGCGCCATTACGCCGGGGCAGGCAGCGGTATTTTATCAGGATGATCTCGTGGTGGGCGGCGGATGGATCACGCGCTAAGGCGCGGACTCCTCAACTTTTCGCCTGGGGCGCGCCGATATAATCCATGCCCACGAGGCAGACATCATCGTCGAACTGGCCATTGATGGCAAAGGCCCGGATGACGCTAATCAACTCATCAAACAATATGCCCGGCGGATGGGTGATGAAATTCTTCACGTCGAGCATGAGGCGTTCTTGCGAATAAAGCTCTTCGTTCTGTCCCTGCACTTCGTAAAGGCCATCGGTAAACAGCATCAGAAAATCACCGGGCATCAAGGTGATTTCCGTGGTTTGATACGGCGGGTCTTCAAACAGCCCCAGTGCGGGCTGGCCGCGGCCAGTGATATTGACCAGCGGTTCCACTGAACCAACGGAACGGCGCACGAGCAGGGGCTTGGGATGACCGGCGTTGGAAAATCGCAGCTTGCCGGTTTCACAGTCGGCCACGGCGTAAAAGCCGGTGGTGAGCATGGGTGAGCCGGTATTTTTCAAGATGCTGCACAAATCGAAGTTTAATTTGCGCAGGAAATTTCCAGGGTCGCGGGCGAGCGGTTTTAATTCCTCGGCCAACGCCCGAATCATGGCGGTGACCAGCGCGGCGCGAACGCCATGGCCGGTGACATCGCAAATAAATACCCCAACTTCGGTTTCGGAAATGGCGCCGATGCTGAAGAAGTCGCCGCTGACGGATTCCGCCGGTTCATAGCGGTGGACAAATTGGAAGGCGCTTTGTTCGATGGGGACGTTTTGAGGGAAGGTCGGATACTGCTGCGGCAGCATCGTAAGCTGAATTTCGCGCGCGGTGCGAAGGCTTTCCTCCATGAGCGAATTTTTGGTGCGCAGCTCCTCGCGGCTGCGGGACAGTTCACCGGTGGCGCGACGGATTTGTTCCTCGGCGCGTTTCCGGTCCGTGATGTCTTCCACGGTACCTTCGTAATACAGCAACTTGCCTTGGGCATCGCGCACGGCGCGGCAGTTTTCAGAAATCCAAATGATGCTGCCGTCTTTGCGGTAAATCTTGGATTCAAAGCCGCTCAAGGTGTCGTTTTCCTGCATGAGCCGCGCAAATTCCTCACGGCGACCATGTTCGACATAGAGGCTATAGGCAATGTCCTTGATGCTGGCCATGAGTTCCACCGGGGAGTCGTAGCCGTAGATGCGGGCGAGCGCGATGTTGGCCAGCAGATAATTGCCGCTGACAGTGGTGCGGAAGATGCCTTCCACCAGATGGTCGAAAATATCGTAGTAATTGTTCTTTTCGGCCACCAGTGCGAGGCGTTCCTGCTGCCGGGCAATGGAGCAATGGATGGCGTGGCGCAATGTGCCGGTAGAAAGTTCCGCGCGGCCAAGGTAGTCCTGCGCACCGCTAAAGACAGCCTCAGCCAGGTAAGTTTGGTCCTCATTGGGGCCGATGACCAGCACCGGCAACTGGGGTGCCTGGGTGGTTAACGAGGTGATTTGAAACAGTGCAGAGGCATTGGCCTGTGGCACTTCAAAGAGCAGCGCGTCAAAGCTGTTCGTGGCCACCATGGACAGGCCGGCGTCCGTGTTGGGCTCGACGGTGACCTCGGCATCGGGGATGGCTGCGCACACCAAATCGCTGATAAAGCGGGCAGAGGTCTCCTCGCCGCTGATTAACAAAAATTTTTGCGGGCTGTTTTCCATGTCGTCGCCAGTTGAGAGAAAATACATTGTTCGCGCCAGCCTGCAAGTGTGTTGCGCATCGGCGCAAAAAAATTGCTCTTGCCAAACCCGGCCAATTGGGTTTGAAATCTAATCGTTCATAAAGCTTGTTTGGAAACCATTAACCATATGTGAACCTCTCTTATGAAAAACTATCCTCCTGCTGACATCCGTAACTTCGCCATCGTGGGCCACGCTTCCTCGGGAAAAACCATGTTGAGCGAGGCGATGCTCCTTTGCGCCGGTGTGATTTCGCGCATGGGACGCATCGCCGACGGTTCGACCGTATCTGATTATCATGTGAGCGAAAAGCAGCGCCAGATTTCCGTCTCGGCCACGCTGCTGCACGCGGAATGGATGGGCAAAAAGTTCAATATCATCGACACGCCCGGCTACCTGGATTTTATCAGCGAAGGCCTGGGGGCATTGCGTGTCGGTGATTTTGCACTGGTGGTCATCCACGCGCAACACGGCCTCGGCGTGGGGACTGATCGCGTCTGGAATTACGCCACCCACTACGGCATCCCCAAGATGATTGTGGTGAATGCGCTGGACAAGGAGCATGTGGATTTCGACGCGGTGGTCAAGGCAGCGCAGGAACATTTTGGACGGCACGTGTTTGCCTTGTCGGTACCCATCAATGCCGGGCCGGGCTTTAACCGCACGCTGGATGTCTTGCGGAGTGAGATCGTCACGTATGCCACGGATGGTTCTGGCAAATACACGGAGGAGCCAGCCACCGGCGAATGGGCGGACAAGGTCAAGGAGTTGCACCGCGAGCTGATCGAGCACATTGCCGAGTCGGATGACACGTTGATGAATAAATATTTTGAGCAGGGCACTTTGTCGGAGGAAGAATTTCGCGCGGGCATCCATGCGGCCGTGCAAAAGGAATTATTCATTCCGCTCTTTGCAGTCTCAGCGGAAAAGAACGTGGGCGTGGCGCGGTTCATGGACTTCATTGCCAAGTACGGTTCATCGCCAGTAGATCGCAAAAAAGTCCCGGCCAATGATGCCAATGGCAAGGATACGGAAGTGGTGCTCGATAGCGGTGAGCCAGTGGCCTATATATTCAAAACCATGTCGGAGGCGCATTTTGGCGAGCTATCGTTCTTTCGGGTGTATTCCGGCACGGTTCATAGCGGAACCGACCTGTTCAACAGCGACCGCAAGGTTACGGAACGCATCGGGCAGATTTACCTGTTGAACGGCCAGAACCGCGAGACCGTGAATACCTTGGGGCCGGGCGATCTTGGCGCGGTGGTCAAACTCAAGGACACGCACACCGGCAATACCTTGTGCTCCAGCAAGCATCCGCTCACCTTGCCCAAAGTGGTTTACCCCAAGCCCAATATTCATGCCGCGCTTGTGGCGAACGTCAAAGGCGAGGAAGAGAAGATTGCCTCCGGCCTGGCTGCATTGCATCAGGAAGACCCGACGTTTCTTTACGTGGTGGATTCTGAATTGCACCAGACCATCATCTCGGCGCAGGGCGAGTTGCACCTGGAAGTGGTGGCGGATCGTTTGCGGCGGCGGCACAACGTGCATGTGGAATTGGCCGAGCCGAGGGTAAAGTATCGCGAGACCATCAAGGGCAAGGGCGAGTCAAAGTATCGGCACAAGAAACAGACCGGCGGTGCCGGGCAGTTTGCCGAGGTCTGGATGCGCGTTGAGCCAAGGCAGCGTGACAGCGGCGTGGAATTTATGCAGTCACTTGTGGGGCAGAACGTGGACCGTAATTTCGTACCGTCCGTGGAGAGGGGTGTGCAACAGGCCTGCACCGAGGGCATCGTCGCTGGTTGCAAGGTGACGGACGTGAAGATTGATTTTTACGACGGTAAAATGCACCCGGTGGATTCCAAGGACATTGCGTTTCAAATTGCCGGTTACTTTGCTTTTAAAGAGGCATTTGCCGCGGCCAAACCGGTGTTGCTTGAGCCGATTGAAACCGTGGAAATCCGCGTGCCGGAAGATTTCATGGGCAAGATCATGGGCGACCTGTCGTCGCGGCGCGGAAAAATTCTGGGCATGGACACCGATGGCGCGTTTCAAGTCATCAAGGCGCACGTGCCTACGAAGGAGTTGTACCATTACTCGAGCACGTTGCGTTCGCTGACCGGTGGACGCGGAGTGCATGCCGAGGAATTTAGCCATTACGAAGAAATGCCGCGCGAGGCTGCGGAAAAGGTGATTGCCGAAGCCGCCAGGCGCAAGGCGAACCACGATAATGGCAACGGGCATTGAAATAGTGCGAGCGTATCGTTGAATGTAACTGGTTGGCCAGCCGGCTGCGTTTGCCGGCTTGCGCTGGCTTGCGATGACGTGTGGTACGCGTTAGCCTCGGTGCTGTGACCACAACCGATGCTTCGGAAAAAACGGAAACTTCGCAGGTTGCAGTGAGACCGGCGGCGGGTTCGCCGGTATTTGTGACCACCCACTGGTCTGTGGTGGTGGCTGCAGGACAGGCGGATACCGGCCGGGCACGGGATGCGCTGGCGCGGTTGTGCCAGACCTATTGGCATCCGCTGTATGCCTATGTGCGGCGCGTGGGATATTCGCCGCATGATGCGCAGGATTTGACGCAGGAATTTTTCGCCCGATTGCTGGCCAAGAACTTTCTGGCCGATGCCGATGAAACGCGGGGCCGTTTCCGTTCATTTTTACTCGCGTCGTTTAAACATTTTTTGGCCAATGAATGGGACAAAGCGCGGGCCTTGAAACGCGGGGGCGGGCAAATTCCCATCCCCATTGATGTAGCCACGGCTGAGACCTCATGTCATTTTGAGCCAGCGGACGAGACGACCGCTGAAAAGATTTACGAGCGGCGCTGGGCCTTGACCCTGCTGGACCGGGTGTTGCGGCGATTGCGGGAGGAATACACGGCGGGTGGGCGCGAGAAGTTGTTTGAAGCGTTGAAACCGACCCTGACCGAGGCGAGCCGTACGGTTCGATATGCTGAGATTGCCGTCCGCCTGGGCACGAGCGAGGGGGCCGTCAAGGTGGCGGTGCATCGTCTGCGACAGCAATATCGGGAGCTGTTGCGCGCGGAAATTGCTGATACGGTGGCCAGCCCGGAAGAGGTGGATGATGAGCTCAGGAACCTGTTCGCAGCGCTGGCTGGCTGAGCTTGGGCCGCATAGACGCGGTAATGTCGTAATTGCTTTGCTGTTCAAATGCATATTCAGAATTGCAAATTTGTGTGTAACCTTCCGCCAATTTTTCTTTAGGAACCAGTGGAATGAATATAATAATTAAACCAATGTTCGCAGGGCTTTTGGGCATCTGGGAAATGGTGATCATACTGGCGGTATTGTTTTTCGTGATAGCGGTGCCGGTGGTTGTGGTGGCGATTGTTTACTTTGCCACTCGCAAATCCAAAGCCAAGCCCCAGCCGGTGCGAGTGCCGGTTTCGCCAGCCAACCCGCCACCGCCTCCCGCCAAGACCGAAGTCATGTCGCGCCAATGTCCGCAATGCGGTGCGGCGCTCAAACCAGATGCGCCAGAAGGTTTGTGCCCGGCCTGCTTGTTGCAACGCGGGTTTGCCACGGAAGCGGGCGCGCCGGCAGGTGCCGGTGCGTTTACGCCCCCGCCCATTACGGAACTGGTCCAGTTGTTTCCCCAGTTGGAGATTATAGCATGCCTGGGACGCGGCGGCATGGGGGCTGTATACAAAGCACGTCAGCCACGGCTGGACCGCTTCGTGGCCTTGAAAATTCTCGCGCCGGAAAAACAGAATGACCCGCAATTTGCCGAGCGCTTCGAGCGCGAAGCCCGGGTGCTGGCCCGCCTGAGCCACCCGAATATCGTATCGGTGTTTGATTTCGGCGAGGTGCAGGGGCGGTTTTATCTGCTGATGGAGTTTGTGGATGGGCTGACATTGCGGCAGGTGATGCAGGCCGGAAAAATTTCACCGGCGGAGGCGCTGGCGCTGATCCCGAAAATTTGTGACGCCCTGCAATACGCGCACGGGCAGGGGATTGTTCATCGCGATATCAAACCCGAAAACATCCTGATTGATAAACAGGGAGGGGTGAAGATTGCCGATTTTGGCATCGCCAAGATTGCCGGGGTGGAAGCGCAGGGGCTCGGGCTGACCGGTGCCCGCGATGTGATGGGCACGCCGCATTATATGGCGCCGGAACAGGTGGAAAAACCGCAGAGCGTGGACCATCGCGCGGACATCTATTCCCTTGGGGTGGTGTTTTACGAAATGCTCACGGGCGAATTGCCGCTGGGGAAATTTCCGTTGCCCTCCAAAAAAGCGCCGATGGACGTACGGCTGGATGACGTGGTGTTGCATGCGCTGGAGAAGGAACCGGACCGGCGCTATCAAGAAGCCAGCCAGGTCAAGACCGCCGTGGAAACCATTGCCGGAACGCCAGCGCCGTCGGCAACACCACTGACTCCTAAAACGACAAACAGTGGGAACGTCAGCACTGCTCTTGTTACTGCGCCAGCCGTGGCTTTGATGGTGGCTGGGGCGTTGAAGGTTTTCCAAGCATTAACAGTGATATGGTTGATTGTGCCCATAATATATGCCTTGATGATCATTCCTGCCGCACTGATTATTTATGGGGGTTACCAGATGTTGCAGCGGCGAAGCTACACATGGTCCGTAGCGGCGGGAATTATCGCCATTGTTTCGTGCAGCCTAATTAGTTTTCCCATTGGCATCTGGGCACTGGTGGTGCTGGCGCGTAGCGATGTTAAATCTCTGTTTGGGATTCATCAGCCCGAGCAGCCGGCTGCGACACAATCTAGCCGGTTCTGGCGTTATTTTGCGGTAATCGGCTGTGCGGGGGTGGTATTGTTGGCGGTTGTGTTTATTTCAGGACTGGCATTCGTAATGAGCCGACACGCCTCAATGGAGTCTACTCTCCAACGGTCACTACCCGGGATGCAGGGCATGCCGTTTGTGACTCTTCCGAACTCGATCCAGCCATTTCTGGGGAATATGCAAATAAATGGCGAGACCCAAAAGAAAACTACGCAGGCATTTGAATTCAATCCCACGGGCCAGTTTGCTTTGAACAACCTCAATGGCCGAATTGAAATTCATGGTTGGGACAGTAATTCCATTGTCATCAATACGACCATTCGCGGGAAAACGCCAGCGAGTGTTGAGGCGGTGAAATTTGAATATCACGAGACCACCAATAATATCAGCATCCTAACCCAGTTGCCGGCGCACGCTGGAAATCATTTATGGAACTGGTTGTGGTTTAGGGACGCCAATCGCGATGAGGTGACCGTGGATTATGTCGTGCAAGCGCCATCGCACGCGCAATTGGAGAAAATATCCAATCTCAATGGTCCCGTGGTCATTGATGGCATGGCGGGCGATGTGTGTGTGGCAACCGCCAATGGCAATATCGAGGTGAAAGATGCGGCGGCGAATTTGGACTTATGCGCCACCAACGGCAACATCTCGGCGGATATGAGCCAGCTAGATAAGGGGCAACTGGTTTTGGCCGAGGCGCATAATGGCCAGATAACGCTGGCGGTGCCGGAAGCTGCGAATGCCGCGATTTCTGCCCAGTCAGTCAATGGTGATATCAAGAGTGGCTTTGCGTCGTTGGCCGTCACAAAACAAGCCGCCACCGTGCTCAATCTTGAGGGCAACCTTGGGCATGGCGATGCTCACGTCACGCTCGGCGCTTTAAATGGCGAAATCAAAATTCAAAAACATATCGCCATCACGCCTGCCATATCGCCATTGTCGTACCAATGGATGGTTAATCCCTCTGGTCTTACGAATTCAGCAGTCACCATCAGCAACCAACCAAATCCTTAACATATGAACACTCCTATGCTGGCAGCCATGAATCATAACCTTGCAGCGGGCTTGACCATTTTGTTGGTAGGCGTGGTCATTGTGGTGGCCATTTGGGAGGCGATCTGGAAGCTGATTGCGTTGTGGAAGAGCGCGCGCAATGACCAAATGGCGTGGTTCATCTGTCTGGCCATATTTAACACCGCCGGGATTTTGCCCATCCTTTACATTTTATTTTTTCAAAGGAAGGCAAACAATCAACCGGTCTGATGACGGTCGCGGAGTACCCTAACACAGACTGGTTGGGTGGCGAATTTACTTCGCGTGAGCCTGAATCAAGTAGTCCTTGAACTTGGCATAGCCGGGGGCCATGTGATCGTAATCTTCGGGCAGTTTCAAGGCGGCGAGCATGTTCTCCGGTACGTCCGGCGGCCAGCCGACAACTTTTTCAACTTCCACGGGGAATTTTGCCGGGTTGGCGGTTTCCACAATGACGGCGGGGGCGTAACCCAGCGGTTCAATGGCGTTCCAATCTTGGAAACCCTGCCAGGCAACGGCTCCGTGCGGCTCGAGCAGGAGTTGGAACTTATTCCAAAAATCGCGCACACCGGCCACGGTGCGTTCGTCGGTAACGGACGTTGAAAATACATCGCGACGCATTGCGGCGAGGTCGGGCTGACGATTGATTTTCCCGGTTTCATCCATCTGTCCGCCGTAAAGTGACACCAGCCGCGCGAGATTGCTGGCATGGCCTACGTTCATCGCGTTGGACACGGAATTGCGCGAAGGCGAAATCTTTCGGTAATCGCCGCTGGCCAGAAATTTGGGGAACGCATCGTTTTCGTTGACCGAGGCAATGACCTTGCGCACGGGCAACCCCATTTTCTTGGCCACCATGGCACCCATCATGTCGCCGAAGTTGCCGCTGGGCACGGAGAACACAATCGGCTCGCCCGGTTGCGCGAGGCGCGAGGCGGCGTAAAAATAATACACGCTCTGCGGCAGCAGCCGGCCAATGTTGATGGAGTTGGCGGATGAGAGCGGAAGATGCTTGAGCGTGGGATCGGCAAAGGCCTGTTTGACCATGGCCTGGCAATCATCAAACTTTCCGTCAATGGCCACAGTGCGGATGTTATCGCGCAGGGTGGTCATCAATTTGCGCTGGCTTTCGCTGACCTCCGAAATCGGAAAGAGCACGATGACGCGCACGCCGGGAATTTTGTGAAAGGCGTGGGCCACGGCTGAACCGGTGTCGCCGCTGGTGGCGGTGAGAATGGTGACTTGGCGGCCGTCTTCGCGCAAAAACCGGCCAAACATGCGTGACATCATTTGGGCGGCGAAATCCTTGAAGGAAGCCGTTGGGCCTTGATCGAGCCGCATCAGGAAAACGCGGTCGTAAATTTTTTCGAGCGGGATGCTGAAATTGTAAGCGCTCCGGCACATTTCGGCGAGGTCATCGTCCGGGATGATGCCGCTGGTGTATTTGGCGAGCACGTGGAACGCGACCTCGTGATAAGGCATCTGCGCGAACCGGGCGATCTCGGCCTGTGAGAGTTGGGGGAACTGGCTCAGGAAATACAATCCGCGATCCGGTGCCTGTCCCTGCAACAGGGCCTCGCGTAAATTTACCGCGGGCGACTGGCCATTGGTGCTTTGAAACAGGAGCGCCGACATTATTGCAGATGTTCTACCCGGAACATAACGGGTTTGGCTTTGACGGCTGGAAGCTTGGCGATTTTGGCCAGGGCCTTGCGCATGGCAGCATTGGGCGCATCGTGAATCATCATGATTAACGGCACGCTGGCACCGACATGGCCTTCGGGTTGGAAGACGGAGGACATGCCAATCTTGGCTGCGGCAAAAATGCTGGTGATTTTCGCCAGCACACCGGGTTTATCCAAGACATTGAAACGCACGTAATATTGCGAGGCAATATCATCCAGCGGTACAACCTGTCCGCTCTTGGCGTGATTGACGAAAGGCGGAATGCGGAGCTTGGTGCCGTTTTTCAAATCCAGCGTGGCATCGGCAATATCGCTTAACACGGCACTGGCGGTGGCATCGCGACCGGCCCCGCGACCATAGAACAACGTATCGCCCACAATATCGCCGCGCACAAAAACGGCATTGAACACCTGGTTGGCGCTGGCCAGTACGTGGTTGCTGGGAATCAACGCGGGATAGACGGATACTTGGATAGCCTGGCGCTTGCTGCTTGCAGACTTGGGCGTGATTTGTTTGACGATGCCCAGCAGCTTGATTGTGTAGCCGAGCTTGGAGGCAAATTCCATGTCGATCTTGGAAACGTCACGGATGCCTTCGGTGTGAATCTTCCGGTGATCCACCCAGAAACCGTGCGCGAGCGAGGCGAGAATACCGGTCTTGTGCTGGGCGTCATAGCCGTCAATATCCAGGTCCGGCGGCGTTTCCGCATAACCTTGCTTTTGGGCATCGGCGAGGACGTCGGCAAAATCCGCGCCTTCGGATTTCATGCGGGACAAAATATAATTACAGGTGCCGTTGACGATGCCGTAAATCGCCGGGAACTGGTTGGCCACGAAACCTTCGCGCAGCGATTTGATAATGGGGATGCCGCCGCAAACGCTCGCTTCGTAGTAAAGATTGGCACCGTGCTTGGCTGCCGCCGCAAATAACTCTGGGCCATGCGCGGAGAGCAGGGCTTTGTTGGCAGTGACAACGGTTTTGCTCAGGGCCAGCGCCGAGAGCACCATGGTTTTGGCGATGCCGCAGCCGCCGACGAGCTCAATCACGATTTGAACTTCGGGGTCGTTGACGACTTCCTGCCAGTCGGTAGTCAGCAGTTCGCGTGGAAGCACATAGGGCCGGGGCTCGGAGACGGATTTAACCGCAATTTTGCGAAAATTGATTTTAACGCCCAGGCGCGCGGCGAGGAGATCGCCGTTTTTTTGCCATGCGTGGAACACGCCGCTGCCGACCGTTCCGCCGCCAATCATGCCGAGATTCACTTGCTGCATAGGAGCGCGCAGTCTGCCGTGAAACAGGGCAGGGGACAATGCTATTCTGAAATCCAACCAGTTAGGCTGGCAGCGCGAATGACCGCCTGCCAGCCACTTACAGCAATCTCTACACGAGATAAATGGCTGATTAGCCGTTTAACGTCCAGCCATCGCGATATTTCCGGCTGAGCAAAGAATTTGCATCGGGAAGGTTGGTGATGCGGCCGGCGTCGCCGTCAAATTCCACTTTTTGGCCAACCCGGTAGGCAATCAGGCCAAGCAACATCTGTTGAATCATCTGGCCGGCGTAGTCGAAATTGCAGGATGTTTTCAGGTTACCCTTGCAGGCATTGAACCATTCTTCCTGGAAATGGCCCAACGGTGGCAGTACGTCTTTTTTCTCCCGAGGCTGGTAATAGGTCATGTCGGCATCATCGCCGAAGGGAATGACAATGCGCGTGGTGAAATCAGCAACGATAAAACCTTTTGTGCCCTTGAACATGGCACCGTGGCCGATTTTGGTAAGGTCCACGTATTCGCGCGGAGTACTGGGCATGGCCCCGCCTTGATACCAGCTTACATGAATCGGACCGCGCCAACTGTTGGCGGGATGTTCAAAGTGCGTTTCAAGGGTAACCGGACTGACATCGGGATTGAACGCTTCGCCCTTGGCCTCGGCGGACGTAGGCAAACCGGCGTCAATGGCGTTCCAGACCAAATCCATCGTATGGCTGCCCATGTCGCCCACCTGGCCGTTACCAAAGTCCCAATACATATTCCATTGCAGGCAGTTGGCACCGGGACCGCCTGAGAAATAGCCGGGGTTGTAGGGATGAAATGGTGCCGGTCCCAGCCAGAGATCGTAATGTAAGTTGGATGGCGGATCTCCCGCAGCAGGTAAATAGCCGGGTCGCCGCAGCACGCGATTGCCCCACGCATAGGCAGTGGTGAGCTGGCCAATCGAACCGTCGCGAACGAGTTCGCGCACGCGGTTGAAATTTGGGAACGCATGGCGTTGGGTGCCGATTTGGGTGGCGAGCTTGTTTTTGTTGTTAAGGTAATTGGCCCGAACCACGCGCGCTTCTTCAATCGTGTTGGCGAGCGGCTTTTCGCAATAAACATGCAAGCCGCGGTTCATGGCCCAATTGGTAATGAAGGCGTGTGTGTGGTCGGCGGTGCAAATGACGATGCCGTCGAGGCCAAGCGTCTTGTGATCGTCCAACAATTTGCGCCAGTCCACGTAGGTTTTGGCACCCGGGAATTTTTTCAGGCCGAAAGCGAGATGGTCTTCGTTGATGTCGCACAGGGCAACAATGTTCTGGGTGACGAGCGCGTCGAAGTGAGCTTCGCCGCGGCCCCAGCAACCAATCAAGGCAAGATTCAGTTTATTGCTGGGCGTGTCGGCGCCGAATACTTTGAAGTTGGTGATGACGAGGGGCGCGACGGCAGCCAGCGTGGTGGTGGACTTGAGAAATTTTCTACGGTTCATTTGGTCAACTGGTTTGGTTTGGATGATTAGTGTTTTGGCTGCCAAGCGGTTAAACGTCGCAAATATTTACCGCCTGGCGCAATGACGCGAGGGCGTCCGGATGTTTGGGCACAAATTCCTGCGCCACATACCCTTTGTAGCCGGTGGCAACAATGGCCTGCATGATGCGCGGATAATGGAGTTCCTGGGTCTCGTCAATCTCGTTGCGGCCGGGCACGCCGCCGGTGTGGTAATGGTCGAAATATTGATGATTTTCCTGAATGGTGCTGCAAACGTCGCCGTCCATGATTTGCATATGGAAAATATCGTAAAGCAGCTTGAACCGCTCGGAACTGATGCGCTTGACCAGTTCCGTGCCCCAGGCCACGTGATCGCACTGGTAATCCTTGTGACTGCGTTTGCTGTTCAGGAGTTCCATGCAGAGAGTGACATTGAGTTTCTCCGCAATGGGCACGAGGCGTTTTAGGCCGGCTTCGCAATTGTCCAAACCCTTGGCATCGTCCAAGCCGGCGCGATTGCCGGAAAAACAAATCAGCCGCTCGAACCCGGCATCGGAAGTTTCCTTGAGCCGTTGTTCATAAGCCTGCATGAGCTTGTCATGATGTTCCATGCGGTTCCACCCCTTGGTAATACCGCCGAGGCCGTCAATGGTGGGAAAGGAAACCATGGAACAAACCAGGCCGTATTTTTTTACGGTTTCAAAATCGGGCGGGTTAAGCAAGTCAATGGCGGACAACCCCATTTCTTTGCCCGCGGCGCAAAGGTCTTCGAGTTTGACCTTGCCATAACACCAGCGGCAGGCGCTGTGCTTGATGTTGCCCTTAAGCTTGGCGGGCGCAACATCTTCGGCGCGGGCCAGTTGGGGCAGCATCGGGGAAACAGCGGCGGCGAGGGCGGCAGACTTGATGAATTTCCGGCGGTTCATTGGATAAAGGTGTGAATGGATTAGGGTATGGGTAGTGGTCGTTTAAACGTCGCAAATATTTATGGCCTGGCGCAACGATGCCAGTGCATCCGGCTGTTTGGGCACAAATTCCTGTGCTACGTAGCCTTTGAAGCCGGTGGCCACAATGGCTTGCATGATGCGCGGGTAGTGCAATTCCTGCGTTTCATCAATTTCATGGCGACCAGGCACGCCGCCCGTATGGTAATGATCTATATACTGGTGGTTCTCCTGAATAGTGCTGCATACGTCACCTTCCATGATTTGCATGTGGAAGATATCATAAAGCAGCTTGAACCGCTCCGAACTGATGCGTTTGACCAGCTCCACGCCCCAAGCCACATGGTCGCACTGGTAATCCTTGTGATTGCGTTTGCTGTTCAGCAATTCCATGCAGAGGGTGACCTTGTATTTTTCTGCGATGGGCACGAGGCGCTTTAAACCGGCTTCGCAATTGTCCAAACCTTTGGCATCGTCCAGTCCCTCCCGGTTGCCGGAGAAACAAATCAACCGTTCAAAACCCGCAGCGGCAGTTTCCTTAAGCCGTTGTTCATAGGCCTGCATGAGTTTGTCATGATGTTCGATGCGGTTCCAACTTTTGGCGATGCCACCGAGACCATCAATGGTGGGATAGGAAACCATCGAACAAACCAGGTCATACTTTTTTACGGTGTCAAAGTCGGGCGGGTTCAACAGGTCGATACCGGATAACCCCATCGCTTTGCCGGCGGCGCAGAGGTCATCGAGCTTGATTTTGCCATAGCAGCCGCGGCAGGCGCTGTGTTTGAGGTTGCCCTTGAGCTTGGCCGGCGGAGCATCTTCGGCGCGAGCCAGATTGGGCAGCAATGGAGAAGCTGCAGCGGCGAGGGTGGCGGCCTGGATGAACTTCCGGCGGTTCATGGTTGCAATAAGGTATTTACTTTTGGATTGGACGGTAAGTCTTAAAGAAAGTTACAACTGTTGCAATCAAAGATTGCCATCAGGTGATTCAGTTTAAGCCTAAGCCTCAGTTCAAGCCTGCTTGCGAAAAATAAACCACCAAAACCAGATGGTTCCCAACAGGCCGCAAATAGCAGCGCCAATAAAATTGGCCTGCGGGCTCAGGTGCCACAGCCACGCACCGAGAAACGAGCCGGTGGTGACCGTGCAATCGCGAATGAGATAATACGCGCCATACGTGCGGGCGCGCAATTCCGGCACGGCTTCACCGATAATCAGCGCTTTACGGGCCGGTTCGCCAAATTCCTTCAGCCCGCGCACCACAAATGCCAGCGCAAGCCATTTGAAATCATGCGCGAACAAGAGCGTTACCGGGAACAATGTAAAAAAGACAAAGGTGATGAGCACGAACGGACGTCTGCCGTATTTGTCCGCCAGATGCGCAACCGGAATATAGCAGAGCATAGCCGCCACCATTTCAAATGTGACGAGATATCCGAATTGCTGGGCCGATACGCCGCCGTGGTCCATGGCCCACAGGATGATAAAGGCATACGGCAGCCGTTCGCAAAACCGGATGAGGATGTCGCTGACCAGCAATTCACGCAGCGCGGGTGTGAAGGTTTTAACCACGTCGAAAAATCCGAGAGTTGCCGTAAAGCCAGCTTGGTTGGCGGGGTTCTTTTGACTGGTGGCTGAATCATCCTCGAACATGAACCACTGAAACGCCACGGTGAGCAGGCTCATGATGATGCACAGGGCCAGCGCATAGCGAACGCCATCGGCCCAGCCGTAACGCGTGAGCAGCCAGCCGCCGATGAGCGGGCCAATCATCATGGGCACGCGGCGGATCATGGATTGCACGCCCACACCCATGGTATGGCGGTGGCTTTGCAGGGAGGTGGCAATGACCGCGAGCGTGGCCGGCAGCGACAGCGCGCTCCAGGCGAGAAATAGAAATGATCCCAGCAGCAATGCCAGCCAGTGTGACCAAAATAAAACCAGCAGATAGCCGCAGATGGAAATGGCGCTAAACAGCAACAGCGATTTGCGTTGTCCCCAATGATCGGTCAGCCAGCCACCGGGATAGGCATAGATGGCACCCAGGAAAGTTTGCAGGGCGTCGAAGAGGCCTATGATCAGGACGGTGCCGCCCAGTGTCTCGATGTATTTGGGTGCGAATCCCAGCCAGAGTTTTTCGCCGGTGCCAGCCAGTACCAGCGCCACGAGCAGCAACGAGGTGTTGCGCCGCAACGCCAGAAATTCGGAGATATGCCTCAGTTGATTGGCCATTATGCGCGGCAGAATATGACACGAACTTCTGGTGTTGGCACGTGTTGAATACAGTTGATGGCGGGTGTTAAATGCGCTTACATCGTGACGCGTGCAGGCTGATTGCATTGCTGACCGTGCGACCGCCAGAGGAACTGATTATGGAAACCAAACAAGAGCCCTCAGTTTTGAAATGCCACAATATCATCGTTTCGGCGAAAGGGATGACGGAGACGCACGGCACTAAGATTATTATTTTCGTACCGGCGGCGGAAGCGGGGCAGGTAGTTCTGAAATTTGGCCGGGCGGAACATCGTCCGGCGCTTTCATTGTCCATTGGCATCATCATGGCGTTGATTGGGCTGTTCGGCCTCGTGGAATTTTTCATCGTTCCGCGCGGTTACCGTTACGAACTGGGAATGATGACATTTGGCGTGATTGGCGGCTCGCTGATTTTTGACACTTTAAAGCAGCGTTACTTTCTCGAAGTGGACCGGAAGAGCGGCATTTGCCGGCTGGTGTTTTCCAAGCAGGCACAACGGGCGGAGATTGAATCGTTTTGCCGCGACGTGCGGACAAATTATCAATATCAGATTGAGGAACGACTCAGCCTACCCTAAGAAAGTTGCCCTGCGATGGAATTGGCAATGTCTTGCAGGGCGTTGATTTCCGCCGCCGAATATTCATGTTCGCGCATGGTGCCGATGCCAAAGGTGCCGACGATCCTTCCAGTATTTCCGCCCACGCGTACGGGTACACACACTGCGCCGCCCACGCCGGTTTGCTTGGCGCCGGGCTTGGCCACGCCGCTGGTATCGGTCTGGAGATTGCAAATAGTCACTGGCCGGTTCTTGGCCACGGTTTCACCCGCGATACCTTTGCCAACGGGAATGGTTTTCACTACGTCGAGCAACTGCGGCGGCAGGCCAACCTGCGCTACCAGATGAAGCAACTGGGCTGCTTCATCGAGCCGGTGGATGGTGCCGGTTTCGGAGCGGAATTGGGCGAGCGCGTCGCGGAGGATTTTGTCGAAGGATTCGTTCATGGTTTGGTTTCGCCGGAACGATAATGCAAGACCTTCACTTTTTCCAATGTCACGAGGCCGCCGCCGATCATTTTATCGAGTATGGGCAGGAAGGTGTTGATGTTTTCTTCGCTGTCCACAATTTCGATGACGAGCGGGAGGTCCATGGAAAGGCGGAGAATTTTGGCGGTGTGCAGGCGGCTGGCTTTGCCGAAGCCCATGGGCCCGCGCAAGACCGTGGCTCCCGCCAGATGCGCCTCGCGCGCGGCAAGGACGATGGCCTCGTAAAGCGGTTTATGCTCCCAGCGGTCGGATTCGCCGATAAAGATGCGTAACAGGACGGCTTCGTAGGGAATTTGCATAATAATAATCCTGGTTAACTTTTCACCGGACTAAAGGTTGAGCCAAGCATCCAGCCAAGCCAGACGGCGGCAAGGCAGAGAACTACTGAAAGCACAATATTGCCGCCGGCGTAGAGCCATTGCCCTTCTTGCAAATGTTTAAGCGTTGCGAGGCTGAACGATGAGAAAGTCGTGTAACCGCCGCAAATTCCATACATTACAAAAAGGGTGGTAAATGCCCGGGTTTGGGAATCCATTCTGCCTTCAGAACTGGCCAAAGCGCCAATCAAACCAATGAGAAACGAACCAGATACATTGATGATGAGCGTACCCCAAGGGAAGGACTGGCCAAATTTATTAGCGACAATATCTGAAAGCCAATAACGCGTCACGCTGCCGATTGCCCCGCCGATGGCGACCCATAGATATGCTAAGTTCATAATGCGCCTGCGAATGTAGGTTTATTCGTAGGAGTCATCAGCACTGAAACGGCCAGGCGGTTTTCCCATGCGGGACGGCAAACTCCATTGCCTGAAAAACATTTAGCACAGTGGCGCGGCAATGCAATAGAAAAGGGGATCTGCCACGTGGGGCTGGGAGGTCTGGCTTACCCGCGTTAATACTGGTTTTTACTTCCGGTTAAAACTGTTGGAACCGCAACGCCTTTCTTGACTCGCCGCGCAAGGGTTCTATGATTTCCTCTTTGCGTAGCGGTGGTTTAACAACAATTTTAAATTTATGACAAAGATCCAAAACATCCTGGCGCGTGAAGTTCTCGACTCGCGCGGCAATCCAACCGTGGAAGTGGACGTGACGCTCGAATGCGGCGCGGCCGGCCGTGCAGCGGTGCCGAGCGGCGCCAGCACCGGCGAACACGAAGCCATCGAACTCCGCGACGGCGACAAGAAGCGTTATCTCGGCAAGGGCGTGACCAAGGCCGTGGCCAACGCCAATACCAAGATCAAGGCCGCGCTCATTGGCGTGGACGCGCTTGACCAGTTGACCGTGGACAACACGATGCTCAAGCTGGACGGCACCGAAACCAAGAGCAAGCTCGGCGCGAATGCCATTTTGGCGGTCTCGCTGGCCAACGCCAAGGCGGCCGCCGCCGCCCTCGGTCAGCCGTTGTTCAAATATCTCGGCGGGCCGAACGCGAAAGTGTTGCCCGTGCCGATGGCGAACGTCATCAACGGCGGCGCGCATTCCGATGCCCCGATTGATTTTCAAGAATTCATGATTCAGCCGCACGGCCTGCCGACTTTCAGCGAAGGCTTGCGCGCAATTACCGAGACTTTTCACGCGCTCAAGGGCGTATTGAAGCAAAAGGGCTTGAGCACGGCTGTCGGTGACGAAGGCGGCTTTGCCCCGAAACTCAAGAGTGCCGAGGAAGCGTTGGATTGTATCATGCTCGCCATCAAGAACGCGGGCTACAAGGCCGGGAAGGATATTTTTATCGCGCTTGACCCGGCGGCTTCCGAATTCTACACCGGCAACAGCACTTATACGTTGAAGAAGAGCACGGGCGAGAAGCTCACTGGTGATCAGTTGGTGGACCTCTGGGCCGGTTTGGTGGCCAAATATCCGATCGTCAGCATCGAAGATGGCTGCGGCGAGAGTGACTGGTCTACCTGGAAGAAACTTACCGACAAGCTCGGCAACAAGGTGCAGCTCGTGGGCGATGATTTGTTCGTGACCAACGTCAAGTTCCTGCAAAAGGGCATTGATACTGGCACGGCCAATTCCATCCTCGTGAAGGTAAACCAGATTGGCTCGCTCACCGAAACTTTTGACGCGGTGCAGCTCGCGCAATTCAATGGCTATACGGCAGTGCTCTCGCATCGTTCCGGCGAAACCGAAGACGCGACCATTGCCGACATCGCGGTGGCCACCAACTGCGGCCAGATCAAGACCGGGTCCTTGAGCCGTTCCGACCGTTTGGCGAAGTACAACCAGCTCCTGCGCATTGAGCAGTTGCTCGGCAAGAACGCCGTTTATGCCGGTTTGACCGCCTTGAAGAAGAGCAAGTAAGCCGGGGCGAAATTAAAATTCAAAAACCGGGAGCCGGGAAACTGGCTTCCGGTTTGTTGTTTTAAGCGGGTTAATAGCCCTGTTTGAGCAGCCACCAGGCGGCAACCATGATGGCGATGCTGGCCAGGGTCATCCACAAGGCGGGAAGAAAAAATGAGACGGCGGTCAGGGCCACGCCGGCGACCAGGGGAATGGATGCTCTCTGCCGCCAGCCATAAATGAAATACCCGCTGCCGACCGCGCCCCAGATGAGCGAGGCCCACAGAAAATGTTCATTAATGTTAAAGTTCACGCCTTCAATTTGCCTCAATTTACGCGACTTGCCACGGGAATTCTCTATGCTAGATTTAAGGCGTGAGCCAGTTCTTCCGGCCTAACATCAAACGTCAAGGGCGCATTGCCCGTGGCGTGATTGGGTCGCTTTGTCTCATCGCGGGCATCATTACGGTGGATTACAAGCTCTGGCTGGGCCTGATTTTTGTCATTGCCGGCCTGTTCGCCATCTATGAAGCCTTGCGCGGCTGGTGTCTGGCGCGGGCTTGCGGAATTAAAACCAAGATTTAATTCTACGGTTAGTTTTTGATGGGGGTTCCCAGCAGGGTTAGATTTTCCAACTTGAACGGGGCATCAAACTCCTGAACTTTGTCGTAAACTTCGATTAGCAAATGTCCATCGGCGGGAAATGCCTGCTTGTATTCATAATTGAAGCTAAAGGAATTGCCGCCGCCACCGTAGCCACTCTGGCGCAGTTCGGTTTTTTGGCCGTTGGCCATGAGGCTGACTGATTTGATGTCCGTGGGCTTGAGGCTTAAATGCAAAGCCATGACTTGCGAACCATTTTTCTGCCAACCCTCCGCAAGAGAAGTAATCTGGGCATCGAAGTTGGTGCCATTGGCGTCCGCTTTCAAATTCTCAAAACCCAGGTCCAGTTCCTTCGTGCCATTGGAAACCCGATAACGAATGTGCCCGGAAATTTCCTTGAGCGACTTCACCCCGCTGCCGGGCAAGTTCAGTTTATATTCCAGTATCGCCGCCGTTTTGTCTTTGGCGATGGTTGGGAAATGCACTTTTCGATCCCAGTCCGAATCGGGCAGGAGGCTTGAATTATCATCGGTTTGGGCCGTATCCAGTTCGCAATTATCCGAAATGGACTGGATGGCCCCGGGGAATTCCACCAGCAGCGCAATGGAATAACCCGCATCGTAATTGAACGCCCGCAAGTTGCGTTCGGCGTCGGATTCGGCGATCAGCCGTACCCCGGCGACTTTAACGCTCTTTAATCCGCCAGTGGCGGGAGCCGCAGAAACCGCCGGGTCATCATCCGGGGAAGCTGGGTTTACCCGCAACTGCTTGCGGATTTGGGCGTATTCGTTTTTTGCGCTGGCAACTTCGGTGGCGTAATCAAACAACGGCGTGCCGCCATTAACAGAGACCATGACGGGCGCTTTTTGCCCATAGACCAGTTCATTGATTTCCACATCCATCGTTGGCTTGTCCTGTATATTGTCAAAGCCGGTGCCGTTATGAGTGCGGCACCATTCATCGTCATTTACGAGTTTGTCCATGGCCGCCAGCAGTTTTTTTCCGTCAAAGGTGATGGTCAAGTTGCCGTTGGCGTTGGTGGTGAAATTGGAACTGCTAACGACTTTGCCGGGCAAGTGCAAAGTGACGGCATGTTTCATGGGGCCAAGAATGCCCGCCAACATGGGCTTGCTTTGCTGGAAGTCATTGCGTTGTTTCTTGATGGCCTTGGCGAGTTCTTCCGGCGACAGGTTGGTGGATACAACATGGTGTTGCGGCCGGATCATGGGGCCATTGTTTTCAGATTTGTTGGTACGCACCGTCAGTGTGGCGCCGCCAGCCGGGTTTTTGTCCCAAACGAATTCCAGCATGGTTTGGCTTGAAATTTCAAACTTGGAGAGGTCTTTAAAATAGGCCGTGCCCTTGAAATAGATCCGTCCGTCGTCCAACGTTTTGAACGAGACATCGCGCCAGGCGTCCACGCCCTTGGCTTGTTCGAGCATGGAGCGAACGGCGTTTGTCAAATCACGGCCCGAATCCGTGGAACTGTTATCAAGTGACACTGCTTGGAATGTGCATTCATGCACTACTTTGCCCGAACCATCCGGGTTAATGGTGTAATCTTCGTCCGTATCAAAACAACCCGTGGTCAGCAGCAGGCAACCCAGGCAGGCGAACAGGGCGAGTTTCTGAATGGAAATGTTCATGCCTGAAAGTAAATGGTTTTGAAGTTAACAAACAATTATAATTTCCCGGCGAAATTATACTATTGCTGAAGCAGGTCGATAATGGCACCCACGGCTTCGTCGGACGCGGCAAAGGCCTTGTCGCCGCTTTGATTGATGCAGACGAAGATGGCAAAGTTTTTCTTGGGAGCCACCCAGACATTGGCGAAGTTCATGGTGTTATCGCCGCAATGGTTTAACACCTTGCCACCGCCCCACGGTCGCGAGGCCACCATCCAGCCAAGCGCGTAATCACCACCGAACGGCTGGGTTTGTAATTTTATGTACGAGCCTGGTTTGAGGAGGGCAGGTTCACCGCGTGCGCCGCGGAGTTGATCTTGAATAAATTTGGCCCAGTCCTGAATCGTGCAATGAATACGGCCTGCCGGACCCATTACCGGCGGGTTATCCATGGCGGGCCCGTTTTGGCTGACCGGGGAACCATTCCCGGTATGCGGCCAAGGCTCATCAATTTTTCCCGGCGTGCCCGTTCCGCCAAATCCGGCGGTAGCCATGTGCAAGGGCTCGAAGATTTCCGTGGTGATGACTTTTTCCCAAGGCTGGCCGGTGGTCTTTTCGATGGCGGCGGCGGCGATGATGTAACCGAGGTTGGAATACAAATATGTGCTGCCGGGTTTGGATTGTGGCGGTTTGGCCAGTTCTTCTTTTACGGCGCGCAGGCGCAAGCCGGGCGCATCATCCCCGGCATATTTTCTCAGGTTCAAATTGGCTGGCAGTCCGGCATGATGTGATAACAGGTGCAGCAAGGTAACCTGCCGAAAATCCGGGTTCATCTGCGGCGCAATGTCGGGAAATACCTCGGCTAAAGTGGTATCCCATCGCAATTGGCCGCGTTCTACCAGCCGGGCGATGAGCGTGCTGGTCATGATTTTGCCATCGGAACCAAGATGCCAGAGGTCGTCCAGGGTTACGGGAATTTCCGTGCCGCGTTTGCGGACGCCCACGGCACCGAGATACTGGATGCTATCGCTGGTCACGACGACTGCCGCCATCGCGGGCACATTGAATTTCTGCCGGATGGGTTTGAGCAGTGCCGTCAGGTTGGTATCGCCGACGGTTGGGCAAACTACCGGTGCTAAAGTGGTATCGGCAGTTTCCGAGTGCAGGTTCATCTGCCAGGCCACCGCGAATAGCACAGTTGCACATAAAACCAGCATGCCTGCGCCGCCCGTGGCCACGCCTGCAAAAAATGATTTAAGTTCTAATTTCACTTTAGGAGAACGCGCCAAAAAGCGCCCGCATTTCCTCGTCCACCATGGTGGCGTCTGCCAGCGTATGGGCAATTTCATCGCGCAACAACTGCCGGTAACGCTTGCGCAAGCGGTGCACCGCCACGCGCACGGCACCTTCCTCCATGCCCAAGGCGTCGGCGACATCGCGTTGCGCTGAATCCGTTTTGCCGGCAGTGAGAAACATTTTTAATTGCTCAAACAACCTGGCCTTGCCCTCGGCGACGCATTCGTTTTGCAGGCGCTCAATCACCCTGGCCAGCAAGGCCAGCGCCCACTCACGGTCAAAGGCCTTGTCCGGGCTGGGCTCGCCAGTGGCGGCCACTTGAAATTTGGTGTCCGCCGTCTGCCAGTCCAAGGAAAGGTGAGGGCTGCCGCCGCCGCGCTTTTGGGTTTGGCTTTTGTCGCGTTCGTTGGCCAGGAAATGTTTTAGCGAGGCGAGCAGGAAAGCGCGAAATTTACCTTTTTCACTGTCGAGATTGGCGAGAAAGTTTTTCTCCAGCAACCGGGTGAAAAATGCCTGCGTCAAATCTTCGGCGTCCTCCTTGGAATGTCCGCGCCGCCGGACATATGCGTAAAGTGGATACCAGTAGGTGTGACAAAGCTCCTCCAACGCGTGGGCCGCTTGCGGTGAATGCTGTCGTCCGGCCGCCAGCACGACGGTCCAATGCGTCGTGGCGAAAATATCGCCCGGCGCGCTCGATTCCTGGCTGCCTTGTTCGGTGGTCACGGCGGAGTTAGTTTAACCATGAATGCCTGCCTGTTGACACGGATTTAATCATGCCCACACGCTATTACCCAATACAAAAGCAAATTGGGAATGACGTTACCGGATTTTTTCCCTGCTTGAAGGGCGATTGAGGCGGATGACGCAAGCGCCAAATTTTAACGGGCAAAGTCGCCGGGTGAATATTTCTGGTTTACTACAATATTTGAGTAGGTTTGGGTGTATACATGAAATTCTGGGGGCTGGACGGTAATAGAATTGAGGCCTGGGCCGGTTGAAACGGTAACGGTCACCGAACGCAATGTCGCAGCGGCTTCTTTTTGGGCGGCGTTAAGCTTCTTTTTAAGCGCTTCAAGGGATAAAGGCGGGTTTTGTTGGCTAATGGATAGTAACTGTTTAAGTTCATCGTCGGACATGGTGCCCGGAGAGCCCTGAACGATTTGCTGGGCCTTTCGGATCAATAAATCTTCCTTGCCGACCCAGAGTTGCCCCGTGGTATTTTTGATTTCATAGGAGATAACGTAACAATCAACCCCTTGAATTTGTTCATCTGGCAGGCGGGTGGCAGACATTTCCCAATGGTTTGGCAGGTCATTGAATCGCGTAATATTGTCTGCCAGGTGCAGATTATAAAAGGTTGCGGGAACCAGGTAAGCGGCCCGGCCGCAAACATCCCCAATGTTTTGAAGGCTGTGAGTTAAACCCGGAATGGGCCACCGTGTGGTTTGGTTTGCGATATCATTGGCAAAATAATCGCCGCTGCCGCTGGACCAAATGGCACCCTTGTTGGTAAGACTGTGGCCATGTTGCTCGTATTCCACATGATAGAAATTACGGCGATCAAGTTGCCTGCTAAATGAGCCATTGATTGTATTCGTGCCAATTGTTTCAGTGGTGCTCCCAGTATCGGCATACGCGGTCAGCGATGAATATTTTTGGGCAATTTTGTCTAATAGATTGCGCGCCTCGGCATCCGGCGAAACGGCTTGGCCAACGATGAGCGCTGAAGTGCCGGCAACCAGCAAAGTTCCGCAGGCAATCCAGACGGCGGTCTTGAACTTTGACCAGGCCATGAGCTTTAGGGCTGCTTTTACAAGGGTTAAAGTCGAACTACTGGCCGCCACGCCCTTGGCTGCCGCCACATAGGAAACGGTTTTTGCCAGGCCGGCGGGGACGGCTTGCACGGAGTGTGCCGCCACCAAGCTGGCAACGGTCGTGGTGGCCAGGGTTATGCCGCGTTTTAAAAATAGACGCCGCAATTTTTCCAACGCCCGGTTGATGCGTACGCGCGCGGCGTCTTCACTCGTGCCAGTGGCAGCCCCTACCTCGGCCAGCGTTTTATTTTCAAAAAAGCGCATCACCATCGCGTTGCGATCCTGTTCGCCCAGCGAATCCATGGCGGTTTCTAACCACGGTGAAATTTGTTGCCACGCAATGGAATCCGGATTTTCTGCGTTCGTGAGAGATTGCATGTAGGCCTCTTGTTCGCGCCGTTCGCGGCGGCGCTGTTGTTTCATTGCATCGGCGGCAGCATATCGTGTGGCTTGGTACAGCCAGCCCGCCAGAATAGTCTTGGGCCCGAGTGATTCGGCCTTACGGGCCAGCGCAATGAACACAGCCTGGGTGATTTCCTGGGCCAGATGGGGATTATCTACGCGGCGCAAGGCGGCGGAATGCACCAGCCCGATATGCCGTTCCACGAGCGTGGCGAATGCCGTTTCAGACTGGTGGACGGCATATTCCCGCACGAGGGTCATGTCATCGGTCATCATTACCTATTACACAGCCGCCGAAGCCAAAAGCGAACAAACTTTTTTGCTTAAGCCAGCAGGTCTATGGTTGGACAGCCAAAATGCAAAGGCCGGTGCTTGAGCATCGGCCCGTGTTAGTTTCAATGAGGAATTTATTCCGACTGGCATGCTACTGGGCTTTTGTCTGGAAGGTCAGCAGATAAGGAATGGCCGGGTGGTTTTGGGTGTCTTGAAAGCCGTGAAACTTCTGGCTGTTGATCCACCAGCCGTAAGTTTTGCCGGGCTCGAGTTTCACTTTCATCACACACGTCCGGTGGTCGGCCTCGTAATGCGGCTTATCCAGCGACTTGGGATCGGAATTTTGCCAGGCGCTGGACCAGCTCCATGACTGGTCGGTCATGTCCTTGCTGAAGGTGATTTTGACTTCATATTCACCGGGCGGCACATCTTTGCTGCCGGCTTCGGGCACGGTTTTGACCACCACGGGCGCAAAGCTATCAATGTCCTGGGCGCTGCTGCGTTGCAGTGCGAAACCACAGGCCACGCCGATGAGGATGGAGGTGAGGAGCAGTTTTGTTTTCATATATGATTCAGGTTTCAGTTTGTTCTGGTATGGAAAATAAGCAGGTAGGGCACTGCGGCGTGGCCGGCTGGGTCTTGAAAATTCTTGAACTGGTTACTATTTAGCCACCAGGCATACGTCTTGTTTGGTTGCAGCCGAACCTTTAACACGCACGTACGCTGGTCACCCAAATATTGTGGCGCGCTCAAGGTTTCGGGCGTGGAATTTTCCCAGGCCGTAGACCAACTCCAAGAGCCATTCGCCATGACCTTGCTGAAGCGCACGCGGATTTCAGTTTCACCCAGTGGCACATTGTTCGCGCCGGACAACGGGTAGGTTTCCACCACCACCGGCGGTTGGGCATCCAGCAAGGATACTGGGGTGGTGGCCGGTACGTCTGCTCGTGGCTGATCCAGGGTTTCAAGCAGCTTTAGTTGCTGGCGGATGCTGGATGAATAGTCGCGCAATATCAGAAGATTCTGGCTTTGAACACACACAATGGAATTATCCAGCTTGGCCAGTGGTGCCAATAACGGAACGGCGTCTATGGCCCGGAAGTATTTGAGGCGAATAGTCCGGGTCATGGGCGAGCTGGATTCAGGCAATTGATTCCAAGGCAACGTTATCTCCGGTAAATTTTCCTTTGTGACCGTTGCGGCAGGCACTGCTTTGACAGCCTGGTCTCCAGTCAAAACCATGGCGATGCCATTTTCTGCGAGTGTGGTGTCAAGCAATTGTAAAATTTGAACGCGGGTCAAGGTTGCACTTGACCGGAAGGTAATGTTGGCGGCTGGCAGTGGGCCGCAGAGCACCGTACGTTTGGATAAAGTTTCGTAGAATTTCAAAAAATCAGTTACTGGCAGGTTTTCAAAGTTGATGACACCTGATTGAGCTGCACCATCATTCGGATGATCAGCAGGTTGGTCGAAACTGGAATAGGTGGCCTTGGGCTGGTTAGCAGCGGGTGCTATCGTTGAAGATTGCGCGGAGCCGGCCTGTAATTGATTCATTTGCCGCTGGAGATTTGCTTCAGTAGCAGCAATGTTTGACTCCTGCGAATGGAGGTTGGCTTCTGCGTTTTGGATTTGGCCGGCAATGTTTGGCAACTGTGACTGTAGGTTGGTCGTGGCATTTTGGATTTGGCCAACGGCACCTGGTATTTGCGACACCAATTGAGTGGTGGTATTAACCACGGCACTCAGCATGGTTGTCATGCTGGTGGCCAGCTCTTTGCCAGCTTCATCAACAAGCGAAGGCGGCTCGTCAGGGAAACTTTTAAATGATTCGAGCAATTCGGGTGCGCGTTCGCGAAAGTGGCCTTCCGCTTCGGCCAGGTTGGTTGCATCAGGCAAGTCCAACGTTAGCGAAACCTTCCATGGACCCTTTCGGCGACCGACAATGAAAGTGGTAAAGGTATTGGTATTGAGTTGCGGTATGAATATTGCCGCCAGTTCATCCTGATATATCATGGCTTCAGGAACCCGGAGTTGTTCGAACCATTGTTTGCTTTCGGGAGGGACAGTCAGGCTGACGGCTCCGGCAGGCAATTTTGCAAAATCAATGACATAGCGGCTCATGCTGGTGGCAGGGTCGCCATCGACAAGCCCGATACAAAAACGCGCGGCAATTCCCTCAGGCGAATTCGTATCCGTGATGCGCACCAATTCACGATAGGTATGATTAATGGCATATTTGCGAAATGGATTTGCAATGACAGGCGTCGGTGTGTTTGAAGACGTCTGCAATGGCTGAGGGGCAGAAGCCAGTTGGGTTGCAGTCACGAGTGATTGCTGGCATTGTGTAAACGCGGCAATTGACAGCCAGATTGAGGCGTTGACCAGGCCAATTGCCAGCGCCTGTCTGCCGAGGCGATGTTCGCGAGTCCGGTAGCCCTCGGCGATACCCACCAGTGCTGTTGCCAAAATGCACCATACGAGGGTTGCGGGCGAATGTCGCCAAGCCAGGGTGATTATCCCCAAAGTGCAGGTCAATCCGGCGAAAAACAAGCTTGTCAGAGCCTGCCGTTTCAACCGCGATTCTTCCGCGTATGTCGGCAAGATACGGTAGCCAATGACTTGGGGTTGGCCCTTCCGCTGGTTTTGGCAGGTGATGGTCTCGACGGCGGCTTTTAGTCCGCTGAAGGCAGTATCAAATTTTACGGTAGTGTGAAACAGTCCATGCCGAACCAACCGTATCTTACGGGAAAGGACAGTGCCCTGGGGCTGGCGGGCGCTGCGTAAACGTTCCATCCATTCTTCCCGCGAGATACGTTTTCGGAAAAAAGGAGCGGCGGCTTCCCAGCTTTGGGCGTATTGGCCGTTGTCAACGAGCGTCAGCCATTTCTCGAGGTCGGCCAAATCATCGGTGGTACTATTTTTTCTGACGGCAATGACCAAAATAATTATAATCAGAATAATTGTGGCTGGAATGAGAAGGCCCAAAAACACAAGTAGCGGTGCAATACTCCAAAACATACTTTTCAATACGCCATTTCGAGTGCTGACTGTATGTGAAGCTCCGAGTATCCTTTCTTGGTCCCGGTTTAACCAAAAGTTCGACCCCACGAACGGAACCTCTTCTTTCGTTCGCTCACCGTTTGTGCTGGTTTTGAAATAGGTGCCCGTGACATCCATCAATGGCGATTTCTGCGGATCGACATTAAGGGTTACATGGGCAATTTCATTGGACTTAAATTTCTCAAAAAAGTCCGACTGCGATAAGTTGGCAGGTTTTTTAGTAAAATGGCCTCGGAGTGCGAACAGGGCGATAGTCGCTCCAATCAGAGCCAAGAAGACAATTGTTATAACCAAAGTGCGTGAGAGCTGCGATTTAGTTCCTTTGGTTTGGTTTCGAATTTCCTCCTGGTCGGACTGTAGTTTGTTACCACTTCCGGCTGCTTCCGGCGTCGTTGCAATTGTTTCCACCTGTGTCTTGAGCGCACTGGCTTGTTGGTAACGCAGTTCCGGTTTCTTTTCCAGTGCCCGGAGCACAACTTCATCCAGTCGCACATCCACCAAGACTTTGCTGGAGGGCGGTTCAATGCGTTTGCCAGGCAGTTCGCCGGTGAGCATTTGGTAAAAGACCACGCCCAGTGCGTAAATGTCCGCGCGATGATCTACTTCACCCGGATGCTCCTTTTGCTCGGGCGCCATGTATTGTGGCGTGCCCATGACCCTGCCGGCGTCGGTCAGGTTTTCGGTGGCGATGGTTGGTGGTTGGGTTGAACTCGTTTGGCCCGGGACATTTTGGTCGCGGCCTGCGCCCACAATTTTTGCGAGACCAAAGTCGGCCACTTTCACGCGGCCACGGCGGTCGAGCAGGATGTTTTCCGGTTTGATGTCGCGGTGAACGATGCCTTGGTCGTGCGCATATTGCAGGGCATCGCAAATTTGCGGCACAATGGCCAGTGCCTCGCGCGCGGAGATGCGGCCGGCATGGAGCAATTGACGCAGGTTCACGCCGTCCACAAATTCCATCAGGAAGAAGTAGAGGCCGTCGGCCTTGCCAAATTCATACAGCGTGACGATGCCGGGATGATTCAGTTTGGCCAGCGCCTTGGCTTCACGGGCGAATCGTTCGGCGAATGCGGGGTCATCGCCAATGCCGGGCGGGAGGATTTTGAGCGCTACTACGCGGTCCAATTCCTTTTGTCGCGCCCGGTAAACTGCACCCATGCCGCCTTTGCCAATGAGTTCGAGGATTTCGAGCTGCGGGAATTTGGTGGCCAGTTCGGCGACGGTTGGCGGCTGAAAGGGCGGCTGTTTTGCGTCCGTGATGGTATCTGCCGCTGCGCCCGCCTTGAGGAGACAGGCGGGGCACAATCCCGCCAGCGCATCGGTGGGGAGCGGCGTACCGCATTGGGGGCATTGGGCTGGCATTGACGCATCCATTTTTACCGTGTCCATGCCAACATCAGAAGCAAAACCGTAAAAACGTTACAGGAATATTTTTAGTTGGTTAACGAGCTGGGCTAATTTGCATTTAAGTTTTTTTGATGCCCGCCGATTATCAGACAAATCCAACTCCCCGGTTGGAGCGGAACCCAGGACGGCGTTACAGAAATCAGACATGGTTATCAATACAAACATATCGGCGCAAAACAGCGCCGCCTTGCTGATGCAATCATCACAGCGACTGGCCCAATCACTGGCCAGGCTGTCTTCGGGGTCAAAGATTGTCTCGGCTGCGGACGATGCGGCGGGTTTGGCGGTGTCCATGCGCACCAATGCGCAAATCAGCCGCACGGATGCCGCAAGCAACAACATCGCCAATGCCTTGTCGTTCAGCCAGACACAGGATGGTTACCTGAACCAGATTGGGAATGCCTTGACCCGCATGAGTGAATTGACCGTGCTGGCCCAGGATGTCACCAAGACTTCATCCGACCGCAGTCTTTATAACCAGGAATTTCAAACACTCGGCACGTTCATTCAAGGCATCCAGACCAAGGATTTTAACGGCGTGAGTTTATTCGGCAGCAACGGGTTGAACGTGACGACCGATGCCGATGGTAACACATTTTCCATGAGTGGTGTTTCTGCGAATTATCTGACCGGGTCCACGACCACCACGACTACCACGAGCACTGTTGGGTACGCCGCGAACACCCAGTTGGGACAGGTCAGTCCGGGGTTTGCCAGCAATCCGATTGAAGGCTATCTCGGGGCCTATGACAGTACCGGGACTGGCTATACTTATAGCATCCTTCAACCAACGAATACGATCAGTGACATGGTAAATGCGTTGAATTCCACCAGCGGCAGGACCAGCGCAACATACGATGCAAATACGGGCCAGCTTTCAATTACAGTCAACCCCGGTCATTATTTGGTAAGCGACGATTCGATGCCGGGTAATGGCTCCTTGCTGGTTGACCTTGGTTTCGGGCCGGCCAACGGGCTGTTCGGTGATCTTGACATTAATAATTCAAACGGCAGTTCGCCCCTGACCGTCTCCGCAAATTTGACGCACTCGGTAACGACAACCCAGACGACTACCGTGGGGGCGCTTGATATTAGCTCGCTCCAAGGAGCGTCGGCAGCGCAGAAATCCCTTGAATCCGCGATTAGCCAACTGGCGACCGACCGGGCCACGGTTGGAGCCAATATGGAACGGTTGAGCTATAACTCAGCGCAACTGGCCACGCTCAAAAATAATCTTACGGCAGCCAACAGCCAGATTACGGATGTGGATGTTGCCACCGAGAGCAGCAATTACGCGCGACAGAACATACTTGTGCAGGCGGGCACGGCCATGCTGGCGCAAGCCAATAGCCAACCGAGTTCGATACTGCGTCTGTTGAGTTAAGCGCTTTGAGAGTTTTTAACGCAGCTTGAAGCCGCCTTGCAGAATTACCTCGGCGGCCACGACCACGAGAAAAATTATGCCCACGAGTGCGTTGAGCCGGAAAAAGGCGATGTTAATCCAGTTCAGGCTGCGCCGGCGGGCAATCCAATGTTCCAGCACCAGGCAAGCCACGATGATAAGCCAGCCAACGATATAAGCGGCACGGAAGTGGCAGGCCAATCCAAATGCCAGCAGCAAGCCGCACATAACCATGTGGGCCAGGAACGCCGCCACGAGCGCATTTTGCGGTCCCCAGGCAACCACCAGCGAGCGCAGGCCGTTTGACTTGTCGAATTCGTAATCTTGCAGCGCGTAGATGATGTCAAAGCCCACCAGCCACAAAATAACGGCGAGGGCGAGGGTGGTCATTTGAAAGATTTCACCGACGGAAACATCAGCACCTTTTACCGCCAGCCACGCGCCAATGGGGGCGAGCGCCAGGGCTATGCCCAAAAAAACATGCGTGTAGTCCGTGAACCGTTTGGTCAGCGAATAAAAACAGACCATTACGAGGGCGATGGGCGAAAGATAAAAACAAAGCGGATTTAAAAAGTAGCTGGCGGCAATCAAACCTGCGCCGGACAAAACGCACAGGGAAATGGCGCTGGCCAGTGAAATGGTGCCCGCCGGCAGATGCCGGTTTTGGGTGCGCGGGTTTTTTGCATCGAATTTGCGGTCCACAATGCGGTTAAACGCCATGGCACACGTGCGGGCGCACACCATGGCCGCCAGGATTAATCCGAAAACTCTCCAGCCCGGCCAGCCACGATTATCCCGCGCGGCCACGAGCATGGCGGCCAGCGCAAACGGCAGCGCAAAAACCGTGTGCGAGAACCGTACAAAGGAGCCCCACTTTTGAAGCGAAGATAAAGGATGGAACATGGCGGATGACAAAGTAACGTTGTCGGGCGGTTTCATTCTTGCTCGGCCGACCAGCGCGGCGCGAGCTGGTTGGCCACGCCTAAATGGTCAAGCACGCGCGCCACTACAGTGTCGGCGATTTGCTGAACAGTGTTGGCTCCGGAATAAAAGCTGGGGTTGGCTGGCA
>Ga0265327_10000984_pt1 | contig 40558 bp, 44 predicted proteins | sample 41621metaG_FD_202089 | JGI IMG/M metagenome (GOLD analysis project Ga0265327, IMG submission 202089) | Rhizosphere microbial communities from Carex aquatilis grown in University of Washington, Seatle, WA, United States - 4-16-21 metaG | ecosystem: Host-associated > Plants > Roots > Rhizosphere... | reverse complement strand
CCTGCCGGGCGCCACCATCATCGCCGATGTGAAGGCGAGCCAGGTTCTGTTCGACGAGATCGCCCGGATGGGCGGCAAGCCGCTGATGTGGCGGACCGGCCATTCGCTGATCAAGAGCAAGATGGCCGAAACCAAGGCGCCGCTGGCCGGCGAGATGAGCGGCCATATCTTCTTCGCCCATCGCTATTACGGCTTTGACGACGCCCTTTACGCCGCCGTGCGGCTCCTTGGCATCCTCGACCGGGGTGAGCGCAGCCTCGCCGATATCCGTGCCGAATTCCCGGTGGTGGTCAATACGCCGGAGCTGCGCTTCCCTTGCTCCGACACCCGGAAATTCCCGGTCATCGCTGAAATCCGCGACCGCCTCCGCGCCGCCGGGGCCGATATGTCCGACATCGACGGCGTCCGCGTCCGGCTCGGCTCCGGCTGGTGGCTCCTGCGTGCCTCCAACACCCAGGACGTCCTGGTCGCCCGCGCCGAAGCACAGAGCGAAGCCGATCTGGCGGTGCTGAAGGCCGCCTTGTCCGAACAGCTCCGGCTGAGCGGGATCAATCCGCCGCAGTTCTGAGAGCCGCATTAATCTCGCGGAATACCAAAGGCCGGCTCTATGAGCCGGCCTTTGTGATGTGCGTCACATCCTGGGCCATGCTTGCATGTTATCCCCTTCGGTGAAGCACGCCACCCGAGGGTTTCCCGGCAACACAATGCCGTTTGCCGCGAAAAGAACGACCGCTTGCCATAATGCGGTCAAGTTTTCCCTGCATCCTCAGGTTCAACAGGCTGGAGGAAGACATGACCGAATGGAAGATGATGACGGCCGAGCCCAGCCTCGACGAGTTGCTCGGGGATGAGATCATGCGGCCGGTGATGCATAGCGCCGGTGTCGATGCCACGGATTTGCTGGCACTCCTGGCGAGAACCGCGGAGCGGCTTCGGAGCGGCCATGCTGCCCGAGGCTATGCTTCTTCCCACCCCGCGGCTGGCGATTGCCAATGCGGAAGCGCCTGCTCCTGAATTTAAGTCTCTCTTGAGCGCGGCTCGGCTTCGGGCAAGGCGAGGGTGACGCGCAGGCCCGGCCCGAGATTGGTTCCAGGAATGGGATCGTTCGCGGCCAGCCGGACCTTGCCGCCGTGCAGCTTTGCCACCGCGCGCACGAGGCTGAGGCCAAGGCCGTTGCCGGGGGTGGAGCGGCTGCCTTCCAGGCGGACGAAGCGATCGAACACCGCCTCGCGCTGGCCTTCGGGAATTCCGGGGCCGGTGTCGGCGACTTCGATCAAGGCGCCGTTGGGCGAGGTGCGGGCGATCAGCCGGACCTCGCCTTCGGGCGTGTATTTCAACGCATTATCGACAAGATTGGCCGCCGCCTGCGCGATCAGGTGGCGGTTGCCATGCACCGGCACCGGCGTGCCGGCTTCGAGAACGAGGCGGAGCCCCTTTTCGTCGGCGATCGGCTCATAGAGTTCGAAGACGGATTGCATGACCGCTGCGAGGTCGAAATCCTCGGTCGATCCGCGCCTTGAGCCCGCTTCGGCCTCGGCGATGCTCAAAAGGGCGTTGAAGGTGCCGAGCAGGTGGTCGGCCTCGGCGATGGTGGCGCGGATGCTGTCGGCATAGGTTTCGGGATCGGGCGGCTCCAGGAGCGTTATCTCCAGGCGCGAACGCAGCCTCGAAAGCGGCGAGCGCAGGTCATGGGCGATATTGTCGGTCACCTGCCGCATGCCGGCCATCAGCCGCTCGATCTGGTCCAGCATGACGTTGAGATTGGCCGCGAGCTGGTCGAATTCGTCACCGGACCCGGAAAGCGGGATGCGCTGGGTGAGGTCGCCATGGATGATGCGGGCGGTGGTGTTGCTGACCATCTCGACCCGGCTCAGCATGTCGCGGCTCATCAGCACCCCGCCGAAGAGGCCGAGACCCAGCGTCGCCACCGCCGCCCAGGCGAGCGTCTCGGTCACGCGCTCGCGATAGAGCGCCGCATCGTAAAGGTCGCGCCCGACCAGGAGCTGGAATCCGCCCGGAACCGTGAAGATGCGCGCCCGCGCCGTGTGGGTTTCGCGCAGGCGCCCGCTGCCGGTCTCCACCGGAAAGCCGATCCAGCCGGGGGCGAGTTCCTGCGCCTGCGGCCAGGCGGAGAGGTTCCCGGCCAAGGGATGGCGCTGCTGATCGGTAATGAGATAGATCATCGTGTTGCCGCGTATGCCGGCGCTGCGCTCGGAGATGACCTGAACCAGCCCCGAAAGGCCGCGTTGCTGGTATTGCTCGGAAAGCCCGGCGATCTCGGCTTCGAGCGTCGCCTCCGTCTGCCGCTCGACGAAGCCCGCCGTCGACCAGTAGATGAAGACCAGCAGCGACGCCACCGACGCCGCGAACAGCGTGAAATAGAGAAAAGCCAGCCGGAACGCATTGGTGCGCATCAGCCGGCGCAGCATGATGCGGCTCGGGCCGATCATCGGCCCGGCCTTAAACGATAGCCGATCATCGGCCCGGCCTTAAACGATCGCCGGTCATTCGCCCGGCCTCAAACTATACCCGGCGCCACGGACGGTGTGGAGCAGGGGGCGTTGGAAGCCTTTGTCGATCTTCTGGCGCAGGCGGCTGATATGAACGTCGATGACATTGGTCTGCGGATCGAAATGATAGTCCCAGACGCTTTCGAGCAGCATGGTCCTTGTCACGACCTGTCCCGCATGCCGCAGCAGATATTCGAGCAGCCGGAACTCACGCGGGAGGAGTTCGATCGCCTGGTTCCCCCGCCGCACCGAACGGGTGAGGAGATCCATCTCCAGATCGGCGACTTTGAGCTTGGTCGATTGGGCCGGGGTGGTGCCCCGCCGCAGCAGCGCTTCCAGCCGGGCGAGCAGCTCCGAAAACGCATAGGGCTTGGCCAGATAGTCGTCGCCGCCGGCCCGGAGCCCCTTGACCCGGTCATCGACGGCGCCCAAAGCGGACAGAATGAGCGTCGGTGTCCGGATCTCCGCCGCCCGCAGCGCCGCGACGATGGCGAGCCCGTCCATCCCCGGCAGCATGCGGTCGACCACCAGCGCGTCATAGTCGCCCGAGCTCGCCAGGAACAGGCCGTCGCGGCCATCCGCCGCGTGATCGACGACATAGCCGCTTTCGCTCAAGGCCTTGGTGAGGTACTCGGCGGCCTCGCGGTCGTCTTCGATGAGCAGAATTTTCATAACCGATGTCTTCGCGCATTGCCGAGGAAGAATCCAGGATAACGATGCAGAATATAAGGCGTTGATGAAGCCGAGCCTGCGGCCCAATTAAAAACGCGTAATCTTTTGGCCGGTGGAATGTGGTCAACCTGACGCTGATTTTCGCAAGCTATGGAACCACTTTCCCGTGCCCGGCGTTCAGGGGGCGTTGTAGCGGGAGTTTCTTTATGATGACCATGACGGCGCGGGGAAAGATACGCATTCTGGTGGTCGAGGACGACGCCCTTGTCGCCAGCTATATCCAGGAAGTCCTTCAGGAATCCGGCTATGACGTCTCCGGCTTCGCCTCGACCGGTTCCGAAGCCCTGGCCCTGGCCGAGGAGGCGCGGCCCGATCTCGCCCTTGTGGATATAAGGCTTGCCGGCCCGATGGACGGCATCGAAGTCGCCTGCGAACTCCGCTCCCGCTTTTCCGTCTCCTCGATCTTCCTCACCGGCCTCTACGACACCGCCACCGTCGAGCGCGCCCAAATCGCCGCCCCCCTCGGCTTCCTCCAAAAACCCTTCCGCCCGAGCCAGGTCTTCAACGCCCTGGAACAGGCGCTGAGCCGGACGGGGGGAGGGTAAGTTTTATCGCCGTAAATTTTCTCCGGGAGTGCTCCTTCCGTAGAGCCGGTTGCGCAACCTTGACGGCGGTGCAGGTGTTGGTATAAATGCCAACATGAAGGCACGGCTTTTGCTTCGGGAAAGACGGATCGTAAGCGAAGGCCGGTTCGCCGATATGGTGATCTGGCAGTTGCCCAGCGCTGTTCCGGGCAGCGGTCACGGTTTCAAGTATCGTTTCGCCTTCGTCGTTGACGAGGTGTGCGTCCTGCGGTTCGACAATGAAACGGGGAAGGGCGATCACAGGCATGCCGGGCCGGAGGAAGTCCCTTACGCCTTCACGAGCTTGGCGCAACTGGTGACGGATTTCTGGAACGAGATCGACGGGTGGAGGGCCTCATGACCACGGTGACGATCGGCATTTCCTCGGTCGAGGACACCAAGGCGAGAATGCTCCGGGCTTTTCAGGGCGAGGAGCAAGGCGCGTTCATCAGCTTTGCGACCGCGGAACTCCTGTGGAAGGTGATCACGCCGAAGCGCTGGGAGGTGCTGCGGGCGATGAGCGGCGCGGGTCCGATCGCCATTCGCGAGGTCGCCCGCAGGGTGGATCGCGACGTGAAATCGGTACATGGCGATATCCAAGCGCTTCTCAAGGCCGGCGTTCTCGATCGTGCCGAAGATGGGCGGATCGTATTTCCTTACGATGAAGTTCATGTGGATTTCGTGCTGCGCGCTGCTTGACGAGCGGCGGTAGGCAGAGGGGGCGGCGTCCGGCACACGCCCATCTTTGTGTGCCTTGGGCCTTCGTGGCTATTTCGCCCCGCGCCGGCCCGGCTATGACGCCGACACAGGCTGGCCGCTTTTTCCATAATTTTCCGCTAGCCACCGGTTGAAGCCGCCGCTAGATTGCCGATCTAAAGAGTACCGATCTGGTACGAATTGCATCGGGGCGAAGGGCGGGGCTTTTCATGATCATCCTCAGCCGGCTGGCTGATTACGGCGTCATACTGGCGGCACATCTGGCGGCCGATCCGGAGCGGCAGGTCAATGCGACCGTGCTGGCGGAGGAGACGCGGCTGCCGCGCGCGACCGTGGCGAAAGTGCTGAAAAACCTGTCCCATGCCGGGATCGTGCATGCGATGCGCGGGGCTGCCGGCGGCTATCGGCTGGCGCGGAATGCGCAGGCGATCTCGATCGCCGATGTGGTGGCGGCGATCGATGGCGATATCGAGGTCGCGGAATGCACAGCCAGTAACTCTAAGACAGGAAAGACCGGGGCTCATGATTGCGGGCGGCTCGATTTCTGTTCGGCGAGGCCGCATCTGCGGCGGATCAGCCAAGCGGTGAGCGGGGCGCTGGCCGAGGTCTCGCTGGCCGAGATGGTGGCGCCGGTGCCGGCCATGTTCCTCACCCTCGATCTTCCGGAGAAGAGATTGCCATGACAGCGGAAGCGAAAACCAAGGATACAGCGGAAGCGAAAATCAAGGTGACAGCGGAAGCGGAAAGCATGGATGCGCTGCATCCTGTCGTGGGCGAGAGCTATAAATACGGCTTCGTCACCGACATCGAATCGGATCAGGCGCCGCCGGGCCTCAATGAGGACACGGTCCGCTTCATCTCGGCCAAGAAGGGGGAGCCGGAATGGCTTCTCGAATGGCGGCTGAAGGCGTACCGGGCCTGGATCAAAATGGAACAACCGGTCTGGGCCCGGCTGCGGATCGCGCCGATCGACTATCAGGCGGCGACCTATTACTCGGCGCCCAAATCGGCGAGCGGCCCGAAATCCCTGGATGAGGTCGATCCCGAGCTTTTGAAGATGTATGAAAAGCTCGGCGTGCCGCTCCGGGAACGGGCGGCCCTGGCTGGGGTCGTCGGGGCCGAGAGTATGGGCGGCGGGGTTGCGGTCGATGCCGTCATCGATAGCGTTTCCGTCGCCACCACCTTCAAGGCGCAACTGGCGGAAGTGGGTGTCATCTTCTGTTCCTTCGGCGAGGCGGTGCGGGAGCATCCGGAACTGGTCCAGCGCTATCTGGGCTCGGTGGTGCCGAGGAATGACAATTTCTTCGCGGCGCTGAATTCCGCGGTGTTCAGCGACGGGTCTTTCGTCTATGTGCCGCCGGGCGTGCGCTGCCCGATGGAACTCTCGACCTATTTCCGCATCAACGCGGCGAAAAGCGGGCAGTTCGAGCGCACCCTGATCATCGTCGATAAGGGCAGCCATGTCAGCTATCTCGAAGGCTGCACCGCGCCGCAGCGGGACGAGAACCAGCTTCATGCCGCCGTCGTCGAACTGGTGGCGCTGGACGGGGCGGAGATCAAGTATTCGACCGTCCAGAACTGGTATCCGGGCGATGCCGAGGGCAAGGGCGGCATCTATAATTTCGTCACCAAGCGCGGCGCCTGCCGGGGCGTGGGCTCGAAGATTTCCTGGACGCAGGTGGAGACGGGCTCCGCCATCACCTGGAAATATCCGAGCTGCCTGCTGGAAGGCGACGGTTCGATCGGCGAGTTCTACTCGGTCGCCATCACCAACAATCTTCAGCAAGCCGATACCGGGACCAAGATGATCCATATCGGGCGCAACACCAGCTCGACCATCATCTCCAAGGGGATTTCCGCCGGGCGCGGGCAGAATACCTATCGCGGACTGGTCCGGGTTCAGCCCAAGGCCACGGGGGCGCGCAATTATACGCAATGCGACTCGCTGCTGATCGGGGACCGCTGCGGCGCCCATACCGTGCCCTATATCCAGGTCCGCAACCCGACCGCCAGGGTCGAGCACGAGGCCAGCACATCGAAGATCAGCGAGGACCAGATGTTCTATTGCCGCCAGCGCGGCCTCTCGCAGGAGGATGCGCTGTCGCTGATCGTCAACGGCTTCTGCAAGACCGTTTTGAAACAATTACCCATGGAATTCGCGGTCGAGGCCCAGAAGCTCCTCGCCGTCAGCCTGGAAGGGAGCGTCGGCTAAAATGACCTCGGCTTTGCTCGAAATCGAAAACCTGCATGCGCGGCTTGCCGATGGGCGCGAGATCCTGAAAGGCATCGACCTTCGGATCGAGCCCGGCGAGGTCCACGCCATCATGGGGCCGAACGGCTCCGGCAAGAGCACGCTCGCCGGCGTGCTGACCGGGCGCGACGGCTATGAGGTAACGGCGGGGCGGGTCACCTATCAAGGGCGCGATCTGCTGGAACTCAACGCCGACGAGCGGGCGCGGGAAGGGGTGTTCCTGTCCTTCCAGTATCCGGTCGAGCTGCCGGGCGTGAACAACATGTACTTCCTGCGCGCCGCGATGAATTCGATCCGCCGCCACAGAGGCGAGCCCGAACTCGATGCCGGCCAGTTCCTCAAGGCGGTGCGGGCGAAGCTGAAGCTCCTCGATATCTCCGAGGATCTGCTTCAGCGCGCGGTCAATGTCGGCTTCTCCGGCGGCGAGAAGAAGCGCAACGAGATCTTTCAGATGGCGATGCTGGAGCCGCGTCTGGCCCTGCTCGACGAGACCGATAGCGGGCTCGATATCGATGCGCTGCGGCTGGTGGCGGACGGCATCAACCGGATGCGCTCGCCGGAACGCGGGATGATCCTGATCACCCACTATCAGCGCCTGCTCGATTACGTCGAGCCCGACCGCATCCATGTGCTGAGCGCCGGCCGCATCGTGCGCTCCGGTGACAAGAGTCTGGCGCTGGAACTGGAGAAGACCGGCTATGCGGGGATGGGGGCTGCGGCGTGAGAATCGAACCCGCCGCCTATCTCGACTATTTCCACGCCGCCGTTCGTGGGGCGGAGCCGCAATGGCTCGCCGAGTTGCGGGAGCGGAGTATCCAGCGTTTCGCCGTGGAGGGCTTTCCCACCCGCCATGATGAGGAATGGCGCTTCAACGATCTGCGCCCGCTGACGAGCCGGATGTTCGAACAAGCGCCGGCGCTCGCGGGCGCCGCCGCCTGGGAGCGTGCTGGTGATGGGCCGCTTATGGTTCTGGCGAACGGCTTTGTGACGGAAGGCGAAGCGGAATTGCCGGGGCTCGGGCTCGAAGCAATCCGCAATCTGCTGCGTGAGCCGATGCCGGAGCTTGAGGGGCTCACCAGCTTTGCCGCCCTCAACGCCGCCCTCTTCGCCGATGGTTTCTCGATTCGGGTGGCGCCGGGGCAGGTGCTCGACGCGCCGGTCGAGATATTGCACTGGACGGAAGCAGGCGCCGCCCATACCCGCAACCGCATCCTCGCCGGGGCGGGGAGCACCGCCACGATCATCGAGAGTTTTGCCGGCAAGGGCGAATACTGGACCAATGCGGTGACCGATATCCGGGTGGAGGCCGGGGCCGTGCTCCGCCATATCAAGCTTCAGGCGGAAGGCGCCGACGCCGTGCATCTCGCCGTCAACCGGGTCGAGATCGAGGCCGGCGGGCGGTATGAGAGCTTCGTGCTGGTTCTCGGCGGGCAATTGTCGCGGCATGATGTCGTGGCCACCGTCACCGGGGCCGGGGCCAAATGCCGGGTCAACGGCGCCTATCTCCTGCGCGGGCGGCAGGAGGCGACGATCGCCACCCTGATCGACCATGCGGCTCCGGGATGCGAGACGCGGGAAGTGGTCAAGGGTGTGGCCGACGAACAATCGCACGGCATCTTCCAGGGCAAGTTCCGGGTACGGCGCGAGGCGCAGAAAACCGATGCCGTCCAGACCAACAAGAATCTGCTCCTGAGCGCCGAGGCGCAGATCGACACCAAGCCCGAGCTTGAAATCCTCGCCGACGACGTGAAATGCAGCCACGGCGCCACGGTCGGCGATCTCGACGAGAACGCGCTCTTCTATCTCCGCTCGCGCGGGATCGAGGAAGCAGAGGCTCGGGCGATGCTGATCCGGGCCTTCGCCACCGATGCGCTCGATACGATTTCCGACGAGGCGGCGAGGCTCTATCTCGACCGTCATGTGACCAACTGGCTTGATAATAATAAAGCGGAGGTTTCCGGCTGATGTCTCTTGTTTCCGCCCTTCGCGCCAAGCCTTCGCTGGATGTGGACCGGGTCCGGGCCGGCTTTCCGATCTTCGCGCGCAATCCGGGACTGGTGTTTCTCGACACCGCCGCGAGCGCGCAGAAGCCCGCCGCCGTGATCGACGGCGTGGCCGAATATTACCGGAGCGACTATGCCAATGTGCATCGCGGCGTCTATCGCCTCAGCGCCCGCTCGACCGAACTTTTCGAAGGCGCCAGGGAAAAGCTGCGCCGCTTCGTCAATGCCGCCGATGCGTCGGAGATCATCTTCGTGCGCGGGGCGACCGAGGCGATCAATCTGGCCGCCTATTCCTGGGGCGGCGCCCATCTCAAGGCCGGCGACGAGATCGTCCTGACCGAGCTTGAGCATCATTCGAACATCGTGCCCTGGCAGCTCCTCCGCGACCGAATCGGCGTGAAGCTCTGCGTCGTGGCCATGGACGAGTCCGGCGGCATCGATCCGGCGGCGGTCGAGGCGGCGATTGGTCCGAATACCAAACTCGTCGCGGTGACGCATCTCGCCAACGCCACCGGCGCCGTTCTGCCGGTCGCGGAGATCATCCGCCTTGCCCATGGCAAGGGCGTGCGGGTTCTCATCGATGGCTGTCAGGCGGTGCCGCGGATGCCGGTGGATGTGCGCGCCCTCGATGCCGATTTCTATGCTTTCTCCGGCCACAAGATGTATGGGCCGACCGGGATCGGCGTGCTTTATGCCAAGCGCGAACTGCTCGACGCCATGCCGCCCTGGCAGGGCGGGGGCGACATGATCCAGTCGGTGACTTTCGAGCACACCACCTTCCAGGATCCGCCCGCACGGTTCGAGGCCGGGACGCCGGATATCTCCGGGGCGATCGGCCTCGGGCTCGCTGCGGATTACATGGAAAGCCTGGGGCGCGACCACATCGAGGCGCATGAGGCGGCGCTCAGCGCCTATGGGGCTATCCGGCTTGAGAAGCTTCCGGGCGTGCGGCTGATCGGGGCCGGGCCGAATCGGCTCGGCGTCCTCTCCTTCGATGTGGAGGGCGTTCACCCGCATGATCTGGCGACCATCCTCGACCGCCACGGAGTCGCCATCCGGGCCGGTCATCATTGCGCCCAGCCCTTGATGGAAAAGCTTGGCCTGCCGGCGACCAACCGGGCCTCGTTCGGCGTCTACAATGGCGAGGACGATATCGACTCGCTCGTCGCCGCGATCGAGGCCGCACAGGAGATGTTCAGCCGATGATGGATTTACGCGATCTCTACCAGGACATCATCCTCGACCATGGGCGCCATCCCCGGAATCTGCGGGCGATCGAGGGGGCGAGCCACCACGCGCATGGGCACAATCCGCTTTGCGGCGATCACGTGACGGTGTTCGTCCAAATCGAGGGCGGCATCATCGCCGATGTTTCCTTCGAGGGGCGCGGCTGCGCGATCTCGACCGCAGCCGCCTCGCTGATGACCGAGGTTTTGAAGGGCAAGACCCTGGCCGAGGCCGATACGCTGTTCCGCACCTTCCACGCCAAGGTGACCGGAGCCGAGGTGCCGGAGGCGGTGGAAGCCCTGGAGGACGATATCGACCGGCTGGAACCCTTGAGCGGGGTCAAGGCCTATCCGGTGCGGGTCAAATGCGCGACTCTGCCCTGGCGGACCTTCGAGGCGGCGCTTCATGCCGGCGCCCAAGGTGAAACGGTAAAAACGGAATAGAATGATGACCGCACCCGACACTGCCTTCGATTTTTTGCATTCTGGGAATATGGAGCCGGGGGAGGCGCCGGACCGGGATCTGGAAAGCCGGATACTGGCGGCGCTGAAGACCGTGCGCGATCCCGAGATTCCGGTCAATCTGGTCGATCTCGGCCTCATCTACGACATGAAGATCGGTCCCGGCGGCGCGGTCGAATTGGACATGACCCTGACCACCCCGAACTGCCCGGTCGCCGCCTCCCTGCCGGCGCAGGTGCAGGAGGCCGTATCCGGCGTCGAGGGCGTCGCCTCCGCCTCCGTCAACCTCGTCTGGACCCCGCCCTGGTCCCCGGACCGCATGAGCGAGGAGGCGCGGCTGGAACTGGGGTTGCTGTGATTTGATCCAGCAAGTCTAATTCTGGCTAGCATTCGGCAGCGGGCTGGAAATCCGTGGTGCGTCCTTCGAGACGGCCCTCAAGGGGGCCTCCTCAGGATGAGGCTTCGAGACGCCGCCAAGAGGCGGCTCCTCAGGATGAGGCTTCGAGACGGCCCTCAAGGGGGCCTCCTCAGGATGAGGATTTTTCTTAACGCCATTATTTTTCTTAGTGCCATTACAGATGTACCTCATCCTGAGGAGCGGCCCTCTTGGCCGCGTCTCGAAGGACGCGGGATGCTTTTGCCGCGAGAACCGGGCCTCATAAACGCGGCGGGGCGATCTCACCGTCAAGCGAACGATACGCAAACCGGCAACGCGCATTGGCCCCCCAGGTTTTTCGCCACGGTCAAAGAACATCCGCAATATCAATAAATTAGCCGAAGCCGTCCGGGGCTTCGCCCCAATCGGGTCCGAATTTTCAGCGGATCCCACGTTTCAGTATTGAAACGCTTATCGCCGGCTGCCGCCGCGCGGACGCCATGAAAACCAAAAAGTTCCTATAAAAACAATGCAATAGCGGATTGGCACAGCCCTTGCGCTAGGAGGGATGTGCCCGGGCCACTGGGCTATAGCGCTATCTTGAAGGGATATCGGAAATGACAGGGAACAAGTTTTTTGGATCAGCTTCGGCGCTGGTTCTCGCTTTGGGGATGATCACGCCCGCCTTCGCGGCGAGCCCGAGCGACCCTAGCGTGACCGTGAAGGACGGGCTCCTGAAAGCGGAGAACTTCCTCAACAACACCAGCACGTCGACGGCGACCACGACCAACACCACCACCAACAACGGGCCGCTGGCCGGCAGCAATGGCGACTTTCTTCTGATCAGCAAGACCAATCTCGCGGCTCAGGTGTCCGGCGTCACCATCGGCAATTCTCATTTCGGCCTCAATCCGTCAAGCGGCAATGTCTCGGCCGGGACGGTCGGCGGCGCCACCTCGATCGCGGGCAATGGCGGTTCGGCCTCCGCTTCCGGCGGCAAGGGCGGGACCAGCACCGGCGGCGATGCCGTCAGTGCCAATCTGGCCAATGCCTCGGGCGGTAAGGGTGGTGTCCAAGCCGCTCTTGGCGGGACCGGCAATGGCGGTTCCGGTGGTTCCGCGGCGGTTGTCGGCGGCGGCATCGCCGCTGGCGGCAATGGCGGCAGCCCGACGGCCATCGCGACCGGCGTTGCTGCCGGCGGCAATGGCGGCAGCGCCCTCGGGCTTGCCGCGAGCCTTGCCGCTGCCGGCAAGGGTGGTCATATCGATCCCGTCTCCACCGCCAACTCGGCTCTTGCCGGAGCCGGCGGCAATGGTACGGGCGGCACCACCAACAATCAGGGCGGCAGCGGCGGCAGCACGGGTCCGGCCACGGCGACGGCTTCGGCGGCGGCGGGTGGAACCGGGAACGGGGGCGCTGCCTCCAATTCCGGCGCCAATGGCGGCAATGCCGCGACGGGTGGGGAAGTGGCTAGCGCCTCGGGCGGCAGCGCCGGGGCAGCGAATGGCGGCAATGCGTCGAGCGTGGCCGGTGCCGGCGGGGCCTCGGGGGCGACGAACTATCAGGCGACCGCGGCCACGGGCAACAACACCTCGAGCACGGCGTCGGCGAATTTCTCGCTCGGCACCGGCGGCATCTCGGGGAGCTTCGGCTCGATGAGCGGCATCAACCCGGTGGCGTTCAATACCGGGATTGCCTCCACGCAGCTTTCCTCGGTCAACGTCAACGCGTTGGTCGGGAGCCTCGGCAACGGGGGCAGCGTCGGCATCCACTAAGTCCGGACGAGAGGGGACGGGCGGGGCAATCCCGCCCGTTCCCTATCTCCGAACGGCTCCTAAACCAACGGCGGAAATTCCAGACTCGTCCCTGTTACCCCAAATTGTCATCCCGAGCCTTGGCGAGGGATCCGTTGCCGCTCCATCGGTGCTGATCCTGGCGCTCGTCGTCACGCAGAGATCGCTCGCCGAGGCTCGGGATGACAGGGTGGGCCGGGTGATAGGTCAAGGTTTTTTAGCCGTCGGTATAATTCTTTGAAACAGGGCAGGTATCTCATGCGCGGAATTCGCCTGATATCGGTTGGCCTCTTCGCCTTGGCGCTTTCCGGCGTGGCTGCATCCGGCACTTCCTTTGCCGCGGGCAGTCTCGACGGACTGACGCCGCTCGCCCCCTCGGCGCTGGGTACGGTCAATGTCGATCACAGCCTGATCAACATGCCGAGCGTCTCGAACAGTGCCGCTGTCTCCGGCAACATGATCAGCGCCGGCGGCGGGCAAATCACCAACGGCGCTATCCAGAACAACGCGATCAGCAACAACAATGGCGTGACCGCCGTGCTGATGAATACTGGAAACAACGTCAATTTCCAGAATTCGATGATCGTTAACGTCTTCACAAAATAAAATACACGTTAACATCTTCACGCGCTAACCAGCAAAATGGTGATGTGGCCATGAATACAATCGCCAATACTTCCGCCAAGATCTTTGCCAGGGCATCGGCCCTGTTCGCCCTTCTGCTTCTCCTCGTTTCCGTGGCGCCGGCGCGCGCCGAGACGATTTCCGTCGAAACCGGCGGACAATCCTTCTTCGTGCCGGTCAGCAGCTTCAAGCAGCTGCGTATGCGAAGCGTCGTGCTGCAACGCTATGATTTCAGCTGCGGCTCGGCGGCGTTGGCGACGCTTTTGACCTGGCACTATGGGAAGCGCCTTCGTGAGGAGGATGTGTTCCAGGCGATGTATCAGGTCGGCGACCAGGAGAATATCCGCCGCTACGGTTTCTCCCTGCTCGATATGAAATCCTATCTGGAATCGATCGGCCTTCAGGCGGACGGGTTCCAGGTGAGCCTCGACAAGCTCGAAGAATTGAGCCTGCCGGCGATCGGCCTGATCGAGGTCAAGGGCTACAAGCATTTCGTCGTGATCAAGGGTATCCGCGACGGGCGGGTGCTGTTCGGCGATCCGGCGCGCGGCCTGCGCGCCGTCGATCGGCGGAGCTTCGAGGCCATGTGGAACGGAGTCGTGCTCCTCATCCGCTCGGATGTCGCCACCGCCCAAGCGAGCTTCAATCCCGGCTCCGACTGGGCCGCCGAGGGCAAGGCACCCCTCGCACAGGCGAGGCAACTTCAGGATGTCGGCACGCTTCTCCTCAATCTTCGTCCGGGCGCGCAGTTCTAAAAAAGACGAATCCAAAAATCGGGAGTTCGACATGAACCGCCTCAACCTCATCCCAACAGCGGTGCCGGCTTTGCTTCTGGCACTCTCGGCCTGTGCAGAGCTTCCCCTGGTGCCGCCGGCGCATCACGATGCCGCTGCCGCGTCAAGGACGCTTCAGCATATGGCCGAAGCCCGAATCGGGTTCGCGGATCTGGCGGTGGCGCGTGGCGGGATCCGTGTCGGCGGGATCGATTTCGGGCTCGGCGTCACCTTGCGGACGGCGGCGGCCACGCAAAATCTGGTCAGCGAGCTTACCTTGAGCGATGCAGGCCGATGGGTGGCGGCATCCTCTTCCGCCACCAATGCGCCGCCCTCCGGCTTTTCGGTGAGTGGCCTCGGCACCGGGAATTTTCAGGCAACGCTCGGCGATCCGTCGACGACGCAAGTGATCCAGAGCCTGAACAATGCCGGGATCGGCACCATCGTGACGAATCGGATGAACGGCGTCAGTATCGCTCAGACGACATCGCTCAACATCACCCTCAACAATTACAGCCAGCTGGCGCAAAGCATGACGTCCTGGCCGATGATCGGTCGCATGGGCCACGACTTCGCGAATTTCCGGATAAAATAATCAGCGCCGCAGGACGAAGCTTTCCCGTGGAGCGCGGCATTCCCAGCCGCAGCGTTCGAGTTCGGGTACGCAATCCTCGGTGCTCGGATAGCCGATGCAGAAATAGCCGATGAAGCTCCAAACTGGCGGCACTTCGAGAATCGCCGCCATTTCCTCGGGATCGAGAATCGAAACCCAGCCCATGCCGACACCTTCGGCACGGGCGGCGAGCCAGAGCGTGTGCACGGCGGTGACGACCGAATATTCCAGCATCTGCGGCATGGTCCGCCGGCCAAGCCCATGCCCCTGTCCGGTGGCGCTGTCGGCGAAGACCGCCAGATGGGCCGGCGCCGCATCGAGTCCCGCCAGCTTCAGCCGCGCATAGAGCGCCTGGCGATCCGGCGCCGCCGCCGCCAGCGCCTCCGCATTGGCCGCCGTGAAATTGGCGCGCACACGCTCGCGGCGTTCCGGATCCTCGACGATGACGAAGCGCCAGGGCTCGCTCAACCCCACGGAAGGGGAGAGGCAGGCAAGCTCGATCAAATGCTCGATCATCCCTTCCGGCAGCACCTCCCGCCGGAAATGCCGGACATCCCGCCGCCACACCAGAAGGTCTCGCAGGCGATTCTGAAAGCCGATGTCGAAAACCGGAGGCGCGCTCATGCGCAAGACAATAGCGGCGCCCCTTACGGGTTCAAGGGGGATTGCGGGTGGACAAGCGCTCAGGGCGGCGGCAGAGCCTCGAAGGGGTCGATAACGGCAACGCCTAGCGGCTCGAAATGCCGCCTGTTGCGGGTGAGGACAGTCAGACCGTGACGGCGGGCGGTTGCGGCGATCACCAGATCCGGGAAACCGGGGGCTTGGCCGGCACCCCGGGCGTGGTCGGACAGGGCTCCGGCGATGCGAGCCGCCTCCACGTCGAAGCCGAGGATGCGGTCGCCATAAAGATGCAGCACCGTTTCCAGCCAATCGGCGAGCGTGTCCGCCTTGCGGTTCGCGCCTTCCCGGCGGAGCTTGGCGATGCCGTCGCAGATTTCGGCCACCGTGACGGCGGAAAGATAAAGCTGTGGCGATACGGCATCCATCCAGGCGGCCAGTCCAGGAGAGGCCGCGGCTCTTGCCGGCGCTCCAGCCGAAAGCACATTGGTGTCCACCAGATACACGGCGCTCAGACGTCCAACGGCCGCAAAGACGAAGCATCGCGCTCGGGCAAATCGCCCGATTCGATCGGAGCCGCCATCAGCAGACGGCCGAATGATGGAATATGGGACAGCCGCTCCCACTCCTTAAAACCGATGATCACCGCCTCCGGTTTGCCGTGGCGGGTGATGATGGCGGGCTCGCCCCGTACGGCTTCGCTCACGACCGCCGACAAATTTGCCTTTGCATCACGAAGCTGAATCCTATGCATCGTATCTCCCGCCTGAAAGTGACTACAGTAGTTATATGGCAGGGGGCAGCCGATTCCAAGCCGCTCCGCTCAATTTTCGTCCTCCCGTGCCTTATCGACGGCATCCATTGGAACGGGAGGAACACCTGTATTTCGACAACCTGCATTCCGATGCTTGACACATGGGAAAGCAGGGCGTACAAGCCCGCCTCCAACCCGGTTGGGGGTGTAGCTCAGTTGGTTAGAGCGCCGGCCTGTCACGCCGGAGGTCGCGGGTTCGAGCCCCGTCACTCCCGCCACTCTTCTCCATAATCCGATAAGTTTCCGCCACGGCTTCCGCATTGCAGCGGAGGCCTTTCCGCGTTTGGGGCGAGCCTTGGCGGCAATCTCCCGGAAGCGGCGCTTGAGAAAGTGCAAGCCTGGATAAACCCCCGGTGGGATTGATTCCGCGCTTCCTTTTTTCGCCGGCCTTGCCTATATGTGGCGGCGAAGAGCGGCGCGCGCCGGTCGGCCCGGTCGGGCGGTCCGGTGCCGCGTTTTTGGACAATAACTGCGATCCTAATGGGGAGGGGCGCGCGCGATGGAAGACGTTCTGCGCGAGTATTTGCCGATTCTGATCTTCCTGGGCATCGCCATCGCTTTGTCCGTCGTATTCGTTCTGGCATCCATGCTCCTCGGCCCGAGCCGGCCGGATTCGGAAAAGCTTTCGCCCTATGAATGCGGCTTCGAGCCCTTCAGCGATGCCCGCAGCAAGTTCGACGTCCGTTTTTATCTCGTGGCGATCCTGTTCATCATCTTCGATCTTGAAGTCGCATTTCTGTTTCCCTGGGCGGTGTCGCTCGGGAAATTGGGGCTGTTCGGCTTCTGGTCGATGATGGTCTTTCTCGGCGTCCTGACCGTGGGCTTCGTTTACGAGTGGAAGAAGGGTGCCTTGGAATGGGAGTAACCGGTTTGCCCGCCAATTCGTCGCCCTCCAATTCGTTGCCGGCCGAATCACTGCCCCAGGGCCTGGAGCAGGACGCGCTGCTCCGCCATCTGGCCGAAGAGGTCGATGACAGGGGCTTCGTCGTAGCATCGCTCGACACGGTCATCAACTGGGCGCGCAGCAATTCGATGTGGCCGATGACGTTCGGTCTGGCCTGCTGCGCCGTCGAGATGATGCATGTGGCGACTTCCCGCTATGACCTCGACCGCTTCGGCAGCTTCTTCCGGCCGAGTCCGCGCCAATCCGACGTGATGATCGTCGCGGGCACGCTCTGCAACAAGATGGCCCCGGCCTTGCGCAAGGTCTACGACCAGATGGCCGAGCCGCGCTGGGTGGTCTCGATGGGCTCCTGCGCCAATGGCGGCGGCTACTATCACTATTCCTATTCGGTGGTGCGCGGTTGCGACCGCATCGTTCCCGTGGACATCTATGTTCCCGGCTGCCCGCCGACGGCTGAGGCGCTGCTCTACGGCATGCTCCAGCTTCAGAAAAAGATCAGGCGCACGCGCGTCTTCGCGCGCTGAGCCGGGGTTTTCATCATGACAGAAAATCTGGAACAACTTCAGGCACATGCCGCCGCGTCGCTGCCGGGGAAGATCCTCGGCGCCGAGGTCGCGCTGGGCGAGCTGGTCCTTAAGGTTGCCGGCGATGCGCTGATCGAGGTTGCGACCTTCCTGCGGGACGATCCCAAATGCCTGTTCAAGGTGCTGGTCGATGTCTGCGGCGTCGATTACCCGGAACGGCCGTTGCGCTTCGATGTCGTCTATAACTTGCTGAGCGTCCGGCACAATCAGCGGATTCGGCTCAAGGTGGCGACCGATGAGGGAACTCCGGTCCCCTCCGTGACCAAAATCTGGAGCTCCGCCGGCTGGTATGAGCGCGAGGCATGGGATCTTTTCGGCATCTTCTTCGCCGACCATCCCGATCTGCGCCGGATCCTGACCGATTACGGCTTCGAGGGGCATCCCCTGCGCAAGGATTTTCCGCTCACGGGCTATGTCGAGGTGCGCTACGACGAGGACCAGAAGCGGGTCGTCTATGAGCCCGTGAAGCTCAAACAGGAATTCCGCAGCTTCGATTTCATGTCGCCCTGGGAAGGAATGACCACGCTGCCCGGCGATGAGAAGGCGACGAATTCCGGCTCCAAAGAGGGTAAAGTCTGATGTCGGAAGCTCTGGCGCAGATCAAGAACTTCACGCTGAATTTCGGGCCGCAGCATCCGGCGGCCCATGGTGTGTTGCGTCTTATCATCGAGATGGACGGCGAGATCGTCGAGCGGGCCGATCCGCATATCGGCCTCCTGCATCGCGGCACCGAAAAGCTGATCGAATACAAGACCTATATGCAGGCGACGCCCTATTTCGACCGGCTCGACTACGTGTCGCCGCTCTGCATGGAGCACGCCTTCATTCTCGGCATCGAGAAGCTTCTCGGGATCAAGCCGCCGGAGCGTGGCCAGTATATCCGCGTGCTGTTCTCCGAAATCACCCGCATCCTCAATCATCTTCTCAATATCACCACCTTCGCGCTCGATGTCGGCGCGCTCACGCCCATGCTGTGGGCGTTCGAGGAGCGCGAGAAGCTCATGGAGTTCTATGAGCGGGTGTCCGGTGCGCGCTTCCACGCGAATTATTTCCGTCCGGGCGGGGTCCATGGCGATTTGCCGCCGGGTCTCGCCGACGAGATCTACGGGTTCTGCGAGAGCTTCCCGAAGATGATCGACGACATGGAAACGCTGCTGACGGGAAACCGGATCTTCAAGCAGCGCACGGTCGATATCGGCATCGTCACGGCGGAGCAGGCGCTGGATTGGGGCTTCTCGGGTCCGATGCTGCGGGCGTCCGGCGTGCCCTGGGATCTGCGCAAGTCGCAGCCCTACGACGTCTACGACAAGATCGATTTCGACATTCCGGTCGGCAAGCACGGCGATTGCTATGATCGCTATCTCGTCCGTATGGAGGAGATGCGGCAGTCGGTGCGCATCATGAAGCAGTCGCTCGACGATATGCCGAAGGGCCCGGTCCTGATCGAAGACTACAAGGTGGCGCCGCCGCCGCGCGCCGAGATGAAGCGGTCGATGGAAGCCTTGATCCATCACTTCAAACTCTTTACCGAAGGCTTCCACGTGCCGGCTGGCGAGACCTATACGGCGGTCGAGGCTCCGAAGGGTGAGCACGCCGTCTATCTGGTCGCCGACGGCACCAACAAGCCCTACCGCTGCAAGATCCGGTCGCCGGATTTTGCTTTCCTCCAGGGATCGGACTTCATGACCAAGGGACACATGCTCGCGGATCTGGTCGCGGTCATTGGCTCGATGGACGTCGTTTTTGGAAGCATTGACCGATGAGCGAAGCCAGGGAGGGCGCGCCGTTCGAGCAGCCCGCAACTTTCGAATTCACGGCTGAGAACCGCGCCAAGGTGGATCTCTACATCGCCAAATATCCGGCGGGAAAGAAGGCCGCGGCCTTGCTGCCGGCGCTGGATCTGGCTCAGCGCCAGCATAAGAACTGGCTGCCGCGCGCGGCGATGGATCATGTGGCGCAGCTTCTTGATTTGGCGCCGATCCGCGTCTATGAGGTGGCGACCTTCTATTCCATGTTCAATCTGGCGCCGGTCGGTGAGCATGTCGTGCAGGTCTGCACCAACACGCCTTGCTGGCTCCGGGGCTCGGATGCGGTGGTTGCCGCCTGCGAGCGCAAGCTCGGCATCGGGCTCGGCGAGACCACGGCGGATGGCAAGGTCACGCTGCGCGAGGTCGAGTGCCTCGGCGCCTGCGCCAATGCCCCGATCGTCCAGATCGGCGATGATTTTTTCGAGGACGCCGACGCCGCCACCACGGAGGCGCTGATCGATGCGCTGCTGCGGGGCGAGAAGCTGGAGGCCCGTTCGCTGGCCGGCCGCCAGGGCGCTGCTCCGATCACGGGCGACACGACGCTGAGCGCCGCGGGAGATCACAATGCTGCGTGACCAGGATCGCATTTTCACCAATCTCTACGGGCGGCACGATTGGCGGCTCGACGGCGCGCGCAAGCGCGGGGACTGGAACGGGACCAAGGATCTGATCCTGAAGGGCCGCGAGTGGATCGTCGGCGAGATGAAGACCTCGGGCATGCGCGGGCGCGGCGGCGCCGGCTTCTCGACCGGCATGAAGTGGTCCTTCATGCCGAAGGAAAGCGTGCGGCCCTGCTATCTCGTCATCAATGCGGATGAGGGCGAGCCCGGCACCTGCAAGGACCGCGACATCATGCGCTTCGACCCGCATAAGCTGGTCGAAGGTGCCTTGCTGGCGAGCGTCGGTATCGGCGCGCATGCCAGCTATATCTATATCCGTGGCGAATTCTATAACGAGGCCGTCCAGCTTCAGGCCGCGATCGACGAGGCCTATGCGGCGGGGCTTATCGGCAAGAACGCCTGCGGCTCGGGCTATGATTTCGAGCTTTATCTGCATCGCGGGGCAGGGGCCTATATCTGCGGCGAGGAAACGGCGCTCATCGAGAGCATCGAAGGCCGCAAGGGCCAGCCCCGGCTGAAGCCGCCTTTCCCGGCCCAGGTCGGCCTGTTCGGCTGTCCCACCACGGTCAACAATGTCGAAACCATCGCCTGCGTGCCGGACATCCTGCGCCGGGGTGGCTCCTGGTTCGCCGGGATCGGGCGCCCGAAGAACGAAGGCACCAAGATTTTCTGCATTTCGGGCCATGTCAACGCGCCCTGCAACGTCGAGGAAGCGATGGGCATCCCGCTGCGGGAGCTGATCGACCGGCATTGCGGCGGCGTGCGCGGCGGCTGGGACAATCTTCTCGGCATCATCCCCGGCGGTTCGTCGGTGCCGGTGATCCCGAAAGCGGTTTGCGACGATGTGCTGATGGATTTCGATGCGCTTACGGCGGCGGGCACGGCGCTCGGCACGGCGGCGGTCATCGTCATGGACAAATCGACCGACATCGTCAAGGCGATCGCCCGGCTCTCGCGGTTCTACATGCATGAGAGCTGTGGCCAATGCACCCCCTGCCGCGAAGGCACCGGCTGGATGTGGCGGGTGATGGAGCGGATGGTGAAGGGCAATGCGGAGCTTGAGGAGATCGACATGCTCCTCGAAGTCACCCGCCAGATCGAAGGCCACACCATCTGCGCGCTCGGCGATGCGGCGGCGTGGCCGATCCAGGGGTTGATCCGGCATTTCCGGCCCGAGCTGGAGCGCCGTATCAAGGAATATCGCGGCGTCGCCAGCATGCGCGCTGCTTGAGGAGCTGTTCATGACGAAGCTCACGATCGACGGCCAGGAAGTCGCAGTTTCGCCGGGGACCACCGTGCTCCAGGCGGCGCAGCAAATCGGCATCGAGATCCCGCATTTCTGCTATCACGAGCGGCTCGCGGTCGCCGGCAATTGCCGGATGTGCCTGGTCGAGCAGGAAAAATCGCCGAAGCCCGTGGCCTCCTGCGCGATGCCGGTGGGCGAGGGCATGGTGATCCACACCGATTCCGCAAAGGCCCGCAAGGCCCGCAAGGGGGTGATGGAATTCCTGCTGATCAACCATCCGCTCGATTGCCCGATCTGTGATCAGGGCGGCGAATGCGATTTGCAGGATCAGGCCGTGGCCTATGGCGGCGGCAGCGGGCGCTTCGAGGAAAACAAGCGCGCCGTCGCCGACAAGGATTTCGGTCCGCTGATCAAGACCAGCATGACCCGCTGCATCCAATGCACCCGCTGCGTCCGCTTCGCGACCGAGATCGCGGGCGTGGAGGATCTGGGAGCCACCGGGCGCGGCGAGCACATGGAGATCGGCACCTATGTCGAGCGCACCCTGTCGTCGGAGCTTTCGGGCAATATCATCGATCTGTGCCCGGTCGGGGCGCTGACCTCCAAGCCCTACGCCTTCGTCACCCGTCCCTGGGAATTGCGGAAGACCGAAACCATCGACGTTCTCGATGCGGTCGGCGCCAATATCCGGGTGGATTCGCGCGGGCCGCAGGCGCTGCGCGTGCTGCCGCGCCTCAACGAGGACGTGAACGAGGAGTGGATCGCCGACAAGACCCGCTTCGCCGTCGATGGACTTTCGCGGAAGCGGCTCGACCGGCCCTTTGTGCGCCGCGACGGCAAGCTTGTGGAAGCAAGCTGGGACGAGGCATTCAAGACCATCGCCAAGCGTCTTGCCGGTGTCGCCGGCACGAAGATCGCGGGCATCGCCGGCGATCTCGCCGATGTGGAATCGCTGGTGGCGCTCAAGGATCTGCTGACGGCGCTGGGCTCGCCGCATCTGGAGTCGCGGCAGGACGGGGCGAAGCTCGATCCCGCTTCCCGCGCCGGCTACCTCTTCAACACCACCATCGCCGGCATCGAAAAGGCTGATGCGGCGCTGCTGATCGGCACCGATCCCCGCTGGGAGGCGCCGCTCATCAATGCACGCTTGCGCAAGCGCTATCTGGCGCGCGGCTTCAAGGTGGCGGCGATCGGCCCGGAACTCGATCTTACCTATCCGGTGGCGCAGCTTGGCGCCGGCCCGGATATCCTGGCGGCGATCGCCTCGGGCCAGCATGAATGGAGCGGGGTGCTTCAGAACGCGAAGAACCCGATGCTGATCCTCGGCATGGGCGCGCTTTCCCGCAAGGATGGCGCGCAGATCCTGGGACTGGCGCGCGCGGTCGCCGAGAAATTCGGGCTGGTCCGCGATGATTGGAACGGCTTCAACGTCCTGCACCGCGCGGCCTCGCGCGTCGGCGCGCTCGATGCCGGCTTCGTGCCGGGGCCGGGCGGGCGCGATCTCGAAGGCATTCTCGCCGGGGCCGAATCCGGCGAGATCGAGGCGGTCTATCTTCTGGGTGCCGACGAGATCGACATGCGGCGTCTGGGAACCAGCTTCGTGATCTATCAGGGACATCACGGCGATGCCGGCGCCAGCCGCGCCGATGTGGTTTTGCCAGGGGCGGCCTATACCGAAAAGAACGCCACCTACGTCAATACCGAGGGCCGGGTGCAGCATGGTCAGCTTGCCGTGTTCCCGCCGGGGGATGCGCGTGAGGATTGGAAGATCCTGCGCGCCCTGTCGGCGGTGCTCGGCCAAACGCTGCCTTACGATTCGCTCGGAGCGCTGCGTGAGCGGCTTCTCAGCCTGAATTCGGTCTTCGGTTCCGTGGACACCGTGACCAAGGCGCATTGGGGGGGCTTCGGCGCCTCCGGCCCGACCGATCCGGCGCCCTTCGACTATCCGATCAAGGATTTCTACCTCACCGATCCGATCAGCCGCGCCTCGGCGACGATGGAAGCCGCCAGTGCGGCCTATTGGGCCGAACGCGCCACGACAGCAAAGACTGGCACAAATGGCTAATCTACTGACGGGATATGCACTTCCGGCGATCATCATCATCGCCAAGGTTCTGCTGATCATCGTGCCGCTGCTGCTGGCGGTGGCGTATCTGACCTATTTCGAACGGAAAGTCCTCGCGGCGGCGCAGCTTCGAAAGGGGCCGAATGTCGTCGGCCCGTTCGGATTGCTTCAGCCTTTCGCCGACGGGCTCAAGCTGTTCCTCAAGGAAACGATCATCCCGAGCGGCGCCAATGCGGGCGTCTTCCTCGCGGCACCGATCCTGACCTTCCTGTTGAGCCTCGTCGCCTGGGCGGTCGTGCCCTTCGGCGATGGGCTGGTGCTGTCCAACATCAATGTCGGGATCCTCTACCTCTTCGCGATCAGTTCGCTCGGGGTCTATGGCATCATCATGTCGGGCTGGGCGTCCAATTCGAAATACGCCTTCCTCGGCGCGCTCCGCTCGGCGGCGCAGATGGTGTCCTACGAGGTCTCGATCGGCTTCGTCATGGTGTCGGTGCTGCTGCTCGTCGGCTCGCTGAATTTGAGCGATGTCGTGATGGCGCAGCAGCGGATCTGGTTCGTGGTCCCGATGCTGCCGATGGCGGTGATCTTCTTCATCTCCGGCCTAGCCGAAACCAACCGCTCGCCCTTCGATCTGCCGGAAGGCGAATCGGAGATCGTCGCCGGCTTCTTCGTCGAATATTCCTCGATGTCCTTCGCGCTCTTCTATCTTGGCGAATACGCCAACATCATCCTGATGAGTGCGATGACCTCGATCCTGTTCCTGGGCGGCTGGCTGGCGCCGCTTGGCCTGACCTTCGTCCCGGGGCCGGTGTGGTTCGCGGCGAAAACGGCCTTTATCGCCTTCTGTTTCCTGTGGGTGCGCGCAACTTTCCCGCGTTACCGTTATGATCAGCTGATGCGTCTCGGCTGGAAGGTGTTCCTGCCGTTCTCGCTGTTCTGGCTCGTGTTGACCGCCGGCGTTCTTACCGCCATGGGGTGGCTGCCCCAATAGGGGTAGCCCTGAAACTGAGGATTTGGATATGTCGTTCCTGGATCGCTCCGTGCGGAGCCTGTTCCTGGCCGAACTCATCGGGGGCATGGGCCTGACCCTGCGCTATATGTTCAAGCGCCGGGTCACGGTGAACTATCCCCATGAGAAGGGGCCGCTCAGCCCCCGGTTCCGGGGCGAGCACGCTTTGCGCCGCTATCCGAACGGTGAGGAGCGGTGTATCGCCTGCAAATTGTGCGAGGCTATCTGCCCCGCGCTCGCCATCACCATCGAGGCCGAGCCGCGTGAAGACGGAAGCCGCCGCACGACGCGCTACGACATCGACATGACGAAATGCATCTATTGCGGCTTCTGCCAGGAAGCCTGCCCGGTGGATGCCATCGTCGAAGGCCCGAATTTCGAATTTGCCGTGGAGACCCGCGAGGAGCTCTTCTACGACAAGGCAAAATTGCTGGCGAATGGCGACCGCTGGGAAGCGGAGATCGCTTCGAACCTCGCGCTCGACGCGCCCTATCGCTGAAGAGTGAGGATGAATAGGATGACAGGCGTGGAGTGGGGCTCATGATTGCGACCCTCTGTTTTTATCTCTTCTCGTCACTCGCCGTGCTTTCGGGCGTGATGGTGATTTCCGCGCGCAACCCGGTTCATTCCGTGCTGTTTCTGATCCTCGCCTTTTTCAACGCGGCGGGGCTCTTCATTCTGCTGGGGGCCGAGTTCCTGGCGATGATCCTGGTGGTCGTCTATGTCGGCGCGGTCGCGGTGCTGTTCCTGTTCGTCGTGATGATGCTCGATATCAACTTCGTCGAGCTGCGCCAGGGCTTTCAGAAATATCTGCCGGTCGGCCTGCTGGTCGGCGCGGTTCTGCTGATCGAGCTGATCGGGATTTCCGGGGTGTGGGTGATGGCGCCGCATGTCAGCGGCAATTTTGCCGCCGCTATTCCGGTCGGGGTCCATGTCACCAATACCGCGGCGCTGGGCGAGCTGCTCTATACGCGCTACGTCTACGCTTTTCAGGCATCCGGGCTGATCCTATTCGTCGCCATGGTGGGTGCCATCGTGCTGACGTTGCGTAAGCGCCCCGGCGTGCGGCGGCAGAATATCGCCGAACAGGTGGCGCGGAGCCATTCGGTTTCCGTCGTCAAGGTTGAAACAGGGAAGGGGGTTTGAGCCGGCCATGATCGAGATCGGTCTCGCCCATTATCTGACCGTCGCCGCCGTGCTGTTCACGCTCGGCATCCTCGGGATCTTCATCAACCGCAAGAACGTCATCGTCATCCTGATGTCGGTCGAGCTGATACTGCTGGCGGTGAATATCAATTTCGTCGCCTTCTCGGCCTTTCTTGGTGATTTGGCCGGGCAGATATTCGCGATGTTCGTGCTGACCGTGGCCGCGGCCGAGGCGGCAATCGGACTTGCGATCCTGGTCGTGTATTTCCGCAATCGCGGTACGATCGCGGTCGAAGACATCAACGTGCTGAAGGGGTAAGGGAAGTGGCTGTCGCCGTTGTTTTTCTGCCGCTCCTCGGAGCCCTGATCGCCGGCCTGTTCGGGCGGAAGATCGGTGACCGTGCCGCGCAGCTCGTTACCTGTGGGGCCATGGTCCTGGCGGGCATCCTGGGCGTCGGCGTCTTTTACGACGTCGCCGTGCTGGGCCATGTCCGCACCGTCGAACTCTTCACCTGGATCGCCACCGGCGCGCTCGACATCCGCTGGGCGCTGAAGCTCGACACGCTCAGCGTGATCATGCTGGCGATGGTAAGCTGCGTGTCGGCGGGCATCCATATCTACTCGATCGGCTACATGTCGCATGACAAGTCGATCCCGCGCTTCATGGCTTATCTCAGCCTTTTCACCTTCTTCATGCTGGCGCTGGTGTCGGCGGACAACTTCGTCCAGATGTTCTTCGGCTGGGAGGGCGTCGGTCTCGCTTCCTATCTGCTGATCGGCTTCTGGTACGATCGCTCTTCCGCGAATGCGGCCTCGATCAAGGCCTTCGTGGTCAACCGCGTCGGTGATTTCGGCTTCTCGCTCGGCATGTTCGCGGTGTTCTATCTGTTCGGCACGCTGCAATTCTCCGAGGTGTTCGAGGCGGCGCCGAAGCTGGTCGGCCACTCGATCGACTTCCTCGGCATGCATGCCGACGCGCTGACCGTGACCTGCATCCTGCTCTTCGTCGGCGCCATGGGCAAATCGGCGCAGCTCGGGCTCCATACTTGGCTGCCGGATGCGATGGAAGGCCCGACCCCGGTCTCGGCCCTCATCCATGCCGCGACCATGGTCACCGCCGGGGTGTTCATGGTGGCGCGCCTGTCGCCGCTGTTCGAATACGCGCCCCAGGCCCTGGCCTTTGTCGGGATCATCGGCGGCACCACGGCGATCTTCGCCGCGACCATCGGCATGACCCAATTCGACATCAAGCGGGTCATCGCCTATTCGACCTGCAGCCAGCTCGGCTACATGTTCTTCGCGCTCGGTGTTTCCGCTTATCAGGCGGCGGTCTTCCATCTCTTCACCCATGCCTTCTTCAAGGCGCTGCTGTTCCTCGGCGCCGGCTCGGTCATCCACGCGATGTCGGGCGAGCAGGACATGCGCAAGATGGGCGGCATCTGGAAGAAGATCCCCTATACCTATACTCTGATGTGGATCGGCAACCTTGCCTTGGCCGGCGTGTGGCCTTTCGCCGGGTTCTATTCCAAGGACACTATTCTGGAGGCGGCCTGGGCGGCGCATAGCGGCGTCGGCTACTATGCCTTCTTCATGGGGCTGTTCGCGGCGTTCATCACGGCGTTCTATTCCTGGCGCCTGCTGATCATGACCTTCCACGGGGAATCGCGCGCCGATCACGAAGTCCTGCACCATGTTCACGAATCGCCGAAGGTCATGCTGGCACCGCTGTTCTTCCTGGCGGGCGGCGCCATCCTGGCGGGCGTCCTCGGTGCCCATTTCTTCGTCGGCGAAGGGCGCGAGGCTTTCTGGGGCGAGTCGATCAAGATCCTGCCGGAGCACGACACGGTCGGCGGGGCGGAGCATGTACCGGCGATCATCTCGCTGTTGCCGCTGTTGGCGGGGCTGGGCGGCATCGCCCTTGCCTATGTCAGCTATATGTTCAAGCCGACGATCCCGGATGCCTTCGTCGACCGGATCCGGCCGCTCTACAACATCGTCTACAACAAGTACTATTTCGATGAGCTTTACGATTTCCTGTTCGTCCGCACCGCGCGCATCCTCGGTTTCGAGCTGTGGAAGAAGGGCGATGGGATCGTGATCGACGGCTTCGGCCCCAATGGTGTCGCCGCGCGCACGGTCGATATTGCGGTTCTGTCGAGCCGGCTGCAAACCGGGTACCTGTACCATTACGCCTTTGCGATCCTGATCGGGACGGTGGCGCTGGTGTCATGGTTCCTGCTGCGGACGCACGGGTGAGGGGAGAAATAAGGTTATGAGTGGCTTCCCGATCCTGTCGGTAACGACCTTCCTGCCTCTTATCGGGGCGGCGGCGATCCTTCTGCAACGCGGCGATGCCGAGGCGGTGGCGCGTCAGTCGCGCTATATCGCGCTGTGGACTTCGGCCATCACCTTCGTGGTGTCGCTCTTCATCTGGGCCGGCTTCGACGCGACGAGTGCCGCCTTCCAGTTCGACGAGAAGATCGAATGGCTCCCGAGCCTCAATATCGCGTATCGCATGGGCGTCGATGGCATCTCGGTGTTCTTCGTCCTGCTTTCGACCCTCCTGACCTTGCTGTCGGTGGTGGCGAGCTGGGAATCGGTGAAGAACCGGGTCCGCGAATACATGGTGGCCTTCCTCGTCCTGGAGACGCTGATGGTCGGCATGTTCTGCGCGCTCGACCTCGTGGTCTTCTATATCTTCTTCGAGGGCGTGCTGATCCCGATGTTCCTGATCATCGGCATCTGGGGCGGGCAGCGGCGGGTCTATGCCGCGTTCAAGTTCTTCCTCTATACGCTTCTGGGCTCGGTGCTGATGCTGCTCGCCATCCTGGCGATGTACCACTACACCGGAACCACGGACATTCCGGCGAATATGGAAGCGAATTTCCCGGCGGATCTGCAGAAATGGCTGTGGCTCGCCTTCTTCGCCTCCTTCGCGGTGAAGGTGCCGATGTGGCCGGTGCATACCTGGCTTCCCGATGCCCATGTCGAGGCGCCGACGGCGGGCTCGGTCATCCTGGCGGGCGTGCTGCTGAAGATGGGCGGCTACGGCTTCATCCGCTTTTCGCTGCCGATGTTCCCGCTGGCCTCGGCCTATTTCACGCCGCTCATTTTTACGCTCAGCATCGTCGCCATCATCTACACCTCGCTGGTTGCCCTGGCGCAGGAGGATATGAAGAAGCTGATCGCCTATTCCTCGGTGGCGCATATGGGCATCGTGACCCTGGGCCTTTTCGGGATGTCGCCCGAAGGCGTGCAGGGGGCGATGTTGCAGATGCTCAGCCACGGCTTCGTCTCGGGCGCGCTCTTCCTTTGCGTCGGCGTCGTCTATGACCGGCTGCACACACGAGAGATCGCGCGTTATGGCGGCGTTGCCGATGTGATGCCGAAATACGCCTTCCTGTTCATGATCTTCATGATGGCCTCGGTCGGCCTGCCGGGGACGAGCGGGTTCGTGGGCGAGTTCCTGGTGCTGCTTGGAACCTTCCAGGTGAGCAGCTGGGCCGCCTTTCTGGCGACGACCAGCATCATTCTGGGCGCTGCCTATATGCTCTATCTGTACCGGCGGGTGATCTTCGGCGTGATCACGCGGGTCGATGTCCGCGACATGATGGATCTGAGCCCGCGCGAGATCTTCGTGTTCGCGCCGCTGGTGGCCCTCGTGCTGTGGATGGGGATCTATCCCGCCACCTTCCTGGACCCGATCCGGCCCTCCGTGGCCAACCTCATCGAGAAGGTGGAGAAAGCCCGTCAAGCGGCCAATATCCCGTCCTCTCAGCATCAACCCATCCTGGCGACCCGTTAAGGCGAGAGATAAGAGATCATGCCGCTTTATCCCGTTCCCGATCTCTTTCCGGCGATGCCGGAAATCTTTCTTGCCGTGGCCGCGATGGCGCTGCTGCTGGTCGGCGTCTTTCGCCGCGATGGCGGGACCGCGCTGGTTTCCTGGCTTGCGGTTGCCGCTCTGATCGTAACCGCCGGCCTCGTCGTCGTCGTCGGCGGCGCGCATCAGGTCAGCTTCAACGGCATGTTCGTGACCGACGCCTTTGCCGGCTTCATGAAGACCCTGGTGCTGCTGGGTTCGGCGGTCACGCTGGTGATGTCGATCGGCTATAACCAGCGGGAGAAGACCGCGCGGATGGAATATGCCGTGCTGGTCATGCTTTCGACCGTTGGCATGCTGGCGATGGTCTCGGCCAATGATTTGATCTCGCTCTATATCGGGCTGGAGCTGCAGAGTCTGGCGCTTTACGTCTTGGCCGCCTTCCGGCGCGACGATACGCGCTCCAACGAGGCCGGGCTGAAATATTTCGTCCTCGGCGCGCTGTCCTCGGGCATGCTGCTCTACGGCTGCTCGCTGATCTACGGCTTCTCCGGCACGACGAATTTCGAGACGCTGGCGCAGGTGGTGGCCGCCGGCAACGCGCCGATCGGGCTGATCGTCGGCGTCGTCTTCGTCGCCGTCGGGCTTTCCTTCAAGGTCGCGGCGGTGCCCTTCCATATGTGGACGCCCGATGTCTATGAAGGGGCGCCGACAGCGGTGACCTCCTTTTTCGCGGTTGCGCCGAAGATCGCGGCGGTGTCGCTCTTCATCCGCTTCCTCGAGGGGCCGTTCGGGGGGATGGCCGCGCAGTGGCAGCAGATCATCTGGTTCGTTGCCGTCGCCTCGATGCTGTTGGGCGCTTTCGCCGCCGTCAACCAGAGGAGCATCAAGCGGCTGATGGCCTATAGCTCGATCAGTCATGTCGGCTATGCCCTGATCGGGCTTGCCGCCGGAACCCAGACCGGGATCCGGGGCGTGCTGATCTATATGGCGATCTATCTGTTCATGAATGTCGGCACCTTCGGCGTCATCCTGTGCATGCGCCGCAAGGGGGAGGAAGTCGGCACCATCGGCGATCTCGCCGGGCTTTCGCGGACCCATCCGGGGCTCGCGGCGGCGCTGGCGATCTTCATGTTCTCGATGGCCGGCATTCCGCCGCTGGCCGGGTTCTTCTCCAAGATCTATGTGTTCGTGGCGGCGGTCGATTCCGGGCTGTATGTGCTGGCGACGATCGGCCTGCTGTCGAGCGTCGTGGCCGCGTTCTATTACGTCCGCCTCGTCAAGATCATGTATTTCGATGAGCCGGCGGGCGCTTTCGATCCGGTCGGGCGCGAGATGCAGTGGGTCATCGGCGCCTGTGCCGTGGTGGTCCTGTTCCTGATCGTTGGGCTGGAGCCGCTGGCGGTGAGCGCGCAGGCGGCAGCCGGAACGTTCTTCCACGGATGAGGGGCGATTCCGGCGTGACCCATTCCCGTGAGGTGGGGAGCGCGCCGGCCACGATCCTGTATCGGGAGCGCGTCGAGAGCAGCAATGAAGAGCTCCGGCTTCTGGCCCGGCAGGGGGCGGCAGCCGGAACGGTGCTCTGGGCCGGGCAGCAGGATGCCGGGCGCGGCCGGCGAGGCCGGCGCTGGATCTCGCCGCCCGGCAATCTCTATTGCTCGATTCTTCTGCGTCCTTTATGTGCACCGATGCTGGCGGCGCAGCTGGGCTTCGTCGCGGCGCTTGCCGTTGGCGATGCGCTGCGGCCATTATTGCCGGAGGGTACGGCTTTGGGCCTTAAATGGCCGAACGACGTTCTTATCCAGGGAAGGAAATGCGCGGGCATTCTTTTGGAATCGGAAACGGGCGCCGATGGGCTTGTCGCCTGGGTGGTGGCCGGCATCGGCATCAATATCGTCTCGGCGCCTGAGGCAATGGAATATCCGGCAACTTCCCTCAAGGCCCAGGGATGTGGTGAAATGGCGGTAAGTGATGTGCTGGAATCCCTGTGCGCCGCGTTCTTTGCGCGCTGCCGCATCTGGGACGAGCAAGGCTTCGAGGCGATCCGCGCCGCTTGGCTCGAACATGCGGAACACCGCTTCGGGGAGGTCAGGGTGCAATTGGGTGACACCGCCATGACCGGCCGTTTTGTCGATCTCGATGTTGATGGGGCGCTGCTCCTTGAGACGGACGAGGGAAGCCGGCGGATAGCCGCCGGCGATGTGTTTCCAGCCGGGTGACATGACGATGCTGCTCGCGATCAATGCCAACAACACCAATACGGTCTTCGCCGTCTTCGATGGGGACAGGCTGCGTGGGCAATGGCGGGCCTCAACCGATCCGAGGCGGACGGCGGATGAATACGTGGTCTGGCTGACCCAGCTTATGAGTTTCGAGGGGCTGGGCCGGGGGGACATCGACGGGGCGATCCTGTCCTCCGTCGTGCCGGCGGCGGTGTTCAACCTGAAGCTTCTGTGCCGGCGCTATTTCGGTTGCGAGGCGCTGGTCGTCGGCGATCCCGATTGCGTGCTCGGCATCGAGGTGAAGCTCGACCGCCCGGAGGAGGTCGGGGCCGATCGGGTGGTCAACGCCGTCGCCGCCAAGGCCCGGCACCGCACGCCCTTGATCGTCGTCGATCTCGGCACCGCCACCACCTTCGATGTGGTCGACCGGGACGGGAATTATTGCGGCGGCGCCATCGCGCCCGGCATCAATCTGTCGCTGCGGGCGCTGGAGATGGCGGCGGCGAAGCTGCCGCATGTCGAGATCAAGCAGGTGGACCGGGCGATCGGCAAGAACACGGTTCAGGCGATGCAGTCCGGACTTTACTGGGGCTATGTCGGGCTGATCGAGGGACTCGTTACCCGGATCTCGAATGAATTCGGGGAAAAGATGGGGGTCGTGGCGACGGGGGGGCTCGTGTCATTGTTCGCGGGGGCGAGCCCGCTTATCGAGGCGATCGATCCGGAGCTGACCTTGTGGGGGCTTTACCTCATTTACAATCACAATCGGAAGACATGAGCAAGAATTTGGCGAACGACGAATTACTCTTTGTACCCTTGGGCGGCGTCGGCGAAATCGGCATGAATATGAGCCTGTATGGCTATGGCGATTCCTGGCTGATGATCGATTGCGGCGTTACCTTCGGCGAGGATTCGGCGCCCGGCGTCGATATCGTGATGGCCGATCCGAGCTTCATCGTCGAGCGGCGCGATAAGCTGGCCGGCATCGTCGTGACCCATGGTCATGAGGATCATATCGGGGCGATCCCGCATCTCTGGCGCCGCCTCGGCAAGCCGCCGATCTACGCAACGCCTTTTACCGCCGCACTCCTGCGCGAAAAGGCGATCGAATCGGGGATGGAGCGCGAGCTCAAGGTCACCCGTATCGCACTTTCGGGCAGATTTGAGGTCGGGCCGTTCGAGATCGAACTGGTGACCGTCACGCATTCGATCCCGGAACCCAATGCCGTGGTATTGCGTACACCGCTCGGCACCGTGGTGCATACGGGCGATTGGAAGCTCGATCCGGGGCCGCTGGTCGGGCCTACCGCCGATGAAGACAGGCTGCGCAGCATCGGCGATGAAGGGGTTCTGGCCCTCATTTGCGATTCGACCAATGCGCTCAAGCCCGGCGAGACCGGCTCCGAAACCGATGTCCGGCAGGCATTGACCGAACTCGTCGGCAAATATCAGAAGCGCGTGATCATCGCCTGTTTCGCCTCCAATGTTGCCAGGGTCGAGTCGATCGCGGCGGCGGGGGAGGCGCATGACCGCAATGTCGCTTTGGTTGGCCGCTCGCTGTGGCGGATCGAGAAGGCGGCGCGGGAAAGCGGCTATATGCAGGACGTGCCGGCCTTCGTCTCAGAGGATGACGCGGGGTTCCTGCCGCGCGACAAGGCGCTCTTCATCTGCACCGGGAGCCAGGGGGAGCCGCGTTCGGCCTTGGCCCGCATCGCTCAGGGCGACCACCCGCATGTGACGATCGAGGCCGGCGACGTGGTGGTCTTTTCGTCCCGGATCATCCCCGGCAATGAGAAGGCGATCAACCGGCTGCAAAACCAATTGGCCCGGCGTGGCGTCCTCATCGTCACCGAGCAGGATCATTTCGTCCATGTCTCCGGCCATCCGGCGCGGGCGGAACTGGTCCGCATGTACCAGATGCTGCGGCCGCGGATCGCGGTTCCGGTTCATGGCGAGATGCGGCATCTGATCGCCCATGCCGAACTGGCGCTGGAATGCCAGGCGAAGCAGGCGATCGTGACCCAGAATGGGCAGATGATCCGCCTCGCCCCCGGACCCGCCGAGGTCGTGGACGAGGTGCCGATCGGCAAGCTCGGGCTGGACGGCAAATGCCTGCGCGCCATCTCCAGCGAGGCGGTGCGCGACCGTCAGAAGATGGTCTTCAGCGGCTCGGCCCTGGCGACGCTGGTCCTCGACCGCAAGGGCAAGCTCCTGGCGACGCCGACGGTGACGGTACGGGGCATTCTCGATGACGACAAGGAAATGGCGATCGCCGGACTCGGCGAGAATTTGGGGCGGGTGATCACCAACCTCGACTCCGATCAGCGCGGCGACGACGAGGTTGTGCGCGAGACGGCGCGTCTCGCGATCCGCCGCTCCTTGAACGCCAGTCACGGAAAGAAGCCCTTGACGGACGTCCATATCGTCCGTCTTTAAAGGGCACGGCATCACCATTGACCAAATATGGGGAGCAAGTACGGAATGATCGGCAAGCTTAATCACGTCGCCATCGTCGTCCCGGATCTGGCGAAGGCGACGGCGCTTTACGCGGGCGCGCTCGGTGCCAAGGTTTCGGCCCCGGTGCAGCAGCCGGCGCATGGCGTTACCGTCGTTTTCGTCGAATTGCCGAATACCAAGATCGAGTTCCTGGAACCGCTTGGCGATGCCTCGCCTGTGCGGGCCTTTCTCGACCGCAATCCGGCGGGGGGCATGCATCACCTTTGCTATGAGGTCGAGGACATCATCGCCGCGCGCGACCGGCTGAAGGCGGAAGGGGCTCGCGTCCTCGGCGACGGGGAGCCGAAGATGGGCGCCCATGACAAGCCGGTCCTGTTCCTCCACCCGAAGGATTTTCTCGGGACACTCATCGAACTGGAACAGGCGCAATAAAATCATGGGATGGTTCACAGCCGGTGCTGTCTATGTCGTCATCTGGTTCCTGGTGCTGTTCGCCGTCCTGCCTTTCGGCATCAGGCCGCTGGACCCGGACGATATCGGCGCCGCCTCCGGCGCTCCCGCCAATCCCCGGCTGCTACTGCGCTTTGCCGTGACCACGGTGGTTGCGGCGGTGTTCTGGGGCGCGTTCCTCTACGCGGTCGATACGGGGCTGCTCAATCTCCGGCCCGAGGCTTATTCCGGATAAGGCCATGAGTGCCGAGTATTGCGCGCTGGCGCCGGGGCATCCCTGGCATGGTCCCTATCACGATAACGAATACGGCTTCCCCGCGCGGGACGAGCGGATACTGTTCGAGCGTCTGGCCTTGGAGATCAATCAGGCCGGCCTGTCCTGGCTGACTGTCCTGAAGAAGCGGGAAGCCTTCAGTGCCGCCTTCGCCGGTTTCGAGGTGGATCGCGTCGCCGAATTCGGTGAGGCCGATACGGAGCGCCTGCTCGCCGATAAGGGGATCATCCGCAACCGCCTCAAGATCGCGGCGGTGATCGAGAACGCCAAGCGCATCCAGGCGCTGCGCGGCCGGCATGGCTCCTTTGCCGGCTGGCTCGATCACCATCACCCGGCGGATAAGGCCGAATGGGTCAAAATCTTCCGCAAGAATTTCGTCTTCACCGGCGGCGAGATCGTCGGCGAGTTTCTGATGAGCCTGGGCTACCTGCCGGGCGCGCATGAACCGGATTGCCCGGTTCATGCGCGGATATTGCTGGAAGGCCGGTAGTGCGTCCTTCGAGACGCGGCTAAAGGGCCGCTCCTCAGGATGAGGGACAGGGTGCGTTGGTCCTCATCCTGAGGAGGCCCCCTTGAGGGCCGTCTCGAAGGACGCGAGATCTCTTAGCTCACCTCTTCCGTGACTTCCTGGGCGGTGATGCCGCTCAGCGCCTCTTCGACATGGGCCGAGAAGACGTATTCGGCCGGACGCTGGTTATCGAGCGGGATTTCCGGAGCCATTTCGCCTTCGGTGCGCACGCCCTGAAGGGCGACGATGAGCGCCTTCCAGGGCTTCTGGACCGAATCGGTAACGGCGGTCGCCTCATAGCCGCAATGCACCATGCAATTGGCGCATTTCTCGTAATTGCCGGTGCCGTAGGAATTCCAGTCGGTTTCTTCCATCAGCTCCTTGAAGCTCCCGACATAGCCTTCGCCGAGGAGGTAGCAGGGGCGCTGCCAGCCGAAATAGTTGCGGGTCGGATTGCCCCAGGGGGTGCAGCGGTATTCCTGGTTTCCGGCGAGGAAATCAAGGAACAGGCCCGACTGGGTGAAAGCCCAGTTCCGCCCCTTGCCGCGGCGGAACAGGTCGCGGAACAGATCCTTGGTCCGGCGGCGGCTGAGGAAATGCTGCTGATCGGCGGCGCGCTCATAGGCATAGCCCGGCGAGATGGTGATCCCCTCGATGCCGAGCGCCATCACCTCGTCGAAGAACTTGGCATAGCGGACGGGATCGGCGCCGTCGAAGAGCGTGCAGTTGATGGTGACGCGGAAGCCCTTGGCCTTGGCCTTGGCGATCGCGGCGACGGCGCGGTCATAGACCCCGTCCTGGCATACCGCCTTGTCGTGATCCTCGCGGTCGCCGTCGAGATGGACCGACCAGTTGAAATAGGGGCTGGGCTCGAACAGATCCATCTTCTTTTCCAACAGCAGGGCGTTGGTGCAGAGGATGGCGAATTTCTTGCGCGCGACGATGCCTTTCACGACCTGATCGATCTCGCGATGCAGGAGGGGCTCGCCGCCGGCGATGGAGATGACCGGGGCGCCGCATTGATCGACGGCGTCGAGGCATTCGGCGACGCTCAGGCGCTGATTCAGGATCTGGTCCGGATAATCGATCTTGCCGCAGCCGGCGCAGGCGAGATTGCAGCGGAACAGCGGCTCCAGCATGAGAACGAGCGGATAACGCTTCCGCCCGGTGAGATGCTGCTTGAGGATATAGGCCCCCACGCGAACGATCTGGTTCAAAGGAATGCCCAAAACGACCCCCGATGCCTGGATGAGATGAAAGAGAAAATTACGGCAGCCATTATAGCGGAATCTCCGAGGGATTCATTCGGGAATTATAAAACCACTTTAGGCATCCCCATGGATTCCTCAAATGCCGCGGCCCGGCAATGATAAAATGGCATTGTGGCCGCTTAAAAGCGGCGCAACGGCCCAGGAGGCTGACGGGACGTGTCATACCGAAGGCCGAAAATATCGACTTGTCATCCCGAGCCCTTGCGAGGGATCTGTTGCCGCTCCACTGGTGCCAATCCTGGGGCAACACGTCGCGCGGAGATCCCTCCTTCCGATGGTCGTCGGGATGACAGGGATAGGTCGGAATTTTCAGCCGTTGGTGTCAGCCGGTTGTGCTTCCGATGCACCCGGCTTCGCTCCGGGCGCCCATGGCAGAAAGAGCTTGATCGCGGTGCCGCGCCCGAGCGCGCTATCGATTCGGACATGGCCACACGCCTGCCGCGCGAGGCGATGCACCATGGTGAGCCCGAGGCCGGTCCCGGAGCCCTCCGGCTTCGTCGTGAAGAACGGCTCGAAGACCCGCGCGGCGATCTCCCGTGGCATGCCGATTCCGGTGTCGCGGATCGCGATCATCACGTAGTTGCCGGGCTCCGCTTCGGAGGAGGGGCTGAGATCGGCGGCGGTGAGCGCCGCATTACTAACATCTTCGGCGGTGAGCGCCGCATTACTAAGATCTTCGGCGGTGAGCGCCACATTGCGCAGTTCGATCGTCAGCCGGCCACCTTTCGGCATGGCGTCGCGGGCGTTGATGGCCAGATTCAGCAGCGCCGCTTCCAATTGCCCGGGGTCCGCGAAAACCGGCATGGCCTCCGGGCCGAAATCCAGGATTAGTTCGACGGCTGGTCCAACCGTCTGGCGCAGCAACTCCGCCATATCCGATACGAGAGCAGCCGGCTCGACCCGGTGCGGATCGCCTGATTTTTGCCGCGACAAAGCCAAAAGCTGCCGGATCAGCTGTTCGCCTCGTTCCGCTCCCGCCAACGCGGCCGTCACCAAGCGGCGAGCGCGCTCGCCTCGCAACAATGGCGTCAGCAATTGGAGGTTTCCGATGATGACGGTCAAGAAGTTGTTGAAGTCATGGGCGAGGCCGCTGGTGATTTGTCCTACCGCTTCCATCTTCTGGGCCTGATTCAGCATCCGTTCGGTGAACTGCACATCGGTGATATCGACATGCATCACGACAGCGCCGCTCCTGTTTTCCTGCGGCTCCAGCGCTGTCAGTGGCGCCGCCAGCAGGCGAAACCAGCGTGCTTCACTCGGGCCGTCACAGGGATAATCAAGGCTGAAAGTGCTGCGTTCGCCGGCCAGCACCTGCCGCAGGCCGGCACCAGCCGCCGCGGCCTTCGGGCACTGCGCCGCCGCCGCGTCGCAGACCGCAAGATAATTGCTCCCAATGCACGCACCCTCCGCCGCCAGACCATTGGCCTCGCCGAATCGCCGCCACGCCCCGTTGATGGCAACGACCGTGCCTTCCCGATCGAGCAATGCGACGGTCGCCGGCAGGGCGTCCAATATGGCCGCCTGCCGCTCGGCGAACGCCTGCGGCATCGCCTCGGCGTTTTGGACGGGATCGGTGCCGTGGGATGCGTCTTTGATCATGGTGGCGGCAAAACCCCAACAAAAGCGCTCGGGAAGCCTAGATTTAGAATTGAAACGAAAGCTTGGCCGCAGACTATTTCGGGGGGTGGCGAAAATGGCACATAGTGGACATCCGTCAATCCGAGACACCGCCGATAAAACGGACATCTTGACCTCCTTGCCTCATCATGGGAATGGTTCAGAATGATCAAGATCGCACGCAGAACGCTTCTCGTTTCCCTTGCAGCCTTGCCTGTAATGGGCGTCTCCGCTATTGGAAAAGCTTCGGCGGCGGAACCGCCGCAGGGCGTTGTCCGCGCCTATTACGAAGTCCTTCTCGGCGTGATGAAGGAGGCGGGCAAGCTTGGTTTCGCCGGCCGCTATGAGCGGCTGAAGCCGGCGGTGGAAAAGGTATTCAACCTGCCGCTGATGACGCGGCTGGCGGTCGGTCCGGGCTGGGAGAGCCTCACCCCGGCACAGCAGCAGCAGATGGTGGCGTTTTTCGCCGATCTGACCGTTGCGACCTATGCGAACCGTTTTGACGGCTATGACGGCGAGACCTTCGAAGTGGTGCCGGATACGGTGTCCTCGCCCTCTGGAACCATGGTGCAGAGCCGGCTAATCAAGAAGCAGGGCGATCCCATCGTTCTCAACTATCTGATGCGCGATTCGGGCGGGAGCTGGCAGGCGATCGACGTCTTCCTCGGCGGCACGGTCAGCGAGCTGGCGACGCGGCGCTCGGAATTCACCTCCGTGCTTCGGCGCGACGGGGCGGAGGGGCTGTTGAGCCTGCTGCGTCAGCGTATCCAGGATATGAAGAAGGCGGCTTGAGGGGTGCTTTCGGCGCTGGCGGCCGTCTTCTGCCTTGCGGGCACGCTTTATCTGGTCCTGGCGGCACTGGCGGTGCGGCGGTTCAAATTGCTTGCTCCCAAGGTTTCGGCGGCAAAGCCGGCGGCGACGCTCCTGAAGCCGCTCCATGGCGCCGAGCCTGAGCTTTACGAGAATCTGCTTTCCTTCTGCGATCAGGATTATCCGGTCTTCCAGCTCGTCTTCGGCCTGCGCGAAGCGGATGACCCGGCGGCGGAAACGGTTCGCCGGGTGATGGCCGATCGCCCCCATGCCGATATCAGCCTCGTCATCGACGGGCGGGTGCATGGCAGCAATCTCAAGGTCAGCAACCTCGAAAACGCGCTCGCCGCCGCCAAATACGATCTCCTCGTCATCTCCGATAGCGACATGCGGGTGACGCCCGGATATCTCTCCGAGGTGGCTTCTCCCTTCGACGATGCGCGCGTCGGCCTCGTGACCTGCCTTTACCGGGGACGCTGCACGGGCGGGCTGTGGTCCAGGCTCGGCACCCTGTTCATCAATCACGGCTTCCTGCCTTCGGCGCTGATCGGCTGGGCGCTGGCGCCGGGGGATGCGTGTTTCGGCGCGACCATGGCGCTTAGACGCCAGACGCTCGAACGCATCGGCGGATTCGCGGCGTTCCGGGACAAGCTCGCCGATGATTACGCGCTGGGGGCGGCGGTGAAGGCGCTTGGCCTCGAATTGGCGCTGTCGGCGCATCTTCCCGATACGCTGGTGGCCGAGGCGGATCTTTCCGCCCTGTTCCGGCATGAATTGCGCTGGGCGCGGACGATTCGCTCGCTCGCACCTGTCGGTTATGCGGCTTCGCTGGTGACGCAGCCGGTGATTTTAGCGGCGCTCTTCATGCTGCTCAGCGGTTTCACATTGACCAGTGCCTGGGTTTTTGGCATTGCATTCTTCTTTCGCTTGGCAATGGTCGGTTTTATCGACAGGGCGCTGGGGTCGCTGCCGACTCCGCTCTGGTTGGTTCCGTTTCGGGATCTGTTGTCGTTCATGGTCTTCGTGGCCAGTTTCTGCGGCAACCGGATCGATTGGCGGGACCAGCGCTTTCGTCTGGCTGAGGATGGCAGCCTCGTGGTGAACGGAGACACTTAGCGCATGATGAAGACCCTGTTTCTTCAGCCCCCCTCGTTTGAAGGTTTCGATGGCGGCGCCGGCTCGCGCTATCAGGCGAAGCGGGAAATCCGCTCCTTCTGGTTCCCGACCTGGCTGGCTCAGCCCGCGGCTCTCATTCCCGGAAGCCGTCTCGTCGATGCGCCGCCGGCAAGGCTCGGCCTCGATAAGGTGCTACCGCTGGCTAGCGACTACGACCTTACCGTGATCCATACCTCGACGCCGTCCTTCGGCTCGGATGTCAAGGTGGCCAGGGCGCTGAAGGAGGTCAATCCCAACCTCAAGATCGGCTTCGTCGGCGCCAAGGTCGCGGTCGAGCCGGAGCAGAGCCTCAAGCAGGCCGGTTCCGCCGTCGATTTCGTCGCCCGCAACGAGTTCGATTTTACCATCAAGGAAATCGCCGAGGGCCAGAGCTGGGACAAGATCGCCGGCATGTCCTATCACAACGACAGCGGCGTCATCGTCCATAATGACGAGCGCGCGATCCTCGAAGACATGGATCAGCTGCCCTTCGTGACGGAGGTCTATAAGA
>Ga0265327_10000983_pt1 | contig 40566 bp, 41 predicted proteins | sample 41621metaG_FD_202089 | JGI IMG/M metagenome (GOLD analysis project Ga0265327, IMG submission 202089) | Rhizosphere microbial communities from Carex aquatilis grown in University of Washington, Seatle, WA, United States - 4-16-21 metaG | ecosystem: Host-associated > Plants > Roots > Rhizosphere... | reverse complement strand
CCCAGCATACCCCGTTGGCTCAGGCCTCCAAGGCCCTGGCCCAGTGATCCGGGCGCGGCACCAGCGCGAGAAAGAGGATGGGTGTCAGCAGGACGAAGCCCCAGACGTGGCGGGCGGCGTGGGCACCCACCAGGGTCCAGTAGACGAGTCCGCAGAGGGAGCTGGCCTCGAAGGCCGCGGCATAGAGGATCGTCTCCCGGATCACCACTGCAGGTTGTCGGTCGGTGGGCAATTGCTTAAAGGACCGGAGGAGACCGCCCCGCCGCCACCACACCCAGGCGGCAGCCAGAAATACCAGACCCGTGAAGAGGTAACCCACCTGCTGAACCAGTCCCTCCGGCATCTGGGTGCCCGGCGCGATGGCGCCCGAGAGCAGCAGCATGGCGATCACGCCTGGCGTGCCGAAGCAGATCGCCAAGCCCAGCCCATACGCGATGCGCGCGGCGGAGGCCAGGGGATTGACCACAGAGCTCACGCGGCCTCGGCGGCCTTGACCCGGATCTCGCCGAAGGTTTCGCCCTGCACCAGGGAGATGCGGCCCGTGCGAACCAGTTCGAGCAGTGCGAGGAAGGTGAGCACCAGCTCTTCGCGGGTACGCACCTGGCTCAGGAGGCCCTGGAAGGGCTTCCAGAGGCCGTCCTGAAGGCTGCCCAGCACTTCCATCACCCGCTGCTCCAGCGTCTTGGGCTGGGTGCGCACCTGCACCGGCGGGGGCGGCATGAGGCGCTTGAGGGCTTCGCGGTAGGCGCCCAGCAGGTCGAAGAGGGTGGCGCGGATGGGCTCGTCCTCCACGCGCTTGTGGTCATCCAGGTCGATGCCCGGGGCGAAGGCGATCTTCTGCCAGTCGGATTCGCGATCCGACAGCACCATGGCCGCGGCCTTCACCTGCTGGTAGTCCAGCAGCCGCTGCACCAGGGCCTCGCGGGGATCCTCCTCGCCGCATTCCTGCGGCGGACGGGGCAGCATGAGGCGCGACTTGATCTGCAGCAGCTGGGCCGCCATGGCCACGAACTCCGCCGCGATCTCGAGGTTCAGCTCCTCCATGAGCTTCAGGTAGTCCATGTACTGGCGCGTGACATCGGCCATGGGCAGGTTGAGCAGGTCCAGCTTCTGCTCCTGGATCAGGTACAGAAGCAGGTCCAGCGGACCTTCAAAGGTCGTCAGGTGCAGCGCCAATCCACGGAACTTGGTCTCGAAACCCTTGGGGGGATCGAAGGTCCTGGACGGCTCCGTCACAGGCGACACCTGAGGCTCGGCGACGGGGGGTTCTTGGGGCAGGGATTCCATGAACCGATTCTACCCCGACGAACGGTCTGCCTTGCTCCAGGTGCCCCGAATTTTCGGTTCCGAGGCCGGGGGAATTTGAAAACCACGAAATTTGAACCTAAAACTCAAGCCAACCCACCTTCCCCTCGATGACAAAAGGCAGAAATCAAGCGTCATGGAATTTCCTGGAATCCGGCGCAACCGCCCGGATCATTCCTACCAAGTTGAGCGAGGTTGCTATGCGTATCCATCGACGTTCCAGACAGGCCTTCCTGGCTGGGGCCGCGCTCGCGGCCACCCTCGGTCGAGCCTCTGATGGGGATTTCCCCAATGTCAAATTCAGCGGCTTCGCCTCCATCGTCGGCGGGAAGATCGCCAATTCCCCTCCCCTCGGCTTCAGTCCAGACCCCGGCACCGCGCCCCCCATCTACATCGCCGACTGGTCGAACTGGGGCGTCTACACCAACTCTTTCTCCTTCAAGCCCGAGAGCCGGGGGGGCGTGCAGGCCGTGGTCGGGTTCACGGAGGATCTGAAGTTCACGGGACAGGCCGTCATCCGGGCAACGGACACCACGCCGGCCCTCACGTGGGCCTTCTTGTCCTACAACCTCAGCCAGGACTGGGAGATCCAGCTTGGTCGGAAGCGCATCCCACTCTACTATTACTCCGATTTCCAGGATGTCGGCTACGCATATCCCTGGGTGTCGCCCCCACCGGAAGTCTACGGATGGGAAGCCACCAACTTCAACGGTGCCAGCCTCCGCCACAAGGCCACGGTATCAGGGGCCTCAGTCACGGCCAGCCTCTTCGGAGGCAAAGAAACTGTCAACGAATCCCGTTACATGCTCTCCTCGGGTCAATCGAAAACCGATGTAACCTGGGATCACATTCTGGGCGGCGATCTGGAGATCAACAAGGGCTGGCTCGCCCTGAGGGGTGTCTACATCCAGGCTGATCCCAAGTTTGTGGACCGCCTCGACGCCTCCCTTGACTCCAACAGCAAGATGAAGGCCTTCGGGCTCGCCGCCAATGCGGATTTCGGAGAATTCTTCATCTTGTCGGAGTTTGGCCAGAACACCCGAACCTACCCTGACGGCACGGAGACCAAGGCCCCCTGCTACACCTTCGGCGCAGGGTACCGTCTGGGCAAATGGACTCCTTTCTTGAATTTCGCCCAATACCGCGAGATCACCGATGTCCTCGGGTACTCCCCCGTGAACTACAAGCGGGGAGCCCTGACGCTCCGATACGACCTCAGCTCTAACACCGCCCTCAAGGTCCAGTTGGACCGCTACCTGGAGTTCAACGGCACGGCCTACACAACCGACTCGACGATCTTCAGGGTCGCCTTCGATGTGGTGTTCTGATGAGCCTCCGAACCTTCATCCCCGTCCAAACCGCTTCGCTCCTCATAGCCTGCGCCGCCGCCCAGGCACAGGTCGTCGTGATCGTATCCACCAAGAATCCCGTCACCAAGCTGACCACAGAGATGGTCTCCCAGATTTTTCTCGGGCAGTCCACCACCTTCTACACCGGTTGGAAAGCAGAGCCCCTGGATTTGGCCGAGGGTTCCCCGGCGCGAAATGAGTTCTATGCCAAATTCCTCGGGAAGTCCGCCGCCCAGGTGAAGGCCCACTGGTCCAAGCAGTCTTTTTCAGGCAAGGGCAGCGCCCCGGCCGTGGTATCCAGCGATGCCGACCTGATCAAGAAGGTGGCCGAGAACCCCAAGTACATCGCCTATGTCGACAAGGCCTCGGTGGATGCCGGCGTGAAGGTCATCACCATCCAGTGAAGATGGAAGCCTGACGCGGGGGTGGTGGCGCGGGGGGCACCGGGCCACAATGGAAGGTCATGGCTCGCCCTCCCGTTCTCCCTGGTCCCCGCCCCGCCTGGCTGAAGATCCGCGTTCCGGCCCCCGAGGTGGTGGCGGAAGTGGAAGGGCTCATCCGCGAACAGCGCCTGGTAACCGTCTGCGAAGAGGCGCGCTGTCCAAACCTGCACGAGTGCTGGGGGGTCCACCGCACGGCCACCTTCATGCTCATGGGGGACATCTGCACCCGGCACTGCGGCTTCTGCAATGTGGGCAAGGGGCGTCCCGGCCAGCTGGATCCCGACGAGCCCCAGCGGGTGGCCGAAGCTGTGGCCCGCCTGGGACTGAAGTTCGCCGTGGTCACATCCGTGAACCGCGACGACCTCGCCGACGGAGGCGCGGCGCACTTCGCGGCCACCATCCAGTGGATCCGCACCCTCTCTCCCCACTGCGGTATCGAGGTGCTCATCCCCGATTTCCGCGGCAACGAATCGGCACTTCTCCAGGTGCTGGAAGCCCGCCCGGATGTGCTGAACCACAATGTGGAGACGGTGCCCCACCTCTACAAGCGCGTGAGACCGGATGCCGACTACGCCCAGAGCCTCGAGGTGCTGCGACGCACGGCCCAGTGGCGGGATCAGCATGCCCCGGCCATGCGCGTGAAGAGCGGCATCATGGTCGGCCTGGGGGAGACTCCGGAGCAGGTGCTGGAGCTGATGGCGGACTGGCGGCTCAACCGCGTGGACATCGCCACGCTGGGCCAGTACCTGCCGCCCTCTGACCTGCATCTGCCCCTGCACCGGTACGTGGAACCAGCCGAGTTCGACCTCTACCGCCAGAAGGGACTGGAGATGGGCTTCCAGCGGGTGGAATCGGCCCCCCTCGTCCGTTCGAGCTATCACGCAGGTGAGGGGTTCAGCGGCTGATGCCGCCAAACCCCTCACTGCAATCATTCAAAGGCTACACCTTGGCGTGGTCGCTGGTGCCGAGGAACTGCTGGCCGAAGGCCGCCCAGTCCAGCGGGCCCGCGCCCTGGGGGCCACCCGAGGTGCGGAGCCGGGTGATCTCGTCCTGATACCAGTCCACCACGGGCTTGCCGATCTTCAGGGAGGCCAGCTCCGCGGCGAGGTCGGTGGGCGTCAGCATGCACACCCAGCCACGGTCGTAGGGGCTGCGGATGAGTTCGCCGGGATCGCTCTTCAGGCCGATGTTGTCATGCTCGATGCGGCCGGAGACCGGAGCCGCCACATCCACGGTGCCCGTGGCGCCCTTCAAGGTGAAGAGGACATCACCTTGCTTCACCATCTTGCCGCGTTCGGGCAGCATGACTTCCTTCACGGACCCCAGCGCCTTGCGGATGAAGTCGTCGATGCCGATGCGGACCTGGCCTTCGGGCTCGATGCGGACCCAGGCATGACCGGTGGACAGGAAAGCGCCGCCGGGCACACAGAACTCGGAGGCAGGCACGATCTCCGCCATCTCGGGCGAGACCACGCGGACGTTGGGGCGGCGGGCCGCTTCGGTGCGGGCCTCGCGCTTGATGAGGAGCTTCCGGGTGAACTCGCCCAGTTCATCAGCGGTGAAAGGCTTCTGCACGTATTCGCAGGCCCCCTGCTGCAGCGTCTGCACGGCGGTCTCGATGCTGCCATAGCCCGTGATGACGACCACATCCACGTCGGGGCGCAGGTGCTTCACGGCCTTGACGACTTCCACGCCGTCCATGTCCGGCATCTTGAGGTCGGTGAACACGAAGTCGTAGTCGTTGCGCTGCACCAGGCCCAGGGCTTCGGGGCCATGCTCGACGGTGTCGACGCTGAAGCCTTCCAGCACCAGGATGCGGCGGAAGGAATCGAGTACCACGGCCTCATCATCCACCGCGAGAATGCGGGCCCGTGGGTTGGGCACTTCGACGCGTTTGAGGCTCTTGGCTTCGTGGGTGAAGTCCAGGCGGATGGAGGTGTTGAGGACGGCCTCGCGGGCCTGGCGGGCCCGCTTCTCTTGGATGCGCCGCAGGTTCGAGCGCACCAGGAAATCGATGCCAACGAAGGCCGCGAACATGAATAGGATCAGAACGGCGGTCATGACCACCTCCTAGGTGAGGGTTGGAATGGATGGCTTGCCCGACCCGCCATCATCGAAGGTGGGCAATCGAAGGGTGAAACAGGTTCCCTGGCCAAGCTCGCTCTGGACTTCCAGGGCACCACCGTGGGCCTCGACGATGCCCCAGCTGACCGCGAGCCCCAGACCCGTTCCGTGGTTGCCTTTGGTGGTGAAGAAGGGTTCGAAGATGCGCGGTAGGTCTTCTGCCGGGATGCCGTGACCACTGTCCTGGAGCAGGAGTTCGATGGAATCCGAGGGGCCCCGCCGCGTAGCAGCGCGGATATTCCCGCCCTCGGTGCCGATGGCATCGGCCGCATTCAGCAAGAGGTTTACGACGACCTGCTCAATCTGGTTCGAGTCTGCGTGGGCGATGGGCAGGTCGGGAGCCAGATCCAGGGAGAGGTTCACATGGTGCATGGACAGCTGGGTCATCACCACCGACACGGAGCGCCGCACCACATCGTTGAGGTCCATGGGCTTCCGGGCAGGCGCGGCGGGACGGGCGAAGTCGAGGAGCCCGCGGATGATGCCTCGGCAGCGCACGGTCTCGCGCACGATGACATCCAGGTCCTCGCAGGCCGGCACATCGTGTTCCATGCGCTTGCGCAACAGCGAGGCATAGCTCAGCACGCCGGTCAGGGGGTTGTTGATCTCATGGGCGATGCCCGCGGCGAGCCGCCCCACGGAGGCCAGCTTGTCGGCCTGGGTCAGCTGCCGCTGGGTGTCCGCCAGGTTCTTCGTCATGTCATTGAAGGCCTTCGCCAGTTCGCCCAGTTCGTGGCGACCGCTCACGGGGATGACGCTGCTCAGGTCGCCCTCGCTGACCCGGCGGGTGCCCTCCACGAGTGCAGCCACGGGACGCACCACCAGCCTGCGGTTGAGCCACCAGAGCATGAGGCTGCCTGCCAGAATGGCCAGCGCCGCCGACGAGAGGATCACCAGTCGGCTGTGAGCGATCTCGCGGTCAACCTCATCAAGGGAGACGTTCACGTCCAGAACTCCCAGCAGCCGCTGCTTGGCGGTGTGGGCATGACAGGCCGCCGTGGAGCAGGACGGCTCGTTGGGGATGGGGGCGATGAGACCCAGTACACGGGAGCCATCGGGTGCTCTGAAGGTGCGGGCGCGGGCGTTGATTTCCAACCGATCCAGGGGACGACCTTCGGCATGGCAGGCGTAGCAGGCCTCGCCACGGGTATCCAGGCTGGTCCCGATCTCCTCGCTGGCGGAGGAGAACATGATCTTCCCTTCCTTGTTGAACACCCGAACTTTGCGGATGCCCTGTTCCTGGAGCTCGCCCACCGAGCGGATCTGTCGGTGCAAATTCTCGCGGCGGTTCTCGAGCATGTCGAAGTGGGTGGAGCTCTTGATGGTCTCGCTGAGCTGATCAGCGCTGCGGGTGCGCTCCGCCAGCAACTGCGCGGTGTGGGACCGGATCACAGTGAACGCCATCCCGCCGATCACGACTGCCGTCGTGAGGCCCGCGCCCAGGATCAGTCGAGTTCCGATTCGCGTACGCATGGCCTACGCCCCCATTTCGAGGATCCGGACGCACCGGCTGAAACCATCAGATCGGATGGTCCCAAGGGGTGAGGTAGGAAGGTCCATGGTCATGGATTCCCGCTCTGCCAATCCATGCCGGAAGGAATTTCCAGATGGACTCAAAGGGAAGCATCCGCCCGGATCAAACCATAGTCAACCCTTTGGTAGTAATTACTTTCAGCTTTGACAAACCGGCAATCTTGCAGTCGACAAAACAAGGCATTTCTTCACTAGTCTGCATCTCACACAAAGGCCCGCGATCATTACACCCTGGCGTCTTTGAAGCGATTTCCAGGGACAATGGCCACCTTGTCTCTCCGACATTCAAGCACGCCCAATGACACGCCTTCGAGGTTCCTCCGGACAGCAGAAGAGCCGCAACTTGCGGCTCTTCATGGCATGGGGAAGTGTCAGGCCTGTGGAGGCAGGGGTTCCGGCGCGAAGATGGGCAGGAAGCGGGCGATGAGGGTGAAGGCCGTGAAGCCGATGGCGGCAATGCCCAGGGTGATGAGGACCTCGAGGATGGAGGGGAAGTAGGTTCGCACCGGCCAGTCCTCCAGCCCCGTGATGGCTGTGTTCATGCGATTGAGCGCAAAACCGGCCAGCACCAGGATCGAAGCTGCGTATAGGCCGCGACGGGAGGTCCGGATCCGGCCGAACAACAGCATGACCAGCGGGATGACGAAGCCGATGATGATCTCTGCGTAGAAGGCGATGCTGTGATACCCCAGGTGTCGGGCATTGTGGAGCACCCCGCGCGACGCCATGTCCTGGATGCGGATGACCAGGTACATGGCCAGGGCGATGGCGGTGATTTTCGCCAGTTTGGCGCGCAGGGCCGTGGGCAGGAGCGTGCGCCCGTTGCGCGAGAAGATGAGTGATTCGATGAGCACCATGGAGATGCCCGAAGCGATGCAGGAGACGAAGAACAGGACGGGGAGCAGGGGCGTATACCAGAGCGGATGCAGCCGGTTCGGCACGATCAGGTAGAGCGAGCCGAATGATGACTGATGCAACGTCGACAGGATGACGCCCAGCACCATCAGGGGCAATGACACGCTGTGGATCCATTTGATCGGGGCGTGCAGGTTGAACTTCTCAAGGACGATGGGTGCGAACTCCATGGACAGCACCGTCGTGTAGAGGATCACGCACCAGGTGATCTCGAACATCACGGAGTGAGGGTTCCACATCACCAGCGGGTGCCAGAAATGCTCCGGTCGCCCCAGGTCGATGACGAGGACCAGGACCACCAGCAGATAGCCGATGAAGGCCGTGAGGATGGCCGGGCGAACGATGGGCTCGTACTCCGTGGCGTGAAAAAGGTGCACCGCCGCCACGATGGTAAACCCGGCGGCGGCGAGGCCGATGCCCAGGAAGTCGAAGCCGATCCAGAGCCCCCAGGGGAAGGTGTCGCTGAGGTTCGTGGTGGCGCCCAGCCCCAAGGTGAACCGGGCGATGGCCGCGGCCACGCCCGTGGTGATCAGGGTAGTGGCGATGACGCGCCACACGGTGATGCGGGGGAAGGTGAACGTGGCCATGGTCATTCCTGGGTCTTGGAGGTGGGGTCCTGTTTCAGGGAGGCTTCGTACTGCTGCACCTCGGTGCGTCGATTGGTGATCCACCAGATTCCGGCGAGCATGACCGCCCCCACTGTGACCACGTTCGGAACCTTGGACAGGGCGCTCAGGGTCAGCAGTGGCATGGGGGTGTCGCCGAGCCGGGTGTCGAAGCCCAGTTCCTCGAAGGGCACCGGGCTGATGAAAAGGACCGATGTGCCGCCCACATCCTGCCGACCGTAGATCTTGGCGACATACTTGCCGGGTTCCGCGCTGATGCGGTTGTTGGCTTCCACGATCAGCTCATCGCGGTCGCCGAACTTGGTGGCACCTGTGGGACAGGCGTCGGCACAGGCCGGCTGCAGGCCCTTGGTGATGCGCGGCGCGCAGAAGATGCATTTCTGCACCCGCGGCTTCGTGCTTGCCCACTCGTAGCGAGGCACCTTGAATGGACAGGCCTGCATACAGTAGCGGCAGCCGATGCACTTATTGGCATCGTAGAGGACGGGGCCTTCCGCCAGCTTGGTGAAGGCCGCCACGGGGCAGACCGAGACACAGGTGGGCACATCGCAGTGCTGGCACATGTGCCGCACGAAATGGCCATTGTGCTCGCTCAGCGCCGTGTAGGCCGTCGGCGACAGGCGCTTCTCCTCACCCCCCGCGAGCTTGTTCTCAGCCTTGCATCCGTCCTGACAGGCGTTGCAGCCGATGCAGAGCGAGATGTCGATGAGGAGAGCTTTCTTATGAGGCATCGCTTTCTCCGGTCTAAAGAGGGTGGTGGCCTTCCAGTGGGGCTGCTGCCGCGTCCAAACCTCCGACCCGTTCCGGGGCGGAGTGCAGGTATGCGCACGCCGACGTCTTCCCCTGCGGGAACACGACTCGACGAATGTCCAGGGAGGGGCTGCGGTCACTGCAACCGAGGCCGGGGATGGTTCCGGGAGTGGGGTCCACGCCCATGAATGCCTGCCCTGTCAAACGTTCCTGGGAAGGATTCCCAAGGGATTCGGCTGGAAGCATGCGCCCGGGTCATTCAATAGTCAACCCTTAGGTAGTAATTAAAAATGACTTTATTGTCATTATTAAGATAAAAGCCCCGGAGGTCCGGGGCGTTGTGGATCTCGCCATGGCTTTAGTTTTTTGGCGACAATCGCCCCGAAGGTCAGCTGGCCCCCGGGGTTACATGCCACCTTCGTCGGCGCTGGGACCATAGACCGCCGGCAGGGGCACATCGTTCATCCTCAGGTAGACCTCCAACTGGCCCCGGTGGTGGATGAGGTGGTTGAGAACGAAGGTCCGCATCACCTCACCGCGGGTCTTCGTGAAAAAGACCTGCTCCCCGGCCCGAAGCGACCAGGGCAGCGCAAGCGTGGCCTCATCTGCAGCAGCCAGCGCGGTGCGGGCCGGGCCCAGAAGGCCCTCGAAGAGGTTCAACAGGTCCGCCCGACTGGTGACCGCCTTGGGGCTGGAAGGGGCCGTGGGTGAGGCCAGATCCATATCCGTGCAAGTCAGCGTGGGAGCGGCCCATGCCAGGATCCAGGCCACATGCGTCGCCAGCTCTCCCAGCGTCCAGGACTTCGGGTGGGGTCGCCAGGAGAGTCGATCTTCCGGCACGCGTGACAGCACCTTTCGGGTCTGCACCATCTCCTGATCGAATTCGGGAAGCCATTCGGCACCGGTCGACATGGGTGACTCCTCCGGGGGGTTCCGGAATCCTACTGGCAGTCGACGCGCGATGCCAGATTCGACTTGACCGTTCCCCTCAAGAAAAACGCCCCGCAGATGCGGGGCGTTTTCGTGTGCCGAGTGGAATCGGCGGATTAATACATGTCTTCCATGCCGCCCATGCCACCGGGGCCGCCAGCAGGCGCAGCCTTGGGCTCGGGGATCTCGGTGATGATGGCTTCGGTGGTCAGCATCATGGAGGCGACGGAGGCGGCATTGCGCAGGGCGGACTTGGTCACCTTGGCGGGATCGACCACGCCGAACTTGACCATGTCGCCGTACTCGTTGGTGGCAGCGTTGTAGCCGTAGTTGTCCTTGCCCTCACGAACGGCATTGACGACCACAGAACCTTCGACACCGGCATTGTTGGCGATCTGGCGGAGGGGCTCTTCCAAGGACTTGCGGACGATGTCAACGCCAGTCGCCTGGTCGCCGGTGAGCTTGAGCCCGGCGAGCTGGGTGAGGGCGCGGAGCAATGCAACGCCGCCGCCAGCCACGATGCCGTCTTCAACGGCGGCCTTGGTGGCATGCATGGCATCTTCCACGCGGGCCTTCTTCTCCTTCATCTCGGTCTCAGAAGCCGCGCCGACCTTGATGACGGCGACGCCACCCACGAGCTTGGCCAGACGCTCCTGGAGCTTTTCCTTGTCGTAGTCACTGGTGGAGACTTCGACCTGGGCGCGGATCTGCTTCACACGGCCCTGGATGGCTTCCGTGGCGCCGGCGCCCTCGACGATGGTGGTGTTCTCCTTGTCGATGACGATCTTCTTGGCGCTGCCGAGGTCAGCCAGCGTGAGGTTCTCGAGCTTGAGGCCCAGATCCTCGCTGATGGCCTTACCGCCCGTCAGAATGGCGATGTCTTCCAGCATGGCCTTGCGGCGGTCGCCGAAGCCGGGGGCCTTCACGGCGGCCACGTTCAGGGTGCCGCGAATCTTGTTCACCACGAGGGTGGCCAGCGCCTCGCCGTCCACATCCTCGGCGATGATCAGCAGGGGGCGGCGGCTGTTCACGACCTGCTCCAGCAGGGGCAGGAGGTCGCGCATGTTGGAGACCTTCTTCTCGTAGGCGAGAATGTAGGGGTTCTCCAGCTCGACCTTCATCTGGTCTGGATTGGTCACGAAGTAGGGGCTCAGGTAGCCACGGTCGAACTGCATGCCCTCGACCACGGTCAGCTCGGTGTCGCGGCCCTTGGCCTCTTCCACCGTGATGACGCCGTCCTTGCCGACCTTGGCCATGGCCTCGGCGATGATCTTGCCGATCTCAGCATCACCGTTGGCAGAGATGGTGCCGACCTGGGCGATCGCGTTGCCTTCGACGGGCTTCTTGATGCCGTCGATGGCGGCCACGACGGTATCGACGGCGAGGTCGATGCCCTTCTTGATCTCCATGGTATTGGCGCCGCTCACGACGGCCTTGATGCCCTCGCGGTAGATGGCGCGGGCCAGCACGGTGGCGGTGGTGGTGCCGTCGCCGGCGATGTCGGAAGTCTTGGAAGCGACCTCACGGACGAGCTGAGCGCCCATGTTTTCGTGCTTGTCCTTGAGCTCGATCTCCTTGGCGACGGTGACGCCGTCCTTGGTCATGAGCGGGGAGCCGAACTTCTTCTCGATGAGGACGTTGCGGCCCTTGGGTCCGAGCGTGACCTGCACAGCGTCGGCGAGCTTGTTCACGCCGCGCAGAATGGCCTGGCGAGCGTCTTCGGCATAAATGATGGACTTAGCCATGTGTGTCTCCTTGGTCTCTTGGGTGTCTTAGCCGACGATCGCGAGGATTTCGTCTTCGCGCACGATGACGTGGTCGATGCCGTCGATCTTCACTTCAGTACCGCTGTACTTGCCGATCAGCACCTTCTGGCCGGCCTTGACGGACATCGGATTGCGGGTGCCGTTCTCGTTGATCTTGCCTTCGCCGACGGCCACCACTTCAGCCTCCATGGGCTTCTCCTTGGCGGTGTCGGGGATGATGATGCCGCCCTTGACGGTTTCGGCGGCGTCGACGCGCTTCAGCACGACGCGATCGGACAGGGGCTGGATGGCCATGGGACCTCCTCTGAAAGGATTGAAGTAAGGACGAACGGGGCTGTTAGCACTCACTAGCAGCGAGTGCCAAGTGTCCCATCCCAGGAAGGCCTCGTCAAGCCGGTTTTGTGAATTTGGCACCTAATCTTAGTTAATTTAGGAAGATTTTCTTCATTCATTCTTGTTTTCGGAAAGCGCCTGCGGATTCAAGATAGGGGTGTAGCCTCAATTCATGGAACAACTCACCACCCTGCGCGACCTGCAAGCCACTCTGGATTACCTGGCGATCATCCACCGTGAGCTTTCCGCCCTCCCTCCGGACCTGGCCATTCTTGATGCCAAGGTCAAGGCCGCAGAAAAGCAGATCGCCGAAAAAACCAAGGCCCTGGACACCGCGCGAGCCCAGATCCTGTTCAAGACCAAAGAGCTGACCCAGGCGCAGAAGGACGAAGACCGGGCCCGTGCCGCCGTAAAGGCCACCAGCCAGAAAGTGCACTACACCGCGGCCATCCGTGAGCTGGACGAGAAGGAGCGCCTCAAGGCCTCTGTCTCTCGCCCCCTCAAGACGCTGGAAACCACGGTGCTGGCCCTCGAACAGGCCCTGACCGCGCTCGAGATCGAGCGGAAGGCAGCCCAGGCCCAGTTCGACGAACTGCATTCGGTCTTCCTGGAGGAGCACGCCAACCAGGTGGAGGGCCGCAAGGTCCTGCTGGCCAAGCAAGCGGAGCTGCAGGCAAAGCTGACCCCCGCCGAAGTGGCGCGGTTCCACCGCCTCGCCAATGCCCGGCAGGGCAAGGCCGTGGTCATCGTGGAAAACGGCGCCTGCTCCGGCTGCAACGTGAAGCTGCGCGGTCCCATCTTCTTCCAGCTCAAAGAGGGCAAGACCATCATCACCTGCGAATCCTGCGCCCGGACCCTCTACCTGCCGTGAGCCTGTCGGACCGCATCGAAGGCCTGCGGGCCCGCATCCAGAGCGCCTGTGATGCCGCGGGCCGCGAGCCTTCATCCATTGAGTTGCTGCCAGTCTCCAAGAAGCAGTCCCTGAGCCTCATCCGCGAAGCGGTGGCCCTCGGATTCTCGCGCTTCGGGGAAAACTACGTCCAGGAAGGCTCAGACAAGAGCCTTGCGGCCCCGGATCTGGGCTTCGTGTTGCTTGGACCCCTCCAGCGCAACAAGGTCAAGCCCGCCCTTCAGCACTTCGCCGAGCTTCAGAGCCTGGACCGGCCCGAACTGGTCGAGCGCCTGCGCCGCCTGGCCGAGGAGCTTCAGGTGGTCCGACCCGTCTGGATCCAGGTGGATCTCTGGGGCGAGGCCACCAAGCTGGGTGGCTGCACAGAGGCGGACCTGCCGACTCTAATCACCACGCTGGGTGACGATGCGCGGCTTCCCCTTCAGGGATTCATGGCCATCCCCCCGCCCGAGAACACCGGCGCCTTCGCCCAGGTAGCCGTCCTGCGCGACCGGCTGCAGCAGGAGCTGGGTCGCCCTCTGCGCCTGAGCATGGGCATGAGCGGCGACCTGGAAGCCGCCATTGCGGCCGGGTCCGATCAGATCCGCATCGGCACCGCCTTCTTCGGCGAACGCAGCTACGGCGGTCGCTGAGCACCTTGTCCGGAGGTAGGGCCTCGCCCTTCCCACCGCTTCGTGGTTCGATGGCTCTTTCCCTTTGGAGCCGCCATGACCACCCTCAAGACCACCACGGCCACGCTGCCCATTTCCGCCGATGCGCTCTACGCCTTCCTCTCCGACCTGTCCAAGCACCGCGCTTTCCTCGAGCCCGCCGCCATGAACTTCCAGGGCGATGTGGACAAGCACAACTACGTCGTCGAGGTCATGGGCATGAAGATGCCCCAGGAACTCGTCGTCAAGACCCGCACACCTGGCCAGCTGGTGAGCTTGGTGCCCGGCGCCAAAAAGATGTTCGACCATGAGCTGCGCTTTGAGATCGCCGCCGCCGGTGAGGGCAGCACCCTGCGCCTGGTGGACGAGGCCGACATCCCGATGATGATGCAGATGATGGGCGCCGAGAAACTCCTGCAGGGCCAGCTGGACAGCGCCCTGGCTCGCATCCAGGAGCTGGCTGCCAATGGCAACCTCGCCTAGGAAGGGCCCATAGCTTGAGAAAACCACAGCACCCCCACGGGTGCTCGGGAGGGATTTCCCCTTTTTCCAAACCAGCGTGAAAGGATTCTTTCCCTCGAGGCATGACCAGGTATCGGGCAGTTGTCCTGCCCACCACCCCCTCTGGAGGTCCCATGCGCCCCACCCTGCTCCTTGCCGCCCTGCCTGTGCTGCTCGTCGCCCAGGAAACACCCACCACGCTGAAGGACCAGAAGGCCCTGGCGGTGACGATCTACAACGACAACCTGGCCTTGGTGAAGGACACCCGGGAGGTACGGCTGCCCAAGGGCGAGACACGGCTGGCTTTTCAGGAGGTGTCGGCCCAGATCCGACCCGAGACGGCCCTGCTACGAAACCTCACGGCGCCCAAGGACTTCTGGGTGGCCGAGCAGAACTTCGATTTTGACCTGCTCACGCCGCAGAAGTTGCTCGAGAAATACGTCGGAGAGAAGGTGACGGTGGTGCGCAGCGTGCCCAACGCCGAGGGCGCGGGCTCCAAAGAGATTCGCGAAGAGGCCACAGTGCTGGCCACCAACAACGGCACCGTGCTGCAATTCGCCGACCGCATCGAGACCAGCATCCCAGGGCGCATCGTCTATCCCAAGGTGCCGGGAAATCTGCGGGCGCGTCCCACGCTGGTCATCAGCCTCAACAGCGGCGCGGAGAAGACCCAGCAGCTGGAGCTGAGCTACCTCACGGGCGGCCTCTCCTGGCGCGCCGACTATGTGGCCAACCTCTCATCCGATGAGAGAACCCTCGACCTCAGCGGCTGGGTGACCCTCACCAACCAGAGTGGCGCCGCCTATCCCAACGCCACCCTGCAGCTGGTGGCGGGGGATGTGAACCGGGCCCGGGAGCCTCGCCGGGACATGATCGCGGGAGCCGTCATGTCGGACATGCGGATGAAGGCCGCGGCCCCCAAAATGGCCGAGGAGAGCCTCTTCGAATACCACCTCTACACCCTGGACCGCCCCACCACGCTGGCGGTGAACCAGACCAAGCAAGTGGCCCTGCTTAGTGCCAGCGCCGTGCCCATTCGCAAGGAATACCTGCTGCAAGGCCAGAACTACTACTACTCCGGAAGCTACGGCGACCTGGGCGAGAAGCAGAAGGTGGGCGTGTTCGTCGAGTTCGACAATAAGGAGGCCAGCCACCTGGGCATGCCGCTGCCAAAGGGCATCATCCGTGTCTACAAGCGCGATGGCGAGGGCCGTGCCCAGTTCGTGGGCGAAGACAACGTGGATCACACGCCCAAGAATGAGCTGGTGCGCCTGAAGCTCGGCGATGCCTTCGATGTGACGGCCAAGCGCAAGCAGACGGACTACAAGAGCCTGGGCCGCATCGGGAAGTTCGGCAGCGTGCACGAGTCGGCCTTCGAGGTGGAGCTGAAGAACGCCAAGAAGGAAGCCGTCACCGTGAGCCTGCTGGAGCCCCTGCCCGGCGACTGGGAGATGCTGCAGAACAACGTCCCCTTCACCAAGGAGGCCGCCGGAACCGCGCGGTTCAAGGTCACCGTGCCCGCCGAAGGCAGCGCCACGCTCACCTACCGGGTGCGCGTGAAGTGGTAAGGCAAACGCCGAGTCTCCCCTCGGAAGGCGCGGCACCTGCGCCATACTGAACCCCCATGCCCCTGCCCGCCCGCTTCCTCGCTCGCCTGCGACGCCTGCCGTTGCGGTTGCGCGGGCGCCTGGGCGGGGGCACGGAAGGGCTCCACCCCTCGAAGCTCAAAGGGGCCGGTCTGACCTTCGTGGAGAACCGGCCGTACACGCCCGGCGACGATCCCCGCTTCATCAACTGGCCCCTGACCGCCCGCACCGGCGAACCCATCATGAAGCGCTTCGAGAGCAGCCGTGACCTGGTGCTCTGGCTCGTGGTGGATCCCTCCCCTTCGATGTATCTCGGCGACCCCGTGTCACCCCTGCGCTGGGCGCTGGAGCTGTGTGGAGCCGCTGCGGCCACGCTGCAGGCCACCGGGGATCGCCTGGGCCTGATCGTCCCCGGCGACGACCGCACACCCGCCCTGCGCATCGCACCGAAGCGCGGCCGCATCCACAGCCTGCGCATTCTGGAGACGCTGGCGGAGCGCGGCCCCTCCATCCCCACCGAAGCTTCCTGGCGCGAGGCCCTGGGCCACTGGGGCGAGCACGGCAAGGGCCACCGCCTCTGGCTCTTCAGCAATGGCTCGGGCCTTCATGGCCTGGCCCCGCTGCTGAAACCCCTGGCCACGCGGCACCGCCTGGTGTGGTTCCAGCCTGAAGATCAGGCCGAGCGCCACGGCATGACCTGGCCCGATCCCGGGTTCTCCCCCACCATCGAGCGGCAGCGCTGGAACGTAACGGAAGACCCCGTGGTGAAGCTGAACGGCTGGCTCCGATCGGGGGGCGCGTGAGGCGCGCGGCCCTGGCCTTGCTGTGCGGTCTGGCTACCTGGGCGGCGCCGGTCTGGAAGGCTCCGGCCCAGCCCAAGCTTGGCGAGTTGCTGGTTCTGGAACTGCGCGAGGACGAACCGGCCAAGGCCGCACCACCCCGTCCCACCGTGGAAGATCGCCTGGGCCCCCTGCACCTGCGCGCCATGGAACCCCTGCCCGATGGCCGGGGTTGGCGCTTTCAGGTGCAGGCGCTGGAGCCCGGCCTGGCGGTGGTCCCCGCCCTGGACCTGGGCAACGGCCAGCGCAGCCCCGAGTTGCGTCTCTGGGTGCCCCGCACCATCCCCTATGACGGTCCCTGGGTCGGCTTCGGCGGCGGCAACGAGGACCGGCTGCCGGCGATTCCCTTTCCCTGGGCCTGGGCCAGCCTGCTGCTGCTGCCCCCGCTATCCCTCGCCACCTGGCTCTTCCGCCGCTGGCGCCAGGGCTCCTCCGGCCGCAGGCTGCGACATGCCGCTCAGCGCTTCCAGCAGCACTGGCCCCCCTCAACCCGCGAGCGCGAGGTCCTCGATGCGGCCCACGCCCTGGGCCGCGACCTGCTTGCGGCTCGCTTCGGGGAAGCGGCCCGGGCCTGGGGGCCGACGGAATTTCGGGCCCATCACCTGGATCTCTGGGAGGAGTGGACGCGGAGCCTGGACGCCGCCCGCTTCGGCCGCCTGGAGCCACCCTTCCCTGCAGCAGGGCCCCTCGTGGCTGTGCTCGGCACCCCATTGGGCAAGGGCCGGTCATGATCGCCCTGCGCCATCCCCTCCTGCTGCTGGCCGCCGTGCCCGTGCTCATCTGGGCATGGCGTGTGACCTACCGCTGGGGCATCCCCGCCTCACGGCCTTCCAGCCGACTGGCGCGCGTCAGTTCCCACTGGCTCCCGGTCCTGCTGGCCTTCGCCCTGGCCCTTGCCGCAGCTGGCCCCGAATGGCGGACGCCCATACGGGGTGCCGCCCCCGTGGTGGATTTCGCAGTGGTGCTGGATGGCAGCAGCAGCATGCGGATCCTGGATCGGCCTGATGAAGACCGCTGGCACGCCGCCAGACGCACCCTGGCCCAGTTCGTCTTGCGCCGCCCGGATGATCGCTTTGCCCTCATCCTCTTCAGCGCCCACCCGGTGACCCTCAGTCCACTCACCGCCGACCACCAACGCCTGCTGCGCATGCTGGCTCGACTCGACATCGACAGCCGCGATGATGGCACCGCCATCGGCTCGGCGCTGATGACCGCCGTGCGGCGCCTGGAGGAGAGTCCGGCCCGCAGCCGCGTCATCCTGCTCATCACCGACGGCGTGCAGAACCGGGGCCGCGTGACGGCCATGGAAGCGGCCGAGGAAGCCCACCGCCAGGGCATCCGCATCCATGCCGTGGCCATCGGCACCAACGGGGAGAGCCTCGTGCCCCTGGAAGGCGGCGGGTTCGCTCGACTGCGGGTGGAGGTGGACCACGCCACCTTGCAGCAGGTGGCCCACCTCACGGGCGGTGAATCCTTCAGTGCGGAAGATCCCACCGGCCTTGAGCACAGCCTCGCCTCCGTCGACCAGCTCGAGAAGACGCTCCTGCCCGTGGACCCACCCACGGAGGGCCGACCGTTGGCCCGCTGGTGCCTGCTGGCCGCGGCCCTCTTCGCGCTGCCATTGGCGGTGGATCTGGCCTTCAAGCGCGGCAAGTCGCGCCCCGCCTGGGTGGGGGGCGCATGAACCTGCCCTTCTCGCACCCATGGGTGCTGGCCCCGACGGCGGTTGTGGCCATGCTGATCCTGCTGCTGGCGATTTGGGCCCACCTGCGCCCCGGTCTCGGCATCCAGGTGGTGGGGCAGCGGCCCCTTTGGCAAGGACTGGGCTTGGCCCTGATGACCGCCGGACTGGGCGTGGGCCTCGCGGAACCCCGGTGGGGTCTCCCGGAGTTCCCGCGCCTCACGGTGCATGTGGTGCTCGACGCCAGCCGCTCCATGACGGTGCCTGATGCCCAGGGGCGCACCCGCTGGGAAGCCGCCAACGCTGCCCTGGATCGCATTTGGTCCCGGCCCCAGCACGGCCTCCGCTGGAGCCTGGATCTGCTCACGGGCGATGCGATCCCCGTCCAGCCGCCCGGCGAGGACCGCACGCTGCTGCGCGAGGCCCTGCGGGCCATGGTGCCCGGCGAGATCGGTTCCCCGGGGACCAGCCTGGGACGGGGACTGCCGCAGGTGGCCGCCCAGGTTGAACCCAACGCTCCTGCCGTGATCCTGCTGCTGAGCGATGGGGAGGAAACCTGGGAGGCCCCAGAGGAAGCGCTGAACCGCGCCACGGCCCCCCTGAAGCACGCGCGCCTTCCCGTCTGCGTGATGGCTTTTGGTGATGGGCAGCCCCACACGGTGCCTGCTCGGTCCTCCACCGACCCGGCCAGTACCGAACCCGCCATCAGCACCGCCCACCCGGAGTTCCTGGCCCGGCTGGCCGCGGCCACCGGGGGCCAGGTCTTCCCGGATGGCGAGGCCGCCGCCGCCGGTCTGGAGGCCCTGGCGGCCGGGAAGCTGCCCTTGCCCGCGCGCCGTTCCCTCCAGCCCGCCCATCCGGAAGTGGGGGCCTGGCTCGCCCTCGCGGGCCTGATCCTCTGGCTGATCTTTGCCGGCAAGCCCATGGCCAAGTGGCGCCCCATCCTGCTGGTGCTGATGGGGCTGGCGGCCAATTCCCTCGGCGCCCAAGTCCCGGCTCCAGTCGTCGTGCCACCCAGCGTGAAAGCCTGGCTGGCCCAGCGGGCGTTGGAAGAAGGCGACCTGCCCGCCGCCCGCCGATGGCGACCCGGTGACGCCAAACCCAGCCACGTGCTGCTGGCCTCCCTCATCGACCTGCGCTCGGGCCTGCCTGGCGACGCCCTCAGGACCCTGGCGCCACTCCTCGGGCAGGGCGCGCCGCGCCCCATTCCCGGCTGGCGCGCTCCAGCCCTCCTCCTGGCCGCCCGGGCTCAGTTGGACGCCAAGCGACCCGACGAGGCCCGTGCCCTGCTCGAGCGGTTGCTGCTGGAACAGCCCGGCCAGCGCGAGGCCATCCACGATCTGCAAACCCTGGTGAAGGACGCCACACCCCCACCCCCGCCCAACCCCAAAAAGCCACCCCCACCGCCCCCACCGCGCCCCAGCATGGGGGCTCAGCAAGATGAGTTGGAGGGCCTCAAGCAGCGCCTTCCCAAGCCGCCCAAATCCTCTGGCGGCGTGAAGGATCTGTAGCGCAGGTCGCGACTAACGGGTGGAGATGTCCAGCCAGGCAGCGAACTCGGCGCCACTGCGGAACGCTCCCACCTGACGGCGGAGTTCCTTGCCATCAGCGTCCAGGATCACCAGGGTGGGGAATGCATTGAGCTTGAACTGGTCGGCTAGCTTGGTGCCCTCGGCCACCGGAGTGCCATCCTTCTTCTGCACCAGCGAAGAGAAGGGGACCACCCTCGCCAGCGCGGCCTGTCCGTCGGCCGTGGGGAACACATTCTTCTGCAGGTGCTGACAGGGGCCGCACCACTCGGTCCAGAGGTCCATGAAGATGAGCTTGTGCTCGGCCTTGGCGCGCTTCAGGGCGGACTGATAGTCGTGCTCCCACTTCGTGGCGCCCTGGGCGAACAGGGGCGTGGCGAGGAGGAGGAGGGCGGCAACTGGCTTCATGGTGGGGCTCCAGGGGTCCGCGGGGCGACCCGCATGGGTTGGATGGAGGCAGGGGGAATTCTGTTCCAGGTACCAGAATACCCGGCTAATCCGCCGGGCCAGGCCCCCGTATTCCCATGCAACACGGCGAGTGCCGAATCTCACCCCTTCCAAGGAGGCCGCCCATGCGCGCCATCATGATCCCGCTGGCCTTGGCGGCCAGCCTCACCCTTCCTCTGGCTGCGCAGAGCGCGCGGTTCATCAAAGTGGACATCGTCTCCAAGTCCTTCAACCACCACCACCACAAGCAGGATGGTGAGGCCAAGAACGAAGATGGGCCCACGGAGATCCACGCCCGCCTTCCGATCACCCTGGCCAAAGCCGCCCTCGACATGGCTGGCGATGGCGAGGTCAAGGTGAATGGCGAGATGAAGAAGGGCATCAAGCCTGATCAGCTCATCAAGCTGCTCACGGACGCCAAGGCCGGCGACATCCTGCTGGAAATCACCACGGACAAGGGCGATCACGTCCGCGTCACCATCGAGTAACCGGGAGCCCCGGTCCGTGTGACCTCAAGCCCCGCTTCGGCGGGGCTTCTTCGTGTACGCTCGGAGCATGGAATCCCTCACCGAGCTCCGAGTCCGCTACGCCGAAACCGATGCCATGGGCATCGTGCACCACGCCACCTATCCCGTCTGGATGGAACTGGGCCGCAGCGATTTCCTGCGCGAGCTCGGGCAGAGCTACGCCGAGTGGGAAGCCCGGGGCGTGCGGCTGGTGGTGAACGAGATCCGGGTGCGATTCCGGGCCCCCGCCCATTACGACGAACTGGTGCAGGTGAGGACCTTCCTCCAGGAAACCGGGCGGCGCCGCATCACCTTCGGCTACCGCATCGAGCGTGATGGCGCACTCCTGGCCGAAGGCGAGAGCGTTCATCTGGTGGCGGGGTCCGACAACCGGGCCAGGGTGCTGCCAGACGACCTGTTAGTCCTGGTTCAGCGCGCCTGAGGTTCCAGGCAGGTGGACATGAGGGCCACAAGGCCGTCCATGACCCGCCGACGACTTTCACTGAATGCATCCGTCTGGAAGCTCTGGAAGCTCACAAGGCCCGACGGGCGCGAGCCATGACCGAGGGGCACGCCATACCAGGAGTGCGGGATGAGCCCTGTGGCCTGCTCCGCGGCGGTCAGAAGGCTGCCAGCCGCGTGGCCCTCTTCCATGGTGCGGATGTAGACGGAGCGCCGTCCCGACAGAACTCGCTCCGACAACCCAGCCCGATCAGAAAGGCGACGCGAGGGGTGGTTCCGGGCCCGTCCGCCCTCGTGATAGAGCTCGAAGCGGAGCTGATCCTGCTCCCAGTCGGCGAATGCCACGTAGAAGCAGGCCAGGCCCAGGGGCTTGAAGCTGATGTCCAGGAGGGTTTGAGCCAGGGCCTGGATGGACTCTCCGGGTCGCATCCGCTCCAGGGCTCCCAACAGCAAGTCCCGATCCTCGTCGAGGTGCCGCACCAACTCCTGGGCCCCGTCCAGTCGGGCCTGGATGTCCCGGCATTCAGCCTCGAGCTTCCTGAGCCGCTCATCGCGCTCTTCCAGCGCCTCGTCCTGCTTTCTGCCGCCGAACAGACTCATGTGGTCACCGGGAGGCTTTGGATGGAAGGCAAAAAGATGGTTTCCTAGAACCATGAAGCAGCTGCGCCGAACCCTTTCCCTCTTCAACACCCTGACGCGCCGGGTGGATCCCGTGGTCCCGGTGTCGGAGGGGCTGATCTCCTTTTACACCTGTGGACCCACTGTCTACAACTATGCGCACATCGGTAACCTGAGGACCTTCCTCTTCCAGGACCTCCTCAAGCGCACCTTCCAGGCCGCAGGCTACGACGTTCAGCACTGCATGAACATCACGGATGTGGAGGACAAGATCATCCGGGATTCCCAGGCACCCCTGCCTGGAGAAGCCTCCAATGAGGCCCGGCATGCGGCCATGAAAGCCCTCACGGACCGGTTCACGGCCATCTTTCTGGAGGACTTGGACTCCCTGGGCATCCAGCAGGCCAACCACCTCCCCAAGGCCACCGCTTATATCCCGCAGATGATCCGCTTGGTGCAGGAGCTGGAAACCAGGGGCTTGGCCTATGTCCGCGAGGGCAGCGTGTATTACCGCATCGCCGGCCTGCCCCAATACGGCTGCCTGGCCCACCTGGACCGCGAGGGCATGCAGGCCGGTGCCTCGGTGGATGCCGATGAGTATGAGCGGGACTCGGTCACAGATTTCGTCCTCTGGAAGGCAGCCAAGCCCGGTGAGCCCTGGTGGGACAGCCCCTGGGGGCCCGGCCGTCCTGGCTGGCACATCGAGTGCTCGGCCATGGGCATGGAACTGCTGGGTGATCACCTGGATATCCACAGCGGGGGCGTGGACCTCATCTTCCCCCACCACGAGAACGAGATTGCCCAGAGCGAGGGCTGCCTGGGTCACCGTTGGGTGAACCACTGGGTGCACGGCGAATTCCTCATGGTCGAAGGCCAGAAGATGTCAAAGAGCCTGGGGAATTTCTTCACACTGCGCGACCTCATCGCGAAGGGGACCGATCCCATCGCCTTCCGCTACACCATCCAGAGCAACCACTACCGCAAGGTGCTGAACTTTAGCTTCGAGGGCCTGCGGGCGGCCGAGAACGCCCTCAAGCGCATCCGTGCCTTCCGCACCCGTATGGAGGGGGATGGGCAGCCGGGCGCCGGCCCCTGGAAGGAGGCCCTTGAGCCCCTGGCTCGGCTGGAGCAGGCCCGCGAGGCCTTCTGGGTGGCCATGGCCGATGACCTCAACACACCCGAGGCCCTGGCGGCGATCTTCACCCTCATCAGCGACCTCAATGCCCAGGACGACCATGTAGCCCTCACGCGCGAAGAGCGCGATGCCGTGGTGGCCTTCCTGGATGAAACCGACACCATTTTCGCTGCGTGGCCCCATGCGACCGTAAATCTGGATGCCGAGGTTGAGGCACTCATCGAGGCCCGGCGGGCCGCCAAGGCGGCCAAAAATTGGACTGAGGCCGACCGGGCGCGCGACCAGCTGAAGGCCATGGGCATCGTCCTGGAGGATCGCAAGGACGGCACCACCGGCTGGCGGAAGGGATGATGCTCTGTCGGGGTCCCGCGCTGCGCGCAGACCCCCAGGCCCCCAATGAAGCAACCCCGGCCAAGCCGGGGTTGCTTCATTTAGCCTGTCCTCAGATCCGACTAACGGCTCAGACGCTTGAGGGCGATCTGGATGAACTCGGGCGGTCCGGGCAACAGCCCGGCGTCAGCCACAGCGCTCTGGCCTTCCCTGGTCAGTAGGAAGTGGATGACCTCATTGACGGTGCTGGGGAGCGGGGCGCCCGGGGTGCGGTTCAGATAGGCGTAATAGAGGCGGGGCATGGGGTACTTGCTGGTGGTGACGTTGTCCTGGGTCGGCATGCGGGCATCTTCCCCGTGGTAGGGGATCACCGGCAGCACCTTGTTGGCGAAATACCAGGAGGACATGGTGCCGATGGCGATGCCGCTGGGATCAGTCATCACAGCTTCGGCCAAGGCTGAGCCGTCATCTCGATCGAGAATGCCCTGCCGGAATTCACCGTTGAGCAGAACTTTCTCGGCAATGGATGTACGCGTCGAAGTTCCCGCGGCACGGGTATAGGCCTGGATGGGCAGCTTGGCCCACTCGCCCCTGAGGCCGAGGTCGCCCCAGACCAGCGCAGGAGACTTCGCCCCGCCGAGCCTCGACTTGGAATAGATGGCATCCAGCTGGTCCATGCTGATCGAGGAGATGGGATTGTTCTTGTTCACAAACACGATGTTGGCATCCAGGCAGACGGGGATGCGCATCGGCAGGTAGCCGAACTTCGTCTGGAAGGCCTTGCTCTCCTCCGGCGTGAACTCACGGGCGGTGATGATCAGCAGGGTTGAGCCCTCCACGAAGCCCTTCACCGCCTCGGTCGTGAGCTTGGACCGGAAGATCAGATTCGATTCGGGGTGGACCTTGCGGAACGCAGCAGACCACTCATCTCCCAGATCAGTCAAAGCGTCGGTGCCGATGAGGTCGAAGGCACCCTTCACGGCAGCCTGCGGCTGATAACTCGGAATGCTGGCAGGTACCTTCGCCCGGGTCTGGGCTGTCTGAGCCTGAAGGCCGCCGACCAGGGACAGGCCGGCCGCCATGACCAGGCCTGAGACCAGATGTGCGCGGTGGATCCTCATGAAGTGTCCCTTTCGTGGCGGGAGCGTCTCAAACCTTCTCTGGACGATCCTGAGTTCATGGAAATGATGTCAAACAAGCCTGACCCAATGTGTAAAACATAAATGCCCAACGGGTCATGATCCTATACCCGGTCGGCCCCCATTCCGTCATAGCACCGGAAAAGTGATCCGAGTCACGGAGTCACTCCAAGGGGGCCATGAGCCATGAATTACTTGGCCCACAGAGCAAACGCGGGCACGACCCGACCCTGGTCATCCGCTAAACTGAACTTTCGATCCCCGTCAGGCCACGCCTTCTCAGGATTCCGCCATGTCTTATTTTTCCCAAATTTTTGCCGCTTGCGCCCTGTTGGCCAGTTTGGTCGCCCCCGCCACAGCCCAGGAGGCGAAGGCGCGCACGCTCCCGCCACACCATGCCAAATCCGGCGTGCACTGTTTCGACTGCCACCAGGAGGAGAAGCCCACCAAGAAGGCCGTGGCCTCGGATTCCTGCATGACCTGTCATGGCGACTATCCCGCCATGAAGGCGCTGACCAAGGATGTGAAGCCCAACCCCCACGATTCCCACTTGGGCGAGATCGCCTGCACGGAATGCCACCGCCAGCATCAGCCGCCGGTCGTGAAGTGCCTGGAGTGCCACGAGGGGAAGTTCAAGTTCAACATCCGGTAGCCGTCAGCGTGCCGAGAAAGCTGCGAAGACACGTTCCGGCGACAGCTCATCCATGCACTGCCGACGTTGGCAATTCCGCTCCCGGCAGGGCGAGCAGCTGATGCCCGTGCGCAGGACGCTTCCCGCTTCCATGGGCAGCCCCGCCACCACTGGGTCGCTGGCGCCGTAGAGCCCCAGGGCGGGCACCCCCAGGACCACTGCCAGATGCAGCAGCCCCGTGTCGGGAGACACTACCCGATCCGCCTGACGAAGCGCCGCAGCCAGCTGCCAGAAGCTCAGCTTTGGCATCGGCTCCACACCCGTGGCCTCCGGCAGCCACTGGCGCAGCTCCTCCTCCTCCGGCCCCAGCGACCAGCGCAAGTCCCAGGTCGGCTTCAGCCGTTCGGCCAGGGACATCCAGTGCCTAAGCGGCCACCGCTTGATGGCGCCGCGCCGGGAGGCACCGGGCACCAGCACGGCCCTGGGGCGGCCCGTCTCCGCCCAGATCGATCCGGGATCGGGGAGCGCCACAGCCTTCAGCACCGGGCGGAAGCGCCCCAGCCCTGCGACACCCCGGCTGCGGCCGAAGGCTTCCGCCAAACCCAGGGCCTGGTCGTACCGGGTCTGGTGTCGGAAGGCCAGGGGATGAGTCTGCAGCGATCCCGCGAACTCCTTGGTGACCCCATCGCCCCACCGCTCGGGCACGGCCGCCAGCCTGGGGATGAGGGCCGACTTGAGGATGCCGTGGAAATCCAGGCTGACCTCCGCATCACGGATCAGCCCCGCCACCCGCTTCAATTCACCCAAGGCGGTGAAGGGGCTGGACAGGCGCTTGCGCCGGAGCACCACCGGCTCCACCCAGGGCAGCGGCTCCAGCAGGAAGGCATGGCGATCTTCCACCACGACCCTGAACCGGGCCTGGGGAAAGGCATCGTGGAGGTTGGCCCAGGCGGGCATCACCCGGAGGATGTCGCCCAGGGCGGAGAGTCGGAGCAGAACCAGATCCATCCCTTCATCCTATTCGCTACGCTGGAGGCATGAGCATCAAGCCGGAGCGAAGAGCCACTTTGGCGCAGCGAAAGCCCGCGGGGCGCGGGGACCCAGGAGGTGCCGCATGAAGCCCTTCGCCAAGGACCAGTCGAAGAATCCACCTCCTTCGAACTGGCTGGATCGGCTGCTGCGACGCTTCGCCCGCATCGCGTACGGTCTGGCAGTCCTGCTGATGTATACCTTGGCTTCCTCGGCGCTGGGTCTGGCGCTGGCCCCGGCCCTGTGGATCTGGTCGCTGCTCCGCGGATACGCCCTGCATACCCGCGGCCTGCTCCCATGGATCGTGTCCGGCTTCGCCCTGGCCCTGTCCTTCTTCATCTTCGGCTTGGCCCTGCTGGTGGTGGTCCCCCTCTACAACTGGGTGCTGCCCACCCGCATCAAGCCCTTCAAGGGCGGCTACTACACCCTGGCAGCCCTGCCCTGGTTTCTGCACAACGGTCTCTTCTACCTGGTTCGCTTCACCTTCTTGCCCTTCGTGACCCTCACGCCCTTCGGGGTCTGGTTCCTGAAGGCCATGGGCATGAAGATTGGCCGCCACGCCTTCATCAACACGGAATACATCAGCGATCCCCAGCTCATCTCGGTGGGGGACGACGCGGCCCTTGGTGGCAGCGTGCGCATCTTCGCCCACTATGGTGGCGGAGGGAACCTGGTCATCGCCCCCGTCTCCGTGGGCCACAGGGCCACACTGGGCTTGGCCTGCTGCATCATGGGTGACGTCATCATCGGGGACGACGCGACCATCCTGCCCGAGAGCGTGGTGCTGCCCGGAAGCCGCGTGGGCGCCGGGGAAACCTGGGGCGGTGTTCCCGCCCGGAAGATCGAGCGGGAGGAGATGGACCGCATCAAAACCGAGATTCGGGGTTTGACCGAAACCATAGGCTAGGCGGCTCGAAACCAGCGGGCACCTGGGTTCGCTCAATGCCGACCGATGGGCGCCGGGCTGGGCTTCAGGGGGAGGGCTAGCCAAGTCCCGCCGATCCCGGAACAATGGATGCTTCTCCCCCGGGGACCTCTCCCTTCTCATCAGTGGTCGAAACGATGCGCAGAATCGCCTTCCTTTCTTTGATCCTTGCTCCCGCGGCCCTTCTGGCCCAGGCGCCGGCCCCATCCCTGGGAGATCAGGTGAAGGCGGAGCGCGTGGTGATTGAACAGATGATGGGTGAGTTGAAATACCCCGAAGCCCAGAAGCGCGCGGAAGCCTTGATTCCAGCCACCCGCCCGGTCTTCGACAAGAAGGACAATTCAACCCTGGTGCAGAGTTGCGCTGCCAACCTCGACATCGCCGAGGCCCTGCGCCTTGCGGCGGAAACGGCCGACTCGGCCGGTGCCTGGGAAAAGGCCCTCGAGTACGCCAAGTCCGCCAAGGCCCTCGCCATGGAAGCGTATGCGGGTGTGAAGGAGCCCTTCGCCCAGACCGTCACCTATTACAACCAGTCGGGAGCCCGAGCCAAGCAGGTGTTGTTGGAGAATGATGACCGCATCAAAGAGTTGAAGGCCAAGAGTGTCCTCGATCCAGGCGAGCGCCAGGAACTGGACTTGGCCTTGGGTGTCGAGAAGGAAGTGGTCGACAGCTCCAAGTGGGCCAAGTTCTTCCAGACCTACCTGGATGTCACGAAGCGCGAGAGCGAAGCCTACGACCCCCTGGTGAAGGTCATGGAGGACAAGATCAAGGGTGAGGCGGCCCAGGTCGAGGATTACAAGGCCGGCAAGGGTGATCGGCTCAAGTGGGTGGATGCGGTTGTGTCAAGCCCCGCCTACCTTGAAGCCCAGGGAGACAAGGCCGGCAAGGCCCGCTGGCTCTACCGCCTCGCCGCCATCGACCCCGACAACAAAAAGGTTCAGCACCAGCTCGACGTGCTCAATGGCAAGGTCGTGGCCCCCCCGGCCAAGCCCACCAAGCCCGCCAAGAAGGGAAAGTAGGCCGATTCCTGCCTGGGCCTGTACCCTGAAGGCATGGCCCGTCGCTCAGCCCCCCGCATCCCCGTTCGCGCTCCTGCGCGCACCCCTGACCGGCGGGCCACGTCCCAAGCCCCGAAGCCCCAAGCTCCGGGGCTTCGTCCGTACGAGAGCTTCGAGGCCACGTTCATTGGCCACCCTGAGGGGACTGGCGGCTTCCTGAGGCTGGTGGGTGCACCCAAGGGCCCCCGAATGGACCTGCTGGTGGACTGGCGAGATGCCCACGGTGCCATCCACGGCGATCGCGTCGTGGCGGAGGTGAACGGCGAGGGTTGGGACGGCCGGCTGAAGGCGCGGGTGCTGGAGATCAAGGGCCGGGGCGAGATCCCCCTGCCCGGCACCCTCCAGAAGCAGCCCTGGGGCTGGCGGGTGGTGCCCCTGGAGCCGCGACTGGCACAAATCATCTCGGTGCCACCCACCGATCTGGCCGAGGATGGCGAGTTGGTCAGCGTCAAGCTGGAGGCCGATCCCGAGGCCAAGCAGCTGCGCGGCACCGTGGTGGCGAGGCTCGGCAAGAAGACCGATCTCAAGATCGAGAACAAGCTCACGGCCGCGTTGTTCAACCTGCGCACCGACTTCCCTGACGCGGTGATGAAGGAGCTGGCGCCGTTCCCCACCAGCATCCCCGGGGAATGGATTCAAGGAAGAGAGGACCTGCGCGAGACCCTGACTTGCACCGTGGATCCGCCCACGGCCAAGGATTTCGACGACGCCATCAGCCTGGAAGTATTGCCGAAGTCCGAGGGTGGCGGCTGGTTGTTGGGGGTGCACATCGCCGATGTGAGCCACTACGTGGCCGAGGGCGGTCCCCTGGACGAGGAGGCCCGCCTGCGCGGCACCTCGGTCTACTTCCCGGATGAGGCCATCCCCATGATCCCCGAGCGGCTCAGCGGCGACCTCTGCAGCCTGCGCGAAGGGGTTGACCGCCTCACCATGACCGCCTGGATGACCCTCTCGCCCGAGTTCGAGGTGGTGGAGACGCGGCTCTCCGAAAGCGTCATCCGCAGCGCCAAGCGGCTCACTTACGACGAGGTGAAGGAAGCCTGCATGGACCTCTCCACCCGTAAGCGCGCCGAACTGGGTGAGCCCCTCTGCGCCATGCTCGACGAGGCCCTGGTGCTCTCCCGGCGCCTTACGCAGATCCGCCTGGGCCGTGGCGCCATGAACCTGGACACCGAAGAAGCCGAGTTCATCTTCGATGCCGAGGGCCGCCCGGTGGACGCCCGCAGGTACCCGCGCCATGACGCCCACCGTATGATTGAGGAATTCATGCTGCTGGCCAACGAGACCGTGGCCCGTTTCTTCACGAAGAAGAAGATCCCCTCCATCTATCGCATCCACGATGAACCGGATGCCCTCAAGCTCGAAATCTTTGCTGATGTGGCCCGCACCTTCGGTCTGCTGAAACCCAAGGAAACGCCCACCCCCGAGCATCTCAACGCCATGCTGGACAAGATCCGCGGCGGGCCGCTCGAGGCCATGATCAACACGCTGCTTCTGCGCAGCCTGAAGAAGGCCGAGTACAACGTCGACAACATCGGCCACTCGGGCCTGGCCCTGCAGGATTACCTGCACTTCACGAGCCCCATCCGCCGCTACCCGGACCTCATCGTCCACCGCTTGCTGCGGCAGGTGCTGCGTGGCCGGGCCCTGCCTGAAGGACTGCACAGCCACCTCGCCGTGCTGGCCAAGGGTGCCAGTGACTGCGAGCAGAAGGCCACCGAGGCCGAGCGCGAGAACGACAAGTGGAAAGCCTGTCTGCTGATGAAGTCCCGCATCGGTCAGCGCTTCAAAGGCCGCATCCAGGGCTACTCCGCCAAGGTGGTGTTCGTGACCCTGGACGCCCCCTTCGTGGAGGTGGGCGTGCCTCTGGCGGCCCTCGGGGGCAGCTTCTGGGTGGATGAGCACCGCACCAAGGCCACTGGCCTGAAGGGCACCGTGGTGCTCACCATCGGCGATGCGGTGGAGGTGGAGGTCACTGCGGTGGATGAGGACCTGCGCCGCGTCAGCGCCTGGATCACCGAGGCCAAGGCCCAGGATGCCCACGGCAAGGTCTTCCAGTTCGTCCCCGCCCTGGCAGCCCCCGCAGTGCTGCGGGAAGGCGACCTCGAGAAACCCAAGGGCCGACGCGATCCGAAGGCGGGAGGCGAGCGGAGCCGACGGGATGCCGGTCCGAAAGGCCGGCCCCCCAAGAAGGCCCGGCCTGCCAGCGGCAAGTCGCGGGAGGCCAGTCCCAGACCCCCCAAAGGCAGCGTGAGGGGCACCGGCAAGCGGAAGGCCCGATGATCGTGGTTCCCCCCGCTCCGGTGCGCTGCCTGGGCGTGGACCCAGGCTCCCTGGCCTGTGGCTGGGCCGTGGTGGAGCGTTTCGGCTCGCGCATGACGCTGGTGGAGGCAGGCGTCATCCGCAGCCCCCGGGGCGCCGACTTCGACCAGCGCATCCTGCGAATCCACGAGCGGCTGGCCGAAGCCATCGCCACCCATCACCCGGGCTTCATGGCCGTGGAATCCCCCTTCGTGGAGAAGAATGCCGCGACCGCCCTCAAGCTGGGTCAGATCCGGGGCGGCATCCTCCTGAGCGCGGCGCTGCATGGCCTGCCGGTGGGCGACTACAACCCCATGCAGGTGAAGAAGGCCGTGTCGGGCTACGGCTGGGCCGACAAGGGCCAGGTGGGGAAGATGGTGATGACCCTGCTGAACCTGAAAGAGCCCCTCGCCGCGGATGCGGCGGATGCGGCGGCGGTGGCCATTGGTCACCTTCTAGCCACCCGGCGGACCTGACCCGGGAGCCATAAACGGCCTCGAGGTCTTGTTTTTCAAGGGCTTTGGCGCGTGTCATGGCGATTGTCATGGCACCTGTGACAAAAATGTTCGTAACTCATGACATTTCTTGTGATGCCTATCACTAGCCTAAGTCATCAGCAAACACGATCATGTTGTCCAGGAAGCCACGGAGCCCCCATGCACATGGACACCATAGCTCGCCAGCACAACCCCGCGTTCTGGACCACCGCCGAGCGGCTGCATGAAGTGTTCAACCAGTTGGAGCGCCAGATGGGCAGCTCCCCCCGCGGTCTCGCCGTGCTCCGTCAGGTCCAGGCCCTTGAGGCCGAGCTTGAAGCCGAAGTGATGCACCGCAGCCGTCGCATCGCCGCCGCCTGAATCTACGCACTCCCCCCAAGACAAAGCCCGGCGATGCCGGGCTTTGTCTTTGCCTTCGGTCGGATTCGCGCTCAACCCTTCTGAGGCCAAACATCGCAGAGCCATTGGCTCAGGCAAACGAAAGGGCACCCCGAAGGGTGCCCAGAAGTCTCGGCCTTGAGGTTCATCGGCCGGAAGGGGCTGGCGAAAACGGTCGCCCCGTGGGAGGAAAGAGAAGCTCTTCCCACTCCCAGGCTAGGCCCGCCCTATGTCCCTACAAGGAGAAAAAGGGCGAATCAGTTCACTGGTCGGACGACGCCCGGCCGGTAGGAGGCGTACTTCGGCTCCCACTGGGCCTTGGTGATGATCCCTTCGATCTGCTCGTCTTCCAGCAACCGTCCCAGGCCTTCATTGCGGGCTTCGATGCCCACGGCTGTGGCGACGGCGGCGGAGACTTGCCGGATATTCTTCATCTCGGGCAGCAGCAAACCCATGGCCTCCTGCTCGGGCGTCACGAACTCGCTGATGGCCCGGCTAGCCGCGAAGAACATACGATCCGTCACGCGGGAGGCCTTGCAGACCAGGGCACCGAGCCCCACGCCGGGGAAGATGTACATGTTGTTGCACTGGGAGGCCTGGAGGGTACGGCCCTTCCAGTCCATGGGCGCGAAGGGGCTGCCTGTGGCGACCAGGCCCTTGCCGTCCGTGGCCTTCCACACGGCCTCGGGGGTGCACTCGCACTTGTGCGTGGGGTTCGACAGGGCCAGCACGATGGGCCGCTCGGCGTGCTTGGCCGTCTCCGCCAGGATGGCCTCGCTGAAGAGTCCTGGCTGGGCCGTGACGCCGATGAGCACCGTGGGATGCGCGTTGCGGATGACGTCTTCCAGGCCGATGCGGGTGGAATCGTCCAGCGTCCAGCCATCTACGGAAGCACGGCGCTGGGCCAGCGGTTCCTGCGGGCCTTCGAGGAGGGGATCGCCCTCGATGAGCAGGCCCTGCATGTCCACGGCATAGATGCGCTTGCGGGCCTCCTCGGCGGAGAGCCCCTCCTCCTTCAACATGGCGAGGATGTTCAGGGCGATGCCGGTACCTGCCTGCCCCATGCCCACAATGACGTAACGCTCGTCCTGGAAGCGGCTCTTCTTGATGCGCATGGCCGTCATCAGGGCCGCCAGGGCCGTGGAGCCCGTGCCCTGGATGTCGTCGTTGAACGAGAGGATCCGCTCGCGGTAGCGGTCCAGGTTCTTGAAGGCCGTCTGCTTGGCGAAGTCCTCCCACTGCAGCAACGCCCCGGGGAAGTTGCGCTTCACGCCGAGGATGAACTTCTCCACCAGCTCCTCGTACTCGGCGCCGCGCAGGCGGGGTCGGCGGATGCCCAGGTAGAGCGGATCTTCCAGTAGACGGGGGTTGTTCGTGCCCACATCCAGGCACATGGGCAGGCACACGGCGGGATGCACGCCACCCACCGCCACATAGAGGCTCACCTTGCCGACGGAGATGCCCATGCCATCGGAGCCGAGGTCGCCCAGGCCGAGGATGCGCTCGCCATCCGTCACCACGATGAGGTTCACCTGGGGCTGCGACAATCCCTGGAAAATCTGGTCGATGTTGGCGATGTTGTCCGGCGTGATGTAGATGCCCCGGTAGCGGCGCTGGATGTGGCTCATCTGGATGCAAGCCTGGCCCACTGTGGGTGTGTAGACGATGGGTACCATCTCTTCGAGGTGGTCCAGCAGCAGGCGGTAGAACAGGGTCTCGTTCCGATCCTGGAGGCCAGCCAGATAGATGTAGCGCTCCATGTCATCGGGCTTCCGCAGGAAGGCCTCATAGGCGCGGTGGGCCTGGCCCTCCAGGCCGGACACGCCGGACCGGAGCATGCCGTCCAGGCCCAGGCTCAGGCGCTCTTCCTTCGTGAAGGCCGAGGCCTTGTTGAGGTGGGAGTCACTCAGGAGCTGCCGACCTCGGATGTAGACCTCGTAGAAATCCTCGCCGGTCAGTGGATCGATCTTGAACCCGAAGGTTTTCATGGTTGCCCCCTCCTGCCTGCCACACGCAGAGATCTGGCCCTTCACTGGTTCCCGAACCCATGCGGTGGAAATTGGGGTTCAGTGTATCCACGTCCTCACAGCGACAGGATCACATCGGAACCGGGGCGCGCTCCAACAGCGTTGCCAGCTCGGCGCTGGTTCCCACGGGTGCCGCACAGGCATGACCCCGGCACACGAAGGCCAGGGGCTGACCAGGTGCCGCGCCCCGTCCCTCATGCAGCGGCAGCAATTGATCTGCGGAAACGGACAGCACGCGCCCCGGCAGGAAGCGCCGATGCACTTCCCGGAGCATCGCCTGCACCGTGGGGTCGGCCGGATCGCCGGACAGGGCCACATCCAAGGACTCTCGGAGCGCGAGATCGAGCACGCCCAGCAGCCCAAGAAAGGCCCGGGGCGCCCGCTGCATCCAGGGGCCAAAACACCGGAGCGTGCCTTCCGCCGCCAGTCGGAAATCCTCACGCTGGAGGTGCCGGGACAGGCGCAGCAGGGCCCTTGCCGCCAGGGTGTTGCCGCTGGGGATGGCATTGTCGAAGCCGGGCTTCTGGCGGAAGAGCAGGTCCGCCTGATGGGCTTCGGTGCTGAAGAATCCGCCATCGACCGAATCATGGAACCGAGCGAGGAGGTCCTCGCCGAGCGCCTCGGCCCAGGTGAGCCAGTGGCCGTCGAAATCCGCCTCGAAGAGGTCCACCAGACCCTCCATGATGGCCGCGTGGTCTTCCAAAAAACCTTCGGTGTGCGCCCGACCCTGACGCCAGACCCGCAGCAGCCGGTCCCCATGCCAGAGCTCGCGGTGCAGAAACGAAGCGCACGCCTGTGCGGCTTCCAGGTAGCGAGGCTCCCCCAATACCTGGTGGCCCCGCGCAAATGCCGACAGGGCCAGTCCATTCCATGAGGCCAGCACCTTGTCATCCTTGCCAGGCCGAACCCGGTGATCCCGCCAGACGCGCAGGCGCTCCCGCAACGCGGCGTCCTCTGCCGCCGGCAGCCGCGTCTCGGCTGCACCGAAGAAGCGGTGCACAACGCTCTTGCCGTGCTCGAATGATCCGGCGGCTGTGATACCGAAGGCCTCGCAGAACCGGGCCCCATCGGCCTTACCCAGGGCTTCTTGGACGTCACCTGGGGTGAAGGCGTAGAACTTCCCTTCCTCGCCTTCGCTGTCGGCATCCTCGCTGGAATGGAAGCCCCCGCTGGGATCTCGGAGGTCGCGGATCAGGTAGTTCAGCGTCTCCCGCGCCACCTCCGCGTAACGGGGCTCCCCCGTGGCCTGGAAGGCCGACAGGTAGCAGCAAACCAGCTGGGCATTGTCGTAGAGCATCTTCTCGAAGTGGGGCACCAGCCATTGGGCATCCACGCTGTAGCGGGCGAAGCCGCCCCCCAGGTGGTCGAACATGCCGCCTTCCCACATGGCATCCAGGGTGCGAATAGCCATGGTCTGATCCTCTGCCGAGCCCCGTGACAGGATCAGCTCCACGGCCATCTGCTGCGGGAATTTCGGCGCGGGACCGAAGCCACCCCAGCGGGCATCGAAGCCCCGCCGGAGTTGGCCCAGGGCCGCGTCCAGCACGGCCTCATCCGGACGCTCCGTGCCTGCGTCCACCTCGGCCTGCCGCTTGAGCTCAGTGGCGAGTTTCCCAGCCTGCCCGATCAGGCCGGCCCGGTCGTCCCGCCACAACTCGGCGATGCGCGTCAAAAGAGGAATGAAGCCGGGCATGCCGCCCCGCGATTCCGGGGGGAAGTAGGTGCCGCCGTAGAAGGGCTCCAGATCGGGTGTGAGCCACACGCTCATGGGCCAGCCGCCCCGGCCCGTGAGGGTCTGCACGGCGTCCATGTAGAGGTCATCCAGGTCGGGCCGCTCCTCGCGGTCCACCTTGATGCTCACGAAGTGGGCGTTCAGCACCTCCGCCACGGCTGGATTCTCAAAGCTCTCGCGCTCCATGACATGGCACCAGTGGCAGGCGCTGTAGCCGATGCTGAGGAAGATGGGCTTCTGCTCGACCTTGGCCCGGGCCAGGGCCGCGTCATCCCAAGGCTGCCAGTCCACAGGGTTGTGGGCGTGCTGGAGCAGGTAGGGGCTGAGGCTGTCGGCAAGGCGGTTGGGCATAATCCTGACTCCATCGGTCAGGATTATGCCCCAAGATCCCATTCCCGCGGGAGAAAGCCCTCACGCGCCGGTACAATGGTCGTTTGGTCCAGCCCCGGGGTCCCATGTTCGACAGCCTTACCCAGAAGCTCAGCCAGGCGATGAAGTCCCTCCGGGGCCAGTCGAAGTTGACGGAAGCCAACCTTGAGGGCGTCCTGCGCGAGGTGCGCATGGCCCTGCTGGAGGCCGATGTCCACGTGAGCGTGGCCCGCACCTTCCTGCAACGGGTGAAGGAGAAGGCCCTCGGCGCCGAGGTGATGCAGGGGCTCAATCCCACCCAGGCCTTCATCGACATCGTGCACCGCGAATTGGTGGAGATCATGGGGGGTCAGGCGCCCGAGCACCCCATCCTGTTCGCCTCCAAGCCGCCCACCGTGGTGATGATGGTGGGCCTGCAGGGCGCGGGCAAGACCACCAGCTGCGGCAAGCTCGCTGTGTTCCTCAAGAAGCTCGGCCGCTCTCCTATCCTGGTGCCTGCCGATGTCTACCGTCCCGCCGCCATCGAGCAGTTGCACGTGGTGGCCAAGGATGCGGGCGTGCCCTCCTTTCGCACGGAGGAGATGGATCCTGTCGCCATCTGCGCCGCGGCCGTGGCCGAGGCGAAGGTCAAGGGCTGGGATGTGGTGGTGCTCGACACCGCCGGCCGCCTTCACCTCGATGAAGGCCTGATGGAGGAGCTGGCCCGAATCAAGGCGGCCACCGCGCCAGACGAGATCCTCTTCGTGGCCGACGCCATGACCGGCCAGGACGCCGTCCGCAGCGCCACGGCCTTCCACGAGAAGCTGGGCATCACCGGCGTCGTGCTCACCAAAACCGACGGCGACACCCGCGGTGGCGCAGCCTTCAGCATCAAGCAGGCCACGGGGCAGCCCCTGAAGTTCGTGGGCGAGGGCGAGAAACTGGAGGACTTCCAGCGCTTCCACCCTGACCGCATGGCACAGCGCATCCTCGGCATGGGCGATGTGCTCAGCCTCATTGAGCACGCCAAGGACAAGATCGACGAGAAGGAAGCGGAGGTCATGGCCAAGCGCCTGGCCAAGAACCAGTTCACCCTGGAGGACATGCGCAAGCAGTTCCAGCAGGTGAAGAAGCTGGGCTCCATGCAGAAGATCCTCGGCTTCATGCCCGGCATGGGGCAGCTGAAGGAACAGCTGGCCACCGTCGCCACCGACAAGCGCATCAATCACCTGGAAGCCATCATCAATTCCATGACCCCGGCCGAGCGGGCCAACCACAACCTGCTGGATGGCAAGCGCAAGCGCCGCATCGCCGCAGGCTCCGGCCGCCCCGTCAGCGAGATCAATCAACTCCTCAAGCAGTTCGCCGAAACGAAGAAGATGATGGGCCAGTTCAACGATCCCAAATTCATGGCGCGCATGCAGCGCATGGCCAAAATGGGTGGCAACCCCAACCTTCCCTTCTAGGACCCCATGGCCCCTCCGCGACCCACCTCGATGCATCCCCGGATCTGGATCATCGTCGTGCTGGCGATCATCGGCCTGGGCACGTTGAGCGTGAGGCTCGCCAAGCCGGCCTCGCCCGAGCGGGTACTGATCCTGGATGGGACGCTGCAAAGCCAGGGGAAGGAGATCGGTCCAGGCCTGGTAACCCTGCTGACGGACTGCCTGGAAGTCTGTTCCGGTGCGACCGTCACCCATGCTCCAGCCCTCCCCTCTGCCGCAGACCTGAAACGGCTGCCACCGCAAACCCGCCTGGTGCGGTTCCATGCGAGTCGGAGCGGGGAACTGCTGACCTTGACCTTGGAGTGGAACACGGTCTCCCGCCTCCTCGCGGACAAACCCTGGGCTTTCGACGCCGCGCCTCCCCAGCCCCCTGAGCGGGCCTTGCGCGAGGTAGTCCAACACTGGCCCCTGGCCATCCGATACCGGCACTTGGACCTGCTGATTCCGAAGAACTCGGCCCACGTGTGGAGCCTGCTGGAAGGCATGTCCATCCGGGATGACCGGGCCGCGACAGACCACCTGACCGAGTCTGAGCAACTGGCTCAGGACGAACCCAACTGCGCGACGGCCTGGGCCACCCTGGGCGATCACTACTACCGCAGCCTCTGGGTGCAACCCGAACAGGCTGGCATCGGCTTGAACTCGCGCACCCACCGGGCCTTCAAGCGAACGGTCACGCTGGTCCCCGGGCACCCAAGGGCCACCTTCTTGTGGTCCATGATGCTGACCGATATGGGCAACCAGAGCTTGGCTCTGCAGATTCTCCGGGATGGTGTCCGGCTTCGCCCAGGCATCCCAGACATGTATTTGGGCATCGCTTACGCCGGCCGCACCTCCGGCCTGCTGGAAAACGCCCGCCGGGCCCTGATCCGCCGCAGCGACCTGATGGGGCCCCTCGCCGCCCCTTCCGATTGGTTTGCCGAAACCACCTACCTGTACCTCGGCGACCTCGAGGCGTTCGAAGGAGAACTCACCCGGGCAGGAACGGTGCGCCACGACGCCAACCTCCTGTTCTACCAAGGCTACTTTTCTCTGCTCCGCGGGCAACCCGGGCAGGCCCTTGACTACATGCGTGTGGGAAGCGACCCCGCGCGATTGCCAACGCCGTTTCGGGACTTGTGCCGGGTCTACCGGGCCTATCTCGAGGGACGATCCAGCGATGGCCTGCTGGTCCTGCGCGAGATCGACGAAATCCGGGGGAAGCTCCGCATCCCGGACGGGGAGTGGACCTTCAAGGAAGCTGAGGCCTATGCCCTTCTGGGTGACGCAGACCGCGGGGTGGACTCCGCGACGCGGGCCTTCGTCCAGGGCTTCAGTTGCCTGGCCTGGTACGAGAAATCGCCCTTTCTCGAAAAGGTCCGGCGACACCCGCGCTGGCCCATGCTGCACCGGAACATCCGGGAACGACAGGCCCTGCTGGCAGGGAGCTTCCCCCCCTCAGCCTTCGAGCCGTGAATTAGCCCTTGGGAATTGGGCCATTCCGGGATACACTTTCCTGCTCAGGGAGTGCCCATGCTTTCGATTCGTCTTGCTCGTAATGGCGCCAAGAAGCGCCCGTTCTACCACATCGTCGTCTCCGAGAACGACCGCATCCCCACTGGCCAGGCCGTGGAAGTGCTGGGTTTCGTGAATCCCATCGCCGGTGCCGGCGAGGCGGTTCGCATCGACGTCGAAAAGGCCAAGTCCTGGCTGCAGAAGGGCGCCCAGCCCTCCAAGACCGTGCTCGACCTGTTCAAGAAGAACCAGGTCATCTAGCCCGATTCCGATCCTCGAAAGCCGGGCGCGAGTCCGGCTTTCTTTGTTCTCCTTCGGAGCTCCCATGAACCTCGAAGCCTTTCTGAGCGATGTGCTGACCCCGCTGTTGGACCATCCCGACGCCTTCCGCGTCGAGGTCTCAGGCGAGGGCCGCCGACGGGACGTGCTGGTCTTCGCCGATCCCAAGGATCGCGGCCGCATCATTGGCAAACACGGGCGCATGATCTCGGCCCTCCGCACCCTCTGCAAGGCCGCCGGCGAAAAGGCTGGACTGGCCGTGGAGCTTGAGCTCTACGACGGGGACGAGCAGGAGGCCTGATGCTCCTCGCCGGACACCTTGCCAAAGTCCAGGGACTCAAGGGTGAGTTCCTTTTCCATGCCGTCATGGATGCGCCTGAGCGCCTCGAAGGCCTGAAGGGCCTGATGCTGGCTCCGCCCCACCAGGACCTGGAGCATGCCGAGGCTGTGCCGCCGGCGCGTTCCGTGAGCCTTCGTGCCTTTCGCTGGCACCAGGACCGGCCCTGCCTCGCCCTGGCGGAGGTGCCGGACCGCACTGCCGCCGAGCCGCTGAAGGGCTGGGCGCTCTGGATGCCCGAAGCGGCCGCCACGCTGGATGAGGGGGAGAGCTTCCGCCACCAGTGGATCGGCTGCGAGGTCTTCATCGCCGGCCGCAAGGTGGGTGAGGTGCTGCGATTGGATCCTGGCCCTGCGGGCTATGACATGGTGATCATGCGCGACCTCCGCCCTAGTCGCACCGGTCAGCGCGACATCCCCTACATTAAGGCCTGGTGGACCCTCGACCTGCCGAACCAGCACCTGGACCTGGATCCGCCCGAGGGTCTCCTCGATGTCAACCTGGTCGGGGATTGACCGTGGCTGCAACCTTTGAGCGCTTCAAGCAGACCTGGGGCATGCGCCTCTTCGGCTGGCTGAAGATCCCGCTGCTGGCCTCTGTGCGCCCCAGCGTGGTGGAACTCAGCGAGACCCGGTGCGTGGTGCGCATTCCCCTGCGGCGCTGGTCGAAGAACCACCTGGGCTCCATGTATTTTGGGGCCCTGGCCATCGGCGCCGACTGCGCGGGAGGCCTCTTGGCCATGGATCAGATCAAGCGCTCGGGCAAGCCCGTCGCGCTGGTCTTCAAGTCCTTCCAGGCCAACTTCCTGAAGCGCCCCGAATCCGATGTCTACTTCATCTGCGAGGATGGCGAGGCCATCCGCGACCAGGTGCGCCGAACCCTGGCCTCGGAGGAACGGATCACCGAGCCCATGCATATCCAGGCAGCCGTGAAGGCTGCGGACGGCTCCTTCGAGCCCGTAGCCGAGTTCACTCTGGAGCTGAGCCTCAAGCGAAAAGGCTAGTTCAGGTCCGGGCGATGATCGCCTCCAAGCCCTGGATGCAGCGCAGGGCCGTGTCCTCGAAGACCTTCACTACCTGGATCGTCTCGGAGAGCACCAGAACCACGTCCCGTCGCTGCACGCGACCGCCTAGGAGGTTGTGGGCCCGCGTCTCCTCCGGTCCCTTGGCCGCCCGCTCCAGTCGGATCTCCAGCTCCTGGCGAGTGAACAGCCACCATTGGTGGAAGTGACGCACCCGTCGTACCGCCTTGCGGACGAAGTAGACATCCCGAGGTTCCTTCTCCAGTTCGGCCTGCAGGTCCTGGAGCAACTGCGACAGGGTGACCTGGAAGCCCGGCCCCAGCGGAGTCCCGGCATCGAAGCGGTCATCCCCGAAGGCCCGGCGCAGTTCCTCGAAATCCGCCCGGTGGGAAAATCGATCCGAGGCTCCAGCCGCCGTGGCCTTCAGTTCCTCCCCCATGGCCTGTACCAGACGCATGGCTTCGTGAGCGTGCTTCACTTCACCCCGCTCACAGGCGGTCAGCAGCACCAGCGGCAGGATCAGTCCATGACGCGTCCCCAACCCCATGTCCAGGCTCCCTCCCCGCCCTATCGACCGGATGGCCTCGCGCTTGAATT
>Ga0265327_10000981_pt1 | contig 40636 bp, 38 predicted proteins | sample 41621metaG_FD_202089 | JGI IMG/M metagenome (GOLD analysis project Ga0265327, IMG submission 202089) | Rhizosphere microbial communities from Carex aquatilis grown in University of Washington, Seatle, WA, United States - 4-16-21 metaG | ecosystem: Host-associated > Plants > Roots > Rhizosphere... | reverse complement strand
GCGAAGGCGCAGGTTCAAGGAACCCTGTAACTGAGCGAAAACGAAGTCCAGCTTTAAAAAGACCGCTGCCTGCTCCCGCATACCAAACGGCCACAGTTTTTATTTTAATGCTCTAAAGTGCGATTTTTGAAAAAAACTGAAAATGAAGGGCCTCCATAGACGTTCAATTCAGCCGTTTGTCACGTGTCAGGATAATTTTTTGACTTTTCGGGTCTCAAAACCGACATTTTACCCGCTTGTCTTTACTAACAACAAGGCTATGCTTTGACGGCTCTTAAAAATGTCCGCGAACCGTAAATCTTGGGATTCGTTTGAAGCCATGCGCGCCGCCGCACAGGAAGGCGATGCGCAGGCGCAATGTTATCTGGGCGTCTGCTACCAAAACGGCCAGGGCGTGGAACAAAACCAGCATGAAGCCGTAAAATGGTTTCGTCGCGCCGCCGAACAAAACGACCCTGTGGCACAATGCTATCTCGGCGTCTGTTATTGGATGGGGCTGGGCGTGCCCCAGGAATTTGGTGAAGCCGCCAAGTGGCTGCGTGAAGCCGCCGAGCAGGGCGATCCCGCCGCGCAATTCAATCTCGGGATGCTCTATGAAACCGGCCAGGGCGTGCCGCAAAATTATGCCGCCGCCGTGAAATGGTATCGCGAAGCCGCCGAGCGCCGCTATCCCGCCGCGCAATTCAATCTCGGGGTTTTTTACGAAACCGGCCAGGTGGTACCGCAGGATTTCACCGAAGCGGTCAAATGGTATCTGGCCGCCGCCGAACAGGAACTGGCTGATGCCCAGTGCAATCTCGGCCTGTGCTACCAGACCGGTCGTGGCGTGGAAAAAGACCCCGTGGAAGCGGTCAAATGGTTCGTCCGGGCTGCCCGGCAGGGAAACAAAACTGCCCAGCACAATCTTGGCGTGCATTACGCCTCCATGGAAACTGACGAAGAAGCCGCCATCGAGGAAGCCAAAGACACGCCGCGCTGATTGCGCGGTTTTTTCGGGGCAATCGCCCAAGCCAAGCGGCCCGTCTTTCCCGTAAACTATTTCGCCAGCTCCGCCAGTTTCGCACTCGCACGGCCGCCATCGATGGTTTCGCCGGCCAGGTCCCAGCCTTCTGCCAGCGACTTCGCCTTGCCGGCCAAAAACAATCCCGCACTGGCGTTGAGCAATACGGCGTCGCGCTTGGGGCCGCGCTCCACGCCGGACAAAATACGGCGGATGATTTCCGCGTTCACAAATTTATCGCCGCCGCGCAAATCCGCCAGCGTGGCCGGTTGCATGGGAAAATGTTCCAGCGTCAACACCGACGAGGTAAAGCCGCGTTCCTGGTAAAACTCCGCCACGTGATTGTCGCCGAGGCTCGACAGCTCATCCAGATGCCGTCCTTCGGCCGCGCCACAAACCACCATGCCGCGCCGGGTGCCCAGCGCCTGCAACGCCCGCGCCATCGGCTCGCATAATTCCGGGCGCGGCACGCCCACGAGCATGGCCGAGGGCTGGGCCGGGTTCAGCAGCGGGCCGAGAATGTTGAAGATGGTGCGGCGGCCGCGAGCGGCGCAAATTTTCCGTGCCGCGCCGATATATTTAAAGGCCGGATGAAAATTCGGCGCAAAGAAAAATACAAAATTATGCTCGCGTAACGAACGCACGGCCTCTTCCGGTGTCAAATTCACGCGGATGCCCAGCGCCTCAATGACATCCGCACTGCCGACGGTGGAAGTCACCGCGCGATTGCCGTGCTTGGCCACAGCCACACCCGCAGCCGCGCACAGAATGGCCACGGTAGTGGAGATGTTAAAAGTGCTGAGATGATCGCCGCCAGTACCCACCACATCCAGAATCTCGCGCGCCTCGCGCCAGTCTTTTTCAACGGGCGCCATGATGGAGCGTTCGCGCAAAGCCGCGGCAAAGGCGGCGATTTCCGCGGGCTTTTCGCCTTTTTGCGCCAGGGCCACTAGAAAATCCGCCTTGGTCTCGGCTGGAATATTTTCGTCCAGCAGGTGGGTGACTGCGGCGCGAATTTCTTCTGCGGATAAATCGTTCGCGGCGTTTAATTGTTTAATGTGGGTTTCCAGCACGGCGCAATTTTACGCTGCCTTGCAAAAGTCACAAACTGAATTTGCGGTGGGGGTATAATTTATCGTAACTTATGAGTTGCCAATCTTGTCTCAAACTGGACAAGCAAATATTTTTTATGTGGAAATGGATATTAGCGTTCGTGGTGGTGGCAGCAGCGGCCGGTGGCTTTTATTTTTATGGCCATGGCCGCGCCCAGCCACTGACATTCAACTCGGTTGCGGTCACGCACGGTGACCTCACCAAGGTCGTTACCGCCACCGGCACCTTGAACCCGGTCGTGAATGTGACCGTGGGCAGCCAGGTTTCCGGACGCATCAGCAAGTTGAACGTGGACTTCAATTCCGTGGTGAAGTCCAACGAGGTCATTGCCGAAATCGATCCATCCACGTATCAAGCAGCCGTCGAACAGGCCACCGCCGACCTTGCCAACGCCAGGGCCAACCTCGAACTGCAACAGGTGGAGGCCAATCGCAGCAGCGACCTGTTTACCAACAAATTAATCTCCGCTTCCGACCATGACACGGCTATTGCCAACCTGCACGAGGCCGAAGCCATGGTTAAAATCAAGACGGCCTCGCTAAATAACGCCAACGTCAATCTCAACTATTGCAAAATCCTTTCGCCCGTGGACGGCGTCGTCATTTTGCGCGCGGTGGAACTGGGCCAGACCGTGGCCTCCAGCTTCAGTACGCCCACCATTTTCCAGATCGCCAACGACCTGACCAAAATGCAAATCGATTCCAGCGTGGCCGAGGCAGACGTGGGCGGCGTGCTTGAAGGCCAGGAAGTCACGTTCACGGTGGACGCCTACCCGGAGCGAACATTTCACGGCTCCGTCACCCAGGTGCGCAACTCGCCCACCACCGTCAACAATGTGGTCACTTACGACTGTGTCATCGGCGTGACCAATGCGGATTACAAGCTGAAGCCGGGCATGACCGCCAATGTTTCCATCACCGTGGCCCAGCGCGATAACGCGCTGACCATTCCCAATGGCGCGCTGCGGTTCCACCCGCCGGAAAATGCCAATGTGGAAACCAACACCACATCAGTCGCAACCACCACTCCCACCAACGCCAGCAGCAATGCCCCCGGCGGAATGGCGGCTTCCGGCGCCCATCACGGTGGACATGGCCACGGCGAACGCCCCTCCCTGCATACGGTTTTTGTGCTGGAAGGCGATGGCGACAATCAAAAATTGAAGGCCGTGCAAATCAAAACCGGCATTAGTGACGGCATCTCCACTGAGGTCATATCCGGCCTGGACGACGGCGCAAAAGTGGTCACCAGCGTGCTCTCCACCGGTACAGCGGCCGCACCAGCCAGTCCATTCGGCGGCGGCGGTTTCCCGCGCATGCGTTGATTTGATTTAAGCCGACATTCCCGTGGAGATCAAACCCGTCATCAAGCTCGACGAAATTCACAAGGTTTACCATACCGGTGAAGTGGACGTGCATGCCGTGCGCGGCATCTCGCTGAATATTTTCCCCGGTGAATTCGTGGCCATCATGGGCTCCAGCGGCTCGGGCAAAAGCACGCTGATGAACATGATTGGCGCGCTTGACCGGCCGACCGGCGGCCATTACTGGCTGGACAGCATTGATGTGTCCACACTGAATCGCGATCAATTGGCCGACATCCGCAATGAAAAAATCGGCTTCGTATTTCAGGGCTTCAATCTGTTGTCCCGCACCTCGGCCCGCGAAAATGTGGAAATGCCCCTGCTCTATAACCGGCAACGCATCCATGCCCGCGAACAACGCCAGCGCGCCCTCGAATCACTGGAGATGGTTGGCCTGGGCCCGCGCGCCGACCATCATCCCAACCAGCTCTCAGGCGGCCAGCAGCAGCGCGTGGCCATTGCCCGCGCGCTCGTCAACCGCCCCACCCTGTTGCTGGCGGATGAACCGACCGGCAACCTCGACACCCAGACGAGCATCGAAATCATGGGCGTCTTCCAGAAATTAAACGAACAGGGCATCACCATCATCATGGTCACGCACGAACTGGACGTGGCGCGCTACACCAAGCGCATGGTCATCCTGCGCGACGGGAAAATTGTCACCGACGAACTCGTGCAAAACCGTTCTGTCGCGGAAACGGAACTGCAAAAACTCCGCGCCGCCCAACAAGCGGTCAAGTTAGGCTAAAGGAAGAATGAAAAATGAAGAATGCAGAAAAAGATTTGCAGACTTGCACGCTGGCCTCTGAAACCAGCGGGTTGGCTGCCATCTTTGTTTCCATCTTCAAAACAGCCAAAAGCTACGTATGAAAAAATTCTTCATTCTGCATTCATCATTCTACATTTCCTCCTGATGAGAATTTTTGCATCCATCAAAATGGCCGGCCGTGCCTTGCGCCGGAACAAGATGCGTTCGCTGCTGACCATGCTCGGCGTCATCATTGGCGTCGGCGCGGTGATTGGCGCGGTGAGCCTCACCACCGGGGCCACCAAACAGGTGGAAGACCAGGTAAGTAATCTTGGCGAAAACGTGATTACCGTTTTTTCCGGCAACTTCACCAGCGGCGGCATGCGTGGCGGCTGGGGCAGTGCGCCTACGTTGACGCTCGAAGACACTGCCGCCATTCGGGCGCTGCCTAATGTCGTGGCCATCAGCCCCGAAGTACGCGACCGCGAGCAGGTGCTCGCCAACGGCTTGAACTGGAACACCCAGGTGCTCGGCGAATCGCCGGATTATCCGCAAATCCGCAACTGGGACATCGCCACCGGCTCGATGTTTTCCGACCAGGATGTGCGCGCACTAGCCAAGTCCGCCATTGTGGGCAAGACCGTCTCGGACCAGTTGTTTCCCAATGAAAACCCGGTGGGCCAAACCATCCGTATCCGCAACCTGCCTTTCCAGATTGTCGGCGTGCTCGCCCCGAAAGGATTCAATTTGTTCGGCCAGGACCAGGACGACGTGGTGATTGTGCCTTACTCCAGCCACATGCACCGCATCACCACGCGCACGTTTGTAAACTCCATCCAGGTCGAGGCCGCCAACGACAAGGTCATCAACAACGTGCAACAGGAAATCACCGACCTGCTCCTGGCGCGGCACCGCAGCAAGGAACAAGATTTCACCGTGCGCAGCCAGTTGGAATTGATGCAGACCGTCACCGCCACCTCACGGGCCATGGGCTTCCTGCTGGCCGGGGTCGCCGCCGTGTCGCTCGTGGTGGGCGGCATCGGCATCATGAATATCATGCTCGTGAGCGTCACTGAACGCACCCGCGAAATCGGCATCCGCATGGCGGTGGGCGCGCGGGCGGCGGATATTCTTGTGCAATTTTTGATCGAAGCCGTCACCTTGAGCGCCATTGGCGGGGCCATCGGCATTGCGGGTGGCGTGGGCTTCTCGCGGGCCGTGGCCTACCTCAGGGACATGCCCACCGTAACGCCCGTGGTCTGGATTATTATCGCGGTCGTTTCCAGCGCGTTTATCGGCATTATTTCGGGCTTTTACCCGGCCTGGAAAGCATCCAAGCTCGACCCCATCGAAGCTTTGCGATATGAGTAAGGCGGTTCCGCCCTGGTCGGCTAATTAAAATTCGGCACAGACACCGCCGGTTCACGGGGAGAACCGTTACCGCATGAACACGGAACTTTTGTCCACGCACACGCCGGCGCTTTTCCAAAAGTCCGTCCTGCGCGCGGCAGAATTGCTGCGTGCGGGCGAAGTAGTGGCGTTGCCGACGGAAACCGTCTACGGGCTCGCCGCCAATGCGCATGATGAACGGGCCGTGGCCAAAATTTTCTCCGTCAAAGGCCGGCCCTCGCACAACCCCGTCATTGTCCACGTGGCGAGCAGCGAAATGGCTGCGGCTTGCGTTCAGAAATGGCCCGCCCTGGCAAAAAAACTGGCCCAATCCTTTTGGCCGGGACCACTCACGCTGGTGCTGCCTTGTGCGCCCCAAATTCCGCCCTCCGTTACCGCCGGCGGCCACACCGTGGGTATCCGCTGGCCCAGCCACCCGTTCATGCAGGCGGTCATTCGCGAATGCGGCTTTCCCCTGGCAGCACCCAGCGCCAATTTATCGAACCAGATTTCGCCCACCAACGCCGAGCACGTGCGCGAACAATTGGACGGGAAAATTCGGCTGATTGTGGACGGCGGCCAGTCGCAGGTGGGGATTGAATCCACCGTATTGGATTTGACCACGTCGCCACCCCGCATCCTGCGGCCGGGAATGATCCACGCGGAAGCGCTGGCGGCCGTATGCGGCGAAGTGACTAACATCAAACAACAGGCCACCGTGAACGAAACCTTGCGCAGCCCCGGCATGTTGCAAAAACATTACTCGCCCAAGGCCAAGTTAATCGTGGCGAAATGGCGGGACGACGCCGAACTCCGGCAACTGGTATTGGCGCACTCATCGTTGGCAACCTGTTTCGTGGTGACGCATACTAAAATTCCCGCCGGCTTCAGCGCGCAAAATGTCAGCGTGATTCCCCACGACGCCGAGGCTTATGCACGGGCATTGTATGCGGAGTTGCATCGCTGTGACGCCGCCGGCGCGAAGCTGATCGTGGTGGAAGCCCCGCCGGATTTGCCCGAGTGGTCCGCCATTGCCGACCGGCTCCGCCGCGCCGCCGCCTAAACATGTTGCTGCAAGTTACTGCGTGGGCCAGCGCTGGCGGTCGGTCAAAAATAATCCGGAATACAACCCTTGCGGCGCGACTCTGAGCGGAAATTTATCGGGAATCTCATTGGCAGCCAGCGTGCGCAACACAAAATTGCCCCAGCTATCCACCCCGCCTTGCAAACACTCGGTGAAAAGTTTTGCGTTCAAGGTGTTCAACGTGAGGTAGAGGCCGTGCACCGGCTTCACAAAGTCGAACTGGGAAAACTCGTACTGTGAATTGATGGTGGTCCAGGCACATTGCCGGTCCCCGTACCAAGCCACCGCCCAGGGGACATCGCTCATGAGCATTTCATTCTGCCCCATCCAGCCGGAGACTTCCTGGATTTCCGGCGGATAATACGGCGGATACGCTCCCGGCATGGTTTTGGGCGGCAGCAGGGTCAAAATGAATTGCTGGCAACACAGTACCACTACCAGGCCCACCACGCCAAAACGTACTTCCACCGTCGGGCAATTCATCTGGTCCAGCAACGTCAGGAAAAATGCCACGCCAAAAATCATCACCAGCGGCGTGAGCAACACCAGTTGGTTTTCCGTGTTAATGTCCGGCGCCAAAATGCTGATGCCCGTCGCCCCCAACGGCGTAATCAGCAGGAAAACACCCAGGCACATCAGGGTAAAATAACGCAACCGGCGCGCGATATTATTGCGCATGCCAAACAACAAACCGGCCATGAACAAAATACCCATCCAACTGCCGCCCAGATGGGGAATTTCATCCTGCAAAATCAAGCGCAAGTTGGCCTGCAATTTAACCAGCACGATGTAGGCAACCTGCCGGTAGGCCGGTGACATTTCCGGCGTGATCGATTGCATCAAATGCGCGCCGGGAAAGATGTATGAGTTATCGAATAACGCATATCCGGCCGTGCCCAAAAACGTGCCGCTCACCACCAGGTTCCGCACAACCCACGGCGACACCGTCAGCACAAAGACTAGAAAAGCTGTCAAGGCCAGCCCCGTCCGCCGAAGACCTCCGGACATAACGAAAAAGGCGACCACCGGCATAATCACCCAGCCAAACGAGTAACGGGTCAACATGCCCAACCCAACCAACACCCCCGCCGAAACAGCCAGCATGAACCGCCGACGTTGATTGGGATTTTCCTGCTGTCCTTGGACTTCAAACGACACCAGACACCAAACCAGCCCCAGAAAGATGATCAGCAACAGCATCGTTGGCAGGCCGGAGATGCTGTACTTCCACAATAAATCCGAACCCAGCATCAGGATGGCAATCAACCAGGCCGCCGCACCGTCAAAAATGATTTTGGCCACCCGAAACGCCAGCAGAACCGCCCCCAGCAACAGGAACTGGTTGAAGACGGCAATCAAGAACTCCGGTTTATAGCGGATAAAGTGCCCGCTATTGGACCAGAACGGATCACGATAATTCACATTCCAGTCGGGCGATGTCAGCTTGAAAACCCCCGCCAACAGGAACGGATAAACCGGTGCGTTGGCCAGGTCCGGATGCGGGCTGTAAACACAGGCATAGTCCGTTAGATTGGTATCGCCAGACTGGCTGGCAACCGCACGATTATGGTTCTGGAGCAAATAAATGCTAAACGGCCGTACAAACTCCGTGGTATAGCCTTTGCCTTCGGAAATATTTCGCGCCACTTGCGAGAGGTCCATGGCTTCCGGCGAACTGAAATTGCGGTAACAGTGCGTGTCGTACCAGACGGCCAGCGCAATGACCGCCAGCGTCAAGGCGATGTAATTAAGCTTGCGGGCGCCGGTATCCAGTTCAATTTTATGAATCAGCGTCTGAATCCGCTCGGTAATCATCATAGGACAAAAATTCTTTTAAAAACCTTCCAGGTGATACTCGTGTAACTTGCGGTGAAACGTCCGCCGGCTCATGCCGATTTTCTGCGCCGCGTGGGTCCGGTTGCCGTCGGTTTCCTTTAACGCGCGCATGATTAATTCTTTCTCCGCATCCTTCACCGTCAAAGCTTTTCCGGGCAATACTTTGCTGTCCGTCATCACGCCGCCGCGCACGGCCGCCGGCAAATCGCGCAGCGTAATCCGCTCGCCCCGGCATAAAACCACCGCGTGCTCGATGGCCGTGCGCAGTTCCCGCACGTTGCCCGGCCACGCATAATTCAGCAGCGCCTCCAGCGCGTCCGCCGTAAAATCCATCACCGGCTTGTTGTTTTCCTGCGTAAACTCGCGCAGGAAGCTTTGCGCCAGCAACGGAATATCCCCGGTGCGTTCCCGCAAGGGCGGCAGTTGGATTTCCACCACGCGCAGGCGGAAAAATAAATCTTCGCGAAATTTTCCAGCTTTGACCAGTTCTTCCAGATTTTTATTTGTGGCGGCCACCAGCCGCACATCGGCAGTCAGGGTCTTGTTGGAACCCACGCGCTCAAACGTGCGCTCGCCGAGGAAACGCAGCAGCTTCACCTGTATCGTAGCGTCAATTTCGCCGATCTCATCCAGAAACAAGGTGCCGCCCTGCGCCTGCTCAAACCGGCCGATGCGCCGCTCGTGCGCGCCGGTGAACGCGCCCTTTTCGTGCCCGAACAATTCGCTCTCCAGCAACGTCGGCGCCAGCGCCGCGCAATGCACCGTCACAAACGACTGCTTCGCCCGCGGACTGAGTTGATGCAGCGCCTTGGCGATCAATTCCTTGCCCGTGCCGCTTTCGCCCAGCACCAAAACCGTCGCCCGCGTCGGCGCCACCTGCTGGACAATCTCGAAAATTTCGGTCATCACCGGTGATTGCCCGACGATGTTTTCCAGGCCGAACTTGGCGTCCAGTTGCTTGCGCAACGCCACGTTTTCCACCTCCAGATTTTGCTGTTTCAGCGCCCGCGCAATCCGCATTTCCAGCTCGTCAATCTGCAAGCGTCCCTTGGCAATATAATCATCCGCCCCGCGTTTCATCGCGTCCACGGCCAGTTCCTCCGAACCGTACGCCGTCATCAAAATACAGATCGGCGGCTTGGGCAGCGATTTCGCGCGCGCAATCAATTTCATGCCGTCCTCGTTCGGCAGGCGGAAATCCGTGAGCATCACGTCAAAATTTTCCGTCTCCAGCAAATTCATCGCCGCCTTCGCGTCCTCGGCGATATAGACGTCATAACGCTCCTCCAACGCCGCGCGCAGGCCTTCGCGCGTCGTCTTCTCGTCATCCACTATTAACAAGGTTGGTTTCATGCGCTGGTGTTCTGCGGGCCGCGAAATTCCCCGTGCGTTTTGGCCTCCAGGAGCCGCGGCTTCCGTTCATGCAACGGCAGCCAGATGCGGAACGTCGTACCGCGCCCCACGTGGCTGTCGAGTTCGATCCGGCCGTTATGCGCCCGCACAATGCGTTGCACAATCATCAAGCCCAGGCCGGTGCCTTTTTTCTTGGTTGTGTAAAACGGCTCAAAAATCCGGTTGATTTGCTCCTGCGGAATACCGCCGCCGGTGTCCGATACACTCACCCAAACGTCATCGCTCGTCTCGCCGGTTTGCAAGGTCAGCGTGCCGCCCGTGGTCATGGCTTGGGCGGCGTTTTTGGCCAGGTTCACCAGCACCTGCTGCAACTGGGCCGGGTCCACCAGCGTGGCGGTAAGATGCCGCGCCAGTTTCAGCTTGATGCTGATGCCGCGATTTTCAATTTCCGGCCGCAACAGGTCCACCGTCTTGTCCACCACGTCATTGAGTGAATTCAGCTTCAACTGCACCGGCGCAGGCCGGATGGCCCCGAGAAATTGTGTGACGATATAATCCAGCCGGTGGATTTCGCCCTTGGCCACGTCGAGATACTGCTCCAGTTTTTTGGTCGTCTCGGCCAGCTCCGGCGTGGCTTTACGCGTCAGGCGCGCCGCCGTCTTGCGTTCGCCCGCCACCCGCCAGTCGTCGCCGTTCAACTTTTTCACCTCGCGCTCCATCAATTGCAGATGAATGTGCAATGCGTTCAGCGGATTCCCAATTTCATGCGCCACGCTCGCCGCCAGCAAAGTGAGCGCCTGGATGCGTTCGCTCTCGATGGCTTCAAAGGTTTTTTGCCGGGCCTCGGTCGCGTCATGCAAAATCAGCGCCACACCCGAACTACCCGTCGCTTCGCCATCCAACGGCGCAGCATAGAGCCGGAGAAAACGCGGACGCGGATAATGCACCTCGAACTCGTGCCGGGTGAAATGCGCCCCGCCCGTCTGGTCCACGCGCGAAATAGTCTTCCAATCCACCTCGGGCAATACATCTGACACCATCAAATCCTCGGCGGCCGGCTGCAAGCCAATCAACCGGGTCACCGCTTGGTTAAAGTAAATCACGCGCCCCTGCTCGTCCGCCACCAGCACGCCGTCTTCGATGGTATTGAATAGGGTCTCCAAGAAAGTGCGCTCCCGGGCCAGCCGTTGGACCACGCTTTGCAAGCCTTCTGTGTCCAACCGCCCGATGCGCCCAAGCACTTTATCAAGAAAACTAGATTTGCCCGCAGCCATTGGTAATTACCAATTTAATTAGTAGCAAAATGGCACAGTTATAAAATTCGTCAAGTTCAAGATTGTGTTTTCATGACACAGTTTCCGTTTCGGCCCAAATTTGAAGCCGCCGCTGCCTATTGCGGTGAGAGACGAGATAAAACGATATGGATTAATATAGATTTTCACAAATGCCGAGGATTGGATCAACGGTCTTAAGTTGCCACCTTTGCCATGCGCGTGATTGGGACGAGCCGGGCAGTCGTGGAGTACCGCAACGACATCAACCGTTGGCGCGGTTAAAAATATATCGCCCCGCTGTCTCAAAGCTGCCGTACAACGACCAATGTTCGCACAACGTCCGCGCGCCGGGTCGTTGGGTTCAGGCTTCACGGATTGCTCTGGCGATTCGAGCTGGCTCGCGGCATTGCCTTCAGGTGGGAATCAGCCACCCGCATAATACTCGCCAGGCCGCCGGCGCTGATGCTATCAAACCACCCCAACACCTTGGCTTGCTGCGTTGCGGATTCGTCAGCGCGCGGGATTTCGTCACTCACGCATAGGTTGCCGGTAACAAACGCATAGGCGTATCCCTCGCGATACCCTTCCGAATACGCACGCTCCGCCGCCTCGCTCATGGGAAATGGCCGCTGCTCCGGAACCCGCACGCTCTGGCCGTAAGACTTGATTTTGGCAACGGTCGCACGTGGCAGCACAGACCAATCCGGAGCGTCGCCTCGCCACTCCACAAAGGCCGCACTCGTGGCATTTTGGTTGGAACTGGCGCAGCCAGCCAGCAAACACGCCACCAGCCAAAGACAGCCTGCCCAGAGGCCAGCGATATTTCGATTGCCCGCAAGAGCTTTCATTTTAGGGTCCCAATGTAGACAGATTTACCGAGCCCAATATTTTTCCCTTGAATGACGTATTGCCGGTGGCCACCAAGGTTAACACCGACGTATCTTTGTTAAACTCGATTTTACTGCCCCCCACCTCACTGAGGCGGATCTCCCAAACGCTAACGACCCGCCCCGATTGAATGTCGTTAAACCAACAAGTGATCCGTTCACGACTGCGACCAGCTTGGAGCGGGAGAAAACGGCTAATTAAAAACTGCTTTCCCGCGACCGTGCAAGACAACCATTCCTTGGCAGGAACCTTTTCCTTCAATTCCTTTTCGCTGGCAAAACGATCAGGAAAATCCTCGAGGTATTTGACCCCATCATCACCCAGAGCAACCTTGAAAGCTGACAAATCTCGAAATGGATAATGTTTTTTTAGGTAATCAAACTCTGCAGAGGCATCGTATCGCACGTCTGGACCTTCGTAGCCTTCAAAACCAGCAACCACACGGGGCTGCCCGTTATTCCACGTAATCGGCCAGGCATAATTAAATGTTCCATCAGGGTGGTCTAGCGAGGGACCCGGAGCCCAACAGTATGACATAGGATTTACCCCGGAAATTTTAGCATGCTCGGGCATTTGAAAAACAATCCGAAGCAGGATATATAATTTAGTGTCATCATTCATTCCCTCCATCCCACTGCTTTCAGACTGATATCGCCGCAAGGCAACGTCCACGGATCGGTGATTACTTTGCTGGATCACTTTGGCAACGGAAATTAATTGCGACCAGTTGGCAGCGGAATAATCTTCAGTTGCGCCGCCAGGCCAGGGGGGAACGCCGTGCAGCACCACTGACAGATGCCTTTCATCCAGAGAAGGGGCCTTGAGAGAAACGCACGACGTAACCGCCATCATCACCATCAACCAGTGGATGAATCGACCGCAAGAACGGGCGCTCAGGAACATCATAATCATCACATATATGGAAGAGGGACACCCCGTCGTCAAATTCAAATGGCTGACCACATACCATGCTGCCACTGCAACGCCCCAGCCGTCTCGCTGCATTTAAGCTGCCGCGATACGAATAGAATCACCCCGCAATCCATTACCGATCCACGAACCGTTCCCCGATGCTGCATTTTAGAAATTTTCCCCGCTATTCAAAATTTCCCGGCGCTCTGCCCTAATTCGTGCATTGCAACTTTCCATTTTGCAGCCAAATTACAGACGACATTTATTTTATGAATGACCTGACCCAATCGCGTTGGCTGCCCATCGTCTTGCTCACCTGCTCCAACCTGTTCATGACCTTTGCCTGGTACGGCCACCTGAAATATAAAAGCAAACCGCTACTGCTGGTCATCCTGGCCAGTTGGGGCATTGCATTTTTCGAATATTTGCTCCAAGTACCAGCCAATCGCTGGGGCAGCAATGTCTACACACCCTATCAACTCAAAATCATCCAGGAAGCCATCACCCTGTGCGTGTTTGTGGTCTTCGCGTTTTTTTATCTAAAAACCGCGCCCGCGTGGAATCACATCGCCGCCTTTGTGTGCATCCTCGCCGCCGTCGCCTTTGCTTTCTGGCCCAGTAAATAAACAACTCACTATCACCATGAACAAACCCGCGAATGCAAAACCCATCGACCCGCAAACCCGCATCGGCCATGTGCATCTCAAAGTGGCCGACTTGGAGCGCGCCCTGAATTTTTACTGCGGCGTGCTGGGGTTTGAACTGATGCAACGGTTTGGCTCGCAGGCGGCATTTGTGTCGGCGGGCGGTTACCATCATCACATCGGCTTGAACACGTGGGAAAGCAAGGGTGCGCCAGCGCCGCCGCCCCATACCACGGGCCTTTATCACGTGGCCATTTTGTATCCCACGCGCGCCACGCTGGCCGATGCGCTCCGGCGCGTCGTGGCGGCCGGCGTGGAAATTGACGGCGCGGCCGATCATGGCGTGAGCGAGGCGATTTATTTGCGGGACCCGGACAACAATGGCGTGGAACTGTACCGCGACCGGCCACGCGAAGAATGGCCGCACACGCCCAACGGCGAACTTGCCATGTACACCCGCGCGCTCGACTTGGATGGTTTGCTCGCGGAAAAATAATCTGCACACCAAACAAACCGGCGCAGCCCCGCCTCGCGGAACTGCGCCAGTTTCAAACAGTTTGCCCTGGCTTATTGGCAGTGCAACGTCACCTGTGCCTCCGTCAGATTTTCGCCGCCGGCTTTGACGGTGACCGTGCCAGCTTCACCTTTTTTGGAACGAACAATCGCCAACGCGAGGCCGTTGTACGCAGGCCGTTCCGGACTTTGGAACGACACAAACGAAGTCGCATCGCCATTGTCCGTGGCAATGATTTCGCCTGCGCCTTCAATGGTGAACTTAACCTTGTTTTGTGCAGTCGGCACAGTCAGGCCATTTTTATCTGCAACGCGAACGGTGATATAGGACAAATCCTGCCCGTCCGCATGAATAGTTTCATGGTCAGCCGATAACACCAGCTTGGCCGGTTCGCCCGTGGTCTTCACCGTATCCGTCGCCCATTCCTTGCCGTTCTTGTAGGCGACCACCTTGAGTTCGCCCGGTTCATAAACCACGTCGTCCCAGCGCAAACGATAGTCAAACTGGCCCCTGGACTTTTTGCCCAACGATTTGCCGTTGAGGAATAATTCCGCCGAGTCGCCGGACGTATAAACATGCACCGGCGTAACCTGCCCAACGCGATCCGGCCAGTTCCAATGCGGCAAAATATGCGCCATCGGGAAATCCGGACGCCACCGCGCTTGATAAAGGTAATACCGGTCCTTCGGGAAGCCCGCCAAATCGATGATGCCGAAATAGCTGCTCCGCGACGGGCACCGGATTTTGCCAAGTTCTTCCAGTTCCTTTTTCATCGCCGCCAGTTTCGCCGGGTCCTTGTCATGCACGTTGAGCAGGTTGCTCATGTCGTTGTTGTAAGGCGTCGGCTCGCCAAGATAATCAAAGCCGGTCCAGACAAATTCGCCCGCGAAACCAGTATTGTGGTCCAGCGCGGAAAATTCCTCATCCGGCGTGCAGGCCCAGCCGGGCGCGTCCACGTCATAGGATGAAATCTGGAAATTCGCGCGCGAACTGTCGCCGCGTTTCACCGGGAAAAAGTATTCGCCGCGGGAACTGATGCACGACGAGGATTCACTCGCGTAAAACGGTTTTTTCTCATTGCCCGGATATTTCAAAAGCCGTTCATACCAGCCGATGCCGTAATTCATGCCCTGCACATCCACGCCTTTGCGGAAATCGCTGCGCGCCGCGCCATCCCACACACCGGCGGAAACAGGCCGCGTCGGGTCTTCGGCGTGGATGATGTCGCACAATTCCTTGGCCGGGTTCAGCGTGCCCTGCTCGTTTACCTCGTTACCCGAGCTCCAGATGATGATGCTCGGATGATTGCGGAAGTGCCGCACCATCGCCTGCAAATCCTTTTCATGCCACTCGGGAAAAAGCCGGCTGTAATCGTTCGAAGTTTTGCCGGCCGTCCAGCAATCAAACGCCTCGCACATCACGAGAAAACCCATCTTGTCCGCGAGGTCGAGAAACTCCGGCGCGGGCGGGTTGTGCGAGGTGCGCAGCGCATTGTCGCCCATGTCCTTCAAGATTTGCAACTCACGTTCCATGGCCCGCGTGTTGAACGCGGCGCCGAGCGAACCAAGGTCGTGATGGTTGCAGGTGCCCTGGATTTGCACACGCTTGCCGTTCAGGAGAAAACCATTGTCGTGCGTGAACTCAATCGTACGGAAGCCAAACGCCTGGTCATAGACGTCTGTCGTTTTGCCGTCCACGCTTACCGTGATGCGCGCCAGATAACGGTTCGGCGCGGTGACATCCCACAATTTCGGATTCGCCACGTCTGCGGCTAGCTCCACTTTTTCAGCACTGCGGGCGGCAACCTCCTTCGCCACCGCCGTCGATTCCGCAACTTTCCGGCCAATAACGTCATCGCCGCTAAGTTCAAAAATCTCAGCCTTTACGTTTGCCTTCGCCGTAGCGCTGGCTTGGTTATCCAATGTCACCACCAGATTTGCATGGCCGCTGGCATCAGAAATCTTGGGCGTGGTTATATATACGCCCCATTGGCCAACATGCACCGGCGTGGTTTTCACGAGCCAGACATTGCGGTAAATACCCGCGCCGGGATACCAGCGCGAACCCCATTTCTCCGTATCCAGCCGCATCGCCAGCACGTTTTCCGCGCCGAATTTCAGCTTATCCGTCAGGTCGAGTTGAAAACCTTGATAACCATACGGCCAGCCGCCCACGTATTCGCCATTGAGCCAGACCTGTGCGTTGGCCATGGCGCCGTCAAACTGCACGGTGATGCGCTTGCCTGCATCGGTGGCGGGCACCGTGAAATGTTTACGATACCAGCCAATGCCTTTCCACGGCAGTTTGCCCGTGTTACCGGGCAGGTCATAACGAAACGGCCCTTCAATACCCCAGTCATGCGGCACATCCAGCTTGCGCCACTGGCTGTCATCAAAGCTGAGGACGGAGGGGGCGGTCAGGGAAGCGGGCGTTTGTGTGTTTTTGATTTCGGCCCCGGTGGCGTCGAATAATTTCACTTCCCGGATGCTCGCCCATTTGCCAGCCGGCAGTGACGTGACACGAATGCGCACGAACTTTGCCGGTCCCGGCAACGGTTGCCAGGTACGGCTGTCGCTGCTGCGCTCCACTGCAAAGCCATATTGCAGGTCGGAAAATTCCCATTGCACATCCGCGTGGCCGAGGTTGTACTCGCGGTCCAGTTGAATGCTGAGCCATTGCTTCGCGCCTTCACCATCGGCACACCAGCGCGTGCTGGGATCGCCGTCCATCGCAAAATCGGCGCTATTGCCGGATTCCTCACTGGAAGCATTGAGATAAAAACGTGAACTGGCCATCCCCGGTTCCGGCAATCGCGAACCGTCCGGCTGCAAACCAAACCGGGCAAACCGCCAGTCCGTATTGAAAGACTCGGTTGTCCTGTCTTGATCCGGGAGCGCGCCCCAAACACACATTGCCTGGCAAATCAAGATTGCCGCCGAGATGATCGTTGTGACTTTTTTCATAGAAAAACACCTGCCTGCCATGCCCCGGCAGCTATCGATCTGGCTGCCTGGCGATTTGTGATTACTTGTTTTTGACCAGCCAAAGCCAACCAAGAATTGCCCGGCTACTTTTGTGAAGGTCGGCCGCCATTTTTCAATGTTTTCGCAGCCGCCGCAAGGTCTATCAAACAATTGGCCAAATGAATTCACGTCCTAGACGCAACACGGCGCCAGCACGGCGTCGGTCATGCCATGAACGATTTTTTTGTCGGCGGGAACAATGGTGGCCAGCACGCCGCCGAGTTGAGGCCGCGCCGCGTCGCCTTCGCCCGTCACAAAATAATACGGGCACAACCGCGCCCGGCCTTTCATCGGCACCACTTCATTCTTCGCAAAATCAAACCAACTGGCGTCCACCTGGGACGGCTTGTGAAAGCGTTGCAACACGCTGGGCGACTTCTCAAAACTATTGAGCGCCGCATCCACCGCCGCGCTCCAATCCGCCTGCGACAAATCACTGCCCAAAAACACGCCGCGCGCGCCCCAGGCATTTTCGGAAAAGCCGGACACCTTCAAAATCAAATCACGTTCCTTCTGCGACAACGTCTTCAACTGCTGCCAGTCCGTCAAGTTGAGTTCCGGAATGGCCGCGTGCGGCGGCATCGGCGCGGGGTCCACCAGCCAGGTGTACGGGATGATGCGCTTGAGCCGCGCCAGAAAACCTTCGCCCAGTTCCTGCCGCCAGAAATGTTGCAGGTTCCGGTTCCACAGCAGCGCAAACAACATCTTTTCCTCAAACAACGGTTTCGGCGGCGGCGTCACGCGGATTTTTTTGTCCGCCGCGAGGTCGAAAATTTGTGCTGCGTTGGCGACGTTCGCGAGGTCGAACAGTTCAAAAAAACGATAGACCGCGTCGCCGGGCGCAAAGCCGGTAAAGCTCGCATCCTGAACCGTAAACTGGCGTTGCTTCTGCGCGTTCAACTGCTCCGCCACCCATTCCATTTCCGGCCGATACGTCTTGGCCTCCTCCGAAACAATGATGTGAACCTGTTTTGCATCGCCAAAAATTCCGTCAAACCCGCGCAACATTCCATCCGCACCGCCGAGCAACGTTGATTTCGTTCCACCCTTCTCGCTTTCAGCTAACCGCGAATAAGTCTGGTTCAACCAAGCCGTCAGGCCAATGCCACCGGGCACTGAATCCAGCTCGGTAATGCTGAAACCATTTTCCGTGAGCAGAACATCAGGCCGGATCACGCGGGGCATTTCATTTTTGAATGCCTGCGCCCGTTGCCGTTCAATCAACTCCGGCGGCTTGCCCAAGTCCAGCCAGCGCGCCACCCATTCAGGTTGCTTGCCCTCCACGCTCTTACGATACAGCAGATTAGCCGCGCGATAGAATTGCAGCAGCACGCGCCCGAGCGATTCCATTTCTTTGCCCAGATTTTCGCCGAGGGCAAATGGCGTCGGGGAAATTTTCCATTCCATGCCCGCAAACAAGCCGCCCGGCGGCAGGGAATCGCGGACGAAACACGCCGCCTTGTCGGCGGGGGCGGCAGTGGAATTACCGGCAATATTCAAATTCACGCGGATAGAATAGCTCACTTTGCATTTTCAGCAACGGCACGGGCTCAATTAATCCTTAGGAAGGCAATATCTCGCCTGCGCTCAAGGCGCCTTGGCGGTCTGTTCCTGTATCTTGGCTATGAGCTTGTCAAATTCCGCCGGGCTGTAGCCCATGGATTGAAAAACCACCACGCCATTGGGGTCGATGAGGAAATTGCGCGGGATATATTCGGTGGCAAATTTTGCATAAACTTCTCTTTTCGTGTCAGTGGCGATGGGAAATTCGTAAGCCGACCTTTTCTCAAACGCCGACACCACCTCGGCTGATTCCTGGCGGTCAATGGCCACCAGCACGAAGTTTGTGCCTTTGAACCGGTTCCAGATTTGATCCTGCAAATGTGGCATCTCCTGCATGCACGGCCCGCACCACGTCGCAAAAAAGTTGACCAACACCACCTTGCCGCGCGCGTCTTTCAAATCAAAAGTCTTACCATCAAGCGTGGTCACTTTAAACTCCGGCGCAGTCTGGCCAACCTTGACCAACGTGGAATTCGACTCGTCATCAGCAGCAAACACCAAAGCCGCCAATAGACAAACACAGACACTGAGCAGTTTTTTCATAAATTAAATTCCTAGCCGTTCTGCCAATAGATCGAGCATTTTGTCCATCTCTGTGGAAGATAATTCGCCCAGCTTTCGTTCCAATTTCACGCTGGCAACGGCGGCTATGCGCTGAACATCAAAAGCTCCATCTGCATCTAGCCAGGGTTTTGGCACATTCAATTCCCAGCGACTGCCACGCACTGCTGTTGTATGGGCCACAACGGTATAAACATCCAAGTCTTCTGCACGTGGTTGCGACGTGAGGATCAAGCAGGGACGCACTTTTGCCGCCATGCCCAAATCAACAATCCAGACGTCACCTGGCTTTGCGGCGGGCATATTCGGCTTCCTGCGTATCTAAATCTTTGAACATGGCATCGGCAGCGTCGTGAAGGAATTGCATTTCATCACGCTCGTCCAACTCGCGTAGACGACGACGCACCGCCGCGAGTTCTTCACTCGATAACTTCGGCAGTTCTGCAATGATTTCAGCCGCGCTCATACTTAAAACCTAGCCTTACTGTCCCCGGCTTGCAAGCTGGCTTTAGGGAAACCCAGCAACCACTGGCAACCGTGTGTAATTTAAGTTCTTACCTGCCCCGTCCCCAGCCCGAGCCATTTGTACGTGGTCAATTCTTCCAGGCCCATCGGGCCGCGCGCGCCGATTTTGTCGGTGCTGATGCCGATTTCCGCGCCCATGCCAAACTCGCCGCCGTCGGTGAACCGCGTGCTTGCATTCCAATACACCGCCGCCGAGTCCACCTCGGCCAGAAACTGTTTCGCGTGCGCTTCGTTGGCCGTGACAATGCTGTCCGAATGCGCAGAGCCGTAATAATTAATGTGGTCCACCGCTGCCTGCACGCCATCCACTACGCGCACGTTCAAAATATAATCGTTGTATTCCGTGAACCAGTCCTGTTCCGCCGCAGCCTTGAGCTTGGCCGACTTTAAATGCGCCGCCTCGGGTTGCAGGCTGGCCAGCGTGGTTTCATCACCGCGAATCTCGACATGCTTCTCAAATAATTTTGCGCCAATCACCGGCAAAAACTTAGCCGCCACGGCGCGATCCACCAGCAATGTTTCCATGGCATTGCAAACACCGGGACGCTGCACTTTGGCGTTCAGCACAATTTCGCCGGCCATCTTCAAATCGGCCTCGGCATCCACAAACACATGGCACACGCCCTTGTAATGTTTGATGACTGGCACCTTGCTGCACTCGGCCACGGCGCGAATCAATCCCTCGCCCCCGCGCGGCATGCACAGGTCAATGTATTGGGTGAGCGACAGCAAAACCGGTATCGCCTCGCGCTCAGGCGTGGGCACCACTTGAATGGCGTGCCCGGGAAAACCCCGGTGCGCCACCTTGCCCGCCTCAATCATGGTCCTGGCAATGATTTGATTGGAGTTCAACGCCTCCTTGCCGCCACGCAGAATCGTTGCGTTGCCGGATTTGAAACACAGGCTTGCGGCGTCCGCCGTCACGTTGGGGCGCGATTCGTAAATGATCACCGCCACGCCGATGGGCGTGGAAATTTTTTGAAGCTTCAAGCCATTGGGCCGCGTGCGTTCGTCCAAGATTTTCCCCACGGGGTCCGGCAACACGGCCACTTCGCGCAAACCGCGCGCCATGCCGGCGATGCGTTTGTCATCCAGCTTGAGCCGGTCGAGCATGGCCGCCGAGAGGCCGTGCTTCGCGCCGAAATCCATGTCCAGCGCATTGGCCTCCTTGATGGCATCGGCGTTTTGCTCCAACGCGGTGGCCATGGCCAGCAGGCAGGCGTTCTTCTCCGCCGTAGTCAGCTTGGCCAGCTCGCGCGACGCCGCCTTGGCCTGTTTCGCCAGTTGCGTCATCTGTTCCGTTAGCATCATGCCGGAGAAACTACGCCATATCCGGCCTTTGAAAAAGGGCAAAACGGCTCACGCTGCCGCCACCACCGGTGCCCGCCGGTTTAAAGCCCCCTGGCGATGCGCCAAAGAAAACGGTTTCGCGCTTGCATCGCGAGCCGGTAGCGGGTTCGCTAGGTGAAAGCCAATAACTATGAACGTAAGCATGTGGATGACCCGGGACGTGCTCACCGTGGTACCAGACACGCCCGCCGCCGAGGCGGCCAGGCTCATGGCCCAAAACCAGGTGCGCCGACTGCTCGTGGCGGAACAATGGGCCGATGGTCCCCGCCTGCTCGGCATTGTTTCAGCCAAGGACGTCATCCATGCGTTTCCGCCGCACATCAACCCCTTTGCCATTGAGGGGCCCGACGCACGTCTTACGCCCACCACCGTCGGCCAAATCATGACCGCTTCGCCGCGCACGGTCACACCAGACACGCCCATCGAGGAAGCGGCAACGCTGATGTGTACGCACAAAATCGGTGCGTTGCCGGTGCTGCGCGATACGGTTTTGGCGGGCATCATCACCGAGTCCGATATTTTTCGCGCGTTCGTGAGCGTGTTTGGCGGCGATGAAAGCGGGGCGCGTATCACCTTTGACGCCACCCAAGGCGAGGACGTTTTTGAAATCATGGGCCGGCTTTCCAAGCGCCATCAGTTGCGCGTCTTGAGCCTCATCTGGACCAAGCACGATCAATTGCCCGTCTGTGTCGTGCGCGTGGCGGGCAACAACGTGGATAAAATGCTCGATGACCTGTGGAGCTCGGGCCATCCCGTCGTGAACGTCATCCGTTTCCCGCCAGAAGAAAAGAAAAAATCTGCCCCCAAGCAAAGCGCCTGAACAAGGCCGGCTATTTCTTTTGCGATGCCGCAATCATGGCGTCAGCCAGTTCCTGCGGCGTCCAGTCATTGCCATCAAATTGATGGGCAATTTTTCCAGTGGGGTCCAGCACCACGGTACGCAGGTTGTGCGAGATCGAGCCGCCTTCATGCCAGAAACTCAAATCCACCTTGGGAGCGAGGCTTGCGAGCGTATTGGTGGAAGCCACCGCAAAGAGCCAGCGGTTGGTGTCATCACCACGATAATATTTGGCGTACCCGGACAAAATTTGCGGCGTGTCGAAACTGGAATCAAACGAAATGGACAACATCTGCCAGTTCGTCGGCGCGTTGTTGGTGCCCAGCAAAATCTTTCGCGTCTCCTGAAAATTCCGGTTCATGCGCGGGCAAAAATCCGGCAAGGGACAACTCGTAAAGAAAAACGTAAACGCCACGGCGCTGCCGTGAAAATCCGCCAAGCGTATCGTCCGCCCAGTCTCATCCGTAAATTCATAATCCGGCAGCGCATCGCCCACGTTCAGTTCCGGTTCCACCACATGCCAGCCTGGCGGAGCGGTGGCAACAGGCACATTGGTCTTGCCCACGATTTGCACGTTTTGAATCCAGTCGTTGCTCTCAGTGACTGACAGCGTAAACGTAATGATGTCCCCGGCGGCAACTGCTTTGAACGCGCTGGTGTCGAGCGCGGAAAAATCCATGGTCATCGCCGCCATGTAACCGGGAATAGCTTCGTGCGCGATGGTGGCGTGTAATAAATCCGGCGCCACGCTCTGCACCACTCCACGCACCGGATAAGTCTTCGCATTAGCCGCTGGTGCCGGCGGCGGTGTGGAGGCTGCCGGCTTGCAGCCGGCAATCAGCAGCACCGAAACGGCCACGCCAGTTGCAAAAATAATTGGAAAGGTCGGTTTAATGTTCATTCCTCAAACGGTTAAGTTCCGCCACCACTGCCCGCGCTGTTTCCGGCCGCAATCCGTCATAGTACACGCGCACACTGCCGCGCCGGTCCACGATGGCGATGCGTTCCGTGCCAACAAAATGCCCCGGCATATAGTCATACAAGGCGCTGTCATTGGTGGTCAAAAAACTATTCCCAATAAGTTGATACAACATCGGTTTGCTGCCCGTGAGCATCAGCCAGCGGTTGGTGTCGGCACCGTAATGCTCGCCCCATTTCGCGAGCGTGGACGGCGTATCCGAACGCGGGTCCACCGTGATTGATATCAACTGCACATCTGGCAAGTTCGTGGTCAAAAGCTGAATTTCAGCCATGCGCCGGCTCACTTCCGGGCAGGTCGTCGCACAGCTCGTGAACAGAAAACTCACCACCAGAGTTTTACCGTCCAGTTGCGCTTTCGTAACGGTGCGCCCCAGGCTGTCGGTCAACGAGAAGTCAGTCAAAAAGCGCGGCCGGTCCGGCGCAATGCCGCGTGATTCCTCGTGACCGGACAACGCCATGGCCGCCAGAAAAAAACCAATCCCCACAAAAATGGCGAGCCCCAGAACAACATATTGAAAAATACGTTCTTCTTTGCGCTGGCTTACGCTGCCGGAATCTTCCGAGGTCTTAACCATTTTTAAAACATATCACTCGCAAATATCTTGGCTCAGCGCGAAACCTTCATCGTTCCGCAATCCACACCAGCGTGCCGCTGGGTAATAAATCGAACAGCGGAATCAAATCGGCATCCGCCAGATGAATGCAACCGTGCGAAGTCCGTACGCCAATGGACTTTTGGTCAGCCGTGCCGTGGATGTAAATATACCGTGCGTGGGTATCCACGTTGCCGCCCCGGTTGAAACCCGGCTCCAAGCCTTCAAGCCATAAAATACGCGTTGTGATTTTCGCGTCGGCAAACTCCGGTTGCGAAGTATGGCCAATGACCTGGCGCGCCTTGAAAACGGTCCCCGCCGGTTCGCCTGCGCCAATCTTCTCCACAATGCGATGCAATCCCAGCGGCGTGCAATTCGAGCCTTCCACCTGGCCAATCCCAAAGCGCGAAGTGGAAGCCGTCAGTTGCCGGACCAGCCGCCCGTCTTCCACCAGTGAAACCGTTTGCGCCGCGATATTGACCGCCAGCGCATATTTCGTCGGTGCCACGCCCAGCCGCTCGCAGGCAGCCAGGCAGGCCTCAGGCAAATCCGATTTTGTCGCCAGGGAAGACATTATATTTGTTATTCCACGATTATTTTTTCAGGCGTATTTCCGCGCTGCGACCGTGTGCATCAAGTCCTTCCATGGCGGCAAATTGTTGCACGCCTTTCAAGGCTTTCTTGATGGAGGCCTGGCTGTATTCCACCACACTGGTGCGACGTTGGAACTGGTCCACGGTCAAGCCCGCAAACGACGCGCCCGCGCCGTCCGTGGGCAACACGTGACTCGGCCCCGCAATGTAATCGCCCAACACCGTCGGCGACCAGTTGCCGAGGAACAACGCCCCGGCAGTGACGATGCCCGCGCTGACTTTGCGCGCGTCACGCGTGATCACCTCGCAATGCTCGGGTGAAATCTGGTTGGCCAGCGCCACGCCATCGGCGACGGTCTTGACCTGAATCAGCCAGAGGTTACGGTCCAGCACCCGCTGAATCAGCCCGCGCCGCGACAGCTTGGGCAATTGTTTGGCAATCTCCTTCTGCACCGCGTTCAAAACTTTTCCCGAATTGGTCACCAGCCAGACGCGCTCGTGGCCGGAACCATGTTCCGCCTGCGCCAGCAAGTCGGAAGCAACAAATCTTGGATTCGCCGTGTCATCGGCCAGCACCAGCAAATCGCTCGGCCCGGCCAGCAAGTCCACCGCCACGCGGCCAAACAACAAACGCTTGGCCATGCTCACGTAGGCGTTGCCGGGGCCGAAGATTTTTTGCACGCGATGAATGGTCTTCGTGCCATAGGCCATCGCGGCCACGGCTTGCGCACCGCCCACGCGGTAAATTTCCGTCGCGCCCGCCGTGCGGGCCGCGTAGAGAATGGCGGCATTAACTGAGCCGTCCTTGCCGCAGGGCGTCGTCACCACAACTTCCTGGCAACCCGCGACCTTGGCCAGCGTAATGGTCATCAGCGCCGTGGAAACCAGCGGTGCCGTGCCACCCGGAATGTAAACGCCCACGCGATGGAACGGATCAAACTTCTCACCTACCGCCGCGCCGTGTGAATTTTTCGACTGCCAGCCTTTGCGCCGCGATTTTTTGGCAAAGCTGGCCACGTTATTTTCCGCCTCGGCCACCGCCGCCCGCAACGATTCATCGGCGGCCAGCGACGCGTTGAACAACTCGGCCTGCGACACGGCCAACTGCTCGGCGGCCAGCCTGGCTCCGTCGAAGCGCTCCGTGTATTCCAGCAACGCATCATCGCCGCGCACAAACACTTCATGCAAAATGGCCTTGGTGCGCTGTTCAATCTCGGCGTCGAACAAACTCGCGTTGGCGGATAAATCATGGAGCTTCGCGGCGAAGTCCTTGTCGGTATAACGGGCAACTTTCATGCTGACAGGCTAGGAAAAAAAGCCGTCCAAGTCAAAATTCACCGCTCTCCTCGCGTGAAAATCACGCAAACGGAACAAATATCACGCAATCGCCCTGCGTCGCATTCTGTTGCGCCTGTTGAATTCCTGCAATTTCACCGCCCTCCAATATCAAAAACGGTTGGCCCAAGTTATGCATGCATAAATTCAGCAGCAGAAAATTGTCGGAAAAACCGTGAGGTGATTTATGAATGAGAATGACCAAACGAACGTGCCGCCGCCCATCACTGCCGTCCAGCCGCCAGCCCCCATTCCCGATCGAATTCCCGATCTATTTAAAACCAAGCCGCTCTCGTGGTGGCTCCGCAAATTTTTTGCGTGCAACCCGTTTTACCTCGTCAGTGCCGCCTTGCTGCTCTACGGCTGTTACCGGGTCTCCATTGACGCGCCGATGTTTCATGTCGAATCCGCCCGGCTGTTGTTCAACTTCAGTTCGGTGCAGGTCTATGAATTTTTGCTCGTGCTCGTGGCCATCTTTTTAGCCCGGCGCAGCCTGTGGTACGATTCCACGTTGCTGGTGGGCTTGGAAAACCTGCTCGTATTTGCGCCGTTCATTCTCATCAGCTTGGGAGCCTTGATTGACGTACGCATGGGCCAAGTCATGTGCATTGCGGGTATGATTGTGGCCACGCTCCGGTTTGCCGGTTTGAAGCGTTATTTTACCCAGTTGAACCTGCCCTGGCAGTTGCTGCTCATTGGTTTCCTCCTGCTCGCCATAAATGTCATTTTGCCCCTGGATTACCGGCATAATGCCGAAACTCAAATCGGCATGCACCCGGACGCCGGCCCGGCTTATATAATGAACGGGTGCGCGTGGCTGCTAATCCTGCCAGCCCTGCTGGCCTTGTTCAACATCGTGCCCAAGGCCGAAGCACCGGCCGCAATCCTGCCGCAACATCGCTGGCTGCCGGCCGGTGTTTTTTCGCTCTGGTTCATCGTGACCTTCCTTCACATTTGCAGCCTCAACTTTGTTTACCAATATGAAATTCATAGCGCGTCCTTTGCGCCACTGGCATGGGCGCTGGCTTGGACCCTCTTTCTGCGCAATCAAGGGCTCGAACGCTCGCCCGGTTCCAACTGGCTAAAATACGCCCTGACTTTTTCCGCGCTCTTAACACCTTGCCTGGCCGCCTATGACGGCAGCACCAGGGTATTTATGATTCTCGGTGTGTTGAATGTTGCGGCTTACCTGATCATTTGCCTGCGCGACCGCAGTAACCGGCTGGCCGGACATCTAGTTTATGCGGCAGCACTGCTGCTGGTCGCGGGCATTCCAGACAACTGGCTGCCGGTCGTTGCGCATGGACTCACGGGCGCGCAATGTATGCTGGCCGGGGCGGGAGTTTACCTGCTCTTTTGGACGATGTTGCTGCGCAATCCCAAGCTCGGCTTGGTAGGTGCCATCGTCTTTGGTGCGGCCATCTTGATTTGCTTTCGCAACGTTGACGCAGTTGGTTATTGGGCGGTCCAAGGCGGTCTCGTTTTCTTTCTGCTCCATAGTTTGCGTTGGGATGGTGCCGTGCACCGGGATGCAAATATTGTACGTATAATCATGGGAATTGCGTGGGTGATCACTTCGCTGGTGTGGGTCAATTCCGGCTCAGGCAAATTCTGGATGCCCATCGCTCCCGGCGCACTGGTAGCCGTGGTTTATTGCGCTTATCAAATGTACCGGCGCTATTGGAGTCAATTCATGATACCGGCGGCGGCATTGATAGTCATGCTCTCCGGCCCGTGCAGTATCACGGTGAAAGGTCTCAGCGTGGCCCCGGTCGGTTTGCTGGCGGTCGTAGCCAGTTTCCTGTGCCTGGGCTTTGGGACGATAGCGGCGTTGACCCGTCATCTCTGGCATAAACCCGAAACCGGAATCAAGACGGAAGCCAGTCAACCAGTCCCGGCCAGCCGCGAAAATCCATAATTTACCACGGCGCTCGGGTTAATCTTTTCTTCCGGCGCAATCCATGTTTACTTGTATGCCACTGTGGCAAACAAAAATCCCATCATCGCCGCGCTGGACGTGCCCTCGGCCGAGCAAGCGCTGAAACTCGCGGAACTAATCGCCCCGGCTGTCGGGGCGTTTAAAATTGGCAAAGAATTGTTCGTGGCCGCCGGGCCGGACATCGTCCGCCGCGTGCGCGCCACCGGCGCGAGCGTGTTTCTGGACTTAAAATTTCACGACATCCCCAACACCGTCGCCAAGGCCGTGGCCTCTGCTACGCGGCTGGATGTGCAGATGCTCACCATTCACACCAGCGGCGGCGGTGAAATGATGCGCGCCGCCGAAAAATCTGCGCAAGACACGGCCAAGTCCCTCGGCCTGCAACCGCCGCTCGTGCTCGGCGTGACCGTCCTGACGAGTTCCACCAACGAAACGCTCGCGGAAATTGGCTGTGCCACGGACACGGAAGCGCAGGTCTTGCGCCTCGCCCAACTGGCGGTCAAATCCGGTTTGCGCGGCCTGGTCTGTTCGCCGCTCGAAATCACCGCGCTCCGTAAAGTGTTGCCCGCCGATGTGCAACTGGTCACGCCCGGCATCCGCACCGGCGCGGAGAAAGCCGACGACCAGAAACGCACCCTCACCCCGCGCGAAGCCATCCAGGCTGGCGCAAGCTGGCTGGTAATTGGCCGCCCCATTTACGCCGCCGAAAATCCGCGCGCCGCCGCCGAAAAGATTTTGGAATCACTCGCTTAACCACCAAAATATTCTCCAACTATCGATATGAAAAACGTCACCGTCGTTGCCACGTTTGAAGCCCGGCCCGGTCAGGAAGCCGAATTAAAAAAAGTGCTGCTCGGCCTGGTTGCGCCCACGCACAAGGAAGCCGGCTGCCTCAATTATGATTTGCATGCCTCCCCGGAGAACCCGGCGCGATTTATGTTTCACGAAAACTGGACGAGCAAGGAACTGCTCGACCAGCATTTAAAATCCGCGCACATCGCCGCGCTGTTGCCGCGCGTGAATGAATTATGCACGGGCTTTCCGGAAATCAAAATTTGGGAAAAGATTAGCTGAACTGCCAGCACTGGCAGTTTCACCGGATGATTTCAATCATCAACGGTGCAGGCGTCACTGGCCGGGCGGAAATGGCAAAAGCCGTTTGCAAACGCGCCACGGCCTCTTGGCCGTGGGCTGGGCCGGCGGCGTGAACGCGGCACAGCACCGCACCTTTTTTGACGCGTTCGCCGGGATTCAACATCTTGTCCACGCCCACGTCGTAGTTGATGGCCGATTCCTTGGTGTGCCGGCCACCGCCCAAATCGCGAATAACCTCGCCGATAATCCGCGCATCACAGCGGGCCACATACCCCGGCTTTTGCGCTTTCACTTCCAAAACCAGCTTGGCAGTGGAATCATACTGCAGCTTGCGGTTGAAAGCCTTCAAATCCGCGCCTTGGGCCGCGAGCATTTCGTTCCACTTCTCGCGTGGTTGGCCGGAACGCAAACATTCCCCCGCCACTTTGCGCGCGGCGGCCAGCGATTTTGCCCGCTTGGTTTGCACCAGCAAATGCGCGGCGGAATCAATCACCAGCGTGCGCAAATCATCAAGTTCGCCAGCGCGCGCCTCCGGTTCCAGACACGCCACGCTTTCCTTCACCTCCAGCCAGTTGCCGGCGGCGCGGCCCAGCGGCGTGTTCATGTCCGTCAACATCGCCCGCGTATGCGTGCCGCATTGATTGCCCAGCGCGACCATGGCTTGGGCTAGCTTGCGGGCTTCGTCATGCGTCTGCATAAACGCGGCAACGCCAAATTTCACATCCAGAATAAGCGCATGCAAACTTTCCGCCAGTTTCTTGGAAAGAATCGAGGCCGTGATGAGCGGGATGCTGGGCACGGTGCCACTGGCATCGCGCAGGGCGTATATCTTTTTATCGGCGGGCACCATCCGGTCGGTCTGGCCGCAAATCACACAGCCAATGCGCTGGACTTGTGCGACAATTTTTTTGGCGGGCAACAAGGTTTGAAAACCGGGAATGGAATCCAGCTTGTCGAGCGTGCCACCGGTAATTCCCAAGCCGCGCCCGGAAATCATCGGCACCCGGAAGCCAAGGCACGCCAGCAACGGCGCCAGCGGCAGCGAAACTTTGTCACCAATACCGCCGGTGGAATGTTTGTCCACCAATGGACGTTTATCCTTGGGAAATTTTAAAACGTCGCCGGAATTGCGCATGGCCAGCGTGAGCGCAGTCGTCTCTGCCGTATTAAGTCCGCGAAAGTAAATGGCCATCAACATGGCAGCCATCTGGTAATCGGGAATATGGCCAGCCGTAAACTCGCGGATGAATTGATGAATTTGTCCCGACGTGAGAGTTTTGCCCTCGCGTTTCGCTTCGATGAGCGGGAGAAAATTCACGTTGAGGAAGCTGGCGGCGACGAGTCCTGCTGCTCCTGACGATGATGTTCTTCAGCAAGGGCGGCGACGTTGGCGCTGTTATTGCGGGTGGCAATGCTCGCCAAACCGTAGCCCATGCCTGATAATTCGTCGTGCCAGAGAATGTTGCCGGAAGCCGCGTCGAGACAGAACATTTCGCCCCGATTCACCGCAAAGACCTTGTCAGCCTCCACCATGAGCGTGACAAAACCGTTGGCACCTCCAAAAACTCCGGCTTTAAGCCTGGTCATCCAAACTTGTTTGCCCGTTTCCTTGTCCATGGCCACAACCGAACCGTGGATGCCTATGAAGACTAAATCCGGTTGGGCCATATTTCAGATTGGGTTCAGCCTTTGAACTTCTTTGCCGCGATGGTCGAGTTATGGCCGCCGAAACCGAACGAGTTGTTCACGATGACGTTCACCGGCATTTCGCGCGCGGTGTGCGGCACGTAATCCAGATCGCACTCGGCATCCGGATTTTCGAGATTGATCGTCGGGGGCACGATGCCGTGCGTGATGGCCAGCGCGCACGCGGCCATTTCCACTGCGCCCGCCGCGCCGAGCATGTGGCCGGTGGCGCCCTTGGTGGAGCTTACCACGAGCTTGCGCGCGTGATCGCCAAAGACAGTTTTGATGGCCTGGGTTTCGCAAATATCACCCTGCGGCGTGGAGGTGCCATGGGCGTTGATATAGCTGACGTCGGTCAGGTTCAAACCACCCGTGTTCAAGGCCATCTTCATGCACCGGGCTGCGCCTTCGCCACCCGGAGAGGGGGCGGTCAAATGATGCGCGTCGGCGGTGTTGCCGTACCCGGCAATTTCACAATAAATCTTTGCGCCACGCTTTTGGGCGTGTTCGAGTTCTTCCAGCACGAGCACACCCGCGCCTTCGCCCATCACAAAACCGTCACGGTCCTTGTCAAACGGCCGTGACGAGTGCTTCGGGTCTTCATTGCGCGTGCTCATGGCCCGCATTGCGCAGAATCCCGCGATGCCGATGGGAATGACTGCCGCTTCCGTGCCGCCGGCAAACATGATGTTCGCGTCGCCCATCTTGATGGTGCGCCAGGCCTCGCCGATGGCGTGATTGGCCGTGGCACAGGCGGAACAGGTGGCAAAATTCGGGCCGCGCAGGTTGAAATACATCGAGACCAGGCCGGAAGCCATGTTGCCAATCAGCATGGGAATGGTGAAGGGCGACACGCGGCCGGGACCACGGCTCAACAGGATGTTCAACTGCTCGGTGGTGGTGGCCAGACCGCCAATGCCGGAACCGAGAATGACCCCGATTTCGTCACGGTTTTCCTTGTCCAACTCCAGACCGGAATCCTTCAAGGCGCTCCAGGCGGCATAAATGCCAAACTGGGAATAGCGGTCCGTGCGGCGGACTTCCTTGGGCGACGGGAAAGCCGGGGCTGGATCAAAATTCTTCACCTCACCGGCGATACGCGTATCGAAGGCCGAGGCGTCAAATCCCTGGATTTTATCAATGCCGCACTGGCCGGAAATGAGATTATTCCAGAAAGTATCCAAGTCGTGACCCAGTGGAGTCACCACACCCATGCCCGTGACAACCACGCGGCGGTCGGAAAAGTTGTTTGCCATGACAAAGTCAAACGGGGCAGCTTGGGCTGGGTCCAGCCTAAACTGCCCCGCTGGTGCAAATTTTGCTTATTTCGCGTTTTCTTCGACGTATTTGATGACGTCGCCGACGCTTTGGAGCTTTTCAGCTTGTTCATCCGGCACTTCGATGCCGAATTCTTCTTCCAGCGCCATCACCAGCTCGACGGTGTCGAGCGAGTCGGCCCCGAGGTCTTCGATGAACTTCGCCTGCGGCGTCACTTGTTCGGGTTTTACGCCGAGTTGTTCCACGACGATGTCTTTTACACGTTGGTCAATAGGTTTGTCTGACATAATAAATATTTAAGATGGCTGTTTTCTAGCTTACAATCGCCTCACCCGTCAAGCTTCGATTCTTATTAATTTCGCCACGAATGGTCCCGCTGCCTGCCAAATTCTGCAAGCGGCACGGCGATAATATTTTAGCACAATTACAGCCCCGTCAAATCACATTACCATGCCGCCATCCACGGTCAGCACCTGACCCGTGACATAGCGACCCGAGGCGGACGCCAGATAAAGCGCAGCAGCCGCAATGTCTTCTGCCTGGCCGAGCGCGCCCAGCGGAATCTTTTTCAAAATCTCAGCCCGCAAGGTTTCGTTCAATTCGGCCGTCATATCGGTCTCAATGAAGCCCGGAGCGATGGCGTTAACGGTAACGCCACGTGAAGCGAACTCCCGCGCACAGGACTGGGTAAAGCCAATCAGACCCGCCTTGCTCGCCGCATAATTGGCCTGCCCAGCGTTGCCGATAAGACCAATGACCGACGAAATATTGATGACGCGACCCGTGCGCGCCTTGAGCATGGCCCGGCTGAAGGCCTTGGTGACCAAAAATGCGCCCTTCAGGTTGGTGTTCAACACCGTGTCCCAATCGGCATCGGCCATGCGCATGAGCAGGCCGTCGCGGGTGACCCCGGCGTTGTTCACGAGGATGTCCACCTTGGTGCATTCGGTGAGGATTTTTTCGGCGGCGGCTTCCACGGCGGCGGAGTTGGCCACATCCACGGCATGCGCCCAGGCTTTGCGGCCGAGCGCCCGGATTTCATTGGCCACCTTCTCGGAATTTTCCTGCGTCCGGGAGACGACCACCACATCCGCGCCCTCGTGGGCAAATTTCAGGGCAATGGCACGGCCGATTCCGCGGCCCGCACCGGTGACAACGGCAATTTGATTAGCGAGTTGGGACATAATGTATTTTCAGCCACAGATGAAACCAGATTGCCCGCGAATTTAAAGCCGAATCTCTGACGGACAAAAATGCGCACAGACACGAATTATTTCTTTTGAATACCCAGATACAAGGAGCTGCATTGGCATCACGCACCCCCGGCGTCACACCCCTCTTGCGCTTACAAATCTCGCGAAGCGTTTGGAGTGCGGTGCTTCAGCACCGCTTTTTTTTGAACCTTCTTTATACTTTCCCAGCCATGAAACCTTTGCCAGTTTAGTCACGTGAACGGGAAATCACCTTCTGAATCACTGCCCTCGTTCAAGCCTCATTTCCCGTGAATTTAAAGCCGAGCCTCTGACGGACAAAAATGCGCACGGCCACGAATTATTTCTTTTAAACAACCAAGACACAAAGGGCAGCATTGGCATCACGCAAACCCGGCGTCACACCCCTCTTGCGCTTACAAATCTCGCGAAGCGTTTGGAGTGCGGTGCTTCAGCACCGCTTTTTTTGAACCTTCTTTATACTTTCCCAGCCATGAAACCTTTGCCAGTTTAGTCACGTGAACGAGAAATCACCTCCTGAATCGCTGCCCTCGTTCAAGCCCCCTTCCCTACCAACTGTGGATTTGAAGTCACAATTGCCGCCAAAAGACTGGCCGCACGCACCCGTTCATCGGGTCGCTGAGAACGCCGTGTTTTTTGTCACTGCCAGCACCTTGCATAAACAGCACCTCTTTGATAATTCGGCCAAACTGGATTTGCTTGAAAGAATGTTGCTTTCATTGGCAAAGCAATTTGGCTGGCAACTTGAAGCTTGGGCCATATTCGCCAATCATTACCACATTGTTGCCCGCGGAAATCCTGAATCAAAAAACCTTGCCGAATTTATTCATGATTTACATGGCGCCTCGGCACGACAATTAAACCATTTGGATGGCAAACCAGGCCGTCAGATTTGGTTTAATTTCTGGGACACCAAGCTGACCCACCATCATAGTTATCTAACGCGGCTAAACTACGTCCATCAAAACGCCGTGAAACACAAACTTGTGCCGGTCGCAAATCAATACCCGTGGTGTTCGGCGGCATGGTTTGAGCGTGTTGCGGCACCGGCACAAGTGAAGACAATTTACGGATTCAAAATTGACCGGGTAAATGTAGACGATGATTTCTGAATAGAAAAAGCGGTGCTGAAGCACCGCACTCCAAACGCTTCGCGATTTAGCTGCCCCCTCACAAACGAATGCCGTTCCTTCCATCTGATCCAAAGCTTACTACCTTTGCATGGGCGCATGACGTTTGGAAAATAAATCTTTAACGCCCCTCAAACTCGGCTAAAAAACTAGTTCGTGTTCGTGCTTGGAGCCGTCTTATTCATTCTACTTTTGATCTCATCGACCAGTGGCTTGGCCACCCCATTCAGCATGACGGCGGTTTTTGTATATTCCAAATCGTCCATCAAATGGGTCTCACGCCCGCTCAATTCAATTTTTTGGAAGTATCCATTGGTGGTAGAAATCAAAATCGCCCCTTGGCCGTTGTCCTTGATGAACGTCATCATCTCATAATCATCCCGGGCGTCCTTGGCTTGCATCACCGCCGTGGCTTCGTCTGAAATCCGGAACACCGAGCTGACCCGCCGGTTGCCATCATAAACCGATGCCGTGAAATAATTCGATTTGGCCCCGGTCCACTCCTTGCTCCAGGCCACTTCCAGAATTTTGTCTTTGCCGCGAAAGAACACTTTTCTAACCGACTTCTCCGTACTTTGATCCTCTTCCCGGCTGCGCCATTTCTCCGGCACATCAGCATACGCCAGCGCTTTGAGCGCATCGGCGGTAATCTGCCCTTTCGTTATCAACTGGGTGAGCTTGTCCGAATCAGCGGCAGCGGCGCACGCAATGAACGCCACCACCATAAATATGAAAGCACGCATGACCATGAATGTTTAGAGATTCGATTTGATATGCCAGCCGGTCCCAATTCGCCAGGCCGCCGCTGGCCCGGATTCGCTCAAACTACCTGCTGTTTCTCGAAATATGACTAAGCCGCCAGCGCCTTCGCCGTCGTTTCCAGGCTCGCCGCATCAGCAACATTCAACATGGTCGCGGTTTTATCAATACGTTTCATGAAGCCGCTCAGCGCCGTGCCGGGGCCAAGCTCGATAAACCGCGTGTAGCCCTGCGCCAGCAAGGCGCGCATGGATTCCTCCCAGCGCACGGACGCGCAAACTTGTTCCACCAGGCGCACGGAAATATCGGAGCCGTGAACCTGCGCGGTGACATTGGAAATTACGAGCACAGCCGGCACCGAGATGGTGATGCGGGCCAGTTCCTCGCGCAATTTCGGTTGCGCGCTCGCCATGAGCGGCGAATGATACGCGCCCGCCACCGGCAACGGGATCGCCCGCTTGGCGCCCCTGGCCTTGGCAAGTTCGCACGCCCTGGCAATCTTGTCCGCCTCGCCGGAAATCACGAGTTGACCGGGGCAATTCAAATTGGCCAGCACAATGCCCGCCTCGGCGCAGACCTCGCGCGTGGGCGCTTCGTCCAGGCCGATGACCGCCGCCATGCCGCCCTTGGTCACATCGCAGGCTTCCTGCATGAACTTGCCGCGCTGGCGGACCACGCGCAGGCCATCCTCAAAACTCATTGCGCCCGCCGCCGTCAACGCCGTGAATTCGCCGAGCGACAACCCGGCGGTGGCGTCAAACTTCAGGTGCGGCACCTGCTCCTTGAGCAATTGCAGGCAAACCCAGCTCACGAGGAAAATTCCCGGCTGCGCGTTCTCGGTCTTGGTCAGGTCCGCTTCCGGGCCGTTGAAACAAATCGACGCGAGGTCGTAGCCCAGCGCGGCATTGGCGCGGTCGAACCAAGCCCTGGCACTGGGAAATTTTTCAGCGAGATCCTTGCCCATGCCGACGACTTGGGCGCCCTGCCCGGCAAATAGAATTGCGGTTTTGCTCATAAAGCGCCGGAGCATAACACGAATTTTCCTCGAAGCGAAAGCGCAGATTTTTGGCGAAGTTTTGCAAAAATTCGCCAGCGCATTCCTCGCGCTAAAAACCAGCCGGCTAAGAATCCAAAGAATCCCGTAGCCCGCGATGACTACGCTCCAACGACCGGCAACGCGCCTGTCCCGGACGATTCAACGAAGACTGACGCCGCGCTCCTGGCCGCACCCGAACCGGCCACCGGATGATTCGAACACGAAACATTCTCATAGTGCCGCCAGCTTAATACGTGCACCGGGACAAAGACTGTCCAAGCGCAGCAAAAATTCCCGGCTTGCCTTGCCACTAATTTGGCGGAGAATCGTGCGCATTATGTTTTCACACGTTGTCATTTTTTGGACCGACCCCGCCAAACCCGAAGCGGCTGACGCCGTGATTGCGGGCGGTAATAAATTCCTCAAAAACATTCCGGGCATCACGACCTTTCACATCGGCAAAATGGTGGGCAGCCAGCGGCCCGTGGTGGACCAAAGCTATCAAGTGGCGCTCAACACGGTGTTCACCAGCAAACAGGCGCAGGACGAGTATCAGGTGCACCCGCAGCACCTCGAATTTGTGGCGCAATGCGTGAAACCCTTCGTAAAAAAAGTGACCGTGTACGATTTCGAGTGAGCCGCCATGGCTGCGGCCATCACGCTAGGGCTGTTAAACAAAAAGCATAGCCGACTTTTCGGACCGCGACTTGTCCCAAGTCGCAGCACGTCGGCAGGCAGAGACGCTGGGTATGCCAAATATAACGGCGAATACATGCGCTGCGGATTGAGGACAATCCGCGCTCCCACCGTGAGATTTCGGCCATACACGGCTACATGTCATGGCTACATGTTTTGTTGAAAGGCTATAGACGCTCACGCCCGCGGATGGAACTTGCGGTGAATCTCCCGCAACCGGCTGCCGGCCACATGCGTGTAAATCTCCGTGGTGCCGATGTTCGCGTGGCCGAGCAATTCCTGGATCACGCGCAAATCCGCGCCGTGCTCCAGCAAATGCGTGGCAAAACTATGCCGCAGCATGTGCGGCGTGATGTTGCGCTCCACCCCCGCCCGCCGCACGCGATTCTTGATGTGCAGCCAGAGCGTGACGGCGGCAAACGGCGTGCCGCGCTTCGTAAGAAACACATTCGCGGGCGACTTCGGCGTGACCAGCTTGGGCCGGCCGGCTTCGATAAATTGATTCAGCGCTGCCACCGCCTTGCGGCCCACGGGCACCACGCGTTCCTTGTTGCCCTTGCCGATGACGTTGATGAACCCGGCGTCCAGGTGCAATTGTTCCAGCCGCAGATTTTTCAATTCGGACAGCCGCAAACCCGAGGCGTAGGCCAGCTCCAAAATCGCCTGGTCGCACAAACTTTCCGGCGTGACCGGCTCCTCGGGCCGGAGTAGCTGGGTCATTTCTTGATCGGTCAATGCCTTGGGCAATCGTTTCCAACGGCGCGGCAACGATAAATTTTCCGCCACGTTCACGGGCAGAATTTTTTCGTTCTCCGCAAATTTGTAAAACGCCCGCAGCGCCGCGATTTCCAGATAGACGCTCTCGCTGCTCAGGCGCTTGGTGGATTCCTTGGGTTCATCCGCCAGCGGACGCGCCCGCTCGTGCTGAAGAAATGCCATGAGCTGCTTGAGTTGCACCTCGGACCAATCCGTGAGGCCCTGCGCCTCCGCCCAGGTCACGAACTTGCCGAGCAACGCGGCGTACGTTTTCGCCGTGTTGTCCGACTGCCCGCGTTCGTGGCGCAGGAACTGCAAAAAATCTTCGACCAGGGTTTGCATGACTACGCGCATGTTGTCGCGCAAATCCCGCGCCACCGCAAGCCGGATATGCTCGACTCATCCGCTCCCGGCGATAGCATGAAGCCGTGTTTGCCGCCCAGACCATAGATTTTGCCGACAAAGCCGCCGGCTACCGCGAACTGGATCAACAACTCCATGCCCTCCTGCACGGCGAACGCGACGCCATCGCCAACCAGGCCAATGTCGCCGCGCTGATTTTTCAATCGCTCCCGGAATTGAACTGGGCGGGCTTCTACCGGCTCATCGGTAACGAACTGGTGCTGGGCCCGTTTCACGGCAAACCCGCTTGCGTGCGGATAGCCGTGGGCAAAGGCGTCTGCGGCACCGCTGCCGTCAAGCGGCAGACCGTGCTCGTGCCGGACGTTCACCAATTTCCCGGTCACATTGCCTGCGACGCCGCGTCGCGCTCGGAAATCGTGGTTCCCCTGCTTCACAACGGAAAACTTCTTGGAGTGCTCGACCTCGACAGCCCCCAACCGGGCCGTTTCGACGCCCAAGACCAAGCCGGTCTGGAACGCCTCGCCCAAACGCTCATCGCCGCGACGCAGTGGGCGGATTAATTTGTAGTCCGGTAGAAACGGTATTTGAAGCGGAAGGCGTTTGAATCGATGAACGTAAATGCCCCGCTCAAGTTGCCGGTGGCAAAACCCAGATTGGTCCAAGTAATGAAATTGGTGGTGGCTTGGATGGTATAGACGTTGGTGGGCATGCCGGTGCCAGCGAACCGCCAGACCCCGTTCGTTAAATTCGCGGCGCTGGAAAGAATGGGCAACGTGCGCACCAGAATCACGTCATTGCCGGTACCGCCGGTGTAATGGATCTGCGACGGCTGGCCATTGAGAATGACATAGGAATTTTCCGGGAGATTCGTGAAGGTACCGCTGATGGGGTCGGTACCGTCGTTGTCCACAAGGGTAAAGGTATCGCCAAAAGCGCCGGCGTAAGTGCCGTTCACCACCAATTTCGCGCCGTTAAGGTTGACCTTGCCAACGACATTGAGCTTGGTGTAGCCGGAGTCTGGCATGGCACCGTTGATGGTACATACCAGCGGGCCGGAAGCGAGGCGGACGGTACCGGCAGGCACGGAAATATCCACACCAGCAGCGGCGGGTATGAGGCCAGCGGGATCGCAGAAGAATGCGACGTTGGTGGCACCGTTGATGGTGACCGGCTGGCTGACGGTGATTGGGCCTGTGTGATCCACAAACCAAAGATTGGACGTGGTGATTTCCGTCAATTCAGCAGCGGTAAAACCCAAGGTGGCGGTGGCCCCGGCCGTGCCGAGGTCAATATTCGTCGAGGGAGACGCGGGAATGAACTGAACGTGGCTCGTCCCGTTGGTGGTGGTAATCGTGGCCGTGCCATCCAGCGACATGGTATCAGCGGAGAAATTAATGGAGCCGCCAGCGGTGGGAGTATACAGGGCAGCGGAACTACCGAGGTAGATACCATAACTCGGGCCGATGCCGGAAGTGCCACTGACATTCAAATCACCACCTGCGGAATAGATGCTGGAACCAGCACCGCCCATCTCGATGCCCATGTTGAATCCGCCCGTGCCGCCGCCCGTGCCCGTGACAGAAACGGAATTGGTGCCGCCCGCGCTGATTTGCCCGCTGTAGAGCACAGAAACTCCAATCCCATAATAACTGCCGGCCTTGCCGGAAACACCGGTCACCGTGACGGGGCCGTTACTCGCCGTAATAATCGAGCCGGTGCCGTAAACGGTGACGCCGCGATTCACGATGCCAGTGCTGGCACCACCATTGCCGATGATAGCGACGTTGGTTGTGCCGCCAATAATCTGGCCCCCGTTGATGACCTGAACACCGAGTTGGTAGCCGCCGGAATCGTTGCCGCCCGTGCCAGCCACATAAATATTTCCCAAGCCGGTGGATTTAAGGGTCGCGCCATCGATGTTAACGCCCACAAAATTGCCGGTGGTGGCGGGAATCTGCTGGTTGGCTTCCACATCTAACTCGCCGTTCGAGACCACCAGGCTGGAACCGCTGCCAAGCTCGATGTTCTGGCTGGCCAGCACGGTGACCGTGCCGAGGCCGCGGGTGACCAGGTTCGCGTTCGGGGCAAGGTTCACGATGTTGGTTGCAGGCGTATCATTTTGAAGCTCCACATCCAGAAAATTGTCGGGCGCAAAAGTGATGTTGCCGTTGAAATTGACGGTGTTGTTATTGGTGCCAGCGTAGAGGGAGAGGTCGGGGAACGTGGTGCCGGCAAAGGCGCTGACGTTGATGGTGTAATTCCCGCCACCGGCATAGACATAAATATCCGTGACGCCGGAGAGACTGAGGTTGCCGGAATCGTTATTGCGGTTGGCCGCGCCATTGACGCTGAAGAGGCGGCCGGGCACGGAAAACAGGAGGTTGTTGCCGGTGGGATTGGTGATGGCGAGGGTATCGCCATAGCCGGTATTGTCCGTGAGCGTGATGACGCCGCTGCCAGTGGTGACGCTGTAATCCGGCGCGGCACCGACGTTGACGACCACGGACCAGGACGATCCGGTCGAGAAATCGGCGCTGGCATAGGCTTGATAGGTGCCGGCGGGCAGTGGATAGGGCGTGGCAAACTGGCCGGTGAAATTGGCGGTGCCGGTGCCAGAAATGGTTTCATTATTGAAACTCACAAAGCCAGAAAAGCCGCCGCCCGTAACTGTTTTGCTTACCGAATTAATCTGGAGCCCGGCTGGAACCGTGACTTGGAAATGATCCTGGCTGTCGGAGGGGGTGGTCACCGTGCCGGAAAAAGTATTATTGCCTGATGAAAGGGTATAAGTGGTACCAGGGCTGGTATTGGAAAAATCGGGCGGTTCACTGACATTGATGGCAGAGACGCGTGGAACGAACGCAGCCAGAAACAGAGCGGTGATAAAAAACGCGGTGACGAAAGCGCGCAGGTGCAAAGGCTTTTTCATAGTGAATTATTTTTTACTGCCCCAAAAGCCAGGCGTAGCCACCTGCCAATGCCACCTCAGTTTTGGAAACTCTACCGGCCAATCGAGTGAAACAGAAGGCCAGCACGCCGACAACATAATTCAACCAAACTGTCGGAACTTAATGAGAATGTCCCCATTTGAACTTAATGGAAATGTCCCTGTGTAGGGGGTTGGCGAGCGCCATCCTGCCGGGGACATGGAGACATTGACAATGAGTCGGCCAGAACGGAAACGGG
>Ga0265327_10000980_pt1 | contig 40691 bp, 33 predicted proteins | sample 41621metaG_FD_202089 | JGI IMG/M metagenome (GOLD analysis project Ga0265327, IMG submission 202089) | Rhizosphere microbial communities from Carex aquatilis grown in University of Washington, Seatle, WA, United States - 4-16-21 metaG | ecosystem: Host-associated > Plants > Roots > Rhizosphere... | reverse complement strand
GAGTGGACGCCGGCCTGGACGACGCCGTGGGGGTTGCAGGCGAGGGCATCCGGAGCGAACCCACCCACCACCCAGCCAAGGTCCTCGCCGTCGACGCCGTAACCCTCGAACGAGCCCCCGACCGCCCCGATGATGGGCATCCCACCGTCCCCCAGCCACCGGTCCATGTCGCGAGGGCCCACCGCGGCCACGCTACCTGGACCACCGCGCCGAGGGGCGACCTGCGAGGCGGCGACAGTAGGGTGGCCGCGATCGCCTCCGGACTGAGTAAGGGTGCCGGTGAGGCCGACGATGGACCGGTGGCCAGGCGCCACCGCAACACGAGGAGACCACCATGACCACCGCCGTGATCGTCGACGCCGTGCGCACCGCCGGCGGGAAACGCAACGGGAAGCTCCGCAACTGGCACGCCGTCGACCTCGCCTCGGAGCCCTTGAAGGCCCTCGTCGAGCGCAACGACCTGGACCCGGCCATGGTCGACGACGTCATCACCGGCTGCGTCATGCAGGTGTCCGAGCAGTCCTGCAACGTCGCTCGCAACGCCGTGCTGGCCGCCGGGTGGCCCGAGTCCGTGCCGGCGACCTCGGTCGACCGCCAGTGCGGGTCCTCCCAGCAGGCCGTCCACTTCGCCGCCCAGGGGGTCATGGCCGGCGCCTACGACGTGGTGGTGGCCGCCGGGGTGGAGAGCATGACCCATACCCCCATGGGGGCCTCGGTCGTGCGCGAGTTCGGCTTCCCCTTCGGCCCGCGGATGCTCGCCCGGTACCAGGAACGCGGCGGCCTCGTCGGGCAGGGCATCAGCGCCGAGATGATCGCCGACAAGTGGGACATCTCACGCGAGGACCTCGACCGCTGGTCGGTTCGCAGCCACCAGCACGCCGCCCGGGCCACGGCCGAGGGCAGGTTCGAGAACGAGATTGTCCCCGTCCCGGTCCGCGACGACCAGGGTGCGGACACCGCGGAGCTGCTCTCTTCCGACGAGGGCATCCGCCCCGACTCCTCGCTGGAGGTGCTGGCCGGCTTGAAGCCCGCCTTCAAGCCCGAGGACGGCAAGGTCACCGCCGGGAACTCGTCGCAGATCACCGATGGCGCCTCGGCCGTCCTCATCATGAGCGAGGAGAAGGCGACGTCCCTCGGCCTCACGCCACGGGCGCGGTTCCACGCTTTTGCGCTGGCCGGGGTGGACCCGGTGATGATGCTGACCGGCCCGATCCCCGCCACGACGGCGGTGCTGGAGCGGGCCAAGCTCACCATCGACGACATCGACCTGGTCGAGATCAACGAGGCCTTCGCCTCGGTCGTGCTGGCCTGGGAGAAGGAGATCCACCCCAACATGGAGCGGGTCAACGTGAACGGCGGCGCCATCGCCCTCGGCCATCCGCTCGGTGCCTCCGGCGCCAAGCTCCTGGCCACCCTGGTGAACGAGCTCGAACGCACCCAGGGCCGCTACGGCCTGCTCACCATGTGCGAGGGCGGCGGGCTGGCCAACGCCACCATCATCGAGCGGCTGGGCTGAGCCGGCCCGAATAGTGGCGTCCCCGAGGGGCCGGTATCGTCATAGTCCGTGCGCCAGCGGTGGTTCTCGCGTCGGGCGGTCACCCTCCACTTCGCCATCCTCTTCTGGTTCCCCGCTTGCCTCCTGGCCGGCTGGTGGCAGGTCACCAGGGCCTTCGACGGCAACAGCCTCAGCTACCTCTACTCGGCCGAATGGCCGATCTTCGCCCTGGTGGGCGTCTGGGGATGGTGGATGCTGATCCATACCGACCCCAAGACGGTGGGCCGGCAAGCCCAGCAGCGGCTGGAGTCGGTGCCCGTGGAGTCCGGCGGCGTCGGCGTGCCCTCGCTCCCGCCCCGGCGGCTCGAGGAAGAGGACGACGAGCTCGCCGCCTACAACGACCGGCTGGCCGAGCTGTCCTCCCGCGGCCCGCAGACCTGGCGGAACCGGTGAGCCGGGGGCGGCGACTGGCCAGCCGCTTGGTGCCTGGCTACGTCCGCGACGAGGATGCCCTCGATCCCGACCGTGGGCTGGCCGGTGCGGTGGTGCGCTACCGGGTCATGGCGTGGATCGTCGGGGTGGGGCTGCTCATCCTGGTCTTCGTCGGCGTGCCCCTGCAGTACGGGGCGGGCGTCCCCCAGGTGAGCGAGATCGTCGGACCCTTCCACGGCTTCTTGTACATCGTCTACCTAGTGTGTGCCCTCGACCTCGCCCGCCGGGCCCGGTTCACGCTGTTGCAGATGGCAGGAATGATCGCCGCCGGGTTTCTGCCGTTCGTGGCCTTCATCGTCGAGCACCGCGTCATGAAGCGGCTGGCCGCCACGGCACCGGATGCCGTCGGCGCGGCACCGAGCGCGGCCGTGGCCGACTCCGGGGAACCGGGCTGACCCCTCAGAGCCCGAACTTCGCCCGGCGCACCCGCTCGACGGCGTCGGCGTCGCCGGCGACATCGACCGAGGCCGCCTGCTGACGACCCGAGAGGAAGACCAGCAGCTCGCCGGGCGGGGCGGTCACGGTCACCGCCGGCTGGCCGGACCGAACCTCGACCCGTCCGTAGCCGGGGGAGACGAGGGTGAGGCCAACCGGCGCGGCCTTCTTGGCCATCTTGGCCATGAAGCGGACCCGTGACCACAGGGCCCGCTCCACCTCGGGATCGAGCTCCCGGGGCTCCCAGCCCTCCTGGGCACGCCGGACGTCCTCGTGGTGGATGAAGAACTCGGCCGTGTTCATGGGTTCGTCGATGAAGCTGAACCGGAGCGGGAAGGGCGGCCCGCCGCGGACCGCGGCCACCAGCGCTTCATAACTCCGCCCGTCTCGGACCTTCTTCTGCACGTCTTCGGTGTAGCCGGCGAGAAACGGCACGACGAGGCCGATGGCGGCGTCGGGGCGTCGCTCCCGGAGCACGAGGTGCGCGGCCAGGTCGGCCGTCGTCCACCCTTCGCAGAGCGTCGGGGCGTCGGGGCCCACGCGCAGCAGGAGATCGGAGAGGGACCGCCGCTCGCGCTGAGCCAGGTGGGACACGCCGATCGCGGTCAGTGGTAGCGGGTGGCCAGGATGAACCCGCCGAAGATCAGGACCAGTCCAGCGATCAGGTACCAGACCGACACCGCACCGGGAAGCACCGTCAGGTAGTTGAGGAGGATCATGAGCACGCCCAGCACCAGGAGGCCGAGCACCATCGGCCCGTACCAGCGTGGGCTGCGGCGTACGGTCCTCGGGATTGGCGCGGTGTAGCGGCCGCTCTCCTCGGGCGACGTGTAGCGCCCCAGTCGTGCGCTGCCGCCGGGGCCCGACCCCTTCGTGGTCGTGCGCCCCTCCGAGCGGCCCTTGCGCTGGGCCCGCCCCGGACCGGTGTTGGCCTTCGGTGCCATGGGTCGCGAGGATAGCCACCCCGCAGGGGGTGCCGGCTCCACCCGATACCATCGCCTCGGTGAGCGTCCGGGTCCTGCTCGTCGACAATTACGACTCGTTCACCTACAACCTCGTCCAGGAGCTCGGCGAGCTGGGCGCCGACCCCGTGGTCCACCGCAACGACGCCATCGACGTGGAGGGGATCCGCCGTGCCGCCCCCGACGCCGTGATCATCTCGCCCGGGCCGGGACGACCCGAAGATGCCGGCATCAGCCTCGACGTGGTGGGGGGGCTCGCCGGCGAGGTGCCGATCCTGGGGGTCTGCCTGGGCCACCAATGCATCGGCCAGGCCTACGGCGCCAAAATCGTGCTTGCTCCCAAGCTCATGCACGGGAAGACCTCTCCCGTCCACCACGCAGGCACGGGGGCCTTCCGGAGTCTGCCCGAGCCCTTCGTGGCCACCCGCTACCACTCCCTCGTGGTGACACCGGCGTCGGTCCCCGACGAGCTCGAGGTGACGGCCACCACCGAGGACGGGGTAATCATGGGGCTGCGCCACCGGGAACTCGCCGTCGAGGGAGTCCAGTTCCACCCCGAATCGATCTTTACCCCGTCCGGCCCGACCTTCCTGGCCAACTTCCTCGACCTGGTACGCGGCTGAAGGCGGGTCCGGCGGTCAACCGCCGGGGCCGGGGGGCTTGACTGTGCGAGGGCTCGTCGTGGTCGTCGTGCCTATGGCTGACGCGGTGGTCGAGGTCGTCGTCGTCGTCGACGGCGTGGTTGTCGGCACGGCGCTGCAGACCTGCAGGACGACCGGCGTGGACGTCGACACGGTTTCGCCGGCCGACGGTGTCTGGTGCACCACGACGCCGCGTGTTCTCGATGTGCACGAGGTCGATGTCGTGTGTGTGACGTGGGAGAAACCCTGCTGTGTCAGGGTCGACGTGGCGCCGGCCAGACTGCTACCGGTCACGCTCGGCACCGGCGCCTGGCAGGGACCACTGGACACCGTCAAGGCCACCGGGGAGCCCTTGGGCACCTTCGTTGTCGTGGTTGGAGTGGATCCCGAGACCAGGCCCTTGCCGAACGAGTTGGAGCAGGCCGTACCGATGGCACCCGTCGTCAGTGTGGCCGAGGACAGCGCGGCCTTGGCCTGTGTCGGCGAGAGCCCGGCCACGTTCGGGACACCGACGGTCGAGCTGGACTTGGGCACCGTGAGCAGCACGGTCGAACCGGTCGCCACCTGCGTGGGGTGCTTGGGTGTCTGGGAGATCACCGTTGTCGCCGGCTTGTCGCTCTGCACGAACGTCACCCTGGACTTCAAATGTGTGTTCGACAGGGCGGCCTCGGCGCTGGCCAGCGGCGAGCCCACGACTGTGGGAACCGACAGCTTCTGGACCGGTGCCGGGCCGTTGCTCACCGTAAGGACGACGTGTTCCCCCTTCTTCACGCTGGTTGTGGCCTTGGGTGTGCTGGCCAGCACCGTTCCCTTGGGCTCTGAACTGGAGCGATCGTGGGACGGGTCGACGACCAGCCCCTTTTCCTGGAGGACCGTGGTGGCTGTCGCCACCGGCTGGTGGATCACGTTGGGCATGGCGAAGGTCTTGTTCCCCAGCTCGGACACCAACAGGTAGGCGATGATGCCCAGCGCCACGGCCAGCACGATGAGGAGGACCACCAGCCAGACCGTGCGGCTGCCCTCTTCTTCCTCGGGCGGCACCTCGTCGCCGGGTGCCAACGGCACGGCCCGGGTCGAGGCGACCGGATCCATGGCGGTCGTGGCCGCCGCAGCGACAGCCGTCGTCGCCACCAGCTGAGAAGCGGCGTTGACCGGACGGCCGTCGGCGAAGCGCAGAAGGTCCGACCGCAGGTCGTCCGCGGTCGCGTACCGCTGGTCAGGGGACTTGGCCATGGCCTTCATGATCACGGCCTCGAGGTCGGCCGGGACCGTCGGGGCCAGCTCCCTCAGGGGGGGCGGTTGGTCGCGCACGTGCTTGGAGGCCACGGCCACCGGCGACTCGCCCAAGAAGGGCGGGCGGCCGGCCACCATCTCGTAGAGGACGACGCCGAGGGAGTAGATGTCGCTCCTCGAGTCCACGCCGATCCCCTCGGCCTGCTCAGGGGAGAAGTACGTCGCCGTGCCCATCACCGCGCCCGTCTGGGTGAGGCTCTCCTCGGTGTTGACGGCCCGGGCGATGCCGAAGTCGGTGACCTTCACCAGGCCGTCGTCGGTGATGAGCACGTTGCCGGGCTTCACGTCGCGGTGCACGACCCCGTGGCGGTGGGCGTAGGCGAGGGCGGCGGCCACGTGGGAGCCGATGTCGGCCACCCGGTCGGGCGGCATGGCCCCCGTGGACCGCAGGACGGCCGAGAGCGGCTGGCCGTCGATGAACTCCATGACGATGAAGTAGGTCCCGCCGTCCTCGCCCCAGTCGAAGACCGGGACGATGTTGGGGTGTGAGAGGTTCGCCGCCGCCTGGGCCTCGCGGCGGAACCGCTCGACGAAGGCTCGGTCCACCGACAACTCGGGAAAGAGCACCTTGATGGCCACCGGCCGGTCGAGGAGGCGGTCGCGGGCCCGGTAGACCTGGGCCATCCCCCCTCGGGCGATGAGATGCGTCAACTCATAGCGGTTGGAGAAGACGCGGGGCACTTGCACGGGTTCCACTGGCGTCAGAGCCTATGCCGCGCATACTGCGCCAACGGGGCCATTCGGCCGTTCGGTTGAAGGGTTTGCAAGATCATCGTCGAGTCCTCCTCGTGATCGGCGACGCCCGTTCGGTGGCGGCGGTCGCGGCCGCTGGGGTTGTGGCGGCGGTCGCGGCCGCTGGGGTTGTGGCGGCGGGTCCCGGCCCGGCGGGAGCGATGGTGGTCGTGGAGCCCGGTGTCGCCGGCACCGTCGTGGTGGGGCTTGTGGCCGTCGTAGTGGGCGTGATGGCTGTCACTGTCACCGGAGCGGGGGGGACCGTCGTCGGCGTGTATGTGTGGCGCGGCGCATAGTGGGGCGTCGTGGTGGTGGTGGTCGTGGTGGTCGGGTGGGCCCCGGGCACGGGATGTTTGGCCTGCTCGGCCAGGGTGGCCTCGATCATCGTCTTCACGATCGGGCCGGCGATCTCGGCACCGGAATTCGAGGTGGCCTGCTCGGGTACGACCACGGCGACGGCCACGGTCGGGTTGCTGGCCGGGGCCAAGCCGATCATCCAGTCCACGGTGTTCTGCGCGGCGTTCCCCACCTGGGCGGTCCCGGTCTTCACGGCCACGTCGTCTTGGGGGGGAAAGCCCACCCCGGCCGCCGTCCCGAGCGGTGTGGTCACGACCCCCTGCATGAGCTTCTTCACCGACTGGGCGGCCGAAGCCGTGCAGGCGGTCTGGTAGGGGGCCGGGGCGTAGCCCTTCACCAGCGCCCCGCTCGAGGAGTTGTGGATCGCCGCCATGACGTGGGGGGTCATGACCACGCCTGTGTCGGCAATGCCCTCGGCGACCATGGCGTTCTGCAACGCCGTGGCGGTGACGTCCTGCTGGCCGAACGCCGAGTAGGCCACCCCGGCCGGGCCCGGTGTGTGACCCGAGCTCAGCTCGGTCGGGGTGGGGAAATTCGATCTCGAGACGTCGGTCACGTCGATCGGCGGCACGGAGTTGAAGCCGAAGTCCACAGCCTGCTTGTAGAGATTTGTCGCCCCGAGCTTGAGCCCGAGGGTGGCGTACCCGGGGTCGCAGGACTGCGGCAGCATCTGGACCATCGTCCCCCCGCAGGGATTGGCGGTCGCCTCTGTGTGGCCGTCGTTGCAGATCTGCTTGGTCGTTGTCGGGATGGACCCCGGCGTCGTGCAGCCCTGGACCGGGTAGTTGAACCCGATCAGGCTCGGGTCGAGGTTGTAGGCCGAGGTGCTGGTGACCACCTTGAAGGTCGACCCCGGCAGGAAGGCGTTATAGGTGGCCATTGGGTAGCCCGGGTCGAACCCCTCATGGTCCCCCGTGAAATCCCCGTACCTCGCCAGCTTCTGCGCTGTGACGTTCGTCTGGGAAAGCTGGTTGGGGTCGTACGTGGGGCTCGAGTACATGGCGAGGACCGCCCCGGTCCGCGGGTCGAGGTCGACCACCGCGCCGTCACGATTTGTGTCGGGGATGGCCGCCAAAGCCTGCTCGGCCGCCAGCTGGAGTGTCCGGTGCAGCGTCAGCGTCACGTTGTCGGTGGTCTTCGGGGGCGGCGACAGGAGCTGGCCGAGGGTCGTGGCGGGTTGGGAGTGGGAGATGAGATTGTCGTTGTAGTAGTTCTCGACACCTGCCGTGCCGTAATAGGAGGAGGAGTAGCCGACCACTCCCGAGAAGAGAGGCCCTGTGGGGTACGTGCGGTAGTAGTGCAAGGAGTCGACGCCGGCGTTGGGGATCGCCACCGACTTGGCCAGCAACTGCCCTGTGGCGGCGAGGATCAGGCCCCGGTTGTTGTCAAACCGTGTGGCGTTGTGCCGAGGGTTCGAGCCTGTGGCGTTGAGCGCTGAGGCCTGGCGGAACTGGATGTTCAACAGCTGCAGCAGGATGAGCGTGAAGCACACGATGAGCACCAGCCCCGTCCAGCGGATCCTTCGTCCCATCAGCCGGTCGCCGTCGTCGTGGTCACGGGGGCCGAGGTGGTGGTCGTCGGTGGCAGCGTGGTGGTGGCCGACACTGTGCTCGCGCCGCTTGTGATCTGCTTCTGCTCAAGGAACTCCTGGTGCAGGTCGTCGATGTAGTGGTGGGCGGCGGAGAGGGAGGACTGCTCCTGGTCGTGGTGGAGGGACGGCACGTGGAAGCTGAGCACGTCCGAGGTGGTGACATCGGTCTCGTCGACGAGCTTGGGCTGGAACCACAAGAAGCCGCCCGGGCGACCCTGATAGATGGCCAGGTGGGTCCCGTCCAGGGTGACGTAGTAGTTGTCGGTGGCATACCAGCGAAGGAACCCGTAGCCAACGACGACCACGGCGGCCACCAGTAGGACAAAGAAGAGCACCCGGAACGTGATCCACCGGGGGACACCGGCGAGCCGCTTCTGGCGCCGGCGCTCACGCCGTCGCTCCCGGCGACTCGGTTCGTCTCGGTCCTCGTCGTCCTCGCCGTCCTCGCCGATCGCCTCGTCCTCGGCGGCAGGTAGTACCTCCTGGCCGGCGCCGCCAGGGGCCTCTCGGACGAAGAGGTCGTCGCGCACTTCGGCGGCGCCGACCGTGGCCAGGGCCAGCCCGTCGGCGGGGAGCCCGTCGTCCACGTGGTCCAGCGATTGGGCTTCGGGAGTGGCGCCTGCTCCGGCCGCTCCGAGGACCCCCTCTTCGCCGACCAGCACGTCGATCACGACCACCGTGATGTTGTCGTTGCCACCGTGGTCGTTAGCGATCCGCACGAGGGCACGAGAGGCGTCCGCTGGTTCGGACTCCCGGGTGAGGATGCCCGCGATCTCGTCGTCTCTGACCTCGTTCGACAGCCCGTCGCTGCACAGCAGGATCCGGTCACCGGCCTTCAGGTGCAGCTCCCACAGGTCGACGTCCACGTCCGGGGAGACCCCAAGCGCACGGGTCAGGATGTGACGGTGGGGGTGGACGGCCGCCTGCGCCTCGGTGAGTTCACCGTGCCGGACCTTCTCTTCAGCGAGGCTGTGGTCGGCCGTGACCTGGGAGAATGTGCCGCCACTGAAAACGTAGGCCCGGGAGTCGCCGACGTTGGCCAGGGCGATGACGTCCCGGCCGTCGTCCCGGGCCACCAGGGCGGCGGCGGTCAGCGTGGTGCCCATTCCCCGGAGGCCGTCCTCCTCCTGGCTCCGCCGAAACACCGCGGCGTTGGCCTCCTCCACCGCCTCACGCAGCCCGGACACGGACGGGGCTCGGGCGAAGGCCGACTGGAGGGCCTCGACGGCGACCCTGGCCGCCACCTCACCACCCACGTGGCCCCCCATGCCGTCGGCGACGGCGAAGAGATTCGGTCCTTCAAAGGAGCGGTCCTGGTTGGCGTTCCTGACTCGACCGACGTCGGTGGCCGAGCCCGAACGGAGCACCGTCACCTGGTCACCTCGAACACGGTGGCCCCGATCTGCAGGAGGTCACCGCGCGCCAGTTTGGTCGGTTTGGCGATCCGCTCGGAGTTGACATAGGTGCCGTTGGTAGAGCCGAGGTCCTCGACCATCAATTGTTCACCACGGCGGTAGAGCCTGGCATGCAGGGTCGAGCTGTAGACGTCGTAGGAGGTGGGAACGCCGCACCCCGGTGACCGACCTACCGTCAGCTCGTCCTGCAGGTTGTACGTCCTCCCGGCCTGATCCGCCGGCTCGACCACTTCCAGGTAGAGCTGCCTCTTCTGCTTGCGATTCCCGGTGGCCGCCCCGAGCAGTGCCTGGGCCTCCTCTCGTGCCGCGCGCTTGCGCTCGCGCCGGGTCTGGCGAGGTCCCGCCGGACGCACCTCCACCCAGACGGCCCGCACCACGCGCAGGAAGAAGAGGAACACCAGCACAATGACGAGCCACTGCAGCGGGCGCAGAACCGCCGAATAGTTGGTGGCAAGGACGACCACCGCCGGATGCCCCAGGGTCACGACAGTTCGAAGACAAGGGTGGTCGACCCGACGGTGATCTCGTCACCGCTGGCCAGGTGCTGCTCGCGGACGGCGACGCCGTTCACCTTGGTCCCGTTGGTCGAGCCCAGGTCGGTCACGACCATGGCGTCCCCGGCGTGCCTGATCTCGGCATGCCGGCGGCTGACGTTCGGGTCGTTGAGCACCACGCCGCACTCGGGCAGCCGGCCGATGACCAGGGGCTCGGCACCCATCGCCACCCGCTCCCCGCTCGGGAGGACGAGCTCGGCATTGGGAACCTCCTCGGGGCCTTCCACGGTCTCCGCCACCACCGTGAACCTCCCGGTGCGCAGCCGGGTGCCCTCGTAGATGCGGACGTCCACAGGCCCAACGAAGGCGTAGCCCTCGGCTCGGGCGTGCTCTCGAGCGGCATCAGCCAGTTCGCGGGAGAGGGCGTCGACGAAGTTTGCAAAGCGGTCGACGTCGGCCGCCGACAGGGTGACAGCGAAGGAGTTGGGCGCGATGAGGCCGTGCACCCCCACACGGCGGTGCAGATCCATCTCCCGCGTCAGCCGGCGGCCGATCTCAATCGGCTGCAGGTTGCTCCGGAAGGGTTTGGCCAACGTTCCCTCCACCAGGCGCTCGAGACGCTCCTCAAACTGCTGGAGTCCCATGGTCCGGGTGATTCTACCGGTCGACGGTCGTAATTGACCGTTCAAGCGGGAGCTTTCCCTGTTCGCGGGCCGATTTTGCCCCTAATGCGGTCGGCTAACCTTACCTGCGCACTCGGGCGAGTGGCGGAATTGGCAGACGCGCAGGATTCAGGTTCCTGTGTCCGAAAGGATGTGGGGGTTCAAGTCCCCCCTCGCCCACTGACCGAGACCGACCAACCAACGGGACCACGGGTGTCGGCACACCTGCACGACCTGCGGCGACAGGACTTGGATTTGAAGGCGCCATCCAGGATCGGCGGCACCCTCAAGCGCTGAAGCCGGAGAGCGCCAGCCGTGGCTGAAACTACCGAGTCGCCAGCTTCGTGATGAATCGCATGAAGGCATCCCGGGCGGGATCGGGAAACAGTCGTTCGACGGCGGCTACTACCTTGGCGTCCCGGCCCACGGTGTAGCGGGCTGCTGGACGGGAGCTAACGACCGCCTTCTCGACGATACGGGCGACGGCATCGGGTTCCACGCCGGTCCTGACCTGAAGGTCGATCCCCTTGCGCATGCCGGCAATCGCGGGCCCATATCGCTGCCGACCTTCCGCCGACAGGCCTGCCTCGAGCTCATCGGCAGTCGCTTGCGCTTTGTCCCAGATGGGCGTCCGCACCGCACCGGGCTCCACCACCACCGTCCGAATGCCCGTGTCCGCCAGTTCGTGGCGCAGTGCCTCGGCGATCGCCTCGATGGCGTGCTTCGACGCTGCGTAGGGGGCCAGAAAGGGCGAAGCCACCCGACCGCCGATGGAGCCCATGAAGACGATGCGGCCACGTGACCCTGCCTTGCGGAGCAGAGGCAGCACGGCCTTGGTCACAGCGACCTGGCCAATCACGTTGACGTCGAACTGGCGACGCCACTCTTCGAGGGCGAGGTATTCCACCGGGCCACCCACACCGACTCCGGCGTTGTTGACAACAACGGTAAGCCCCGCGGCGCCGGCGGACTCCGCTATCTGCTTGACTGCCGCGTCGATCGAGGCCAGATCGGTCACGTCGAGGTTGACGGCGCGGAGCCGTCCGCTCGACTGCTCCTCGAGGCGCCTGCCGTCCTCTTCCCGGCGGACGCCCGCGAAGACGACCCACCTGTGTCGGTCGAAGCGAAGCGCGCACGCCTCGCCGATCCCGGTGGACGCACCGGTGACGAGAACCGTCCCTTCGGTCATGCCTCCCACAATGACACCGATCTGGGCATGACGCCCCAGAGCCGTGACCGCAATCGCCTCCAGGCAGACGCTGCTGCAGCGTGGTCGAGCGGAAGAGATTTCCGGTCTTCTGCAATTCTCGCGAGTCATGGCCCACGGCAGCTGGGGAGCGATCCCCGCCCGGTGCTCATGATCGTGGTGAGAAGACTTCCGGTTGTGAATCCCGCGGTCGTACCTAGCGACACCGATCGAATGAGCACTTAGAGTCTCCTCGTGGCTGTCAGCGCCACCGCCGCACCGCCCGATCCAGATCACGTCCCGAGGCGTGCTCGAGTCTTCGGCGCGGCAGCGACTTTTTGGCCGACCTGGTCGGTACCGGCTGCCTACCGCGCGTTGCGGGCGGTCCTCGTTATTCCGGGCATCTTCGCCATCGCCAGCCAGTTGATGGGCAACGAGCAGATCGCCCTCTTCGCCGTCTTCGGGGGCGTAGCCACGCTGGTCCTGGTCGAGTTCAGTGGCCGGCCGCGCGACAAGCTCGTTGCACACGCCGCCCTGGCCTGTGCGGGCAGTGTGCTGATTGTCATAGGGACGGTGGTTAGCTCATCGACCGCCCTGGCGGCGGTCGTCACCTTCGCGGTCACCTTCATCGTTCTTTTCTCTGGCATGGTCGGCCCAAATGCGGCGATCGGCAGCACCGCCGCCCTGCTCGCCTACGTGCTCTCAGCGGCCACGCCCGGCACCCTCTCATTGCTCCCCACACGGCTCGCTGGGTGGTGGATGGCGTCGGTTGCCGGCACGCTCGCTGTGCTCCTTTTGTCACCGAGGTCGCCCGGTGACCGCGTTCGCGCCGCCGCCGCCGTAACGGCAGGCGCTCTGGCCGGCCAGATCGACGCCGCCCTGGCCGGGAGTCCCGGTTCTGCACTCGCCGAAGGCGCAATGGAAATCAAGCACACGCTTGTTGCCGCCTACACCGGTGTTCCGCATCGACCGACTGGCCTTTCCCTCTACGGCCAGGCACTGGCTCGGGTCGTGATGTCCCTGGAGTGGTGCTGCACCATCCTCTACGATCTCGGCCGCGAGGTCGCCGAAGTCGCAGTTGGCGCGCCGGCCATCGACCTGCAACTCCTAGGCAAGGCCGCCACAGTGCTGCGCGACATGTCCCGGCTGCTCGGTGGGGCCGACGTACGTCCACTAGTGCACGATCTCGAGCAGACGGCTCTCGACGCCAAGGCGGCAGCACCGTCCGGCGACGGTCTCGGGCTCCAGAGGGTCCATGTAGCGTTCCACGCACGGATGCTCGCCGCTGCAGTGCGCTCAGCAGCTGAGGACGCACTTGTCGCCGGCCGGCGTGACTTACACGCCGCAGTGGCGGCACAAACAGGATCGCCCGGAAGCAGGGGGAGGATGGGGCGGCGGACGACCGAACCCGTGCTGGTTGCCGCCCGTCGGCTGGTCAGAGGAAACACCAGCGTGCGCTCAGTCTGGTTCTTGAACAGCGTTCGGGGCGCAGTGGCCCTCGCCGCAGCCGTGACCGTCGCCGACCTGAGCGATGTACAGCACGGCTTCTGGGTCGTGTTGGGTGCTCTATCGGTCTTGCGGACGAGCGCGGCAGCCACCGGCGCAACCGCCCTTCGCGCGCTTGTCGGCACGGCGCTGGGATTCGTCGTCGGTGCCGGTCTCATCCTGGCCATCGGGACCCACGCGTCAAGCCTCTGGGCAGCCTTCCCGGTAGCGGTCCTGGTCGCCGCTTACACGCCGGGGACCGCACCGTTCGTGGTAGGCCAAGCGGCCTTCACCGTGCTCATAACCGTGCTGTTCAACATCTTGGTGCCGATCGGCTGGAAGGTAGGAGTGCTCCGAATCGAAGACGTTGCTCTGGGCGTGGCGGTGAGCGCCGTGGTGGGAGTGCTCTTCTGGCCGCGTGGCGCTGCCTCGGTCGTCCGTGACGACCTGGCCGATGCCTTCCACCGCGGGGGTCTGTATCTCGTTCAGGCCACCGCGTGGGCACTCGGTGTCCGGCCGCAGGCGCCGGACGCAGAGGCGGCCATGGTCCAGGCCGGCGTCCGCCTGGACGACGCCGTCCGAGCGCTGCTCTCAGAGCAGGGGACCAAGCACATGCCACAGGCGCAGGTGTGGCGCCTCGTCGGCGGCACGGAGCGGCTCCGCCTGACCGCGCAGTCCCTGGCTGGCCTGTCGCCGCCCGATCGGCCGGACGATGCTGCATCAGCTGAGCTGGTGGAGGAGTCGGCCCAGCTTGCTGGAGAGTGCGACCATTTGGCGGGGGAGCTGGGCGCGCCCAAGACCCAGCCCACTGGGGCCACCGAGCTCACTGCCATCTCTGTCGATCTTGGGCCCCCACCAGCCGAGCATTCGGACCGCGGCATGTGGGTGCGCCAGCATCTCGATCACGTGAAGGAGAACTTGGCTGAACTCGCCGAGCCTGCTTCACAAATCGCCGGTCGGCGATCGTGGTGGCGCTAACCCCCAGAGTTGTCCCGGCTGAGGATCTCACGGCGTGCCAGGCCGTCGAAATGCCCAATTCGAATCAGGCATTCGGGTCCGCAACGTGCACCTGTTTCTTTGCAGCAGCTGGTATTGGCGGACTTTAGGTTTTCCAGTCTCGTTCCGGCGCCAATACCAAGCACCACCCACCCGATATCAGGTGAGCTGTCGTAGCGGGTGCCCGCAGCTACACGACCACGTGAGGAGGGTCAGATCACCCCGCTTCGGCCTTCGTCCCGACCGAAGGTTTGGGCGTCTTGTAGGCAGGGAACGGGCAGACACCGTGGCCGATGACGCAGATGGTGGCCGACGTCGGGAAGTCAAAGCCCGTAGCGATGACCTTCGGGGGGAGCTGGGCCTGTCCGGTCGATGAGAAAGGCACCTCCAGGACCCGGCCCTCGTTGTTCGTGGGTCCGCATCCAGAAAGCCCGCCACTCGCGCAGGAGATGTGGATGTCGACAAAGTAGAGGGAGCCGTCGGGCGCGAAGGCCATGCCGAACGGGTTGAAGCCGTTGGGTGTGGTCACTGACTTCTCACCTGGAATCGTCGGGCGTGTCGAGAGGAGCTTGCCTGTCTCCGAGTAGAAGGCAACTGCAGGTGAACCGATGTACTGGTCCACGGCGATGCAGCCGCACTTCGGGTCTTGTGCCACACCCGAGGGCAACGACATGAATGTCGACGTGCCCTTCATGAAGTCGGTGACGTGAAGGTGGCCTTGGGGGTAGAGCCCACCAGGACACTGTCCGGCACTGGTCGGCAGCGATGTGTGTGCGACACGGAGCACCACACCCGGACCTGTCGCTGTCGATGACGATGTTCGGGCCTCGGGGACCAGCAGGTCGCCGTTGCTCGCCGTCGTCATCATCCCCGGCTGCGCAAGTCCCCCCGTGCCGTCGGCGTGGTGAGGTCCGTCACCACCCGAGGTCGGTCCCGTGAGGATGCAGTAGGAGGTGTACTTGGGCGCGAACCATTCGACGAGCCGGCCGTCGTGAGGCACGGGGAATGTGCCCTGCGCGGTGGCAATGTCGTCGGCGACCACGTTGCCATTCGAGAGAGCGTCACAACCCGTGTACGTGGAGTTCCCGTTCCATGTCCCGCCTTTGGTCTTCGGCGTGTCCTGGCCCGGGGCCCCCTTGACCTTTGTTGTCTTGTACGGACCCGGGACGTAGAGGTTCGTACCGGTCCACACGCCGTAGCGGTTGACCAGTTCCTCACCGTCACCGGGTTGCTTGAACGGATGGTCGGGCGGCCCCCCGGGGTTGTGCTGTTGGGCGTTGGTGGGGTCATAGCCGCCGACGAAATCACCTTCGGTGTGGGGCACGACGCACATCTGGCCGTTCAAGTCCCACGGGCGTAGGAGCTGCCCTTCGCTGCCATTGGCCGACTCGTAGTAGTCCACCTCCTCGTTCTGGTCCCAGTAGACGAGGTAGCCGCCCTTGGGTGGGGTGATCGGCTTGTCACCCGACTGGATCCCCTTCGAGTTCGGGGCGGTGCCGCCCGGGGTGGTCGTCGGGTTGTAGGGGAGCTTTGTTACCGGCGTCGAACCGGTTGGGTAGTTCGACGCCCCCGCGGAGTTGAACGAACCACTCGATACCGCGAGCACCGTCAAGAGCAGCAACCCCGATCCGGCGGCCATCTGCACTCTTCGTGACAACCAGCGGTTTCCTCGCGAGCGCTCCATCCCACTGCCCCCCATCCTCGTCCACCGATATTTTGCTGGTCTCGAGCCTGTCGCATGCCTGGAGCGCACCAGTCATGTTCCCGGTCGAGGCAGTCGAGAGACTAGCCCGTGGTTACCGGGTGGTACCGAGCGCCCATCGTTTGATCGGCCACGGTGAACGCAGCATGTTCTGAGCTACGGGGGTGACACCTATGTCGACTTCGGGAACCGACTTGCCAATGCCTCAGACTCCTTGGACGTGCTGCGAAGCAGGCCCCGGCGGTACAGCCCCGGAGACAACCCTCGTACGACAGTCCCAATCCTGAGCCAGCGTGGAAGCGTCTGCTCAAAGCGATCGCGCTCAATGGCGTCGACCACGGCTCGCGCGATCCGATCTGGGGCCAGAGGGCGGGGCACCGAGCGCTGGAACGGCACGCCGCGCGTTTCGGTGAACCTGGTCGAAACGGGGCCAGGATTCACCAGAGACACCTCGATGCCAAACGCCGCCAGTTCGGCGGCCAGAGACTCACTGAAGCCGACAACGGCAAATTTGCTCGCTGAGTAGGCCGCCTCGAAGGGAGCTCCCAAGCGGCCGGCAATTGAGGCAACGTTCACGATTTGGCCGCGACGCCGTGCGACCATGCTCGGGAGAACCGCCAACGTTGCATGAACCGTCCCCAGATAATTCACCTGCATCAGGCGCTCGAAGACCTCAGGAGCCTCTTCGAGAACCGACCCGTAGGCACCGATGCCGGCATTGTTCACCAAAATGTCGGGCGGTCCAAGCCGGTCCGATATCTCGGCTACCGCCTGATCGACCTCCGCCTTGTTGACGACGTCGGCGATGGCATACACGCCCTTGGGGCCTAGCTCAGCCGTCAGCGCACTCAACTCGTCGCCTGAACGTGCGATCAGCCCAACTGAGGCTCCACGAGTGTGAAGAGCGCGGGCGGTGTCACGGCCTATGCCGTGCGAAGCTCCAGTGACAAGAGCAACAGATCCGTTGATTTTCACGACTGGGATCTCTGTCCGGGCACTTTCGGGGCCTGACCTGCGGGCGTGAACACCTCGATGCCGGCTGGACTGCCCTGCGGGCCCGAACCGATGCCGAAGAGCACCGCGTTCCCGACCACGCTGATCCCCGACCAGCACCAGTTGGACAGGTTCAGCGTGGTCAGCACCGCGCCAGTTGACGCGTCGCGCACTGTGACGTTGGGGCCCAGCGCCCTCGAGTTGAACAACACTCCTCCCGCATAGGTCGTCGCCGCGAAGGAGTAGGCATTGTTTCCGGTCCAGCGGATGGCACCGGTCTTCGCGCTGAGGGCGGAGATGCTCGGTGTCTGGTACTCGGTGTCGCGTGGTGTGGCGGCGTCGCAGAGCGTCACCCCTGTTGTTGTGCGACCGAATGTGCCGAGCGCCGTTGCGCCGAACACCGTGGACCCGTTGTAGGCGGCCGTCCCGATGTAGCCGCCGTCGAACCCTCCGAACACCACGTCCGTCTTCCACCGGAGATGCCCGGTTGTGGGGTTGAGCGAGTAGTACGTCCCGTCCTTGGACGAGGCCCCGAGGAAGGTCGCCCGTGTGCCCTTGGTCAGCCCGATGTTGATCGACGACCCGAAGTCGAGGTCGCACCGCTTCTTCGGTGTGTGGTACGGGCGATACCGCCAGACGAGGGACCCGTTGGAGACCCGGAGGGCGATGACCGAGTCTGCGTTCGGCGGCGGATCGGCGAAATTGCAGTCGGCCTCACCGAAGACCACCCACCCTTGTCTGGGCAGGATGGAGCCTGACGACCAGACGTTGCCGCAGCCATCGTTGGGGACGGAGCCGTTGGGCTTTCGGTCAGATTGGAACGTCCAGAGCGGCTTCCCGTTCGAAAGTGTGGCGGCCACGACGTAGCCCCGTTCCTTGGGCTGTCCGTCCACCGACACCCCGATCATGACCCTTGTGTCGAAGACCACCGGCGACGAGAAGATGCGGGCGTGATCCCCCTTGGGGTTCGGTGGTCGTGTCGGCCGCCCCGTGTAGCGGTGGTACCAGTACAGGCGGCCGGTATGGGCGTTCAGGGCGTAGAGGGTGTAGCCGCCGCCGAAGATCACGAGGTCCGGACGAGACCCCTTCCCCGGTTGGTACCAGGCTGACGACGTGATCATGCCGCCGTCCGACGAGACGTCGCGCGGCACCTCCCCCGGATAGGGGGTTATGGACGGCTGAGCGAAGGTGTGGAACTTCCACTCCTGCTTCCCGGTGTACAGGTTGATGGCGTAGAAGTCCTGGTCCCAACTACCGGCGTAGACAGTGCCGTCAACGACGGTCGGCGTCACGGTGACCGATGTCTTGGTTGGGAAGAACCAGCGCTGCTGCAGGGTCGCGGCCGAGGCGGTGGTCAGGGTCGTACGGGCACTGAAGGTGTGCTGCGCGTTTTGGCCGAAGCTCGGCCAGTCCCATGCCGTGGGCTTCACAACGGGGTTGCGGCTCGTGGCTGACGAGACTCTGCTACCGACCGCTCCCAGGAACAGGCTGGAGAGCACAGACGCCCCGATCAGCGATACCGCCAGGTGCCGCCCCATCCTGGGGCGACGGTCGGCAGGCCCAGCGCCCCTCCCCCGTGCCCTCTTCGAGCGCCGCATGGCGAGCTCCCTCGTCGTTCGCCCAGGGAACGTGGGCAGCGGTGGCGCCACCACACGGTCATCCCCCCCGTCAGGTGCGGGTCACCATAACCGCCCTGGACCGCATGCCGCCGGGCCTTCGGCGGCCCTGTCCGCCTTGGGGCTCCCCCTGGCTTGGCGGCTACATTTCGTCGCAGTGCAGGGCAAGGCCGGGAGGGAACGTCGGTGACGGCTGAAGCATTGGCCCTGGCGGAGCTTGCCCTCTTCGACGGCTGCACGACGAGCGACCTCGAGAGCCTGTCGTCGGCGGTAACTGGGGTCCGCCGACTTCCTGAGGGCACCGTGCTCTGCCGGGAGGGTGAGAACGCCGACCGGTGGTGGATCGTCGAAGACGGCCTGGCCGAGGTCACCGTGGGTGGTCTCTACGTGGCGACCATCGGCCCGGGGGAATCCGTCGGGGAGCTGGCGCTCCTCGACGGTCAGGCCCGCAACGCGACGGTCACGGCCAGCACCGACATGGTGCTGCACGAGGTCGACGGCGCGCTTTTCCTCGATCTCCTCGCCGAACATCCGAAGGTCGCCCTCGCCCTTCTGCGTGAGGTGGCGGTTCGGCTCCGGGCGACCACCGAGCAGACCGCCAGGCCTCCTGCCCCTTCTTCGCCGCCCGCAGCCGTGGTGGTCCCCCGCCGGACTGTCCCAGGCGAGGCGGTCACCTTCAACCCGTTCGCGCCCGGCTACTTCTCCAACCCCTACGCCCAGTACGCCGACCTCCGGGACTCCTCCCCCCTCTACCTCGATCGGCTGAGCAACGCCTATCTCGTGACCAGGTACGCCGACGTACACCGGCTCTCGCGCGATCGTTCCCTGACAGTGGGCACCGCCAAGGCAGCGTCAACCCCCGTCATCGAGGCGGAGATTGCCCGGAACGACTCGGGTGGCGGGGTGAGCCACCGCATGATGCTGCGCCGCGACGGCGACGACCACTCCCGGCTGCGCACGCTGCTGGCACGGGCCTTCACCCCGAAGGCGATCTCGGCATGGCGCGACCGAACCGAGGTGGTGGTGGGCGCTGTCCTCAGCAACCTGTCCGAGCTGGAGTCGATCGACGTCATCGCCGACTTCGCCGCCGTCCTACCCGCCATGATCATCTCGGAGATGCTCGGCATCCCCGAAGACGACACCGACCAGCTGAGCTCCTGGTCCCAGGCCATGACCAAGACGCTCGATCCCCTCAACACCCCCCGCGAAGAGGCGGAGTCGGTCGAGGCCACCAAGAAGATGGCCGAGTACATCGCAACGGTCGTGGCCGCCAAGGAGGTCAGCGGGAGCGGCGACATCCTTACGGCCCTGATCGAGGCAGAGGTCGCCGGCGACCGCCTGACGCGCGAGGAGCTCGTTGCCCAAGTCATGCTCCTCTACATGGCCGGGTTCGAGAACGCGCTCAACCTGGTGGGCAACGGCTTGGTGCATCTCTTCGAATTCCCCGACCAAATGGACCGCATGCGCACCGATCCGTCGCTCGATGCCAACGCCATCGAGGAGCTCATCCGCTTCGACTCCCCGGTCCAGTTCACGCGCCGAGTCTGCGCGGAACCCCTGGAGATCGGCGACGTCACGGCGCCGCCTGGCTCACTCCTCTTCCTTGGCCTCGGTGCCGCCAACCGCGACCCGGAGCAATGGGGTGCGGGGGCCGAGTTGCTCGACCTGGCGAGGCCCCGGGCCAACGAGCACGCTTCCTTTGGCGGCGGTCCCCACCACTGCCTCGGCTCATCGCTCGCCCGCCTCGAGGCAAAAGTGGCGCTGCCCCAGCTGGTCAGGCGCTTCCCGCGCATGGAGCCGGCCTACGGGGCCCCGGCCTGGGGGGCCCGGATGATCGTCCGGGGCGTGGAGCGCCTCCCCGTGCGCCTTCACGGCTAGCTCCGCCCCCCGCAGTCCTCACCGATCGTCGTAAGCCGGCTCACACGGTGGGCACCTTGCGCACTCGAGGCAGCTCTCGGCCGTGAGCCCGTACCCCAGGTCGGTTATAGGTGGCTGAAGCCTCCGGACTCCTCCTTCGTCATGCCCACCGACACTGGGTGCTTGGCAAAGTGGTCGATGGCCGCCTTGAAATCGTCCAGCAAGAGTGAGGCCAAATCTCGGTCAACCCCCTGTCGCACGAGCACCCGTTGGACGGCCACGTCCGACGCTCCGCCGGTCAGCGTGTAGGCCGGGACCTGCCAGCCCCGGTTGCGCAACCGGTCCGCCAGGTCGAACAACGTGTAGCCGGGCTCCTGTCCCTCGGCGATCCGCCAGGTCACGGCCGGGATCCCCGTGGCCGCGTCGCTCGAGGCGAGAAGCTCGAACGGTCCGAGGTTGGGGATCTCCCCTGCGAGATAGGCGCCCGTCTCGTAGCAGGCATCGTGGATGCTGCGGTAACCGCCACGGCCGAGCCGGATGAAGTTGTAGTACTGGGCGATGATCTGCCCGGCCGGCCGGGAAAAATTGATGTGGAAGTCGGGCATGTCCCCGCCCAGGTAGTTGACGTGGAAGATCAGCTCCTCGGGCAGCTCCTTGGCGTCCCGCCAGATGACCCATCCCGACCCGAGCGGCGCCAGCCCGAACTTGTGGCCCGAGGCGTTGATCGACTTGACCCGGGGCAGGCGGAAGTCGAACTGCACATCCGGCGCGCAGAACGGGGCCAGGAACCCCCCACTCGCCCCGTCCACGTGGATGTCGATGTCCAACCCGGTCCGCTCCTGCAGAGCGTCGAGCTCTTGCGACAGGGCTTCGACAGGCTCGTAGATGCCCGTGTAGGTGACCCCGAGGGTCGGCACCACGAAGATGGTGTTCTCGTCCACCCTGGCCGTGACGTCTTCAGGGGTCAGGCAGTACTGGTTCGGCCCCATGGGGATCTCGCGGATCTCGACGTCCCAGTAACGGGCGAACTTGTGCCAGACGACCTGGACCGGCCCACACACCATGTTGGGCTGGACGATTGTCTTCCCCTCAGCCTTGCGCTTGTTCCGCCAACGTCGCAGGGCCGCCATGCCGGCGAGCATGGCGGCCTCGGACGAACCGATCGCCGAGGTGCCGACGGTGTTCGCAGCGTCCGGTGCGTTCCACAGGTCGGCGAGCATGTGCACGCACCGACGCTCGATCTCGGCCGACTGGGGATATTCGTCCTGGTCGATCAGGTTCTTGTCGATGGCCATGTCCATGAGCGCATGGACCTGCGGCTCTTCCCACGTCTGGCAGAAGGTGGCCAGGTTCTGACGGGCGTTCCCGTCGAGCAGCAACTCATCGTGCACGACCTGAAACGCCACGTCCGGGCGGGTCTCGGCCTCGGGGAACCGGTACTTGGGGAGCTCGTTCTCCAGCTCGATGGAGGCGAAGATGCAGGACTCGATCTCTTCACGAACTGTGTCGCGGTGGTGCAATGGCATGGGGATCCTCTCGACGGAACGAGCGTCACGGTCACTCGTCTCGTCGCATCGTATGGGGCGTCGATGATTGGCGAAAGCTCAGGCTGGGAGTGTCTGCACCGCGAGCAGCACGTGAGGGCAGTCGGTTCCCACAAACGGGTCTGACATCAAGATCCGAGAAGGCCATCCCGGGGCGGGCAGAGTGCCAACGGTACGCTCCGTTTGGCGGTATTCAACGAGAGAGGGACCACCATGCTGGCGTACACGTTTCCACTGCTGAGCCTGTTCTGGTCCATGCTCATCTTCGCGGGCATGGTGCTCGTCGTCTTCGTCATCATTTGGTGTTTCGTCGACAATTTCCGTCGGAAGGACCACCGCCCGGCGGCCAAGGCGGCCTGGACCATCATCATCCTGCTGATACCCCTTCTCGGGGCCCTGATGTACATCGTCGTCAGGCCCGCCGAGGCGAGCTACGAGGGCTGACGCACCCGAAGAGCGGTTGGCCGGGAGTGTCGGTTACGCGCTCTCGGCGAGGGGGGCGCCACGGAGCCCGGACTTATAGGCAGACGCAGCGAGATCCGGTTCAACGCGGTCTCCTTGGGTTCGCTCGGGAAGCAGCAGGAGTCCGCCGACCAGGAAGCACACGGCTCCGACGAACGTGCCGAGGTTGGTCAGGGCAAGTGATCGAAGGCTGCCGTTGGGCTCGATCTTCGAGGCCACGGCCGAGACCCCGAAGGCGATCGACCCCACCAGGTTCAACCCCGCGATCCACCATGTGATCGAGCGCGGCTGCCAGCTCCACCATCGGTGGGAGACCTCGGCCCAGCACAGCCAACTGGCAACTAGGAAGCACACCGACCCAAGCGCGTCCGGGCGCCAAACGAGATGGTTCAAGGCGGACGAGCTGCCCTGCGACGCCGCGACGGCGTGTCCGGTGCTCACATTGAAGAAGAGGGTGCCCACAAACTGCACCGCCGCCGCCCACCAGTCGATTCGCTCCCTTTGAGGTCGCACGAGATCTCGGATGATGGCGAGCGGGTGCGGCCTTTCGGGCCTGCCATCGGCCCAGACCACCTGGCAGTACTGGAGGAACGCGGCTGAGGTGAAGAAGAGTGACCCCACGAAGTACGTGATGTTGTCCGCCGCCGACCCCACGGCGTCCGCATACGGGGGAAAGGCCCCGAGGGCGAAGCAGAACGACCCGATGGCGAACAGGACTCCGATCCACCACCCGATCGCCCGGGGCGCCCACCAGGTCGAACCCCCGGCCGATGTACGTCCCTTGCGGTGCCGTCGCGACTCCCAGACCACGACCGTGCCGTCGACACGGCGAAGAACTTCCCGGGTGACGAACGGCCCGAACCCCGACGTCTCTTGACGCACCCAGCCCGCGCCGAGTCGCAGGTGCCGGTGTCGGTCAACCACGGAGGAAGGCCTCCCTGGCCGCGGGGTTGCTCAACACGGCGCCATTGTCGCTCGCACGAAGCGGCTGGGGCACGTTCCCTTCCCGGAGGCGTCCGAATTCATTGAGGAGAGTCCGGGCTGGCGTCCCGACGAGACGGGCACGCCGGCGGCTCGTGCTCAATAAGGACGCCTGATGGCGACGATGACCACCCCGATCACGAGCATGACGACCACGATCGTGCGGGCGTTGGATGACAGGCGGATCGCCCAGGAGCTGCGGGCCCCTGGCGTCAATGTGGACGCGTCGGCGTCATTGCCCGGAGGTACGTCGCCGAAGAGGCCCCAGGCGTAGACGGGCGTGAGCATGCCGAAGTAGGCGCCGGCCCTCGCTCCGTACCTGATCACCGCCCGCGTCGCCTCGTACAGCGGGTTCGGCAACTTCCCGGTGAAGACGATCATCGCCCAGCTGGCGATGGATACCACACCCAACCCGTACAGCGCGATGGTCGCCACGATCCAGGCGGGAATCACCAGGATGATACGGAATAGCACGGCGAGCGGGTTGAGCCGCACCGGAGGAGGGATCTGCAGGACGACGCCGTACTCTTCCTCCCGCTGCATGCTGAACGGCGGGTACTCATCGGTCAGGAAGTAGAGGTAGCCGTTCACCCTGGTCGTCCACCGGAGGTAACCGCTCAGGAATTCCTCGACGAAGTCGGGCAACTGGCCGGTCACCAGGGCACCGAACCAGCCGACGATGGCCAACACCAGGGCGGCGATCCCGACAAAGAAGAGGGCGATGAACTGGGGAATGACCATGATGAGGCGAATGCCGCACGTCATGCGGTCACGGTCGCCCGGGAAGGCGGTGGAGATGTTCACGGCCTGCGCCTGCTCAGAGGGCATGTCGTCGTGCCAGGGGGGTTCCATCACCGTCGTACCTCCTCGTGCGCTCCGGGTTCGAGCTGGGACTGCGGGAGGACGAACCCAGGGCCAATGGTAGGCAGGGCCCCTTGCGCCACGGCGGATAGCTGCTCGGTCAAACCGATGGGGGCTCGCCGCCAAAGCCGCCGCCGTGTGAACGCCCGCACAAATTCCTTGGACAGGGCTGCCCACGGGCAGCGCCCCACGGACGATCACTGCGATGCGCTTGCCGTGCGCCCGTATGATCTCGCCGTGACCAGGCACCGCTCCCCAAAGAACTACGCCGGCCAGGTTGCCGTGGTGACGGGTGCCTCATCGGGCATCGGCCGGGCGATCGCACTCGAGCTCTCCAAGCGCGGCGCCGTGGTCGTGGGAATGGCCCGTCGGCAGGAACTTCTCGAGGAGTTGGCTTCGGAGCTGCAGCGGCGCTCCGCGACCAGCTCCACCGCGGTGTGTGATGTCGGCGACGCCGATGCCTATCGGGCGGCCCTGGCCGACGTGCGACAGCGCCATGGTCGGATCGACATCCTCGTCAACAACGCCGGAGTCGACCTCATGCTGTACGTCCCGGGCGGGGACGAATCGACCGTGCGCGAGGTCTTCGCCGTCAACTTCTTCTCGACCGTCGCCGGGACGCTGGACGTGCTGCCTGAGATGGTCGAACGGGGGTCGGGCATCATCGTGAATACCTCGTCCGACACGGCCCGCGCCCCCGAGCCCGGTCAGGGCGCCTACTCCGCATCCAAAGCGGCGATCTCAGCCTTCAGCGAGTCCGTCGCGCACGAGGTGGCCGAAAGAGGCGTGCACGTTCACATCCTCTACCCCGGTTGGGTGCCTACGGCCATGGGCCTTCCCGACGAGGGTGAGGACGGCTCGCTCCCCCCACGCCTCGTTCGGCGGACGGCAGAGGGGGTTGCCGAGCTCGTCGCAGATCGGATGGGCGGGCGGAAGATGGAGATCAACGCGGCCTGGCTTCCGCTCCTCGCGCCCATTACCCGATCAATCGCCCCGCTCTCCTACCAGAAGGCGATGAAGTCACACTCGAGTTGACGTTAGGCGCCATTCGACGTTGGTAGTCCCGTGCAGCTCGGGACTCCGGCCTCTTCGATCGGTACGCTCAGCCCGATCCCGAGGGAGTGCCTGATCCCCGTGCGCATGCGCCGGCGGTGAGGGCCACACTGACGTCGGTCGCCTCCGAGCCGTTGCGCAGGTCGATGCGCGCCGCACCGGGTTGTGAGGTCTCATGGGCACCGGTGACCTTCAGGCAGTACCCGTGGGGGTAGTGCGTCGAGAGGGGCACCGCGATCACGGTGGGCGCGGTGATCTTGGGGTCCGACCTGTAGTGAAGGTCGAATGCTCCGGTTGTCGGATCGAACGTCATCGACGTGGGAGTTCCGGCGACGGCAGAGGCGTAGGTCTCGGCCAGGACGTGGAACTGCGCAGCCGTCTCCTTCCGGGGCGGCCACAGAGCGGAGGAGTGTGAGCCCGTGGGGTCGTCGTAGTTGATCCACTGCCAGTAGATCCAGCCCACCAGGTTGGCGTTGGCGTCGGCCGTGATTCGTGTCAGATCGGCGGTATCGGTCGTCGCTCCGAATTCGGTCAGGAGCCAGCTCGGCCCTCCGGGCTGCTCGGTGGAACTGTCGGTGGCGCGCTCTTGATCGTGCTGGGTGAAAACGAACTTCTCGAGCGGTCCGCAGGTGGACCCGAAGTCCGGCGGTTCGGGGCCGTTGGGGACGTGCAGGAAGCAGTAGTCGTGGAAATTGAGGACCAGCCGGGGAAAGGCCATGGACCCGATGTGATTCGGGTCTCCCGAGTCCGTGGAGTAGTTCCCCTCGTAGGCCACCAAGTGGTTCGGGTCGGCCGTCTCGATGCGGGGGATCACGCCCTCCTCGGGATCGTCCGCAGGACAGCTGACGGGTTGGCCGTTCTGATCCAGGCCGGGGTGGGCGCGGCCCGTGTAGAAGCATTCGAGCTCCGCGTCGAACGCCGGGTTGTCAGGCTTTGTCCCCAACCCTGGACCGTAGGGCTCATTGAACGGGTCGTAGCCGACCACCCACGGACTTGTTCGAAACTGTGCCGCGACCTTGGCCCAGACTGTGTCGAGGGCGCCCTGCAGGTTCCCGACCACGTTGTTTGTCCAGAGGTGCCCGTAGGCCTGCGACACGCCCGCACCGGTGTAATTCACGCTCCAGTTCTGCACATTGCGCACCGGCCGGGGCGGCACCCCGTCGGTGCACACCGCCCAGTTCGGTGCTCCCTCTCCGGCGAACGCTTCGTTGTAGACGTCCTGGTGCATGTCGAGCAACGAGTAGATCCCGTGCTTCCCGAGGAGTTCCACGGTCGCCTTGAGGCGCGCGATATAGCGATCGAAGACCTTCGCATCGAACTGGGCCGAGCTCGAGGACGTCGGCTTGCCCGGCGTGCACACGGACGGGTCGTTGATCGAGTCTCGGCCCGGCTCCAATCCCTTCCAGATGATGCCGAGGCGGACGACGTCAAAGCCCAACGAGGCCATCTTCTGCACCTCGGGGGCGGTAAGCACATTGCGACCCGAGCCTGTGACCTGCACCTCGTACGGGGGGATCTTGTACACGAGGTCCACACCGTGGAACAGGACCGTTCGCCCATAGCGATCGAGGAGCTCAGAACCCCCGGGGGCACGGAACGGCCCGACGGGCCCCGAGGACGCGGCTGCACCCGATGCTTCTGCTGGCGCTCCAGCAATAAGGGGCGCCGTTGAGCATGCGGCGAGCGCCGCCATTCCTGCCACCCACGGTCGGACACGCCGAAGCCGTGTGGACAGCCGTCGCCGCCGTGGGCGTGGCCTCACCCGCGGCCCTTCTCATCGCCCGGACGGCCTGCTCCCCCCACGGCAAGAGTCTGCCGCGCGCCGTCCCTCGGCCGCAGTCGGTGGTGTCCGGATTCCTCGATGTGCCTCGCCGCTACGAGGGCACGACGACGCGGCCTCGATAGCCGACCGATGGCCGGGCAGGCTCAATACACCCAGACGGAGGTTCCTATCGGCGCCAGGTTCGCTGTCCAGATCCAGTTGATGGCCTCGTCGCTCACTCGCACGCAGCCGTGTGAAACCGGTACGGGCGGCACGCTTGTGTCGCCGTGGATCGCGTAGCCCCCGGTGAAGTACCTCGGCCGCCAGAGTGCGCCGAGGGAGTCGACGACGAGGCCGTTGTCCGCTCGGTAAATGCTGAAATGCCCCTGTGGGGTGATGGCGACTGTGCCGCTCCCGTAGCGATATCCGCCACCGGTCGAGGTATTGAGCGTGTACAGCACGAGGCCGTTGTTGACGAACATCACCAGGTCGGTGTTGAGGTTGACCTCGATCACGTACCCGGACGTCGTCAGGGGCTGCGGTTTCACGCTCTGCGACAGCGCCGAGTAGGTGGCGTAGTCGACGACCCCATTGCGAGAGATGCCCGCGGCCTTCTGCAGTGCCCAGACGGCCTGCTGGGTGGAGTCACCGAACTGCCCGTTCACCGCACCCAGCCAGTACCCGAGGTTGGACAGCTGCTGTTGGACAGAGGCCACTGCCGGCCCACTCGAGCCCCGGGACAGCCGCGGCACGCCCCAGGGCTGGCGCGGCGCCGTGGAAGGCAGGAGCCAATAGCCCCCGCCGCTCGGGGTCGCGGCGATCGAGACCACGGGGTTCGCCAGAGTCTGACCCCCCATGCTCCCGAAGAATCCGGCATCGCCATAGGTGAAAACGCCGCCGCTGGACGACGCCAGCCAGTACCCGGTCCCGCCGGGGGTGGTGGCGATGCTGACGATCTGCGAACGGGAGAGGCCGGCCGCCGAGCCGTGGAACGCTGCACTTCCGAAGGTGAAGATGCCGCCGTCGGCCCCCACCTCGTAGTACCCGTGACCTGTGGGCATCGCCGCCATGCCCATCACCGGAGCAACCAGCGGAGCTCCCCCCATGGAGCCGTAGAAGGCGGCGTCACCGAAGGTGAAGATGCCGCCGTCGGCGGCGACCTCCCAGTACCCCTGGCCGTCCGGCGAGATGGCCATGCCGACGATGGGTTGGTCGAGATGCTGGCCTCCCATGGAGCCGTGGAAGGTGGCGTCACCGAACGTGAAGATGCCGCCGTCGGAGGCGACCTCCCAGTACCCCTGACCGTCCGGGGTCGCCGCCATGCCAACGATTGGCTGGACCAGTGGTTGACCTCCCATGGAACCGTGGAAGGTGGCATCGCCGAAGGAGAAGATGCCGCCGTCACTCCCCACCTGCCAGTACCCGTTCCCCGACGGCGTGGGAGCCATGCCCACCATCGGTGCTGCCGTCGGGACAGGGGCGGCACCGAGCGCTCCGGCGTTGCCGAACGGCACCGGTGAGCCTGGCGCATCTCCTGTCTGGGCACCGGCGCTGACGGTGCCGGTGACCCCCACCCCGAGGCTCGCAACGACAGCGACGGCCATGGCGAGAGCTCTTCCAACTCGGTGTTTCATCCGCGTCCCTTCTGTGCCTTCCACGATCAGTCGGATCGCCGACGATCACCGCGTCGCCATAGGGAATCTACTTGCACCCGGACACACCGGACCGGACGCTCGAGCGACCCTGGAGCGCGCCTCGGTGGCGCTGTGGCACGAGCTCCCGTTGAAATCGAGGGGTCCAGTCGAGGTTGAGACCTGTCGACGGGGCTGACCAGCCATCCTTCGTGGCCCCTGTCGGCGACGGGTGCCTGCGGATGATCGGCACGACGCCCTGTCTCCTGTCGGTCACCGCCATCGTGGGGCTCCAGTGAGGTGGCGGGCGTGGCGCCACCGGCCTCCTCCGCAGGCTGGTCAGGCCCCACTAGCTTCGACAAATGCCTCTCGTTGCCGGCGTGGACTCCTCGACGCAGTCCACCAAGGTCGAACTCCGGGACCTGGACACGGGAGCCGTCGTTGGCTTCGGCCAATCCCCGCACACCGTGCCGGTCCCGCCTGTCAGTGAGCAGGAACCCGTCGAGTGGTGGCTCGCACTCTGTCGTGCGATGGCTCACGCGCGCCAGCAGGCCCGAACCGCAGGAAGGGCTTCTGACGTGGTCGCCATCTCAGTGGCCGCCCAACAGCACGGCCTGGTGGCCTTGGACGCCGACCTTCATGTCCTGCGTCCTGCCATCCTGTGGAACGACACCCGTTCGGGGCCCGATGCTGCGTGGCTCTGCGAGCAGCTTCCGCCAGAAGTGTGGGCCGATGCCTGCGGCAGCGTTCCCGTCGCCGCCTTCACGATCGCCAAGCTCTCCTGGCTCCACCGCACCGAACCCAAGGTTTTCGACGCCGTCTCGCACGTCCTGCTCCCGCACGACTGGCTCACGCTGCAGCTCACCGGCCGCCTGTCGACTGACCGGGGTGACGCGTCGGGCACGGGCTACTGGTCCCCCGCCGACGGTGGATATCGCTACGACCTCCTGTCCCTGGTAGGCGGCGCGATTGCCAACGACGACGCCGTTCCCGAGGTCCTTGGGCCGTGGGAGCAGGCCGGCTCGGTCACCGACGCAGCCGCCGAACAGCTCGGCCTCCCAGTCGGCACGGCTGTGGCGGTGGGTACCGGCGACAACATGGCCGCAGCACTCGGCACCGGCCTGCGGTCGGGCGAACTGGCGGTATCGATCGGGACCTCGGGCACGGTCTTCGCCTCCAGTTCGGTCCCCGCCGTCGACCCCAGTGGTGCGGTGGCCGGCTTCGCCGATGCCACTGGGCAATTCCTCCCGCTGGTCTGCACCCTCAACGCCGCGCTGGTGACGGACTACGTCGCCCACCTCCTGGGGGTGGACCCCGACGCTCTCGATGCCATGGCCCTGGCCGCACCGTCGGGCGCCAACGGCCTCGTCCTCGTTCCTTACCTCGCCGGCGAGCGGGTCCCGAACCGCCCCCAGGCCAGCGGCTCCTTACACGGGATCCGCCAGGGCACGAGCCGCGAGAGCGTGGCGCGATCCGCCTACGAGGGCGTCGTCTGCGGGCTGCTGGACGGCCTCGACGCGCTCGTCGCCGCCGGCACGTCCGTTGACGACGGACCCGTGCTGCTTCTGGGCGGCGGCTCCAAGTCTGCTGCCTACCGCCAAATCCTTGCGTCCCTCTCTGGGCGGGCGGTGCGGGTGCCGCGCCACTCGCAAAGCGTCTCGGCCGGAGCCGCCGTCCAGGCGGCCGTGCTGGCAACCGGTTCGGACCACTCGAGCATCGTCGAAGCCTGGGGTCTCCGTCAGGGTTCGATCACCGAGCCGGCCGACGATTCGCAGACCTCGGTCGAGGTGCGACAGCGCTACCACGACGCCCGGGGGTGAGCCCGGTGTCGCCGGCCGGTGCAGGGGCTCAGGGGGTTGGGGACGAGGTGAGAACTCGGTATCGTGGCCGCACCGCACGACGCCGACCGGCTGACGCACCGCCTCGGGGAGCCACCCTTGACCGATCCCTACGTCCCCGCACCCGAGGACCACTTCACCTTCGGACTGTGGACGGTCGGCAACCGCGGACGCGACCAGTTCGGCGACGCCACCCGCCAACCCATCGACCCCTGCGAGACGGTGCTCCGCCTGGCCGACCTCGGCGCCTACGGGGTGAGCCTGCACGACAACGACTTGGTGCCGTTCGGTGCCTCTTCCTCCGAACGGCAGTCGATCCTCGCCCGCTTCACCAAGGTGCTCGAGAAGACCGGCATGAAGGTGCCGATGGCCACGACCAACCTCTTCTTCCACCCTGTCTTCAAGGAAGGCGCCTTCACCGCCAACGACCCTGCGGTCCGCCGGCTCGCCGTGGCGAAGACGCTGGACGCCGTCGACCTGGGCGTCGAACTCGGAGCCACGGTTTTCGTCATGTGGGGAGGACGTGAGGGCGTGGAGGCCGAGGCCGCCAAGGACCTCCGGCTCGCCCTCGACCGCTATGCCGAGGCCGTCAACCTGTGTTGCTCCTACGTCCGCGAGAGCGGGTACGACCTGCGCTTCGCACTGGAACCCAAGCCCAACGAACCCCGCGGCGACCTGCTGCTGCCGACCGTCGGCCATGCTCTGGCCTTCATCAATCGCCTCGAGTGGCCCGAAATGGTCGGGCTGAACCCAGAGTTCGCCCACGAGACCATGAGCGGGCTGTCGTTCTCGCAGGCGGTCGCCCAAGCGCTCTGGAACGACAAGCTCTTCCACATCGATCTGAACGCCCAACGCATCGGCAAGTTCGACCAGGACTTCCGGTTCGGCTCCGAAGGGGTGCGCGACGCCTTCTACACCGTCCTGCTCCTGGAAGACGCGGCCTGGCCCGGCATGCGCCACTTCGACGCCCACGCCTTCCGCACCGAGGACACCGAGGGCGTCTGGGAGTTCGCCCGGGGTTGCATGCGCACCTACCTGATCCTCAGAGAAAAGGCGCGCCGGTTCCACGAGGACGCCGAGATCGCCGACGCCCTCAAGGTGGCACGCCGTGCAACAATCGCCGAGCCCACGTCGCCCGACGGGCTCGGGTCAGAGGCCATCGCCCAGCTCCGGCTGGACGCCGCGGCCTCGTCGGCCGCGGACCTGTCCGAGCCGGGCAGCGGGCACGAGCGCCTCGACCAGCTGGTCACCGAGCTCCTCACCGGCGTTCGCTGACGCGGTCGTCCGCCCGTTGGCCGCCCGGCGGTTGCGGCCAACTACCTTCTGGGGCGTCGGTCTCCTGCCGTAAGGAAGAAGGGGCTTCGCTGTACCCTGTCCACGCAACCGGGCGGGTGACATTCTCCCTGGTTGCGGAGATCGGGGGGTGCTTGGTGCACAGGATGGGCCGCCGTAGCTTCCTCGCCGCCGGCGTGGCGGCGGCCGCGGCCCTGGCCGCCGTCGACTCTGCGGACGCAGCCTCGTCCGGCGCCGCCACCGGTGGCGCCGAAGGCCGCACCAACGGTCCGGGACGCAACGGGATCTCCACGGCCAAGCCCCACAAGGGCGGCTCTCTCACCTACGGCACCGACTCCGAGGAGCAAGGGTTCGATCCGACGACGGCTGAATGGGACGAGAACGGCTACATGTACGGCATGACCGTGTTCGACCCGCTCACGGCGGTCTCGAACACGGGCGAGGTGGTGCCCTATCTCGCGCAGTCGGTGACCCCCAACAGCGACTACACGTCGTGGACCATCACGCTCCGGCCCAACGTCCACTTCCACGACGGCAGCCTGTTCGACGCGGCCGCGCTCAACGCCAACCTCGAGAAGACCGCCGGATCCCTCCTTACCGGAGCCGTTTTCTCTCAGTTCGTAAAGGACGCCACTCCAACGGGACCCCTCACCCTGCGGCTCGACATGAAATCCTCGATGGTGACCCTGCCCTATTACCTGTCGTCGCAGGTCGGCTACATGGCCGCGCCCTCCATGTTGAGCAGCCCTAACGGCACGGAGCATCCGGTCGGCACCGGGCCGTTCGTCTTCACAAGGTGGGTCCCCAACACACACTTCACGGCCACCCGCAATCACCACTATTGGAGACCCGGCTACCCCTACCTGGACCGCATCACCTATAAGCCCATCGTCGACGAGACGTCACGCTCCGAAGCGCTGCAGCTGGGGTCCATCGACATGCTGAACACGGCCTCACCCCAGACCATCGTGCAATTCAGGGGCAAGCACCAGTGGTCCTACGTCGATGACAGCATCGGCGTTGTGGGCGAGCCCACAGTGTCCTGCATCCAGATGAACTGCGGCACGGCGCCCTTCAGCGACAAGAACGCCCGAGTCGCCATGGCCAAGTCGTACACACAGGGAGTCATCACCCGGACCTTCGGCCTCGGCGTCACGTCGCCCGTGAACAGCCCCTTCGTGCGCGGCACCCCCTACTACTCGAAGACCACGTACCCGGGTTATGACCCCGAGGGTGCCAAATCGGCGGTCCGTGCCTACGAGAAGCACCACGGCCAACCCTTGTCCTTCACGCTCTCGTATATCCCGGACCCCAACGTCGAACGCGTCGCCTATTACCTCCAGCAGCGCTACCAGGACGCCGGGATGCACGTCACGTTGGCGGTGGTCGAGCAGAACGAGCTGATCGACATCGCCGTGGCCGGCAAGTACCAGGCCATGACGTGGCGGCAGTTCGGCACGGCCAATCCCGACCTCAACTACGTCTTCTGGAGCGACAACACGGTCAACGACTCGGGGTTATCCCTGAACATTGCCCGCAACCGCGATCCTCGCATCCAGTCGGCGCTCATCACCGGCCGGGAGAGTCCGGTGGCCGCCGACCGCGTCAAGGCCTACCAGCGGATCGGCGAGTACCTTTCCCAGGACCTCCCCTACACCTGGCTCGGGCGGACGGTCTGGGCGGCCGTGGCCAACCCCAAGGTGCAGAACTTCAACAACCCGGTGTCACCCGACGGGGCGCATCTCATCGGCATGAACCGCGGCGTCACGTCACCGACCCAGGTGTGGATCGCCACCTGACGATGGCCCGGTGTAGCGGGCCGCCTCGCTGACCAGAGGGCCCGTGGGCGAAGGCACGCGGCAGGCCGGCCACGGCGAGCTCCTGGTGGCCCTGGCTAGCGTCTGGAGCGTGTCGATCCTCACCGCAACACTGCGCACGGCCTGGGAGGAGGACGGTTGGTGCGTCCTCCCCGACGCCGTCCCCCCCGACGTCCTCGCCGGGGGTCAGCGCGCCCTCGAGTACCTCTTCCCCACCGCCGAGGAGATGGACGCCGGTCCGGACGACGAACGCACCGCCAAATGGAGGGACTGGGACGCCCAGTGGCCCGAGTTCCCCTTCCGGAGCCGGTCGCTCAACGCCATCGTCCTGCACGACAGGCTCCTCGACCTGGCCGAGGCCCTGATCGGGCCCGACCCTCGCCTCTACCTGGCCATGGTCACGGCCAAGTACGCCGGGCAGCCGTCGGGCTTCAACCAGCTCCTACACGCCGACTACCCAAACCACAGCATCGTCGTCCCCCGCCGCGATCCCGGCTACCAACAGCTGGAGCTCTTCGTGTACCTGACCGACGTCACCGAGGCCAACGGCGCCACCCGGCTGGTGTCGAGAAGGCTCACCAAGGAGATCCCCGTCGGACGGCACACGCTCGACCTCGTCGAGTTCGGCCACCTCTACGACGAGCCCGGTGCCGCGGTTGGGCCGGCTGGGTCGGTCGTGGCCTACCGGCCCGACGTCTACCACCGCTCGGTCGACTGGGACGACCCCGGCAAGCGCCGGATCATGCTCCACCTCGGCTTCAAGCCGCCGCAGGCCGAGTGGGCGGGGTACCAGTCCTGGCCGTTCAAAGGCCTCGGGGCCGAGTGGTTCGGCTTCGTGCAGGGGGCATCGGTGCGCCAGCTCACGGCCGTCGGCTTCCCCGCCCCCGGCCACCCCTACTGGACCGAGGAGACCTTGGCCGGGGTGGCCGAGCGCTACCCCGGCCTCGACCTCACTCCCTGGAGCGAGGCCCTCGGGTAGCGATCAGAACGGCAGAGCGGTGGCCTGGAGCGCCAGCAGCTCGTCGAAGATCTTGCGGCATGACGCCTCGTCGGGAGGGGACAACGGATCGTGCCGCAGTGCCTCGAAGGCCGGGGCCGGGTCGCCGCTAAGGGCCGACTTCACGACGAGCTCTTGGAGCTCGATCTGGTCCCGCATGAACTCGGCCAAAGGTTCGAGGATCGCCGGGACGGTGGAGGGCTTGACGCCGTCGGCGTCGGCCGTCGCCGGCACCTCGACGATGGCGCCGTCGGGCAGGTTCGGCACGTAGCCGCGGTTGGGAACGTTCACGGCGTTGAGCCGGCGCTCTGTCCCCGTCCACATGGCCCCGATGATGGGGAACGACTCCTCGGCCGACCGACCGGCGCGGTGCATGGGCACGTGGGACGTGCCGTCCCCGTACTTGGTGACGAGCTTGCCTACCCTGGCCATGAGGTCCTGGTGGAAGTAGACGGGCGTCGGGTGCCAGCCGGCGACGTCCTTGGCGAAGGGCACGTACTCCCCGATGTGGCTGTCCACCGAGCACGGGAGCACGCCGTACTCGCGGAACATGTGCGACACCAAGGGCCCGTACATCTGCTCGACCGCCACCTTCACCCACGGGACCTTGACCAGTTGTTGGGCCACGGTCGTGACCGGCTGGGGGTAGTCGAAGTAGCGACGCTGCCAGAGTTTGCGCAGCCTGGGGTAGAGATCCTCGCCGGTGTCGGACCGGCGGATCTCGGTGAAGAAGGTGAAGTGGTTGATGCCCGACGCCTTGGCCTCGATCTTCGACTTCGGCAGCCGGAGCAGCCCGGCGATCCGGCTCACGCCGCCGGCGAACTCGTGGCAGAGGCTGACGTTGCGGATCGACGAGGCGGTGTTGATGGCCAGCGTCACCCGGCTGAGGGGGTTCGTCAGGTTGATGAGGAAGGTGTCGGGGCAGTAGCGCTCGATGTCACGACAGATGCCGAGCATGGTGGTGATGGAGCGCAGCGAGTGGAAGACGGCGCCCGGTCCGCCGTTCTCGCCGGTGATCTGGGTGGCGCCGTAGCGGACGGGTACCTCGTAGTCCTCGATCCAGTGCTGCCAGCGACCAACCTCCGCGCTCGTGAGGCAGAAGTCGGCGCCTTCGAGCGCTTCGGCCGGGTCGAGCGACGCCTCGATCGTGATCGGGCTCCCATTGCGCTCGTTCACCCTGGTAGCGAACTTCCGGGCCACCTCGAGGCGGGCCGGGTCGACGTCGTGCAACATCATCGTCGCCCCGCGCACCCGGCGCGTCTTGACGGCGTCGATCACCATGACCGGCCCGAACGACATGCCCCCGGCCCCTACCAGGCAGATCTTGGGTCCGCCGTCCCGAGCCCTGGCCGTTCCGTTCGATCTCTCGGTGGGCTCCGTGCCCGCGCCGTCGCCGTTCGTGTCCACTGCGCCTCCTCTTAGATCCCCAGGAGTTTGCAGGCCGTGCCGCCGAGGTACAACTCGAGCGACTCGGCGTCGAGGGGAAGCTCCCGGGCGGCGGCGATGGCCCGGGGGAGCGGCAGGAACGGATGGTCCGAGGCGAACAGCACTCTCCCCCGGCCCCGGGACGACCCCATGAAGGTGACCAGGGCGGGGTCCATGTACTTGGCCAGGTAGGCGGAGTTCGACAGGTACAGGTTGGGCCACTTGAGCATGTACTGCATCAGCAGGGCTTCGTAGGGGTGGCCCATGTGGGCGCCGATGACCACGAGCTCGGGGAAGTCGATGAGCACGTCTTCCAGCAGCTCGGGGTGCTGGCAGGCCGAGCGGACCCTCGGCCCGGGGATGCCGACGTTGACGGACACCGGCAGCCCGAACTCCGCGCAGGTGGCGTAGAGCGGGTAGTAGAGCCGGTGGTTGAGCGGGATCTGGTCCACGAGCGGCGTCACCCGTACCAGCCGGAGATCCGCCTCCCCGGCGATGTCCCGGAGCCGGCGCACCTGGTCAGCCGGCTTGGTCGGGTGGTCGACCACGGCCGCCACCGCCAGCCGGCCGTCGCTTTTCGGTGCGGCCTCGAGCAGGCGCCCGGTGCGCGGATCGGAGAGACCGCTGGCCACGACGCCCACGTCCACCCCGCAGGTCGTCATGGTCTCGAGCAGGTCCGCCAGCGGCGAGCCGGCCGCCAGCTCGGTGCCGAAGAGGTCCTCGATCCCAGCGTTCTCCTCCTGGGAAGTGAACGCCGCGGCGACCTGGGGGGACAGGGCGTTGACCCAGAGGTCGACGACCGTCACGCCGGGCTGCGCCCGCTCTGCTTGCGCAGCCAGCGGATCCCCTTGTTGAGGGTGTCTTCGATCACCCGGTCGTTCTCCTTGGAGATGAATCGGTGCACCCGCTTCTCGAAGAGCGCCCGCATGACGGGGTTGTAGGCGTGGTAGGTCTCGGTGAAGTGGACCCTGGTCCGTCCCTCACCCAGGTCCTCGAACCGGGTGAAGCCCTGGGCGCACGACCACAGGGGCTTCCCGATGGCGTCGTAGCGCCAAGATTCGAAGGGCCGGACCTGGGTCAGCCACTCCCAGGACTGGGCCTTCCCGCCCGACATCAGGTACCGCGGCACCCGGAAGGTGCAGTGGCGGACCAGTCCCTCGCCGACGTCGTCGCCGGGGTGGAGGATCTCGATCTGCACGTCGCCGTTGGTCTGGGGCCGCGGCCCTCGGTACCAGAACAGCTGCCAGAGCTCTTCGGGCCGGGCCACGATGTCGACCGAGTGGTTGTGCTGCTGCACGGCGCGCTCCTAGGTGATGAGAACGGCCCAACGCTAGCCCGCGACCCCATTCTGCGGCTCGGCTCGGCCCACCGGCGCCGCAACCTTTGGCCGGCCGGACACCGCAGCCCTTGGCGCGATGGCGCGTCGCTCCCGGGGTCTACTTCGGATCCAACGATGCCATCTGCCACGAGCCGTCCTCGTGGTAGGTGACCGTGCCGATAGGCGAGGTGCTGTTGATGACGACCGTCCTGGTCATCTTCACGGGCAGGCCCGATGTCCGACTGAACCACCAGTTCTCGGTCACCGAACCGTGCTGCACACCGCTCAGCGAGGTGTCGAGGACCTCGTGCACCGTGGGCGTTGCTTTCCCACCGATGACGAGATTCGTCGTGCCGACCAGGTGCACGACCACCTGTTGGCGGGTGGTACCGGACACTGCCGTATTGGCACCGGCACACGTCCAGCGGAACGTCTGGCCCGGACGTGGTGTCCCCGGGACGACCACGGCGGGCGGCCGGCAGGTGACCTGCTCGAGGTTGGTCACCTTGACGGTCCCGAAGTCCCAGGACTGCCAGTTGACCTCAGCCCCCTCCAGCAGGTTCGCCGAGGTGGGGCAGAAGTTGTAGGCCTCCCAGTGGGCAACGTTGTAGTCCACCCTCCACCGCCAGCAGCCGTGCTTCACGTAGGTGACCGAGGCCGGCATGGTCGCTCCGTCGCGCTGGGAGTTCGGCGGGACATTGATCTGCTCACTCCCGCGACCTTTGACGACGTAGACCCCCTGTTGGGGCAGGGCAAAGGCCAGGCGGCCGCCGGCGCTAGAGGAGTTTCCCTTGAACCCCTTGACCACGGAGTTGACCGGCACCGCACCAGGATGGGCACGGAGTTCGTAGGGGATCACCAGGACCATCGCTCCGACGACGGCCAACCCCAGCACGGCGAGCGCCACCACGCGCCAGGCGATGCGGCCGGCCGTCGATCGCCGACGGGCCGAGGACGTCTCGGTGCCGCTGCGCTCCTCGGCATCGCCGTCGTGGCCTGCGGTTTCTCGATCCGTCCGAAGCTGGTCCGTCGCGCTCACTGGCCCGTTGTACCGCCCGCCCCTCACTCCCGGTAGGGCCAGAGGTCATGCCGGCCGCGGCCGCAGCGCAGCCGATCAGGGAGCCACCTGCAGGGGCAACGATTCGTAGCGCCGGACGAAGGGCCCTGGAGCCAGCCGTCCCCTCTCGGGATCGACGACGAAGTCCGGCATCGCAGCCAGCAGCTCTTCGAGCGCGACCCTCGACTGCAGGCGCGCCGCCGCCGCCCCGATGCAGTGGTGCGGCCCGCCCCCGAACGCCAACATCCGCGGGATCTGCCGGTCGACCTTGAGGTCGTCGGCATGGGGGCCCCACTCGCGCGGGTCCCGGTTGGCCGAGCCGTAGAGGAGGTGCACCTTCTCCCCCGCGCCGATCGTGACGTCGGCGATGGCCACAGCGCGGGTCGTGGTCCGGCTGAGGCCCTGGACCGGGGAGACCAGGCGCAGCAGCTCGTCCACGGCCGCCGGGATCCGCCCGGGTGTGTCGACCAGCAGGCGCCGCTGGTCCGGTTGCTCGGTGAGGGCCACGGCCGCCCCGCCGAGGAGCCCGGTGACGGTGTCGTTGCCGCCGGCGATCATGACGAAGCAGTAGCCGAGCAGCGCGAGCAGGTCGAGGGGCTCGCCGTCCACCTCGGCCCGGGCGAGGTCCGACAGCATGTCGTCGCCGGGTTCGCTGCGCCGCCGTTCGATGAGGTCGGCGAAGTACCGGTAGAGCTCGGCCACGGCGTCGGACGCCCCGTCCAGGGCGTCGCCGCGGGCGTTGGCCGAGACGATGGCCGCGCTCCAGCCGTCGAACTTCCCGCGATCCTGCTCGGGGACGCCCAGGTAGGTGGCGACCACGAGCGAGGGCAGTGGGCCGGCCAGGGAGGCGATGAAGTCGGCGTTGCCCGCCTCGACCATCGTCTGCACCCGGTGCCGGACGAAGGTGCGGATGGCCGGCTCCAGGGTGGCCACGCTGCGGGGCGTGAAGCCGCGGCTGATGAGCCGGCGGTAGGTGGTGTGCTCGGGTCGGTCCATCATGACCAGGGTGGGGGCCAGGCCGAGCTTCAGGATCTCGTCCGGCTCGAAGGTGAGGCCCCGGGCCGAGGAGAAGGTGGCCGAGTCCGTCACGGCAGCGAAGACGTCGCTGAAGCGCGAAAGCACCCAGAAGTTCCGCTCCTCTTGGTGGTAGACGGGGGCCTCGTCCCGCAGCCGGCGGTAGGCCGGGTAGGGATCGTGCAACGTCGACGGGTCGTACGGGTCATACAGCGGCAGAGCACCCCGTGTGCTCACGACGTCACCTGTCGATCCACCGGGCCAGGACGTCCGTGACCCGGCCTAGACCACCTTGGCGGGGTCCACGCCGATGCCGCCCTCGGCGTTGCTGGTGTAGGCGGCGAGGGCGAAGCGCAGGATGTTTTCGGCCTCTTGCGGGTCCCACCACATCGGGCCCTTGCCGGTGTGCAGCCACCGCAGCCAGTGCCTCCCCGAGTCGCGGAAACTGCTGGCCCAGTCGTCGTCGAGGGCGTGGTAGGCGCGGACCACGCCGTCGCGGTAGACCTCGAGGCTCGGCTGCTGGATCCCCCGGCCGGTGCAGCGGTTCACCCGGGCGTAGCCACGCTGGCCGGTCACTTCCCAACGCTCGTCGTTGGTGTAGTAGTCGGACCGCAAGTACATGTCGATGGCGACGGTCAGGTCGAAGATGCCGCGGATGCCGTTCTCGTGTTGCCAGGTGATGGTGGCCGGCGCGTCGATCTCGATCACCCCGGGCACGACCGGCGTCGAGCCCAGCCAGGCGCGGACCTCTTTGATCGGCCCGAAGAGCCAGAGGGCGGTGGCCAGCTTGTGCCACCCGTCGTCGAAGACCAGGATGCCCCGTCCGCGCCGCATCTGCTCCAGCTGCCATTCGAAGCTGTCGCCGGGGACGTCCCAGCCCCCGAGGCCGCTGCCCACCATCTTCATGTGGTAGCCGACCACTTCGCCGATCTCGCCCGACTCGACGATCTCCTTCAGCTTCAGTAACGGCTCGTAGAAGATGTAGTTCTCCATGACGCGGAACTGGCGCCCGCTCTTCTCCACCGCCTTGTGCATCCGCTGTGCCTGCTCGAGGTCGTCGCACATTGGCTTCTGCATGTTGACGTGCCAGCCGTAGCCGAGCAGCTCCTCGACGGCGTCGGTGTGCATGGGGGTGGGCAGGAGCAGCTCGACGGCGTCGACCTCGACATCGCTCGCCGCCAGCTCGGCGGCCGAGGCGAAGCCCTGGGCGTTCGACCAGTCGGCCCGTCGCTGC